>ENA-OQBV01000416-OQBV01000416.1-human-gut-metagenome-genome-assembly--contig:-NODE-416-length-23967-cov-3.344002_pt1 | contig 23967 bp, 26 predicted proteins | sample MGYA00242750_ERZ504559 | MGnify/ENA primary metagenome ERZ504559 (study PRJEB26092, sample SAMD00036230) | human gut metagenome | host: Homo sapiens | study: EMG produced TPA metagenomics assembly of... | reverse complement strand
GCCTTTTTTCGATTTTAGCTGCTTTGGTAAGGTCGGACAACGGACGGAAGGTATATCCCATTTCCTCCCATTTTGAGAGGAGCTCCTCCATAATTTACTCCGTTGGTCTTTGATGTATTGTGAAGCAGTACAACCGCTCCGGGATGAACGCGGGAAAGCAGTTTGTCAAAGGCTTCTTCATGAGTAGGCTGATCATCCTGCTGCCAGTCTACATAGGCAAGGCTCCAGAAAAATGTCTGGTATCCCAGCTGTTGTGCCATTTCAGATTTTCAGTACTGTAGATACCTTGTGGGGGACGGTAATATTTGATCATGTCAGTGCCGGTGATTTCTTTATAGAGAGATTCTACGCCGGAAAGTTCTTTTTGAAAATTTTCGACAGAGGAAATCTTAGACATATCCGGATGACTGAGCGTATGATTGGCCACTGTATGCCCTTCTTCTGTCATGCGGCGGATCAAATCCGGATTATCCCGGACAAAGTTTCCCACAACAAAGAAAGCAGCAGGAGCCTGATGTTTTTTCAGCGCATCTAAAATAGCTGGCGTAGCGCCGTTTTCATACCCGCAGTCAAAGGTCAAATATAAAATTTTTTCATCCGTATCCTGCGCGTAGTAAGCATCATATTGCTTCAGCTCTTCAATCGAAGCGTTGGCAGTGGGGAGTGTTCCTTCCTCTGGAAAACTAAGGCCCCAGTTTTCAGAGGACGAGAGGACCGGGCCGGATACCGGATGAATGCCAAGGGAAAGTTCGGCTTTTCCGGCGAGAGAACCGAGTAAAAAGGCAAGTGTAAGAAATAAAAGACGACGAAAACAGACAAACAGGATTTTTTTGTCATGCGTGCTAATGTTCATAGAAAAGCTCCGGAACGTTGTTTTTGCTACTATATTCGAGAAAACAGGGAAATATGCTTACAGTAGACTTTTGGAGAAAAGAGTGATACAGTTAATGCAGAAAATGAATGGAAAATCAGAGGTGACATATGAAAAAAGCGGCATTATTTTTTGATATTGACGGAACGATATTAAGTGAAAAAACAAAAGAGATTCCAAAGAGCGCGATCGAGGCACTTTTGGCGGCGCAGAAAAAAGGACATCTTTTATTTATCAATACAGGGAGAACTATGTGCTCGATTCCGGCACAGTTAAAGCAGTTCATGTTTGACGGATATTTGTGCGGATGCGGAACATATCTGACGTATCATGATGAGGTATTGTTCACAAGAAATATTGACAAAAAACGGGGAAGAGAAATTTTAAATAAAATGGCGGAATGCAATTTGGACGGGATTGCAGAAGGAACGGAAGATATTTATATTCCAGAGAGGATTACCAGGTTTGAACGTCTGGAGACATCCAGAAGATATTTTCAGTCCAATGGTCTTGGATTGGAATGTTATCTCGAAAAAGATGATTTCATTTATGACAAGGTGTTCATTTATGCAGATGAGAAAAGCAATCTTCAGGAATTTTTTACGTTTATCGAGGAAGATATGGAAGCAATTGACCGCGGAGGCAATACCTATGAAATTGTGCAGAAAGGCTACAGTAAAGGGACTGCCTGCGATGTAATCCTGAAAAAATTCGGGATGGAACTGGATCGGGCATATGTATTTGGAGACAGTATGAATGATCTTTCCATGTTTCAGTATGCGAAGCATACGATTGCCATGGGAAATCATGCAAAAGGACTGGATCCTTTTACAGAGTATGTAACAGCAGAAGTAGAGAAAGATGGGATTGCTCAGGCAATCCGTCATTACGGTTTAGATTAAAAAGGAGCGGCTTATGAAATTATTTGTATACAGTTACAGGACATTTGATGAGGATGTGTATTTCCGGGAATTTTCAAAGGAATATGGGGTAGAACTGGGAATCTGTCATCAGGGACCATCTATGGAAAATGCACATCTGGCAGAAGGATATGACTATATCAGTATTCTTACCAGCAAAATTAACGCAGCACTGGTAAGACGATTCCGGGAACTGGGAGTCAAAATGATCTCTACCCGGACGATCGGTTATGACCATATCGATCTGGATGCAGCGAGAGCGTGTGGGATGAAGGTCAGCAATGTGACATACTCACCGGAATGTGTGGCAGATTATACGATGCTTTTAATCCTGATGTCCATTCGAAAAATGAAACGGATTCTGCAGCGGGCAGAGCTCAACGACTTTTCACTGCCGGGAATCCAGGGAGGAGAACTGCATAATTTTACAGTGGGCGTCATCGGAACCGGCAAAATCGGGCAGGCTGTCATCCGGGATCTGAGTGGATTTGGCTGTAAGATCTATGCGTATGATGTCTATCGTTCAGAGAGTGTAAAAGAATATGCAGACTATGTGGAAAACGTGCAGGAAATTTATCAGAAGTGTGATCTGATCACACTGCATATGCCATTATTTGAGTCCAATTTCCATATGATCGATGAAAAGGCAATGGCGCAGATGAAAGATGGTGTAGTTCTGATCAACACGGCAAGAGGCGGTCTGATCGATACCAAAGCGCTGATCAAAGGTCTGGAAACAGGAAAAGTCGGTGCAGCAGGTCTGGATGTGATCGAGGATGAATTTGGATTGTATTATAAGGATCTGAAATCGAAGTGCTTAAGTAAGCATGATCTGTGTATCCTGAGAAGTTTTCCTAATGTAGTTGTGACACCACATATGGCATTTTATACCGACCAGGCAGTCAGTGATATGGTGAAAAATTCGATTTTGAGCTGTTGTCTGAATGAGCGGGGAGAGGAAAATCCCTGGGAAGTAAAATAATAAAAACGGACCGTGCATGAAAAAAGGTTCGTGTACGGTCCATTTGAGTTTAAGAAAAATAGAGCTCTTTAATCTTCTCCACAGGCATCTCCTGCCCGGTCCACAGCTTGAATGCCTCCGCCCCCTGGTACAGCAGCATATAGAGTCCGTTGAAAGTCGGACATCCGGCTTCTCTGGCAAGGCGCAGCAGTTTTGTCTCTTTCGGATTGTAGATCACATCGGAAACGATCAGGTCTTTATGGAAAAAGGACGGATCGTTGATGATGGAAGCGTCTGTATTCGGAGCCATGCCCACAGAAGTTCCGTTGGTCAGGATATAGCTGTCTGCAATCTCTCTTCGAAGGATGGAATCATCTTCAAAATCAAACAGTTGTACCTTACAATTTGTTCGCTCATTTAATGTCTGAACAATCTGCTCGGCGCGCACATAAAACTGGTCATGGATACTGAATACGGAAATCTCTGACAATCCGTCCAGTGCTGCCTGAACCAGAATGGAGGTGGCAGCTCCGCCTGCGCCGAGAAGTGTCATCTTTTTTCCAATCAGATCGTATCCGGCATCCTTTGCTGCGATGCAGGTATCCGGTACCATCCGTTGTATGTCCAGTCAGAATTCCGTTGTCATTCACGACGGTATTGACAGCCTGAGAGATTTCCGCAGCCGGAGAGAGTCGGTCACAGAGCTCACACATTTTATTTTTATCCGGCATGGTTAGGTTGAAGCCACGTACGTTCATGGCGCGAAGTCCATCCACGGCAGCGGCCAGTTTGTCGGTTCCGACATCGAATGCAAGGTAGACATAATCAAGTCCCAGATGTTCAAAAGAAGCGTTGTGCATCATGGGAGAGATGCTGTGTGCAACAGGGCTTCCGAACAGTCCTGTCAGTCCGGTGTGTCCGGTAATCTGTTTCATAAGTGGGTTCCTCCTGTTTTAAATTTCGTCTGCCTGGTCAAAGAATGTAAGATCGGCAGGGTATACATAACTGTCACCGATCTGGTGAAGGAGCACCAGATTTAAGTGATTGTTCAGATTTTTCTTATCCAGTGAGATGGCGTCCATAAGATCACTCATCGGCAGATGGCAGGTATCCGGAAGACCGTAGGCATTCAAAATCAGCCGGATCTTTTGGGCAGTACCTGGCTGGCACAAGTTTTTTTCTTCGGCGAGCTTACTGATCTGATACATACCGATGCCGACGGCTTCCCCATGGCTTTCCCGCTCATAGTGGAAATACTGTTCGATCGTGTGTGCAAGCGTGTGACCGAAATTTAAAAGCATCCGCTCCCCGGTATCGAACTGATCGTTTTCCACAACCTGACGTTTGATGTCCACACAGCGGAAAATGATTTCAGGAAGAATGTCCTGCAGGTTTTCAAAAGAACCACGTTCTTTTAATGTCTCAAACAGGGCAGCGTCTCTGATACAGCCGTATTTGATGACCTCGCCCATTCCATCCATAATAAAGTGTTCAGGAAGAGTGCGAAGAACCTGAGGATCGATCAGTACCAGTTTTGGGTGATAAAAAGCTCCTACCAGGTTTTTTCCCTGCGGGAGATCTACCGCAACCTTTCCGCCAACGGAAGAATCCACCTGTGCAAGCAGGGAAGTCGGAATCTGCACGAAACGGATCCCTCTTAAATAACTGGATGCGGCAAAACCCGCGAGATCTCCGATCACACCTCCGCCCAGAGCAATCACCAGATCACTGCGGGAAAACTTCTGCTTTAGCAGTGCATTGTAAAGCGCGGGGAGTGTCTCAAAGGCTTTGGTAGGTTCTCCGTGTGGAAGGACCAGCTCGTGTACCTCATAGTCACCGAGGGAAGTTTTCAACTTCTCTCCGTAAAGTGGGAATACATTGTCATCAGAGATGATCATAATCTTTTTTCCGGAAAAGCAGGAGGAAATATAAGAACTTGCCTTGTCCAGAATGTTGTTTTCAATATAAATCGGATAGCTGTTTTTTCCTAAATTTACTGTCAGTTTCAAAAATATCCCTCCCGTATATCAAGTTAAACCTGTTTTCCGACAACCTGGGCGATCTGTCCGATCTGTGCCAGAAGAGCCGCATATTTTTCCGGTTTCAGAGACTGGGCGCCGTCACAGAGTGCGCACTCCGGATCGTTGTGGACTTCGATCATCAGTCCGTCAGCGCCTGCTGCTACAGATGCTTTTGCCATTGGTTCTACCAGCCACCATTTTCCGCCGGCATGGCTTGGGTCGATGATGACCGGAAGGTGTGTTTTCTTCTTCAGAACAGGGATGCTCTGCAGATCCAGTGTGTTTCTGGTATAAGTTTCAAAAGTACGGATTCCGCGTTCGCAGAGGATGACATTCTCGTTTCCGGCTGCCATGATGTACTCTGCGGACATGATCCACTCTTCATAGGTCGCGTTCAGGCCTCGTTTTAAAAGAATTGGACGATCCAGCTGTCCAAGCTGTTTGAGCAGGTCAAAGTTCTGCATATTGCGGGCTCCGATCTGGATCAGGTCGACTTTTTCGTTGAAGACATCCAGGTGATCCGGAGACATCAGTTCTGTTACGATCGGAAGTCCGGTCTCCTCTTTGACTGCACAGAGAATGTCAAGTCCTTCCAGTCCGAGTCCCTGGAAAGAATACGGGCTTGTTCTCGGTTTGAAAGCGCCGCCGCGCAGCATATTGGCTCCGGCAGCTTTGACAGATTTTGCGATTCCAAGAACCTGCTCGTAGGATTCTACAGAACACGGACCTGCAATCAGTGCCAGATTGTCTCCGCCGACTTTGACACCGGATACATCAATAATAGAATCCTCCGGATGAAAGGCGCGGTTGGAAAGCTTATAAGGTTCCTGTACATGCATGACTTTGTCAACGGAAGCGTCTACTTCAAAAAGACGTGCATCCAGGCGGGTCGTATCTCCGATACACCCGATGATAGTCATCTCCTGTCCACGGACAATGTGAGTATCCAGACCGTTTCGTTTAATCTGATGTTCAACTCTGGCAATATCTTTGTCAGAGGTATTTGGCTTTAATACGATAATCATAAATCGATCCTCCAGTTATTTGAATTAATACTGTAAAATTTTAGTTGTTTAAAGTGCGAAACTAAAAATATCATAAAACAATCAGGGTGGATTGTCAATGTTTTCCGGGGAATTTTCGATTTTATTTTGGGAATGGCAGAAAACGTGGTAGAATAAAAACGTGAATGAGAAAAAAAAGAATGAGAGAAGGGACGTTATGAAAACGAATGATGTGTGGAAACGCGCACGTAGAATACCTGTTATGCTGATCACAGAAGGGCTCTGCGTCGGTCTTGTCGGCGGATTTGTCGTGCTGCTTTACCGAGTGGCGCTGACTTTTGCGGGAGACTGGCTTGTAAAGATTCTTTCTTATATGAAAGGAAATCCATTTCGATGTGTGGTGTGGTTTTTGATTTTGGCAGCGCTTGCATGGATTGTGGGAAAAGCTGGTGAAGTGGGAACCGGATGATCTCAGGGAAGCTGGGATACCCTCAGGTGGAAGGGGAGATAGCATGGGAGGCTTTCCCAAAACTGGAAACGCGTGCTGCCGGCAAAATTTGCAGGAGGCTTTTTGGTGTATGCTGGGTGGTCTTTCTCTTGGAAGAGAAGGTCCGTCGATCCAACTTGGAGCCATGGCAGGACAGGGGATATCCAGAGCTTTGGGACGGGGAAAAAGAGAAGAGAAGTTTTTGATGACTTGTGGGGCGAGTGCGGGACTTTCTGCTGCTTTCCATGCACCGCTGGCAGGTATGATGTTTGCGGTAGAAGAGATCCATAAAACATTTTCAATCCCGATTCTTCTTCCTGTCATGACAGCTTCGGTGACGGCTGATTATATTGCTTCCCACATTCTTGGCCTAGATCCGGTATTTCGATTTCAGATCACGAAATATCTGCCGCAAAACTATTACTGGCTTTTGATCCTTTTGGGAATTTTGGTAGGTGTATCCGGTGTGTTTTATAATTGGGGGATGTTAAAGGCCCAGGAATTGTATCGCAAAATTCCGTTTATGAAAGAAACAGGCCGTCTGTTGATCGCCTTTCTGACTGCGGGAGTATTGGGGATTGTGATGCCGTGGGTATTGGGAAGTGGTTCGGGCTTGATTGTCAGCCTGACACAGGGTGAAATGGTATTGGGGATGGTTGTGCTGACGCTGGTTATGAAGTTTTTATTTTCCGCAGTCAGCTTTGGCTCCGGAGCGCCGGGAGGAATTTTCTTTCCGCTTTTGATATTAGGCGCTTTGATCGGAGCAGTATTTGCCATGGCGGGGGTCGAATTTTTTGGCTTGGCTCCGGTGTATGTCAACAATTTTGTACTGCTTGGGATGACCGGATTCTTTACAGCGATTGTAAGAGCACCGCTGACGGGGATTATCCTGTTATTTGAAATGTCCGGAAGTATCAGTCAGATGCTTTCCCTGTCGATCGTGTCGGTAACGGCATATATTGTGGCAACGCTGATGCGCTCAGAGCCGATTTATGACAGTCTTTTGAAGAGAATTCTCAAAGCGGATACTATAGTGCATGACAAATGAAACAACTTATGGTATACTTCATTTTAGAATATGCGTATGTGGCAGAGATGCCGGATACCAAAGAGATTTGAAGGAGCCAGACAGATGAAAAGAGTATTGTTAAAACTGAGCGGCGAAGCACTTGCCGGAGATAAAAAGACAGGATTTGATGAGGCAACCTGCATAGGAGTTGCAAATCAGGTGAAGCAGCTTGTAGATCAGGGAATTCAGGTTGCGATCGTGACAGGCGGCGGAAATTTCTGGAGAGGCCGTACCAGTGAGACGATCGACCGTACAAAAGCAGATCAGATCGGAATGCTTGCAACGGTGATGAACTGTATTTACGTGTCTGACATTTTCCGCCATGTGGGGATGAAGACAGAAGTGTTTACTCCATTTGTATGTGGAGCGTTTACATCGTTGTTTTCCAAGGATGCAGCAGTGGAAGCGCTGGAAGAAGGAAAAGTGATCTTTTTTGCAGGAGGAACCGGACACCCATATTTTTCAACGGATACAGGAGCTGTTCTGCGTGCGATCGAAATCGAGGCAGATGCGATGCTTCTTGCAAAAGCAATTGACGGAATTTATGACAGCGATCCGAAAGTAAATCCGGAGGCGAAAAAATATGATGAGATCTCCATTCAGGAAGTGATCAATCAGAAGCTGGCAGCAGTGGATCTGACAGCATCCATTCTCTGCCTTGAGAATAAGATGCCGATGCTGGTATTTGGACTGAATGAAGAAAACAGTATTGTAGAGACCATGAGCGGTACATTTACCGGAACAAAAGTGACAGTATAAGGAGGACAAAAACATGGATGAAAAATTAAAAGTATATGATGACAAGATGACAAAAACAATCAACAATCTGGGAAGTGAGCTTGCAGCCATCCGCGCAGGACGTGCCAATCCACATGTATTGGATAAGCTGACAGTGGATTACTATGGAGTGCCGACTCCGATCCAGCAGGCAGCGAACATATCCGTACCGGAAGCACGCATGATCCAGATACAGCCATGGGAAAAGAGCATGTTAAAAGAAATCGAAAAAGCAATCCTGATGTCTGATATCGGAATCAATCCTACAAACGATGGAACGGTGGTACGCCTGATGTTCCCGGAACTGACAGAAGAGCGAAGAAAAGAACTGGTAAAAGATGTGAAGAAAAAAGGAGAGGCAGCAAAAGTTGCAATCCGCAATATCCGTCGTGACGGAAACGATGCATTCAAAAAACTGAAAGGAACAGAGATTTCAGAAGACGGGATCAAAGACTTGGAAGATTCACTTCAGAAACTGACAGACAAATACATTGCAGAAGTCGATAAAGCGGTGGAAGCAAAATCCAAAGAAGTACTGACAGTTTAGGATACAGCCTGTGTGACAGGCCAATATTACGAAACAGCAGGAGGGGCAGATGTGAAGAAGCCTCTCTTTTCCATCTTCTGGATGGAAAGACCTGCAAGAAGGAGGAAATACAATGAACGTACCGCAGCATATTGCCATCATCCTGGACGGAAACGGGAGATGGGCAAAAGCCAAGGGAATGCCGAGAAATTACGGGCATGCACAGGGCAGTAAGAATGTAGAGCGGATCTGCGAAGAAGCCTGGAGAATGGGGATTAAATATCTGACCGTGTATGCGTTTTCCACAGAGAATTGGAACCGGCCGGAAAGTGAAGTCAGCGCGCTGATGAAACTGCTGCGCAATTATATGAAGACCTGTCTGAAGACCGCGGCGAAAAATGATATGAAAGTGCGTGTGCTGGGAGACATTGAGGCGCTGGATGAGGATATCCGGACCAGAATTTTGGAACTGGAAGAAGCCACAAAGGATAACGGTGGCTTAAACTTTCAGATCTGCGCTGAATTATGGAAGCCGGATGAGATGATCCGCGCTGTGCGCCGCCTTGCAAGAGACTGCGCAGATGGAAAGGTTGTGCCGGAAAACGATCGATGAGACAGTGTTTGAGTCTTATCTGGATACCCATGGGATACCGGATCCCGATCTTTTGATTCCGTACCAGTGGGGAACTGCGGCTTCCAATTATTTATTGTGGCAGCTGGCATATACGGAATTTTATTTTACAGAGATTCCATGGCCGGATTTTACAAAGAGGAATTAGAAAAGGCAATTGCGCAGTATAATAAAAGAGACAGAAGATACGGCGGTGTGAAGGAGGAAGAAGATGTTTAAGACACGTCTTTTAAGTGGGATTCTCCTGGTGGTGATCGCTCTGATCACAGTGATCACAGGAGGAAATGTACTGTTTGCAACTTTGTTTTTGATCAGTATGATCGGAGTCTATGAGTTGTACAGAGTGTTTGAGATTGAAAATAAAGCAGTTGGGATCTGCGGATTTTTGTTTGCAGCAGGATACTATGGTCTGTTGTATGCCAAACCGCTGCTTCCAGATACAACGGATTGGTTCATGCTGTTATTTATGGCATTTGTGATCTGTCTGATGGCAGTGTTGGTATTTTCTTATCCAAAATATCGGACAGAGCAGATGTTGGCAGCGTTTTTCGGAGTATTTTATGTGGCAGTGATGTTGTCTTATATTTATCAGACAAGAATTCTGCCGGGCGGTGTCTTTCAGGTATGGCTGGTATTTATCTGTGCCTGGGGATGTGATACCTGCGCATATTGTGTGGGGATGCTGATCGGCAAGCATAAAATGGCACCGAAGCTGAGTCCGAAGAAGTCTGTGGAAGGCGGAATCGGCGGAATCGCGGGAGCAGCGCTGATCGCAGTTCTCTATGCACTTGCGATCAACCACTGGGGCAATGCAGGAGTCAGTGTGGCCAGCTTTGCAATAATCGGTGCAGCAGGCGGTGCGATTTCCCAGATCGGAGATCTGGCGGCATCCGCGATCAAGAGAAATCATGACATCAAAGATTACGGAAAGTTGATACCGGGACACGGTGGGATTCTGGACAGATTTGACAGTATTATTTTCACGGCACCGATCATTTTTTATCTTTCCGTGCTTCTCTAAGAAAGAAGGAAAACAGATATGAAAAAAATAGCAATACTTGGTTCGACCGGCTCTATCGGAACCCAGACACTGGAAGTCGTAAGAGAAAATCGGGATATCGAGGTCACGGCGCTGGCGGCCGGAAGTAATATCGGGCTTCTGGAAGCGCAGATCCGTAAGTTTCATCCGGTGCTGGCAGCGGTGTGGGACGAGGCAAAAGCCAAAGAACTCAGAGAGAATGTCAAAGATCTGGATGTGAAGGTAGTATCCGGAATGGACGGACTCATAGAAGTGGCAGTACAGCAGGATGCAGAAATCCTGGTGACAGCGATCGTAGGAATGATCGGAATCCTGCCGACGATCGAGGGAATCAAGGCAGGAAAGGATATCGCACTGGCGAATAAAGAGACACTGGTGACAGCAGGACACATCATTATGCCGCTGGCAAAGGAGTACGGAGTTTCCATTCTTCCGGTAGACAGTGAGCACAGTGCCATTTTCCAGTCTTTGCAGGGAGGGCAGCACAAGGCGCTGCATAAGATCCTGCTCACAGCGTCCGGTGGACCGTTCCGCGGGAAAAAGCGGGAAGAGCTTCTTAATATTCAGGTGGAAGATGCGCTGAAGCATCCAAACTGGGAGATGGGGCGCAAGATCACGATCGATTCCTCCACCATGGTCAATAAAGGACTGGAAGTGATCGAGGCAAAATGGCTGTTTGATGTGTCTGTGGATCAGATCCAGGTTGTCGTGCAGCCACAGAGTATCATTCATTCCATGGTTGAATATGTGGACGGCGCGGTGATCGCACAGCTTGGAACACCGGATATGAAACTTCCGATTCAGTATGCTTTGTATTATCCCAAGAGACGGTATCTTCCGGGAGACAGGCTGGATTTTGAGACACTTTCCCAGATTACGTTTGAGCGCCCGGATATGGAGACGTTCTATGGATTGAAGCTGGCATATGAAGCCGGAAAAACAGGCGGCTCTCTTCCAACGGTATTCAATGCAGCCAACGAGCGTGCGGTTGCTATGTTTTTGAATCGGGAGATTGGCTATCTGCAGATTCCGGAGATCATTGCCGGCTGTATGGAGATGCACAAAGTGATTGCAGATCCAACCGTAGAAGAGATTCTTCAGACAGAGCAGGAAACTTATGAATATATCAAAAACAGGTGGTAGTATATGGGTATTATTTTAGCAATTCTTCTGTTCAGTTTGATCATCATCATCCATGAACTGGGACATTTTACACTGGCAAAATTAAACGGGATCCGTGTAGATGAATTTTCATTGGGAATGGGGCCGACTCTGTTTGGCAAGGAGTTTAAAGGAACCAAATTCAGCTTAAAACTTCTCCCTCTGGGCGGTGCCTGCATGATGGGAGAAGATGATGCAGACGATACTTCCGAGGGGAGCTTTAACAGCAAGTCCGTGTGGGCGAGAATTTCAGTGATCGCGGCAGGACCTTTGTTTAACTTTATCCTGGCGCTTCTGATGTCAGCGATTCTGGTGGGAGCAGCCGGCTATGCGGTTCCTGTGATACAGGAAGTCGAATCCGGTTCCTCAGGAAGTGAGCAGGGATTGAAAAAAGGGGATGTGATCACAGAGATCAATGGAAAGAAAATTCATATTTATGAAGAGTTCCAGCTGTACAATCTGACACACAGTACATCTGACACGGCAGAGCTGACCTTTGAGCGCGATGGAAAAGAACATACGATCCAGATGGAAAAACGACAGTTTGGGGATGAGACCACAAAGAGAATGGGATTTACCTATTCTGCAGAGGTGGAGAAACCGGGATTTTTCAAAAGTATCCAGTATGGGGCATACACGGCAAAATACTGGGTAGAGTACACGCTGGAGTGCCTGAAGATGCTCCTGACGGGTGAAGTAGGTGTGAATCAGTTGTCCGGTCCGGTAGGAATTGTTGAGGTAGTCAATGATACCTATGATGCGGCAGCACCGTCCGGCTGGTCGGCAGTCATCTTAAGTATGATGAACCTGGGAATTCTGATCTCAGCCAACTTAGGTGTCATGAACCTGCTTCCAATCCCAGCACTGGATGGAGGGCGTCTGGTATTTCTTCTGATCGAGGCGGTGAGAAGAAAACGGATCGCTCCGGAGAAAGAAGGTATGGTGCATTTTATTGGATTTGCAGCATTGATGGCACTGATGGTGTTTGTGATGTATAACGATATTATGCGGTTGTTTTGATCAAAAAGAATACAGTATAAAAAAACGTTTCTGCGAAAGCAGGAGCGTTTTTTTTTCGATCATCCAGTGTCCGTTATTTTTTATGAATACTTTGCATATAGTTAGAAGAAACTGTGAAAAAGGAAAATGGATATGGATTACAGTAGAAATCAAAGGAGGAACTCACAGGCCATCCGAATGCAGCAGGAGCACATAGACAAGGGAAAACTCCAGATCCAGATTACATCACAAGTGACGGCTTTTCCCATCCAGAATGCGCAGGTTTCCATTTCTTATACCGGAGTTCCGGAAAATACTCTGGAAAAGCTGCAGACAGATTCATCCGGGCAGACAGAAGAAATCGAACTGGCGGCACCGCCCATCGAGTACAGCCTCGAAACCCGGAATCGGATCAGCAGCCCTATTCCGAATATACACTGAATGTGGAGGCGGAAGGATTTGAACCGGTGAGTATCTCAGGGGCGGAGATTCTGGCAGATGTGACGGCAATTCAAAATATTTCTATGCGTCCTCAGGTTACACAGGAAGAGTCGGGAGAAGTGTTCGTGATTCCTGCACATACGCTCTACGGGGAATATCCGGCGAAAATTGCGGAGGATGAGATCAAGCCGGTCACAGAGTCCGGAGAGATCGTGCTCAGCCGGGTAGTGATTCCGGAATTTGTGGTTGTCCACGATGGTTCTCCGAGGGACTCCACGGCAAAAAATTACTATGTGAGATATCGGGATTACATCAAAAATGTGGCGTCCAGTGAGATTTATGCAACCTGGCCGGACAGTACGATCCGCGCAAATGTGCTGGCGATTATGTCATTTACATTGAACAGGGTATACACAGAATGGTATCGGAATAAAGGGTATGATTTTACGATCACATCGTCTACAGCATTTGATCACAAGTGGATTCCGGAACGAAATGTGTACGATACGATTTCGGCGGTAGTGGATGAGATTTTTGCAAACTATCTGTCCCGTCCGAATGTACGGCAGCCGATTCTGACGCAGTATTGTGATGGTACCAGGGTGAGCTGTCCCAACTGGATGACACAATGGGGGTCAAAGGAGCTGGGAGATCAGGGATATACTCCGATTGAGATTCTGCGTTATTTTTACGGAAGTGATATGTATATCAATACAGCGGAAGAAATTTCCGGAATCCCGTCTTCCTGGCCGGGATATACACTGGAAAATGGATCCAGCGGAGCAAAGGTACGTCAGCTTCAGGAACAGCTCAATGTGATCGCGGGGGCGTATCCGGCGCTGCCAAAGATTCAGACAGACGGAGTGTATGGACCGGCAACTGCGGAGGCGGTCAGAAAGTTTCAGGAAATTTTTGGTCTGCCGCAGACAGGAACCGTGGATTACCGGACCTGGTATAAGATTTCACAAATTTATGTGGGAGTTTCCAGAATTGCAGAATTGAATTAAAGTGGATACAATGTGAAAAATTCTTGACAGAGGAAAAAGTCTTTTTTATAATCAACTGGTACTACCAGTTGGTTATAAGGGAGAATGAGAAAATGAAAATATTGAGACAATTTGTAATCATCCTGCTGATTTCTTTTTTAGGAGAACTGTTAAAAGCTGCGCTGCCATTGCCTGTTCCGGCAAGCGTGTGGGGGCTTATCCTTATGCTGGCGGCATTGAAAACAGGGGTGCTCAAGCTGAGTCAGGTTTCTGATGCGGCAGTCTTTTTGATTGAGATCATGCCGGTCATGTTTATTCCTGCAGGAGTCGGTCTTTTGAATGCATGGGGAGTGCTGAAGCCCGTGTGGATCCCGATCAGTGTGATCACGGTCGTGACTACGGTTCTGGTAATGGCAGTGACTGCAAAAGTGACACAGACTGTCATACACAATAGTAAAAAGAAGAAAGAGAAAGCAGAACAGGAGACAGTAAGATGAAAGAGTTTTTAGTACATTCCGTATTTTTCGGTGCAGCAGTCAGTCTGATCGGTTACGAGGCAGGGCTGCTTTTAAAACGAAAGTTCAAGATGGCAATTTTTAATCCGCTTTTGATCGCCATTTTGTGTGTTATGGCGATTCTGACAGTAGGGGATATTTCCTATGATGATTACAATCAGGGTGCACAGTATTTGAGTTACCTGCTCACGCCGGCAACCGTTTGTCTGGCAGTTCCGTTATATCAGCAGTTAAATCTGCTGAAAAAGAATTTAAAAGCAGTAGCGGCGGGAATCTTATCCGGAGTTTTGACAAGTATACTCAGTGTTCTTGGCCTGTCTTATTTATTCGGACTTTCTCATGATATGTATGTGACACTGCTTCCGAAATCAATTACAACAGCAATCGGAATGGGAGTGTCGGAAGAACTAGGGGGAATTGTTACGATTACCGTTGCAGTGATCATCATTACCGGAGTACTGGGAAATATGATCGCAGACGTGGTGTACCGGGTATTTCGGATCAAAGAACCAGTAGCGAAGGGGCTGGCCCTGGGAACAGCATCCCATGCGATCGGAACAGCAAAAGCAATGGAGATGGGACCGGTAGAAGGCGCCATGAGCAGTCTGGCGATTGCGGTAGCCGGACTTTTGACCGTAATTTTCGCATCTGTTTTTGCAGGATGTTTATAAGGGAGGAAGAACAAATGAAGCGTATGATCATTACAATTGGAAGACAGTCCGGAAGCAGCGGAAGAAAAGTCGGGGAATTACTGGCAGAGAGACTTTCTCTTCCTCTTTATGGAAAGGCAGAACTTCAAAAGATTGCAGAAGGTACGGATGATTATGAAGAGGTGCAGGCATTTTATGAGGAAGAGCCGGTAAACAGTTTATTATATGCCATTGCTATGAGCCAGTTTGAACAGGAGGTCGGACGGATTCCGTTTCAAAGAATCCGGGAGCTGGCGTCGAAAGAGTCCTGCATTATAATAGGAAGATGCCGCAGGCCATATTTTCAGAGAAAGATCCGGAAGCAGTCCGTGTCTTTATCCATGCAGATCCCAAGATCCGTGTGCAGAGAATCATGGAGCGGGAAGGACTTTCCGAGACAAAGGCAAAGAAATTTCTGGAGGATACAGACAGCAGACGAGCTTCTTTCCATAAATATTATACAAAGCAGGAGTGGGACTGGCACAGGATTACGAACTGTGTCTGGACAGCGGCGTTTTGGGGATCGAAGGTACAGTTGAGGTATTGACAGAATATTTAAGATTCAGAGGTTTTTTAGGGAATGAATGAGAAAACATATGAGAGAGTGATCGAATATCTGAAACAGCAGATACAAGAAGGAAAACTTTCCTGCGGAAGCAAGATCCCATCTGAGCGGGAGCTGGCGGCAAGTCTGAATCTGGGACGAAATTCTGTCCGGGAGGCTCTTCGCACAATGGAACATACCGGAATGCTGGAGAGCAGACAGGGCAAAGGAAATTTTCTGGTGAATATGCCGCAGAAAAGTCTGGGAAATGTGTTTTCCATGATGCTGCTCACCGGACAGAGCAACTACAGGGAAGTCAGCCGAATCCGGCGAATCCTGGAGCAGGAGGCATTTGTACAGGCAGTGCGGTTGAAAAATCCGGAAGTTTTAAAGAGGCTGAAAGCAGAAATAAAAGAGATGCAGATACCGGAAAAGACGGCAGAACATGACCGAAGATTCCATCAGGAGCTGATCCGTGCAGGAGAGAATCAATTGCTTGTCGCAGTGATGGAATCTTTGTCCGGTCTTTGTGAAGAAGAAATCGCACATGTACAAAAGGAAGCAAAAAATGAGGACTGGTGTCAGATCCATGAAGAAATCGTAAATGCCCTGGAAGAAGGAAATATGGAAAAAGGGCTGAAATGGATTCGCAGGCATTACGATAAAATTGATGACACTTTAATTTTCTAAAAACAGGTTGAAATATTCCCGGGTATGTAGTATAATCTTTACAATTTGAGAAAATTTACGAAGGGATAAGGTGAACAGATGAAGGCATTTCTGATTTTAGAAGATGGAACCGTGTTTACAGGAACAAGCATTGGTTCGACAAGAGATATGATTAGTGAAATCGTGTTTAATACCTCCATGACAGGATATTTAGAGGTGTTGACAGACCCTCTTATGCGGGACAGGCAGTCGTAATGACGTATCCGTTGATTGGGAATTATGGAATCACACCGGACATGGAATCAAGAAAAGCATGGCCGGATGGTTATATTGTAAGAGAGCTGTCTCGTATGCCAAGCAATTTCAGATGTGAAGGTACGATTCAGGACTTTTTGAAAGAGCAGGATATTCCTGGAATCGCAGGCGTGGACACACGTGCTCTGACAAAGATTTTACGGGAAAAAGGTACCATGAATGGTATGATTACTACAAATGAAAATTACAATCTGGAAGAGATTCTTCCAAAGCTGAAGGCCTACACAGTAGGTGATGTTGTTTCTAAAGTAACATGCAGCGAGAAATATGTTCTGGAAGGAACAGGAAAGAAAGTAGCACTGCTGGATTTAGGAGCAAAAAATAATATTGCCAAATCTTTAAATCAGCGTGGTTGCGAAGTGACTGTATACCCGGCCCACACAACTGCAGAAGAGATCATTTCATCGAATCCTGACGGAATCATGTTGTCAAACGGCCCTGGAGACCCGGCAGACTGCACCTCTATTATTGAAGAAATCAAAAAATTGTACAATACAGATATTCCGATCTTTGCAATTTGCCTTGGACATCAGCTCATGGCTCTTGCTACAGGTGCGACTACACACAAGTTAAAATACGGACATCGCGGTGGAAATCATCCGGTCAAAGACCTTCAGACAAATCGTGTATATATTTCTTCTCAGAATCACGGTTATGTGGTAGATGCAGAAAATGTAGATCCAAATGTGGCAGTGCCTGCATTTACGAATGTCAACGATGGAACAAACGAGGGACTTGCCTATGTCGGAAAGAACATCTTTACCGTACAGTTCCATCCGGAAGCATGCCCGGGACCACAGGATTCCGGTTACCTGTTTGACAGATTCATTGAGATGATGGGAGGAGCGAAATAATGCCAAGAGACAGTCGTATTAAAAAAGTATTAGTAATTGGGTCCGGTCCTATCATTATCGGACAGGCAGCGGAGTTTGACTATGCAGGAACACAGGCATGCCGTTCTTTGAAGGAAGAAGGAATCGAAGTTGTTCTGTTGAACTCCAACCCGGCGACGATCATGACAGATAAAGATATCGCAGATAAAGTATATATTGAGCCATTGACAGTAGAAGTTGTGGAACAGCTGATTTTAAAAGAGCAGCCGGACAGCGTACTTCCGACACTGGGAGGACAGGCTGGTCTGAACCTGGCAATGGAACTGGAAGAGGCAGGATTTTTAAGAGAACACAATGTCCGCCTGATCGGTACAACTTCTGAGACAATCAAAAAGGCAGAGGATCGTCTGGAATTTAAAGCAACGATGGAAAAGATCGGAGAACCGGTCGCAGCTTCTCTGGTCGTAGAAAACGTAGAAGACGGTCTTGCATTTGCAAATAAGATCGGATATCCGGTTGTACTTCGTCCGGCATACACACTGGGAGGAAGCGGCGGCGGTATCGCACATGATTCTGAACAGCTGGTGGAGATCCTGGAGAACGGACTTCGTCTTTCCCGTGTAGGACAGGTTCTGGTAGAGCGCTGTATTGCAGGATGGAAAGAGATTGAGTACGAAGTAATGCGTGACGGAAACGGAAACTGCATTACGGTATGTAATATGGAAAATATTGACCCGGTTGGTGTGCATACAGGAGACAGTATCGTTGTGGCACCGTCACAGACGCTGGGGGACAAAGAATACCAGATGCTGCGTACTTCCGCTTTAAATATTATCAGTGAGCTGAATATCACGGGTGGATGTAACGTACAGTATGCTCTGCATCCGGAGACATTTGAATACTGTGTAATCGAGGTAAACCCGCGTGTCAGCCGTTCTTCTGCGCTGGCTTCCAAAGCGACAGGATATCCGATCGCGAAGGTTGCAGCAAAGATCGCTCTTGGTTATACACTGGATGAGATCAAAAATGCGATCACACAGAAGACATATGCAAGCTTTGAACCAATGCTGGACTACTGTGTCGTAAAACTTCCGAGACTTCCGTTTGATAAGTTTATCAGTGCAAAGAGAACACTGACTACACAGATGAAGGCAACCGGAGAGGTGATGAGTATCTGCGACAACTTTGAAGGTGCGCTGATGAAAGCCATCCGCTCTCTGGAGCAGCATGTAGACAGCCTCATGTCTTATGATTTCACAGATCTGTCTGTGGAAGAACTGACAGAGCAGCTGGAGATCGTGGATGATATGCGTATGTGGAGAATCGCAGAAGCAATCCGCCGAGGTGTAAGCTACGAAAAAATTCACGAGATCACACAGATCGATGAGTGGTTTATCGATAAATTTGCAATTATCGTAGAGATGGAAAACGCACTGAAGTCCGAAGAGCTGACACCGGAACTGTTAAAAGAAGCAAAACGGATGGAGTTCCCGGATAACGTGATCGCACAGCTGACAGGAAAGACAGAGCGTGAGATCCACGATATGCGTCATGCAAACGGCATTGTTGCAGCATACAAGATCGTAGATACGTGTGCAGCAGAATTTGCGGCAGAGACACCGTACTACTATTCTGTATTTGGAAGTGAGAATGAAGTAGAAGAGACTCGTGACAAGAAAAAAGTTCTGGTACTTGGATCCGGTCCGATCCGTATCGGTCAGGGAATCGAGTTCGATTTCTGTTCCGTACACTGTACATGGGCATTTGCAAAAGAAGGGTACGAGACGATCATCGTGAACAACAACCCGGAAACAGTTAGTACAGACTTTGATATTGCAGACAAGCTGTATTTTGAACCACTGACTCCGGAAGATGTAGAGAGTATTGTAGATATCGAAAAGCCAGACGGTGCAGTTGTACAGTTTGGTGGACAGACAGCGATCAAGCTGACAGAAGCTCTGATGAAAATGGGTGTTCCGATCCTTGGAACTTCTGCAGAGAATGTAGACAAAGCAGAAGACCGTGAATTATTCGATGAGATCCTTGAAGAGTGCGAGATTCCACGTCCAACAGGAGGAACGGTGTTTACTGCAGAAGAAGCCAAAGAAGTTGCAAACAGACTTGGATATCCGGTTCTGGTAAGACCTTCTTACGTATTGGGTGGACAGGGAATGCAGATCGCGATCAATGATAATGATATCGATGAATTTATCGGAATCATCAACCGGATCGCACAGGATCATCCGATTCTGGTGGATAAATATTTACAGGGGAAAGAAATCGAGGTCGATGCAGTTTGTGACGGCGAAGACATTCTGATTCCTGGAATCATGGAACACATTGAGCGTGCAGGAATCCATTCCGGAGACAGTATCTCTGTATATCCGGCACAGAGCCTGACACAGAAAGCAAAAGACAAGATTGCAGAGTATACAAGAAGACTTGCAAAATCTCTCCATGTCATCGGTCTGATCAATATTCAGTTCATCGTATGTGGAGAAGATGATGTGTATGTGATCGAAGTAAACCCACGTTCCAGCCGTACGGTTCCTTATATCAGTAAAGTAACCGGAATTCCGATCGTACCGCTTGCATCCAAAGTGATCATCGGAAACAAGATCAAAGAACTGGGATACACACCGGGACTGCAGCCGGAAGCAGATTACGTGGCAGTGAAGATGCCGGTATTCTCCTTTGAGAAGATCCGTGGTGCAGATATCAGCCTTGGACCTGAGATGAAATCTACAGGAGAATGTCTGGGAATTGCCAAGACATTTGACGAGGCACTTTATAAAGCATTCCTGGGTGCAGGAATCAAGCTGCCGAAGTTCAAAAACATGATCATGACTGTCCGTGATGAGGACAAACCGGAGGCAGTGGAGATCGGACGCAGATTTGAAAAGATCGGATACCGTATCTTTGCTACAAAGAGCACGGCAGAAGCGCTGAACGCAGCAGGCGTGAAAGCAATTCCGGTCCGCAAGATCGAGCAGGAGTCGCCAAACCTTCTGGATCTCATTTTAGGACACGAGATCGATCTGGTCATCGATATTCCGGCACAGGGGGCAGAGCACTCCAGAGACGGATTTGTCATCCGAAGAAACGCTATTGAGACAGGTGTCAATGTACTGACAGCGATCGATACCGCTGAGGCGCTGATCACCAGTCTTGAAAATACAGATATTAAAAAACTGACACTGATCGATATTGCGACAGTGCAGTAAATAAGGAAGCCCGGGAGAATGATCTCCCGGGTTTTTGATGTTATGTCCTGTGATTCTGACGCCAGATTCTTGGCGATTCCCCATATACATTTTTGAAAGCACGCGAAAAATGCAGTGGATTGGCATACCCAACAGCGTTTGAAATCTCACTGATGGAGAGTTGAGTAAGTTTTAAAAGTTCCGTAGCTTTTACCATACGGTAATTCATTAAAAATTCCTGAGGTGAACGCCCCAGAGTCTCTTTGAAAATCTTTCCAAAGTAGCTGCGGTTCAGACCGCATACCTCAGCAATATCTTCTACGGATATATCATTTTGAAAATTCTGTTCAATAAATGCAATTGCCTCATGGATATAGAAATCCCGCAGTCTGCCGGCAGAGTTTGTCTGTTCACGTGTGCAGGAGCGGGTGAGCGCATCCATAAAAAGGTAGAGATGGCCGATCAGATGAAAAGGCGGCTGTTCGGGATTACGTGCAATATAGAGCATTTCTTCTTTCAGAACTTCCCGCATTTCTTTGGAATGTGCATGATAGATTGGTGCAGATTTAGTCAGTCCTGCCAGTTCCAGAATTTCTTTTACGCGAAGTCCGTCAAATTCGATCCACACATATTCCCAGGGAAGCTTCTGGTCGGCGATGTAGGTGGTAATCTGCTGCGGGAAAATCATAAATCCCTGTCCGCTTTTGACAGAATAGGTCTGTGTTATTCCGGAAGTATCATCGGCCATCAGTGTACCGGTTCCGGAGATCACATAATGGAACAGATAATGATTTCTGGCGGCCGGACCGTAGGAGTGGGAAGGCTGACACTGTTCCCAGCCGAACTGGTACAGGCTCATATCAATAAAATTTTCGTTTGGAAAAACAGAAAAGAGTATATTACTCATAAAAGTCTCCTTTCCTGACTTGTTGTAAAAGTGAGGTGTATTTTCATTATATACCAAAATGCTAGATTATTTCAAATATAGAATATAAAACAAGCATTAAGATATAAAAGTGCAAAAATTATGGTATTCATAGTCGCAAAATGGAATGTTATAATACTAATAAAGAAAAACATGTACATGAAAAAAGAAAAAGGAGCGGAAATATTGATGAAAAAAAGAAGAAATATATCAATAAGCGTTTTACTGATTTTTGGAATGTTTGTATGTATGTTGACAGGCTGCAGTGGAAAAAGCGGGAAAGAGGAGAAAGTCACAGAAATTGAAATCCTGCAGTATAAACAAGAGGCTGCGGCTTATTTTGAAAAAGTGGAAGAAAAGTTTAATGCTACGCACAAAAATATCCGCCTGAAGATTGAATCACCGAATGATGCTTCCACGATCATGAGAACTCGTTTTATCCGGGAAGATTATCCGGATATTATCGGGATCGGCGGCGATATCAATTATTCCTACTTTTTGGATGCCGAGATCCTGATGAATATTTCAGATTACAAAGGACTCGATGAGATTAAAGAGTCTTATAAAGAAATTGACAAAAATCTGGAATTTGTGCCGACAGACGGTGTTTATGCAGTACCGTATGCCGGAAATGCCGCAGGAATTCTTTATAATAAAAAGATTTTTGAAGAACACGGATGGAAGATACCACAGACATGGAGTGAACTTATGAACCTGTGTGACGAAATCCAGGCCGCAGGACTGCAGCCCTTCACTATGGGATTTAAGGACACATGGACCTGTCTTGCACCATGGAATGGCCTGGCAGTAGATCTGGCACCGTCGGATGTATGCCGCCAGGTAAACCAGGGCAAGACAACTTTTACGGAGAATTATCGCGAAGTGGCGGAAAAAATGCTGCAGCTGCTTTCATACGGACCGAAGGATCCGTTTGCTTATAACTACAACGATGCCTGTACAGCGTTTGCAAGAGGAGAGGCAGTCATGTATCCGATCGGAAGCTATGCGGTACCTCAGATTCAGTCAGTGAATCCTGACATGGAAATTGACTCCTTTGTATTTCCGGGAAGTGACAAAAAAGAAGAGAATACATTAAATTCGGGAATCGATCTTCAATTCTGTGTGACAAAAGAATGTAAGAATAAAGAAGCAGCATATGAAGTGTTAGATTTTCTTTTGGAAGATGAAAATGTGCAGGACTATCTGAATGAGCAGAACAGTGTACCGTGCAAAGAGGGAGAGTTTGAACTCTCACCGATGCTGGACGGTGTCAGACAATATATCGAAGAAGAAAATATGGCAGATTATCAGGATCACTATTATCCGTCAGAAATGGCAGTCGATGCGCAGATACAGACACTTCTGATCGACAAAGATGTAGATGCATTTCTGAAGAAATTTGACAAAGACTGGCAGAGATATAATCGGGATATCATACAGAAGGTGCAGAAATATGAAGCAGAACAGACACACAGTAAATAGGGAGAGGTGAAATGAGCATGAAAAAGATGAATGAGAGAAAACGGACATTTTGTTGATTACAATACCGGTCGTGGCACTGTTTTTCTGTTTTAATACATTGCCGTTACTCAAAGGCGTGATGTACAGTTTTACGAATTTCAAAGGATTTGGTTCTTATGACTGGGTGGGAGTTCGGAACTATATGGATCTGTTTCAGGATGTAAGAGTGGGAAATTCTTACTGGTTCACCTTTAAGCTGGCAATCGTAACGACAATTGTAGTCAATGTGATCAGTCTGCTGCTGGCAATGGCTCTGAACAGTAAGATCCGTGCCAAGAGCTTTTTCAGGGGAGCTTATTTCCTGCCGAATATTCTGGGAGCGCTGGTAGTCGGTTATATTTTCAACTATTTCTTTACATACATCCTTCCGGCAGTGGGAGAGATGATCGGATGGGAAACGCTTTCTTCGAGTCTGCTTTCCAGTAAGAACCTGGCATGGATCGCTATTGTGATCGTTTGTGCATGGCAGGCGATCGCGATGAATACAATCATCTATATTTCCGGCCTGCAGACCGTACCGGAGGATGTGTATGAAGCAGGCGCAATAGATGGAGCTACCGGATGGAATAAGTTCAAAAACCTGACATTTCCTCTGATTCTTCCGTTTTTTACGATCAATATGGTGCTTTGTGTGAAAAACTTTCTGATGGTCTTTGATCAGATCATGGCACTGACAAAAGGCGGACCTGCACAGAGCACAGAATCCATTTCCTATCTGATCTATCAGAATGGTATGGCAGGAGGACAGTTCGGATTTCAGAGTGCCAATGCGGTTATTTTCTTCCTTGTGATCGTTGCAATTTCAGTGACGCAGATGACAGTATTAGGGAAAAAGGAGGAGCAGTTATGATAGGGGCAAA
>ENA-OQBV01000415-OQBV01000415.1-human-gut-metagenome-genome-assembly--contig:-NODE-415-length-23982-cov-5.717250_pt1 | contig 23982 bp, 17 predicted proteins | sample MGYA00242750_ERZ504559 | MGnify/ENA primary metagenome ERZ504559 (study PRJEB26092, sample SAMD00036230) | human gut metagenome | host: Homo sapiens | study: EMG produced TPA metagenomics assembly of... | reverse complement strand
ATTTGGGCAGAAAAAAGCGTTGAAACCTTGTTTGAACCGCTTTAATCAGTTGGAGGAAAAAATGCCATATTTAGAGGAAACTTATGATATTGTAGTAGTAGGAGCCGGACACGCCGGCTGCGAAGCGGCTCTCGCGGGAGCCAGACTGGGATTTGAGACAATTATGTTTACGGTCAGCGTAGACAGTATTGCATTAATGCCTTGCAATCCGAATATAGGAGGAAGTTCTAAGGGACATCTGGTACGGGAACTGGACGCATTGGGCGGAGAAATGGGAAAAAATATTGACAAGACCTTTATCCAGTCCAAAATGCTCAACCAGTCCAAAGGCCCTGCAGTCCATTCCCTTCGTGCACAGGCCGATAAACAGGCCTACAGCACAGAAATGAGAAAGACACTGGAAAATACAGAGAACTTAACCATCCGCCAGGGTGAAGTGACCGAGCTTCTGGTAGAAGACGGGCATATCACCGGTGTAAAAACCTTCTCAGGAGCCACCTACCACGCAAAAGCTGTAGTCCTCTGTACAGGAACCTACCTCAAGGCCCGCTGCATTTACGGCGACGTCAGCAACTATACAGGACCGAACGGCCTTCAGGCAGCCAATTACCTTACGGATTCCCTAAAAAAGCTGGGGATCGAAATGTTCCGCTTCAAAACAGGAACTCCGGCCAGAATCGCCGGAAACACCATTGATTATTCTAAGATGGAAGAGCAGTTCGGAGATGAAAGAGTCGTACCGTTCTCTTTTTCCACAGACCCGGAATCTGTACAGATCGAGCAGAAATCCTGCTGGCTGACCTATACAAACGAAAAAACACACGAGATCATCCGTGCAAATCTGGACAGATCCCCCCTTTATTCCGGAATGATCGAAGGAACCGGACCACGTTACTGTCCGTCCATTGAGGATAAAGTAGTTCGTTTTGCAGACAAAAAACGCCATCAGGTATTTATCGAACCGGAAGGTCTTTACACAAATGAAATGTACATCGGCGGAATGTCCAGCTCCCTGCCGGAGGATGTTCAGTACGAGATGTACCATTCCGTACCGGGTCTGGAGAACGCCAGGATTGTAAAAAATGCTTACGCTATTGAGTATGACTGCATTAATCCGCGCCAGCTCTATCCCACACTGGAATTCAAAAAGATCAAGGGCCTTTTCAGCGGCGGACAGTTTAACGGAAGCTCCGGATATGAGGAAGCAGCCGCTCAGGGCCTCATAGCGGGAATTAATGCAGCTATGGAGGTAAAAGGCCGGGAACAGCTGATTTTGGACCGCTCAGAGGCATATATTGGCGTTCTCATCGATGATCTGGTAACAAAGGAGAACCATGAGCCGTACCGAATGATGACAAGCCGTGCTGAGTACCGTCTGCTCCTCCGCCAGGACAACGCAGATCTTCGTCTTCGTAAAAAAGGCTGGGAGGTCGGCCTGAATCGATGATGAGACATACCATAAATTACAGGAAAAAGAGCGCCGGATCCAGGAAGAGATCGGAGAGTGGAACATGCAACCGTAGGTGGTTCTGCAGAGGTACAGAGCCTTCTGGAATCTCTGAACAGTACCCTTCTGAAATCCGGAACCACCATTGCAGAGCTGATCCGTCGGCGGAGCTTAACTATAAGGTGCTTGCACCCATCGATAAAGAAAGACCGGAGCTTCCGGAAGATGTATGTGAGCAGGTAGAGATCAACATCAAATATGATGGCTACATCCGCCGTCAGATGAAGCAGGTAGAGCAATTTAAGAAACTGGAGCAGAAAAAGCTTCCGGAAGACATTGATTACGAAGATGTAGGAAGCCTCCGCATTGAGGCACGCCAGAAGCTGGAAGCCTACAGACCGGTGTCCATCGGTCAGGCGTCCCGTATCTCCGGTGTCTCCCCGGCGGACATTTCCGTGCTTCTTGTATATCTGGAAAGCAGATCCGGACATAAACACGGATAATACAAAGAATAACAATAAAACACAGAAAATAAGAGAGGAAGCTGCATGTACAATTTAGAAATCCTGGAAAAAGGCTGCGAGGAGCTTGGGATCACACTCAGTGACACGCAGAAAAACCAGTTTATCCGATTCTACGAATATCTTGTAGAAAAAAACAAAGTCATGAACCTCACCGGTATCACAGAATTTGACGAGGTTCTCGTGAAACATTTCCTGGACAGCCTCTGCTGCGTCAAGGCTGTAGATATGGGTAAGATAAAAACCGTTATGGACATCGGAACCGGCGCCGGATTCCCGGGTGTTCCCTTGAAGATTGCCTTCCCGGAGGTGGAAGCCTGCCTTCTGGACTCCCTCAATAAAAGAGTAAAATTCCTGGAAGAAACCTTTGCGCTCCTGGGCCTGGAGGGGATTTCCGCCATTCACGGAAGAGCTGAAGAATATGCAAAAAACAAAGCCTACAGAGAAAAATATGATCTCTGCGTATCCAGAGCAGTATCCGGACTTGCAACCCTGTCTGAATACTGTCTCCCGTATGTAAAAGTCGGAGGGCTTTTTGTCTCCTATAAATCCGGTTCTGTAAAGGAAGAAGCAGAAGCAGCAGAGAAAGCAGTAAAGATCCTTGGTGGAAAGATCAGGGATATTCAGTACTTTGACCTTCCGGGATCTGAGATTGGCCGCTCCCTGGTCATTATCGAGAAGGTAAAGAACACCCCAGGCAAATATCCGAGAAAAGCCGGAACACCGCTCAGAGAGCCACTGGCATAAGTTACCTCCTGTCGAACAAAGTCAAAATCTGTCCGACAGGAGATTTTTTTGTCCGGGAGTTTCACAAAATTATCACAAATTTATCCTACTTTTATCACAAATTACTTTTACACTATAATCCGATAGAGATGCCCCTGGATTTCCCCCATTCTCTGTTTCATCCAGGGGCATTTTCTATTGGTATTGAAAAGACGCCAGAGTCAAGGGCTTCAGTTTCAGGACCTTTTGCCTCTGGCATCTTATAAAATGGGAAATCGATAATTAAAAAAAGTATTTCCCTGAGAATAAAAGGAGGAGAGTAAAGTGATCGAAGTAAGTAATCTGGTCAAAAAGTATGGTGATCATACTGCAGTTGACCATCTTTCCTTTCAGATCGAAAAGGGGAAAATTTACGGATTCCTGGGCCCCAACGGTGCAGGAAAATCAACAACTATGAACATGATCACAGGATACATTGCTTCCACAGAAGGAAAAGTGATGATCGATGGTCATGATATTCTGGAGGAACCGGAGGCAGCCAAGAAATGTATCGGCTATCTGCCGGAAATGCCGCCGCTCTATTTTGACATGACTGTTCTTGAGTACATGAAATTTGCGGCTGATCTGAAAAAAATCCCAAGAAACCAAAAAGACAAGCAGATAAAAGAAGTCATGGATATGGTAAAGATCACAGACATGAAAGACCGTCTGATCAAAAACCTTTCCAAAGGTTATCGCCAGAGAGTGGGTCTTGCACAGGCAATCCTGGGATATCCTGAAGTGATCATCCTGGATGAGCCGACAGTAGGACTTGACCCGAAGCAGATCATCGAGATCCGTGACCTGATCAAAGGCCTGAAGCAGAAGCACACGGTTATCCTAAGCTCCCATATCCTTTCCGAGGTAAGAGCAGTGTGTGATTATGTTCTGATCATTTCCCATGGAAAGCTGGTAGCCAGTGATACACCGGATAATCTGGAACGTCTGGCAGCAGGCTCCAACAGCCTCCTTATGAAGGTAAAAGGCGAGAAAGACACGATTCGAAAAGCTCTGGAAACGATCGAAGGCGTAACCGGAGTGGAAATGTCCTATGACAGCGATGAAAAATTGTGGAAAACAAAACTTTCCATTCAGGAAAATGTGGATATCCGTGAAAAAGTCTTCTACGCTATGGCAAAAGCGAACTGTCCAATCTACGAGATGCAGGTTAAGAGAGTTTCCCTTGAGGATGTATTCCTTGAGCTTACCGAAGGAGAGAAAAAATCCGCCGGAAAACCGGAAAGCTCACAGTGGAAACCGGTAGAAGACAGATCATCGGAAGAAGAAAAAACTCAGGAAGAAAAAAACGGGGAACCAGAGAAGGCTTCTGATGAGAAAGAGGGGGATCAGTCATGACAGCGATTTTTAAAAGAGAACTGAAAAGCTATCTGACCTCCATGGTTGGATATCTCTTTATATTTTTTGTCCTGGTGCTGACCGGAATTTATTTTTCCGCATATCAGCTTTCAGGCGGCTATTCAAAATTTGAAACTACTTTAAGCGCACTGACCTTTGTGTTCCTGATCGGTGTGCCGATCCTTTCCATGCGCGTACTTGCAGAAGAGCGCAAGCAGAAAACAGATCAGCTTCTTCTGACCGCACCGGTATCTGTATGGGATATCGTATTTGGAAAATATCTTGCACTGGTAGCTGTGTTTGCCATTCCGGTCGTGATCATGTGCGTTTATCCTCTGATCATGAGTAAGTTCGGAACGATTTCCTATGCTTCCGCATACACCGGGATCCTGGGATTTTTCCTTCTGGGATGTGCGAATCTGGCGATAGGTGTATTTATGTCAGCGCTTACAGAAAGCCAGGTAATTGCAGCAGTACTTACTTTTGTATTCCTGTTCGCTTTCTACATGATGAACGGAATTTCCTCATTCTTTTCACAGACCTCCATGTCAACCGCAGTGGCATTCGGACTTCTGATCGTGGCGATCGCTATCATCATCTATACCATGATCAAGAACATCCTGATTTCTGTAGTGATCGGAGCTGTGGGAGAGATTGCCCTTGTGATCGTATACGTTGTAAAATCCAGTATTTTCCAGGGTGGTATCCAGAAGGTACTGAACGTATTTAACCTGAGTGGACATTATGATAATTTTACAAATGGCGTGTTTGACGTGACAGGAATCGTTTATTTTATTTCTGTTATTGCGATCTGCCTGTTCCTTACCATGCAGTCCATTCAGAAGAGACGCTGGAACTAGGGGGTGAATGAAAATGAAATTCAGTGAGAAATTTAAGAAAAATAAAGGCGAAGCAGCCGCACCGGAGGCAGCACAGGACTCCGGCAAAAAGAAACATAAACCGGATCCGAAAAAGCTGGTAGGCACCATCAGCAAAAAACATATCAAAAACGGTTCCTACAGCATGGCTATGGCAGCTGTCTTTATCGTGATCGTGGTTGTGATCAATATGATCGTCGGTGCGATCCCATCCAAATATTCACAGCTGGATGTAAGCTCATCCAAGCTTTACACCATTGGTGATGAAACAAAGAAGGTACTGAAGGCACTGGATAAGGATGTTACCATTTATCAGATCGCGGCAAGCGGTTCTGAGGACGACACGATCTCCAATCTGCTTTCACGTTATAAAGATGAGTCCAAGCATATTAAAGTTGAGGTAAAAGACCCGGTTGTAAATCCGAAATTTGCATCGGAATATACAACCGATGATCTTGCGTCAAACAGCCTGATCGTAGTCTGCGGCGACAGAAACAAGGTTATCAATTACAACGATATGTATTCCTCTTCAGTAGACTATAATACCTGGCAGCAGACTACTACCGGATTTGATGGAGAAGGACAGATCACAAGTGCGATCGGCTATGTGACATCAGAGGATCTTCCGATCATGTATACCTTATCCGGACACGGAGAAAAAGATCTGGATTCCAGCTTTAAAGAAGATATCCAGAAGGCAAACATTGATATCAAGGAGTTGAACCTTCTCACAGAGGGAAAGGTTCCGGATGATGCAGACTGCCTGATGATCGTATCTCCGACCAGCGATATTTCCGAGGAAGAAAAAACAGAGCTCCTGGATTATCTTGAGGCAGGCGGAAAAGCTATGATCTTCTCAGATTATACACAGGATGATCTGCCGAACTTTGATGCGGTTCTTGAAAATTATGGTGTAAAGTGTGCAGAGGGAATCGTATTTGAGGGTGATAATCAGCATTATGGAATGCAAATGCCATATTATCTTGTACCAACGGTCAACAGCACAGATGCAAGCTCTGAGACAGCTTCTGCAGGCTCCTATGTACTGGCACCGTATGCGCAGGGCATTCAGAAAACAGATGATGTAAGAGATACTGTAACCATCGACAGTATCCTGACAACCTCTGACAAGGCTTACTCCAAAACAAATATGCAGAGCAGCAATATCGAAAAGGAAGACGGAGATGTAGACGGACCGTTTGATCTTGGGGTTGCCATCACAGAGAAACTGGATGATGATAAGGAAACACAGATCGTTTACTACTCCACAGCAAATCTGATGGAGAGCCAGGTGAACCAGATGGTATCCGGCGGAAATGAAAAGCTCCTTCTGGAGTCCTTGAATTGGATGACCAGCACGGACGACAGTAATTCCGTTTCTATTCCATCCAAGAGCCTTGAGTCCACAAGTCTGACAGTAACCGATTATGATGCAGCCTTCTGGAAGATCTGTACCATTGGTCTGATCCCGGGAGTATTCCTTGTTGCAGGATTCCTGATCTGGCTTAAGAGGAGAAAAGCATAATGAAAAAATCGACCAAACTTGTTTCAGCAGTTGTTGTTCTGGCAGTTCTCGGCGGCGTTTATGTGGGACTGAACACCTACGTATCCAAAGAAGAAAAGACAGAGAGCAGCGAAGAGGAAAGCAAAACAGAAGTGTTTTCCGTGAAAACGGATGACATTAAATCCCTGGAATTTATCGTAGACAAGAAGGAAGTGACCTTTGAGAAAAAAGATGATTCCTGGGTGAAAAAGGATGAGACTGCTTTTCCTGTAAATCAGACAACTCTGGATTCCGCAGCTTCCGCCATCAAAAAGGTGGAAGCGGACAGAGTCCTGGAGGATGTGGAGGATCTTACGGAATACGGACTGGATTCTCCATCTAACACAGTAACCGTTGATACCGCTGATGGGACAACGAAGCTCAACATCGGAGATGAGAATACGTCTACGAATCAGTATTACATTTCCAAGGATGATGATGACAGCACGGTATATGTAGTGGCAGCAGATACAGTGTCTCCGTTTATGAATTCCCTTTACGATTATGCACAGGGAGAAGATTTCCCGACAATTGATTCTTCCACAGTGAAAAAGGTCCAGGTCAGTGAGAATAAAGATTCCTATGTCCTGGAAGAAAATTCCGACGGAGCTACCTGGGATGTTTCCGGTGACGGAAACAGCGATAAAGAGTCTGCCGATACAACGGCAGCAGGAAATGTAACCTCCGGACTTGGAAACTTTGCATTTGACCAGTTTGTAAACTACAATGCAGAGGATCTTTCCCAGTATGGCCTTGATAAGCCCTATGCGACGATTACAGTGGATTATCAGGAAAAGGTGAAGAATAACAGCACAGACAGTACAGAATCCGGAGAAAACGATTCTACGGCCTCTGAGAGTGATTCTGAGAGCGGCGCCAGCGCTGACACGGATAGCAGCTCAGAAGATGCAGACAGCAAGACAACCACAGTGGATAAACAGCTTGTCATTTACGTTGGCGATGAGGCAGGAGATGGCAGCAGATATGTAACGGTAGATAACAAACAGATCTATACAATGTCAACGGATACACTGAGTGCAGTTATTGACAAGACGCCGTCAGATCTCTGGTCACTGATCGTCAATTATCTGTCTGTAAAAAATCTGGATCAGCTCCAGGTTACTTACGGTGAAACAACAAGTACTGTAAATGTTTCACGTGAAACATCCACAGATGATGACGGAAACGAAAAAGAAACAACAACCTATCAGCTGGATGGTAAGGAAATAGAAAGTACAACCTTTACCACCTTCTACAACAAGCTGATAAACATGGCAGGACAGAAGAGACTGACAGACGCTTATACACCGGCTGCAGACCCGGAGATGACCGCTGTATTCACAGACTCTGACAAGAACCAGACAACCGTTACCTTCTACACATATGACACAAACTATTATGCAGCTGTCGTTGGGGACAAGGTATTTCTTGTAAACAAAATGACAGTAAAAGAAATGTTCAATGCATATGAAACCATGGTAAACGGTGAAACAGAGACAGAAGCCACAGCAACACCAACAGCTGAGGCGGAAAATAAAATATTAAGAAAATAAATAAAAACACCTCGGAGATCCGCAAACAATAAGGTAATCTCCGAATATCCGTTTGATGATCAGATATTCGGAGACACCACACAGATCAGGATTTTCCGGGGTGTTTTTATGTTGCTATTATTTTACGGTCCTTACAGATGAATAAGGTCCGTATATTTTTTTACCGTTTGTGATGCGGTATGCACGGATACGGTATTTGGTTGCGGTGCCTGGCTTTTTATCGGTGTAGGTTGTATTTTTTGTTGCATGTAAGTCTCTTATGTATGCGTAGATTTTATGTTGCAGGTAAGTCACTGTAATTGTCGCAGCTTGCTTTGCGTAACTGTGCAGGGATTTGCCTGATCAGATCTAACCAAATGAGGATGCTTTTATCCGCTTGATTTTCTGTAGCTGCTATAATAGTAGCGTGGAGAATTGGTGGAGACAACATAAAAAAACTGTACAGTTGCTCAGATGAGCTTCTGTACAGTTTTAATTTTTCTATATCTAACAGAAGGTTCGGGGGAGCTTCTGTCAGTAACTAAGTATTATGCAAGACCTCTTTCTTCCAGCCAGTCGAAGAGAACAACTTTTTCTGCTTTCTTTCTCTTGGTCATGTGATTGAACTGAAGGATTGTCAGGATCGTGAAGATCACTAACAGTGCAACCATTACAATAATGGAAGTGGTAATGCTCCGGCCACCGCTGATCGTTGCACGGAATGCGTCGACCGTATAAGTAAACGGAACGTATGCATGGATCTTTGCAACGAATGAAGGTGAAACCTCAACCGGATAAGTTCCGGCAGATCCTGCAAGCTGAACGACCATGAATACCAGCATCAGGAAGCTTCCTACTTTACCAAGAGTAATGTTGAAGAAGTACATGATAGAGGTAAAGGTCATTGATGTCAGGCAGGCGAAGAGTACGGTTTTGCCCATCTCTGCAGGTGTGAATCCGTTAAATGCACGTAACAGCAGGATCAGGCAGATTCCCTGAAGGATCGCTACCGGATAAAGGACGGAAGCTTTGCTTGCCCACCATGCGAAACCGGATTTCAGTTTGCCCTTATACTGAGCCAGAGGATACATCAGGCAGAATGCCAGTGCGCCGACCCAGAGGCCTACAGACATCATGTAAGGTGCCATTGCGTGTCCGTTATTCGGGACATCGGTAAGCTTTGTTTCATCGCTTACAACAGGAGTTGCGAACATTTTGATCGTTTCATTACTTGCTGAATTGTCTTTTACAGTGGTAGCTCCATCGCTGAGGCTTGTGGTCAGTGTCTTGGAACCGTCTTTCAGTTCTTTCATACCGCTTCCAAGCTTCTTGGATCCATCATACAACTGAGAGGAACCGCTCTGGATCTGGGCAGCGCCATCTGCAAGCTGTTTTGCACCATTGTTAAGTGTGCTGTTGTTGCTTACAAGCTTCTCGGTACCGCTGAGAAGCGTTGAGGTACCGTTTGCTAATGTCTTAGTTCCGTTTGCAAGAGTAGTAGCACCGCTGGAAAGGGTTTTGGCTCCTGTTGAGAGCTTTTTGGTACCGTCTGTAAGAGCGGAGCTGTTTTCGGAAAGCTTAGCAACACCATCGGTGTAGGTTGTGATTCCGGTTGTCAGTGTTCCGGAACCATTGGCTAATGCTTTTGTTCCATCTGCAAGAGTAGCAGCACCGCTGGAAAGAGCCTTGGCTCCTGTTGCCAGTTTCTTGGTGCCGTCTGTAAGAGCAGCACTGTTTTCGGAAAGCTTTGCAATACCATCGGTGTAAGTTGTGATTCCATCTGTCAGTGCCTTAGAACCATCTGCCAGCTGACCTGCACCGGATTTGATATCCGGAAGTGCGTTAGTGATCTGTTTGCCGGCTGTTTTCAGATTCTTTGCACCGTCATTGAGCTGCTTATCATAAGATGTCAGTTGGTCAAATCCATCGTTCAGAGCTTTGATTCCTGCTGCTGCAGCCGGGAAGGCTTCGACTGTGCCGTCTTCCAGAGACTGAAGTCCTGCGGAAACGTTCTTGGTTCCTGTGTTTACAGCCTGTGCACCCTGATACAGCTGGGTAACACCTGCAGAAAGCTGAGCGATCAGATCTGTAGGAAGCTGACTTGTAGCTGCAGATAACTGCTCTGCACCTGCGCTCATGGTTGTTGCACCTGCACTCATCTGGTTTGCACCATTTGTCATGGTTGTTGCACCCTCAGAAAGTGTGCCGGCACCCTGAGTCAGTCCTCCGGAGATCTGAGTCAGTCCGGAAGCTGCTTCGTTAAGCTTGGAAGCAACAGTATTCAGATTTTCCTGAGTAGAAGAGAGCTGACCGGATACACCAGCTGCAAGCTGTGAAACCTGATCAGAATAGCTGCTCATGTAAGAACCGTCCACGCCAGTCATTCCACCGGCTACGCTGTTTAAAGCGTTGATCACATCATTCAGAGCTGCTGCGGAAATGGTTCCGTCCTCAGAAGCGGTTGCCTGAATCGCCTGAAGCTGTGCTGCTAAATCGGTCATTGTCTGTCCGGCAGTACCGATCTTGGTATTTGCATCAGTAAGTGCCTCCGTTGTCTGCTGTCCGTATCCTGTAAGTATGCTGCTGACCTGATCACCTACCTGTGAGAACTGTGTGCCTGCATTCTGGAGAGCAGGGATCAGACTGTCTGTGATACTGCTGCTGGTCTGACTTGTGATGCCTGCGGCCTGAGTGATATATCCGGCTGCGTTGTTGATTCCGTCTGCGGCATTGTTCATACCAGCTGCAGCACTGTTCATACCAGCTGCGGCTGTGTCCATACCATCCTTTGCGGAAGTAAGGCCGGCTGCAAGCTTGTTGATGGATTCCTGTGTTGTTCCCTCTTTCAGAGCAGAAACCTTATCGTTCAGGGCTTTCAGTCCGTTTTCCAGCTGCTGTGTTCCGGATATCAGTGACTGTGAGTCATCGGTTCCTTTGGTAACACCGGTATTCAGCTGAGAGATACCATTGGAAACTGTTGTGAGTCCGTCTTCAAGTTTTGCAAGCTCTTTGGCACCGGCTGCGAGTTTGCCAGCACCAGCCACATAGGTGGTAGTTCCATCTGCAAGAGTGTCAGCACCAGCTACATACTGTGTTGCTCCGTCGGAAAGAGTATCAATACCTGCACTTAATGCATTTGCACCGGATTCCAGGCTGCTTGCGCCGGATTTCAGTGTATCAGAATTTTTATTAAGCTCATCCACACCAGCGGTGTACTGCTGAACACCTTCATCCAGAGTATCTACACCGGTTGTCAGCTCAGGAACCTTTTCTGTCAGAGCTGCAACGCCGCTGTTCAGCTGGTTTGCACCGGATTCCAGGCTGCTTGCACCGGATTTCAGTGCATCAGAATTTTTATTAAGCTCATCCACACCAGCGGTGTACTGCTGAACACCTTTATCCAGAGTATCCACACCGGTTGTCAGCTCAGGAACCTTTTCTGTGAGGGTTGCAACGCCGCTGTTCAGCTGATCTGCACCATCGTCCAGGCTCTTTGCACCATCGTTAACCTTTGCAACACCATCGGTGTAGGTCTTAAGACCTTCGGTGAGGCTGTCAGCACCGCTTACGAAAGTAAGAGTACTGGTGGAAAGCTTCTTAAGGTTTTTGGTAATTGTTTTGTTACCATCAGCTGCTGTATTCAGTCCGTCTTCGATCTTTCCGGATCCGTCTGCAGCTTCCTGCATTCCGTCACCTGCTTCTGAGATAGAATCAAAAACGGTTTCTGTATAGGTTTCCGTAACCTTGGAAGCAATGTTATCACGAAGCTTCAGCATTGCTGTTTCACTGAGCTTGGAGGCGATATAGTTGGTTCCAGGGTTTGTCTCATAGGATAGCTCCATTTGCTTTGGATCGTTGTCCATTACAGTGGCTGCGTTTGCGGAGAAATTTTCCGGGATTTTGATAACCATGTAATAGGTTCCATTGGCCAGACCGTCCTCTGCTGTCTTGCTGTCTACAATGTTAAATGCCATTGAGTCGTTGTCTTTCAGCTCATCCGTCATGTCCTTACCTATGCTTAAGGTCTTGCCATTATACTCGACAGGTTTGTCTTCGTTTACCACGGCCACTGGCAGGCTGTCTACGTTTCCGTAAGGATCCCACATGGATTTCAGAAACAGACCTGCATAGATGATCGGGATTACGATAATGGCGATTACGACGATAAGCATGAGCTTGTTACGAAGTAAGCTTTTCCATTCGTTTTTGATCATATTACCTATCCCTTTCTTATTAAATTGTATTATCAAACATAGTTGATTAATCAAACTTTATTCCAGTAATGGCGACGAGATCTATTAATCATATTAAAATCTATTAATAGCTTTATATTCCATTATCAAACAAAGTGTTGATTTTCTTTACGTGATGTATTATACTAAACACATACCACAGATACAACCATTAAATCTTTACTGAATGTATATTAATAGACGGAAATAATGGAAGTGTCTATTACAAATAAAAAACTGCATAATAGACAAAAAGTACGTTATTTACTTTGAATTTATGTGCAGTTGGTAATATTAAATGCAGACAGGATTCCTATGTTTCAACACAAATATGCAGCAGATATCTGGTATCGTGTAGGTCGGCGTCGTTAACAATTTTGATCTTGTCAATTCTTAACAACAGCAGATATCTGGTATCATACAGATCGGCGTAGAGAAAGCGAATGCTTTTATTCGTTTGAAGGATGCATTATGCATTGTATGACAGTTGCAGAGTATCGTAAGTAATAAGTGATTGGGGCGAAGGAAACGTGCTTGCTTTTTTTGATTGCAGGGGGAATTAAGATGGCGGAAAAAGTTGACAGAAGAGTACGTAAGACCAAGGCACAGTTGCGAGCGGGGCTTGCTCGTCTTATGCAGAAGAAGAGTATTAAGGAAATTACGGTAAAGGAACTGGTGGAAGAAGTTGATATCAACCGCTCCACATTTTATCTTCACTATACAGATATCTATCAGATGCTGGAATCCATTGAGGCTGAATTGATGGAGGAAATCACGCATCTGGTGGCAGACTTTCCTCTGGATCCTCTTAATAATAAGGAGAGCTCGTATCCTTTTATTGAGCAGATATTTACGATCCTGGATCATAATAAGGATATTTGTATCGCACTTCTTGGAAAGAATGGAGATATGGCTTTTGTGAATCGTATAGAAAAACTGATCGCAGATACAGTGCTGCATCGCTTGTCAATTCGTCTGCCGAAAGACAACCGTGATATTGAGTATGCGTATGCGTTTTGTCTGAATGGATGCGTGGGAATGATCAAGACATGGCTGTCTTCTGAGAATCAGGAGAGTACACAGCATATGGCAGAGCTGACACATAAGCTGATCGATAATACAACACACATGTATCTGGAGCAGGCACTTAGGTAAGAGAAATGTCCGGATGCATGCTGTGAGTCTGGTAAAAAATAAAGAGTATTGTTTCACGTTTGTTTGAGGAAAAAACTCATGTTTCACGTGAAACAGTACTCTTTTTTTATTGACTTTTTGTTGGTTTATAGCATTTCCACAAATTACTGCATGAAGCTCAACGGCTCCGAACATGAACAATGTTCTTTTGATACGTTGATTTCCAAAATTACTATAGATAAATTTTGATGCCGGATCATAAGTTGTTTTTACAGGAAAATAGCTACCTGTTCCAGGAAATGTTCCGGATCTTCCAGATGAGGAAGATGTCTGGTTTCCGGGATCACAGCGGTTTCAATGGAAGAATTCAGCTTCTGATATTCCTCTGCGATAAGAGAAGCGGAAGCTTCTTTTTCTCCGGAAATAATATAGATGCATGCATCGGAAGATTCTACGGCATTATTAATGCTGATATTCAGGTATTTGCCAATGTAGCTGGAATACAGATATTTGGCGTTGGAACCACCCTTGTGAGCGGATTCATAATAAGTGTCTACCAGTGTATCTGTTACATGGAAGGGATTGTAGAACAGCTTTTCCATAAACAGACTGCTGATGGATTCGCGGGAAGCTACCATATGATAGATCAGAGTTCCGAAAATCGGAAGCTCGATAAAATACTTAAAGAGCTTGTTGTCTTTACAAGGTGCCTGCTTCAGGGAACTGAAGCTTGGTGGATTGACCAGCATGATCTTGCGGAAATGGTCGGAATTGTTACGGTAAGCCATGATCGCAAAAGAACCTGAGAAACCACTGGCAATAACATCGGTTTCCTCACGAATCACATTCTTGACAAAATCACAGAGTAACTGAGCAAATACAAAATTGGTATAAGTAATATCCGGTTTTTCGGAACGTCCACATCCAAGAAGATCAATGGTGTAAACTGTATGTTCGGTTGCGAGCTGCTTCTCTATGGCATTCCATTCATAACCGGAAGCACCTGGCATGATATCATGAATAAGAAGAATAGGGGTGCCATGTCCCTGTTTTGTATAAAAAATCTTTCCAAAACGCCAGTCATAGGTTTTGCTGTGTGGCTGTTCCAGCATATCTTTAAGCTGAGATGTGGCATCTATGAAACGGTTAGCAATATGAATAACACCTGCGGCAGTTCCGACTAAAGCTGCAAGAGTAAGTAGTCTGTGTCCATTTTTCTTCATTAAAAAGCCTCCTGGAATTCGTAAAAATAATCAGGACAGATGTAACGTAATTCAGGTATCTGATCTGATTTTTTCTGAATATTTCTTTGCTTTATTATACGACAGGAACGAAAAATTTACAATGCTTTTGTGGGAACCCTAACCTTGTTATTGTATGCTGACGCTACTGTCCATTCTGTTCTTGGCGATGATCGCTAAGTTGCTGTTCGTTCTGCTTTCAGTAACGCGCTTCGCAATGCAAAGAATTTATGTTGATCGCATAAATTGGTGCGGTATGGCTTCGGGCTTTCTGCGACCTTCGTTCACAAAAAAAACTTACGGAATATTATCAGTGAACAGTAGCATCGCCAATATGCTTCATGATACATAGAAATCAGATTTCGAACCGAATCAAGTAAATCCCCTGCTTTAATTGCGAAGAGCAATAAGCAGAGGGTGGGGACTTACTTGTATCAGGAGGAGGAAAAGCTCCTTCTGATAAACTGCGAAGCAGTTATTTGGTTATGAGCAAGTAGCGAAGCGGATGCTGTTATCCGCTGGAATGCTTTTATACTTCAGTAAAATACCAAGTGTTTCACGTGAAACATTGGACTTGTTATCCGACAGAGCTGATGCTATACAGGATTGCCGAGGATGATGTTGATAAGGGTTTTGTTCAGCATCAGTGTGCGGTTCCATGGATTGAGAATTACTCCCTCAACAGACGGCTCTTGCAATGCAGAAGCAAAAATTTTATCAATATCTGCGGTAAATGTGGACATGATCTTATCACTGCCTTTTAACTCTTCGTCAAAGCTGGTAAATGCAGCCCACCATTGCTTTCCGTCGTTGGTTTTGATCGCATGAAGAGAAATTTTTCCATCACCTTTTGGAGGTTCTACAGCAATGATCAGCTGTGCCTGCTCCTGCATTCTGTGACGGATCACGGTGAGAGTATGAGCAAGCATTTCTTCGGTTGCTTCTTTTTGGAGTGCTGCAATGGCAGTTTCGATCTTTTCATTGCCATTTAAAGTCTTGCCTAATTGTTCTTTATAGAAATCGTTGCGATTATTTGTGGTGTTCATGTATAAAATATTCCTTTCGATCAGATGATAAATGACTAGTACAGCGAATATTAAGTAACCGCCATATTGACTTGTCTGATTTTTCATCTGCTGCGTTGTCGTCAATCGCCGTAGCCACCGCTACGCCTCATTCCTTCGCCTTGCATATGAGAAAATCATCCTACGTCAATATAGCAGAAACTTAATTTTCGCTGTACTAGTACATTGTTTTCGAAATAACTATACCAATTACTTGTTGGTGAATCCGACTGCACAGATCTAAAAGCCTCAGCATAGCCAGCTACGCCTGCATTTTTATACCTGCACACTCGAATCCACATCCCACGTGATTGGTATAGTTATTTACGAAATAATGTATTAGCCGCAAACTGCAAGGAGTTTGCGAATGCTTTCTTTATGGATTATAGCATTTCAGGGGAAAATGAGGCAAGAGAAGAAGCGTTTTAACTGAATCAAATAAGTCCCTGGTTCGATTTCGAAAAGCAATAATCAGGGGAACTTGCTTGCATCAGGAGAAGTGCAGGCTCCTTCTGATAAACTGCGAAGCACTTATTCGGTTATGAGCAAGTAGTGAAGCGGATGCTTTTATCTGCTTGAATTAAATCAAAAAGTTTCCTGATTACTGATCACTTCGTTCTTGGTAATACACTTCGCGATGCACAGAAATTATGCTAATCACATAAATTTGCATGGTATGTCCAGGGCTTTCAGTGGTCTTTGCTCACAAAAAAACTCGGAGAATAATATTACCAGTTAACAGTAAGTCTCATGCTTCAATTACGAAAAAGTAAAAAGTAATAAGCAGTGGATGGCGTGTATTAGGAAGAATGCAACGGCGTTTAACAGGGAAAGGAATAGTGGGCATGTCTGAAAACAAGGTACTGCACTAATTCATGTGGCCATTGTTATGGATACATTGTAAGCAGGTCCTGATAAATTGTAAAGTAGCTATTGGGCGTAGAACTGCGTAGCGAATACGGGTATTTTTATTCGTTTGATCCCAAATTGGATAGATATGTTTGCGCACTTGAAGGTGAGTTTCCAGATACTGTCATCAGTATTCTCCATGATTTCGGTCAGATGCTTTTGTGAACTGGATGGGGAATTAACAAGTTAAGTGAATGTAGTAAAAATGTGTATTTATATGAAAAAATGGAGGGTAAGGCGGAAAATATGGGGGATTTTATAGAAAAACGATATAAGAGTAAGGATGAAATAAAGAGAAATAAGAGATTATTTCTGCGAAGAGAACACTATGATAATGATAATAACACAAACGTTAAGTACGATAAAAAGGACTTTATAAAAGAAAATACTGGAAAATAAAGAGAAATAATAGGATATTTACGAATAAAAAAGCATTAAAGTACAAATTATAGTACTTTAAATAAAAAAGTACGATAAAACGTACTTTACACGTATACACATATAAAAAAGCCTTAAAATGCAAATGTGCACCTGCACACATGTAACAAAAAGATAAAATATAGAGCCGTTCCTACTTTAAACATGTGAAATTTTGATTGATCGAATAAAAGAAAGCAGCTGCTTCGATTACAAAAAAACAATAAGCTGTGGGTGGGAAAATACTTGTACTCTTCCTGATAAACTGTAAAACAGCTATTTTGTGTAAAACTGTGATCGAATGCAAAAATTTTTGTCCGCATGACTGGGATAAAGGGAAGACAGGGAAGTCTTTTACGGCTTGATTTAGAAGAAAAAAGCCTATTAAGTGAAATTTATTTTATGCCAGTTCTATGCCGGAACCTTATTCAGATACATTTTATATTGGATATTACAAAATGAAACTATGCTTGAAAAAGCCTTTAGTTAACATGTACATAACGAATATATAACAGGATTGGAAGAAAAAATGAAATAAATACGCAAATCTTTCGTAAACATAATAAAATAAACAAAAATCGAAAATTTCAGTTTCATAATATTATATTTTTTTCGCGAGAGATACATGTATTTCACACTATAAAAACACTCCGGGAAAAGAAGTTTCCATTTACTATATATAGATGCTTTTGGGGAATATAAAGATAACAGCCACATTATTTTGTGGATGGAGTTTCTTGTATTTTTTATATGCTTTCGTGATATAGATAATGCCAGAGAGAATATATCGGAGTATTTTTTTGATATTTCTCATTGATTTTATAATGTGTTCGTAACTGTTCAGTACCCTTGCAGTTACAAGTCAAACCGTGTCCTGGATCGATTTCGTTGATGGCATTTTTAACCGGATCGAGGAAGTCACTTGCTTCAATTATGAATATTGGTTTGATAATCTATCTTCGGATGTTTCACGTGAAACATCCGAAAGAACTAGATTAAGAATAAAGAGTTATTAACCCCCATCTTTTGACAATTGCAGAAATAAAAAAACAGCTGTAGTTCGTGCTTATGTGATTTATGGTAGGTTTAATGTAGATTTTAATTGAATCAAGTAATTCACCTGCTTCAATTGTGAATTACAATAAGCAGTGGTTGGGGACTTGCTTGTATCAGGAAGAGTACAAGCAAGTTTTGATAAACTGCGGAGCAGTTATTCGGTGTAAAGCTGCGTAGCAACTGCGGATGCTTTTGTTTGTATGACTCGAATCAGGAGTTCCCCCTGTTTTTGGCTTCAATTGCAAGAAACGATAAGCAGTGGTTGAAGAACTGCTTCTTATCAGGGAAGAGTAGCTTGTAGTCCTTTTGGTAAATCGCGAAGCGGTTATTCAGTGTAGAACTGCGAATGTGTTTACAGATGCTTTTATTCGCTTGATAATAATAGTAATGTTTTTAGTGCTCAGATAAAATTTGAAAATGCTATAAATGCTGTAAAAGAAAGGGATTTCGATGCCTATGTAGCAGTGTGCAAGGTTCCATAAAAGATAATATCTATACCGAGAAAATCGAATTATTTTCGAGATTACGATAAATCAGAACAATTTCAGCAAAATATCTATAAATGGGAACTTCATTTCTCGGTACGTTTTTATGGCGTAATGGCGTAAAATATATAGTCTGATTGAAAGCAAATAAAACTGGAAGTTTATGCGGAGTTGATGGACTTTATAATCGATGTACTGTTACTGTCAAACTTCTGTTTAGTCCGGAATGAGTTTGGGTATACTACACAATAAATAAAATAATTCAAAACCTATTTTCTATTGTTTCACGTGAAACATTATGTGGCAGTTTAAAAATAAAAGTGTTATAATGATATCCAATGAGTAAAAATCCCTTAAAAAAATAAAAAGGAGGGGTACAATGGGACGAATCATTGCAGTTGCCAATCAGAAAGGCGGGGTTGGAAAATCAACGACAGCCATCAATCTATCGGCCTGCCTTGCTGAAAAAGGGAAAAAGGTTCTTGCCATCGACATTGATCCGCAGGGAAATACGACCAGTGGACTTGGCGCAGACAAGAATGCAGTAGAAAACACCCTTTATGAGCTGCTGCTTGGAGAAGCAGAGACCAAGGATACCATTATAAAGAACGTTGTAGACAATGTTGACCTGATACCATCGAATATGAATCTTTCCGGTGCAGAAATTGAACTGGTTGATCTTGAGGATAAAGAATTTATTCTGAAAAAGATCACGGATAAACTTCGCCGGAAATATGATTACATAATCATGGATTGTCCGCCGTCACTGAGTATGCTTACAATTAATGCTTTGACAGCCGCAACCTCCGTTCTGGTGCCGATTCAGTGTGAGTATTATGCATTGGAAGGTTTATCACAGTTGATACATACCATCGAACTGGTAAGAGACCGATTGAATAAGAGGTTGAAGATCGAAGGCGTGGTCTTTACTATGTATGATGCCAGAACAAATCTGTCACTTCAGGTTGTAGAAAATGTAAAAGAAAACCTGGACCAGAATATATACAAAACGATCATACCGAGAAATGTACGACTTGCAGAGGCACCAAGCTATGGAAAACCGATCAATCTGTACGATTCACGATCTACAGGAGCAGAGAGTTATCGCCTCCTGGCAGAAGAAGTTATAGGCAGGGAGGACGAGTGATGGCTGGAAGAAGAACAGGAGGCCTTGGAAAGGGTCTTGACGCACTGATCCCGAACAAAGCAGGCGGTCCGTCAAAGGAACCTGCAAAAAAGACAAGATCTGCAGTTGTAAAAAAAGACAAACCAACTGAAAAAGATAATCCGGCCGCAGAACGACTTGTGAAAATTTCCAGCGTAGAACCAAATCTGAATCAGCCCAGAAGACATTTTGATGAGGATGCGCTGTTGGAACTTTCGGAATCCATTAAACAGTACGGTGTTCTTCAGCCGTTGTTGGTATCCGATAAGAAGGATTATTTTGAGATCATTGCAGGCGAACGCCGCTGGAGAGCTGCCAAGATGGCAGGGCTCAAGGAAGTTCCTGTTGTTGTAAAAGAGTTTACAGACCAGGAAATCGTAGAAATTTCCCTGATCGAGAACATTCAGCGGGAAGACCTGAATCCTATAGAGGAAGCGATGGCATACAAACGTCTGATGGAAGAGTTTCACCTGAAACAGGATGAAATCGCAGACAGAGTTGCCAAAAGCAGAACTGCAGTAACTAATTCCATGCGTCTTCTGAAGCTTTCTTCAAAAGTTCAGGAAATGGTAATTGCAGATATGATCTCAGCTGGTCATGCGAGAGCACTTCTGGGAATTTCTGATGAAGCTCTTCAGGAAACAACAGCCATGAAGGTTTTTGATGAAAAACTCAGTGTTCGTGAGACGGAAAAACTTGTAAAGAATCTGGTTTCTCCTGCGAAAAAAGTAAAAACAGAGAGAAACACAGCAGAAGATGCCATTTATGAGAGCCTGGAAGAAAAAATGAAAGGTATCATGGGAACAAAGGTATCCATTCAGCGAAAGAAAAACAACAAAGGTAAAATTGAAATTGAATATTATTCCAGAGATGAACTGGAGAGGATCATTGATCTGTTCGAATCTATCAGATAGGAGGCAGAATGAGCGGGATTTTTGAAAGCATGGGAATTGATTCCGGGATTGTGATCATTGTTTTGCTGATCCTTACCATCATTCTTCTGATCAATGTGGTGAGTAGCAATATGCGTCTCAGCCGTTTGGAACGGAAGTACAAGATGTTTATGAGAGGCGGAGATGCACAGTCACTGGAAAAAGTTTTTGTAAGAAAATTTGCACAGATCGACCGGCTGTATGAAGCAAAGGAAGATCATGATCATGACATCAGCTTTATCAAAAAAAATATGAATGTAATGTTCAGCAAATATGGCGTTGAAAAGTATGATGCATTTGATGATGTAGGTGGAAAACTCAGCTTTGCACTGGCGCTTCTTGATAAAAACAATACGGGTCTGATCTTGAATGCGGTTCACAGCCGCGATAACTGTTTCCTTTATTTAAAGGAGATCGTAAAAGGTGAGTCCTATGTTGTACTTAGTCAGGAAGAAGTGGAAGCTTTGAGAAAAGCAGTAAACTTTGGACTTGGTGAGATTGAGAAGGAATAAAAAACTGCAAAGAGTAAGAATATTTTTAATACAGGAGGAATATCATGTTAGACATTAAGTTTGTGAGAGAGAATCCGGAGGTTGTAAAGCAGAATATCCGCAATAAGTTCCAGGACAGCAAACTGGAGCTGGTTGACAAGGTTCTCGAACTTGATAAAGAAAACAGAGAGATCAAGCAGGAGGTTGAGGCTCTCCGTGCTGAGAGAAACAAGATCTCCAAACAGATCGGTGCTCTTATGGGCCAGGGAAAAAGAGAAGAGGCAGAAGAGGTTAAAAAACAGGTTGCTGCATCCGGAACTCGTATTGAGGAACTTTCTCAGAGAGAGAAAGAGGTTGAGGAAGAGCTTCTGAAAGATATGATGGTGATCCCGAACATCATCGATCCTTCTGTACCGATCGGTAAAGACGACAGCCAGAACGTAGAGATTGAGAAATTTGGTGAGCCGGTTGTTCCGGATTTTGAAGTTCCGTATCATACAGATATCATGGAGAATTTTGATGGAATCGATCTTGACAGCGCAAGACGTGTTGCCGGTAACGGATTCTATTATCTGATGGGTGATATCGCACGCCTTCATTCCGCAGTAATTTCCTATGCAAGAGATTTCATGATCAACCGGGGATTTACTTACTGCGTACCGCCTTTCATGATCAGAAGCAACGTTGTTACAGGCGTTATGAGCTTTGCGGAGATGGATGCTATGATGTACAAGATCGAAGGTGAGGATCTTTACCTGATCGGAACAAGTGAGCATTCCATGATCGGTAAATTCATTGACCAGATCATCCCGGAGGAAGAGCTTCCGAAGACACTTACAAGCTATTCTCCGTGCTTCCGTAAAGAGAAAGGTGCTCATGGACTTGAGGAGAGAGGTGTTTACCGTATCCATCAGTTCGAGAAACAGGAGATGATCGTTGTCTGCAAGCCAGAGGAGAGTAAGATGTGGTTCGACAAACTGTGGCAGAATACAGTAGATCTGTTCCGTTCTCTTGATATTCCGGTTCGTACACTTGAGTGCTGCTCCGGTGACCTTGCTGATCTTAAGGTAAAATCCCTCGATGTTGAGGCATGGTCTCCACGTCAGAAGAAATACTTTGAGGTAGGAAGCTGCTCCAACCTTGGAGATGCACAGGCACGTCGTCTGAAAATCCGTGTAAACGGCAAAGATGGCAAGAAATATCTTGCTCATACATTAAACAATACAGTAGTAGCACCTCCGAGAATGCTCATTGCTTTCCTGGAGAATAACCTGAATGCAGATGGATCTGTAAACATTCCAAAAGCTCTGCAGCCATATATGGGCGGTATGACAAAGATTGAGAAAAAGACACGCGCGTAAGAGAAACGCAGGCTTTTTCAGGGAGGTGTTCTTGTGCACAGTTATTTAAAGACCGTTGGTTTTTCACAGATTACCAGAAGAAGTGAAATAAAAGAGATCATCCGTGATGTGATCGCAAGCTACGATGAAAAGGTTTGCGTGGAAAATCATCCGGAAGGCGTATTTGTACAGTTTTCCAAGAATTATGGCTGTGACTGTGGAATCAGCGTTTGTGGTCAGTACGATGAGAACGGTGAGTTTCACGTGGAATATTATTTCCCATTTTTCAGGGGAACAGGAATCACATCCAGGGAAAAAGTGACTGTTGAACGTCATACAGATAAGGAATCTTATGCAGGAGCATGTGATGATTTGCGTATTGGCGTGACTATGATCTTTTATCTGCAGAATCTGGCAGAATATATGCAGGAGAAATACAAAGGCCTGAAAGACCCGGGGGACCGTCCGGTGACGGTTTCCGGTCTGGCTTCTGAGGGAAAGATCCTGTTTCCGCTGCAGAAGGATAAGGAAGCGGTAAAGGTGGAGAGAGAACTTTCCAAAAACAGGACTAATCTGATCGCAGCAGCGCGTAATGGTGATGAGGAAGCTATGGAGAGCCTTACAATGGAGGATATGGATACTTACTCCATGATTTCCCAGAGAATTGTTACAGATGATGTTCTCACGATCGTGGACTCTTATTTCATGCCTTATGGAATTGAATGTGATCAGTATAATGTTCTTGGTGAGATTCTGGATATCATGAAATTTAAGAATATCCTGACAGGTGAAGAAATCTGCCAGATGACTATAGAGAGCAATGATATACAGTTTGATATCTGCATCAACAGCAAAGATCTTCTCGGTGAACCGGCAGTTGGACGCCGCTTCAAAGGAACAATCTGGCTGCAGGGTCAGCTGCACTATTAAGTTTTCAAATTTAGAATTAATTCTTGTAATTTCAAAATAAATATAGTAAAATAATGGTTGTGAAACTTTTGGAAGTGTTCGAAATGTTTCACAACTATATATGTCCATATAGCTCAGCTGGATAGAGCACTCGCCTCCTAAGCGAGGGGTCGGAGGTTCAAATCCTCTTATGGACGTGCTTCAAAGCGTTCGAAAATGTTAGCTGGATTAGCCGACAACGAACGCTTTTGTTTTTTTCTAATCACGTTCGTGACACAAAATTCCATTCAAAATGATCAATTTCCGGCTAACATTTTAGTTTTGCTCTGTATTTGTACCACTCTATATAACGAAACGCTCAGATGCTGTTTTGCAGTAGGGGAAAAGAAAAAATATCCAAAAATTGATGATTAATGGTGAGCTTGTGATAGAATGGATAAAAGAGAAAAGCATAAAGGATGTAGTTGTGGAGAATATTTGTTATGATTAGAAAGTTGCTGAACGGAGATATCGATAGAGTTGCTGACATATGGTTAAAGACAAATCTGAAAGCACATTATTTTAT
>ENA-OQBV01000414-OQBV01000414.1-human-gut-metagenome-genome-assembly--contig:-NODE-414-length-24044-cov-4.570640_pt1 | contig 24044 bp, 21 predicted proteins | sample MGYA00242750_ERZ504559 | MGnify/ENA primary metagenome ERZ504559 (study PRJEB26092, sample SAMD00036230) | human gut metagenome | host: Homo sapiens | study: EMG produced TPA metagenomics assembly of... | reverse complement strand
GCTCCCAAGCAGCATCCCGGTCACACCTGTGATCAGTCCGCCGATCAAAAGACATCCTGCAATCGTATAACCTGTTGATCGTCATCGTCAGTCCTGCTGCTTTTTTCGCTCTCGTCCCAGCATACAATGTGGGGCGTTTTTAACTGATTCAAATCCAGATTCTGCCAGGCACCCTTTGTCCTGTCCTTTGCCTCCCGGTACCATAGTCCGCTTTCTGATACTGATATCCTCCGCGGGGTTTCTCATCCCGTCTGTAAATTCATGAAAGGCACTGTTTACTGTATCTGTAATGGTCTGATTCAATCTCCGAAATCTCTGGAGTCCACTGCATCCTGCACGGTCCGTCTGATATCCTCACCGAACTGTTCCCACTCCCAATTTGTCCTCATATCTTCAACCTCCTGCCGCCAGTCAATTCCTAAAGTATCCTGTCTCTGATTTCCAGCAGATCACTCTATGTAAATTAGTTTAGAGATGTTTTCTGTAAAAGTCAAGAATCCCTTGACCACTCTTTTGTTTTATATGATAATTGTAGCAGATTTCACAAGAGGAGCGTATCAAAATGAAGCCACATATTTTATATGAAGACCAGGACATCATCGTATGTCTGAAACCTGCCGGTATCCCGACTCAGACAAGCCGCCCCGGGCTTCCGGATATGGTCAGCATTTTAAAAAATCATATCTATCAGAACAGCGCACACAAAAAACAACCTTACCTTGCAGTAATCCATCGGCTGGATCAGCCGGTAGAAGGGCTGCTTGTATTTGCCAAAACACCTGCCGCTGCCAAAGAGCTGAACCGTCAGCTCCAGAGTTTTGGCTTCGGCAAATATTATCAGGCGGTTCTTCTCGGATGCCCACAGACTGCTGACGGAATTTTAGAAGATTATCTTGTCAAAGACGGGCGCACGAACACTTCCAGAATCTGTACAGAAGAGACGCCGGGCGCCAAAGTTGCACGCCTTTCCTACCATATTGCAAAAACAACAGCGGAATTTTCACTGGCAGAGATTCATCTGGATACCGGACGTCATCACCAGATCCGGGTACAAATGGCTCACCTTGGCTGTCCCATCGCAGGAGACCGAAAATATGATCCGAACCAGACTTCTTTTTCCCAACTGCAGCTCTTTGCCTGCCGTCTGGAATTCGCACATCCAAAAACAAAAAAGCACATGGAATTTACCCATGCGCCTGTTTTGCGTGTTTTTGCCGACGAAACACCAGCAGATCATCCTGTCGGATAATCGTATTTCCATTGGGAATGAGAGTGCTTCCTTCTCTTTTGACCATGACAATGAGCACCCCTGCTTTCTGGTCCAGCTCATTCACTGGTTTATCCCGCCATTTATGATTTTTTGTCAATTTCCACCTCATACAATGTCAGATTTTCCCGGTCTTCAAAGGCCGGGGCTGCACAAATCAGCAGATCGCCGCCTTCTAAAGATGTATCCCCATTCGGCATCATTGTCTCCTGTCCCCGAAACAGCAGTACCACTAAAACTCCCGGCGGCATTTCGATTTCTTTTAGTGTTTTTCCTGCAAACGGATGATTGTCAGTAATCTTGATCTTGACAAAAGAAATATCATTTTCATCCTGATAGTCATTAAACGTCCGCATGACATTGGCATTCTTATCGATCATTTCCAGCTTTCTGGATACAGCCGGAAGTAAGGTACCCTGAACCGCAAGAGACAGCAGTACAATCACAAATACCATGTTAAACAAATTGTATGTCATCGGAATGCCGGATAAGACAACATAAATAGAAAACACAATCGATGCCACTCCCCGCAATCCGGCCCAGGAAACAACGCCGATCTGCTGCCAGGATGCACCAAACGGCTTTAATATCGCAAGCACTGACACCGGACGCCCGATAAACAGCATAAAAAGACATAAAAGCAATGCGGGAACAAACACTTCCGGCAGCTGTGACGGCGTTACAAGCAATCCCAGCAAGAAGAAAATAACCATCTGTGCAATCTCTGTCAGAATATCAAAAAAGTGGACCATCTCTTTTTTGTCCGGTATAAACCGATTTCCAATCAGAATTCCGCACAGATATACACTCAGATATCCATTTCCACCGGCAACAGACGGCAGCGCATATCCAACGATCACTGCTGCAAATAAAAAGATCGTTCTTCCCTGTTTCATCCCAAAATCAATCTGATTCAAAATAAAGACAGAAGCTTTTCCGATCAAAAAGCCGCAGGCTGCTCCGATCAGAATCTGTTTCAGCAGAAGACCGGCTACCGAGATCTGCTCTCCGGAAACAAGAGAGATCATCAGGATCGTCATCATGTAAGATATCGGATCGTTAGATCCCGACTCCAGCTCCAACAGAGAATCTGTATTGTACTTCAGAGAGAGCTGCTTGGATCTCAGTACATTAAATACGGACGCTGCATCTGTAGATGCAATGACCGATCCGATCAAAATCCCTTCCATCCAGCCCACTCCCAACAGCACATGCGCTGCTGCCCCTACCAGCGCTGCGGTCATCACTACGCCGGCTGTGGAAAGTAAGAATGCTTTTCCCATTACCGGTTTTGCAGTCTTTAGATTTGTTCCAAAACCACCATAGAACATGACAAACAACAGACTGACCGAACAGATTACCTCTGACAGTTCATAATCATCGAACGGAATCTTGAAAAAACCATCTACTCCAAAGCACATTCCAAGACCGATAAACAATAACAGTGACGGCAGCGGAAGTTTAGCAGCGATGCGGTTCATTAAAATGCAGGCCACGATCACCACTCCTGCCAGTAATAACAATTGATTCATCCTGTCCCTCCTTCTGATTTTAATACTTTACCATTTTAACAGGAATTCCGTTCTTTCGCAATTTTTCTCTCTTTTTAAAAACAGCGGCTGCCTCATCGTTTATCCATGAGACAGCCGCTGCTCTTATTTTCCTCTTCTTACATTTCCCCAGATTCTTCCGTATCTGCTTCCAGAGATTCCTGATACCGATCCAATATCGTATTCTGAATCTTTTCTCTTGTACCGGAATTGATCGGATGTGCGATATCGCGATATTCCCCATCCAGAGCTTTTTTGCTCGGCATTGCGATAAACAAGCCTTTTTCCCCTTCGATCACCTTGATATCATGAACTACGAATTCATTATCAATCGTAATCGAAACAACTGCTTTTAATTTTCCCTCTTTTGTCACCTTGCGCACACGAACATCTGTAATCTGCATACTGTTCAAGTCTCCTTTCTCCGCCTGCATTACTGTCTCAATTCCTTATAATGCATACCTCTCGTTTTTTTCAACTACCACTTTTACACCACTCTCACCAACATGACGTGTATTGGCTCTGATCGTATCTCTGCTCTCTACAATACAATTTTCAATATATGTATTGTCCCCGAGATATACATCATTTAAAATGATTGAATTTTTGATCACACAGTTATTGCCGACAAATACTTTTTTGAAGATAATGGAGTTTTCCACAGTTCCATTGATGATACTTCCGCTTCCTATAAGGCTGTTCTTGACGGCTGCTCCCGGATTGTATTTTGCAGGCGGCAGATCGCTCACCTTGGAATACACACTCGGAGCATCCTTAAAGAAATACTTTCTCACTTCCGGCTTCAGGAAATCCATATTTGTCTGGTAATATGCATCCACTGTTGAGATGTTGTTCCAGTAGCTGTTTATCTTATAACCGTAAATTTTCTTCAGATTCTTATAACGAATCAGAATATCGGTTACAAAATCATGTCTCTCTTCCTCTGCGCAATGCTCTATCAGATCGATCAGAAGCCTTCTTCTGATTACATAGATTCCTGTAGAGATCGTCTGGGATTTTGCCACCATAGGCTTTTCTTCGAACTCTTCAATTCTGGCAGATTCGTTCATGCGTACCGTACCAAAACGAGTCGCATCTTCTCTGTCATCCAGATCCTTACACACAACTGTAATATCCGCTTTCTTTGCAATATGGTATTCAAGGACTTTATTATAATCAAGCTTGTACACCGCGTCTCCGGATGTAATGATCACATATGGTTCGTGACACTTTTTCAGGAAATCCAGATTCTGATAGATCGCATCGGCTGTTCCTCTGTACCAGTCCCCGTTATTCGCAGTGATCGTCGGTGTAAATACATACAGACCACCCTGCTTTCTTCCGAAATCCCACCATTTTGAGGAATTCAGATGTTCATTTAAAGATCTCGCATTATACTGTGTCAGAACTGCCACTTTCTGTATATGCGAATTTGTCATATTGCTGAGTGCAAAATCAATCGCTCTGTAACTGCTTGCCACCGGCATCGCCGCAGCTGCACGTTTCGCTGTCAGCTCCCTCATTTTTCTGCTGCTTCCACCTGCCAAGATAATCCCTACTGCTCTCATGAACGTTCACCTGCCTTTATTAATGTCTCGCCGCCTGCAAGTACTCCATCGCTGTAATCTTCCGGCACGGTATAACCACTGATTGCAGTATTTTTGCCAATCTGTACATTGGATGGAATTCTGGAGTTTTCTCCAATCGTAGCCAGTCCGCCACTGTAAATATTCGGTTTTTCTTTGTTCGGAACCTCGCTTCCGATTCCGATCACAACATTGTTGCCAATCTCAGTGCCTTCCGCAATAATCGCCTTGTCTATCACGCAATTATCTCCGATCACAACATCACGCATCAGGATAGAATCCCGCACGATACTGCCTTTTCCGATCGTAACTCCTCCGCCTAATACGGAATTATGTACTTCTCCGTAAATCTCAGAACCATTGCTGATGATGCAACGGTCTACCACAGACTGATCCGAGATATACTGGGGCGGAATATTGGCACTGTTTGTATAAATCTTCCAGAACTCTTCATACAGATTGAATTCCGGAATGATGTCAATCAGCTCCATATTCGCTTCCCAGTAAGAACTCAATGTTCCGACATCCTTCCAATATCCGTTGTATTCATAAGCAAACATTCTTCTTCCGTTTTCGTGACAATATGGAATGATATGTTTTCCAAAATCACAATTCGGCTGCTCGGATAATTTCAGAAGAGCTTCTTTCAATACCGGCCAGCTGAATATATAAATTCCCATGGATGCCAGATTACTGCTTGGCTTCTCCGGCTTCTCTTCAAATTCTTTAATCTTGCTTTCTTCATCTGTGACTACAATTCCAAATCTGCTTGCCTCTTCCATCGGCACCGGCATCGCTGCGATCGTAACATCCGCATGATTTGCCTTGTGGAAATCCAGCATTACTTCATAATCCATCTTATAAATATGATCTCCTGAAAGAATCAGCACATAATCCGGATTGTAAGTCTCCATGTAATCCAGATTCTGATAAATGGCATTAGCCGTTCCGGTATACCACTCGCTGTTCGCGCTCTTCTCATAAGGAGGAAGGATTGTAACTCCGCCGATATTACGGTCCAGATCCCACGGGATCCCGATTCCAATATGGGTATTCAAACGCAGCGGCTGATACTGCGTCAATACACCCACCGTGTCTACTCCTGAATTAATACAGTTACTCAATGGAAAATCAATGATCCGATATTTCCCTCCAAAAGCCACTGCCGGTTTTGCAACCTTTGCAGTGAGAACTCCCAATCGACTGCCTTGTCCGCCTGCAAGCAGCATGGCAATCATTTCCTTCTTAATCATGTAGTCACCTCATTTCTAGTTGATTGCTGTTATTATACCATATTTTTCTCATCCGTACATGTTTTTTACAAAAATTTTGCATAATCTTTTTCCTTTTTGTTTATTTGGTACAAAAAGAACTTCTTTTAATTTTCCCCATATATAGTATAATATAAACTGCAAAGAAATTTTATGACTAAATTTAATAAACTTTTTACTTTTAAAATAAAACACACAAGATTTTCAACTATTTTCATAGTAAGGGAAGGTAATCATCATATGTATAAAATCAATTTCAAACAGCCTATTCACGTTCATTTTATCGGTATCGGCGGCATCAGCATGAGCGGTCTTGCCGAGATTCTTCTAAAAGAAGGATTTACCGTATCCGGTTCTGACTCGAAAGTCTCTCCGCTTACCGAACATCTGGAAGCAAAAGGGGCTCAGATTTTTTATGGTCAGAAAGCATCCAATATCATCGACGGGATCGACTGCGTCGTATACACTGCCGCGATCCGCAGAGAAAATACAGAGCTGATGGAAGCTGTTGCAAAAAAAATCCCAATGCTGACCCGTGCGGAGCTGCTTGGACAGCTGATGGCTAATTACAAAACTCCGATCGCAGTATCAGGAACTCATGGCAAGACGACAACAACTTCCATGATCTCTCATGTTCTGCTGGCAGGTGACACAGATCCTACCATCTCTGTGGGCGGGATTCTGCAGGCGATCGGCGGAAATATCCGGGTCGGAAGCTCCGGCATCTTCGTCACAGAGGCCTGTGAATATACAAACAGCTTCCTGCACTTTTTCCCGAAGATCAGCATCATCCTGAACATTGAAGCCGATCATCTGGATTTCTTTAAAGATCTGGAAGATATCCGTCACTCCTTTCATCAGTTTGCAGCCCTGTTGCCATCTGACGGAACACTGATCATTAACGGAGAGATCGATCAGTATCAGGAAATCTGCGAAGGTCTGGACTGCAGCGTGGTGACTTACGGAATGTCTCCAGAATTTGACTACAGTGCGCAGAATATCACCTACGATGAAAAAGGTCGGGTTGCATTTGATTTCTTCCGAAACGGAAAGCTGGACACACACATCGTCCTTTCCGTGACCGGAGATCACAATGTGTCCAACGCCCTTTCCGCGATCGCAACAGCGGAGCTGTTGGGACTTTCCATGGATACGATTCAGAAAGGCCTGCTTTCCTTCTCCGGAACAGACCGCCGTTTTGAATACAAGGGAACGATCGATGATGTCGCCATCGTAGATGACTATGCACATCATCCGACAGAGATCAAAGCAACTTTAAAGGCTGCGAAGCACTATCCGCACCGCAAACTCTGGTGCGTATTCCAGCCGCACACATACACAAGGACCAAAGCATTTTTCCAGGAATTTGCAGAAGCTCTTTCCCATGCAGATCATGTGATTCTTGCGGATATTTATGCCGCACGGGAAACAGATACTCTTGGGGTATCCTCTGAAGCGCTCTCAGACGCGATCCGCAGCCTTGGAACAGATTCTCACTATTTTCCATCCTTTGCAGAGATCGAAACATTTCTCAAAGAAAACTGGAATGCAGGAGATCTTGTTCTTACAATGGGTGCCGGAGATGTAGTAAAAATTGGAGAAGATCTCTTAAAATAGGACTTATCCACATTATCCACATGGGTTATTCACAAAAAAGCAGATTTTCCCTTGAAAAAAGGCTTTTGCCCGTTCAGATAAGATGCTATAATACCTTTGCGCATGAGAGAGCAGCGTATGAATTCCGGAAAACAGGGAGAGGACTATGAAGACATTTACGTTAAAAAATAAATTCCAGACAAATGCCACACTGGTTGCGAACGACTTTATCGATCACTATATGGTGCAGGCAAACGGCGAATTTGTAAAAGTATATCTGTTCCTTTTAAGACATTTGGATAATGCCGGCTCTTCTCTGACAGTTTCTGCAGTTGCAGACTGTCTGAACAACACAGAAAATGATATCCTGCGCGCATTCAAATACTGGGAATCCAAAGGACTTCTTCAGATGGAATGTGATGCAGAGGGACATGTCTGTGAACTGGAACTGATCCAGATTCCCCAGACCCAAGCACAGATACCGATCACTGCGGCCAAAAAGCCTTCCGCACCGGTCGTCTCTGTCAAGCCTGCTGCTCCCAAAGCTGTGGCAGCTTCTGTTTCCCGCCCGGCGGCGCACGCAGATGCCGCAAAGGCGCAAAAGCAGCTAAAATCGCTCCTGTTCATTGCGGAACAGTATCTTGGTAAGACTCTGACAAAGACAGATATGGATGCGATCACTTATTTTTATGATCATCTCGGCATGTCGGCTGACCTGATCGAATATCTGATCGAATCCTGCGTGGAAAACGGCCACAAAAGTATTCATTATATTCAGAAGGTCGCTTTATCCTGGGCAGACAGCGGGATCACTACCAAAGAGCAGGCAAAACAGCAATCCCGCAGTTATAACAAAAAACTGCTACACTGTTCTGAATGCTTTCGGAATCAAAAATCGGGGACCTGCCGCATCTGAGGTTTCGTATATCCAGAAATGGACCGATACCTATGGATTTACTCTGGACATCATCGAAGAAGCCTGCAGCAGAACAATTTCTGCAACTCATCAGCCAAGCTTTGAATATGCAGACACGATCCTGACCAGATGGCACAACAGCCATGTACATCATTTGAAAGATATTTCGGTGTTGGATGATGCATACCAGAAACAAAAAGCCGTTTCGGCTGCCTCAGCTCCAAAGGCAAAACCTGTCTCCAGAAATCTGAACAATTTCGAACGCCGTTCATATGACATGGATTCTCTGGAGGAGCAACTATTAAACAGCAATTAGAAGGAGAGCACTGTCGTGGGACTAAAAAATTCACAATATCAGGCGATTATGCGTAAGTACGAGCAAAAACAACTCCGAAACCATGATATACTGACACAGCATTATGAAGAGGTCTACCGTCAGCTGCCTGAATTTAAATCACTGGATGATTCCATTTCCATTTTGTCTGTTCAATATGGAAAACGCCTGTTAAACGGCGATCAAAAAGCAATTTCTTCTTTAAAAGAAGAGCTTGCCATTTTACGCGCCAGCAAGCAGGAGCTTTTACGATCCAGTGGTTTTCCGGCTGATTATCTGGAACCGGTCTATGATTGTCCGAATTGTAAAGATACCGGATATATCGGAAACCAAAAATGTCACTGTTTCAAAAAAGCCATCATTGACTTGCTTTATGAACAGTCAAACTTAAAAGAAATTCTCAAAAAGAAAACTTCAGCAACTTTGCTCTGGACTACTATTCCACCAACTTTATTGACCCGAAGACCGGCCGTTCTTCCCGCCAGGTAATTGAAGATGCCCTGCGGATCTGCCGGAATTTCGTCACCTCTTTCGGAACAGATTTCCAGAATCTTTTTCTGTATGGAGATGTTGGTGTGGGCAAGACCTTTTTGTCCAACTGCATTGCAAAGGAACTGATGGATAAAGAGTATTCTGTTCTTTACTTTTCTGCATCCAAGTTCTTTTCCAGTCTTGCAAAACATGCGTTTGACAAGCAAGATGTAGATGCGCAGAATATGTTTGAACTGATCTACAACTGTGACTGTCTGATCATTGATGATCTGGGAACCGAATATACGAACAATTTTATTGCATCCCAGTTCTTCACATGCATCAACGAACGACTGCTTAACAGCCGTTCTACAATTATATCAACAAACTTGTCACTGGACACTCTGGCTGATCTTTATACAGAACGGTCCTTTTCCAGAATCACAAGTAATTATATCATGTTGAAACTGATAGGCGATGACATCCGAATCAAAAAGAAATTAAAAAACAGGGAGGAAAATTAATGTTACGTCGAAAAGAAAGAAACTTAGAAAATATTCCAGTAGGAGCGCTCGGACTGATTCCGGTCAGAGGATGCGAAGGTCTTGGAGACAAGGTCAATGATTATCTGGTAAAATGGCGCAAAGAAAGCGGTTCTGAACATAAAGGAGATGTCGCTTTCACCGGTTATGACAGAGATACTTTTATCATTGATGCCGATGTTCCGAGATTCGGTTCCGGAGAGGCAAAAGGAATCATCAAAGAGTCTGTTCGTGGAAAAGATCTCTATCTGATGGTCGACGTATGCAACTACAGCCTCACCTATTCTCTGACAGGAAACACAAACCATATGTCACCGGATGACCATTTCCAGAACTTAAAGCGTGTAATCTCTGCAGTCGGAGGAAAGGCGCGCCGCATCAATGTGATCATGCCATTCCTTTACGAAAGCCGTCAGCACAAAAGAACAAGCCGCGAGTCTTTAGACTGCGCACTCGGACTTCAGGAACTGGTACGCATGGGCGTTGATAACATCATTACTTTTGATGCGCACGATCCTCGTGTATCCAATGCCATCCCGCTGAGCGGATTTGAGACAGTTCCTCCAACTTACCAGTTTGTCAAAGGACTTCTGCGCAATGTAAAAGATCTGCAGATCGACAGTGACCACATGATGGCGATCAGCCCGGATGAAGGTGGTACGAACCGTGCGATCTACCTTGCAAACGTACTTGGACTGGATATGGGTATGTTCTACAAACGCCGTGATTATACACAGATCGTCAAGGCGCAACCCGATCGTTGCCCACGAATTCTTAGGAAGCTCTGTAGAAGGCAAAGACGTGATCATTATCGATGACATGATCTCTTCCGGAGATTCTATCATCGAAGTTGCAACAGAGCTGAAACGCAGAAAAGCAAAACGAATCTTTGCTGCAGCTACATTTGGTCTTTTTCACAAACGGTCTGGACAAGTTCGATCAGGCATATGAGGACGGAACAATCTCCGGTATTCTGACAACTAACCTGATCTATCAGACACCGGAATTATTATCAAGACCATACTATATCAACTGTGACATGAGCAAATATATCGCTCTGATCATCGATACACTGAACCACGACGGTTCTATCAGCAGTATCTTAAGCCCGGATGAGAGAATCCAGCATGTACTGCAGAAATATAAAAACGGAGAAACGATTTAATTAAAAAGAGGGAAACTGTTTCATTAATTGACAGTTTCCCTCTTTATTTCATATGGTGGAAATCTGGTTTTCATTCCCCCTGATAACAAAATCCGATCCACCAGTGTTTCTTGCAGCCAGCAGAATCAGCATAAAAACAGCCAATTTTCAAGCTGAAAATCGACTGTTCTATGAAATATCTTACAGTAATCCACCGATCGCCATAAACAATGGCGCAAATACAAGTGACACAACTGTCATCAGTTTGATCAGGATATTGATGGATGGTCCTGATGTATCTTTAAACGGATCTCCAACAGTGTCTCCGACAACCGCTGCCTTGTGAGCCTCGCTCCTTTTCCGCCGTGATTTCCTTCTTCGATGTACTTCTTGGCATTATCCCAGGCACCACCTGAGTTTGCCATAAAGATCGCCATGAGAACACCTGTCACAAGCGCACCTGCCTGAAGTCCGCCAAGAGCTTCCACTCCTAACACGATTCCGACCAGGATCGGCACAACAACTGCCATTGCTCCCGGAAGAAGCATCTCATGAAGTGCAGCTGTCGTAGAGATAGATACGCAAGACTTATAATCCGGTTTTTCCGTTCCTTTCATAATTCCCGGTTTCTCACGGAACTGACGTCTTACTTCCTCGATCATCTTATATGCTGCCTTAGATACGGATTCCATGGTAAATGCAGAGAACAGGAATGTAAGCATTCCTCCGATAAACAATCCGATGATCACACGATAATCCAGCACATTGATACTTTCCAGATGTACTGCCTGAGAATACGAAGCAAACAGTGCCAGTGCTGTCAGCGCAGCAGAACCGATTGCAAAGCCTTTTCCCATAGCTGCTGTTGTATTTCCTACAGAATCCAGTTTATCAGTGATTTCACGTACCGATTTGTCCAGACCTGACATTTCTGCGATTCCGCCGGCATTATCGGCGATCGGACCATATGCATCCACCGCAACTGTAATTCCAGTTGTAGAAAGCATTCCCACTGCTGCCAGAGCAATTCCGTACAATCCGTCTACCTGATATGCTACAAAAAATACCGATGCAGATCAGGATCAGCGGGATTGCTGTTGACTGCATTCCGACTGCGATTCCACTGATGATCGTGGTTGCCGGTCCTGTCTCAGACTGCTCTCCGATCTTCTTCACCGGATTGTAATCTGCTGATGTATAGCATTCTGTAATCAGACCAATGAGAACACCTACGATCAGACCTGCGATTACGGCGATCGCTCCGTCAAAGTTTCCAAATAAAACCTTACTCAGTACAAGAGACACGATCACAACCAGAAGTGCCGCAATATTGCTTCCCATCTTCAGGGCTTTCTGCGGACTTACTTTCTCATCCCCTTTTACAAAGAATGTACCGATAATGGATGCTACAAGTCCACATCCCGCGATCGCAAGCGGGAATACAACTCCGGAAATTGCAGAAACCGCAACACCAAGTGTCAGTGCAGAAACGAGAGATCCTACATAAGATTCAAATAAGTCGGCTCCCATTCCTGCAACATCTCCTACATTATCCCCTACGTTGTCTGCGATTACTGCAGGGTTACGCGGATCATCCTCAGGGATTCCGGCTTCTACTTTTCCAACCAGATCAGCCCCTACGTCTGCAGCTTTTGTATAGATACCACCGCCAACACGCGCAAACAGCGCAATTGAAGATGCTCCCAAACTGAATCCGGACAGCACGTCTACATCTTTCGTCAGAATATATACAACGCTGACTCCAAGCGCTCCCAGACCTGCTACACACATTCCCATAACGGCTCCGCCTGAAAATGCGATGGAAAGCGCCTTATTCATTCCACTTTCTCTGGCAGCATTCGCTGTTCTTACATTCGCCTTTGTTGCAACATTCATGCCAAAGTAACCTGCCAGTGTAGAAAACAAAGCTCCCACAACAAAACAGATTGCTGTTACCCAGTTACCGATCCCGAATCCGATCAGTAAAAACAATACGATCACAAATACGATCAGAATCTTGTATTCTGCAGTAAGGAATGCGCGTGCACCCTCACTGATCGCAGATGCGATCTCTTCATTTTCTCTGTTCCTTCTTCCTGCTTCGCAACTTTTACAGCCAGATATCCGGCAAATAGTAACGCGAGAACCGATACGACAGGAACTACGTACATTAAATTTTCCATTTTCTCCTCCTCAATCTCAATTTTGGGATTTTCTGTGCATCTGTACCTCCATCTTATACAGATGACACTGCTTCTATAGTTTACCAAACAAATGAATAATTTTCAACATAGAAATTCATTTTATATTCATTCCTCTTATTTTTCTTTTTAGCTGTTTTGTTTATTTTTTCCATATAAAATTGATATTTAAAATCCATTATCCTTTTTATATGTCTATTTTTTGTTTATTTTGTATATTTGTTATTTATTTCTCAATCTTTTTCTTTACAGTATTATCTCATTTTTGCAAGTTAATTTTTTCTTTCTTTCATTTTTTGTTTTTTATTACACAGTATGGATTTTTTCCTTTTATTATGGTAATCTGGTTGCAGAGAGGTGTTATATGTATGAAGACATTTTTTTAAAAATCTGACCTTTACTTTCCTTTGCCTTGGTATCTCCACGATACTGGCATTTTTTCTTTTTTAACCTAGGACAAAAAAATTCTGTCAACACTGCCCTGATTTATATTCTGGCTCTGATCCTGATCGCTCAGAATACGACCAGTTACTGGTATGGTGCTGCCGCCTCCGTTTTTTGTGTCATCGCAGCAAACTATTTTTTTACATATCCCTATTTCAAACTAAACTTCATACTGGACGGATATCCGGTCACATTTATCGGCATGCTGGCTATTTCTCTTATCACCAGCGCGACCGCCAGTATGCTCAAAAAACAAAAAGCCATTGCCTCCGAACGGGAACGAAAGCTTGCAGAAGCAGAGCGCGAGAAAATTCATGCCAATCTTCTGCGCGCCGTATCACATGATCTGCGTACCCCTCTGACGAGCATAATCGGCTCTTCTGCCTCTTATCTGGACGATGCCCAGAATATGTCCGAGCAAGAACGTATGGAGCTGATTTCGAATATTAACGAGGATGCACAGTGGCTGCTGAATATGGTGGAAAACCTGCTCTCTGTAACGAAGATTCAAAATGAATCCAGCAAAGTCAAAAAGTCGCAGGAAATTGTGGAAGAAGTCGTCTCCGAATCAATTGTCCGACTTCAGAAACGCCTTCCTAAAATCCAGATCCGGGTTTCTATGCCGGAAGATTTTCTGATGATCCCAATGGATGCTACTTTGATCGAACAGGTGCTGATCAACTTGATGGAAAATGCCTATGTCCATTCCTCGAGCTCTGATCCCATCGACCTTTTGATCACCGATCAGCCGGACTGTGTCACATTTGCAGTCCGGGACTATGGAATCGGACTGGATCCCGACCAGATCCCTTTTATTTTTGACGGACAGTACAGCTCTGATACCGCTGACGGACACAAAGGAATCGGCATCGGACTGTCTATCTGCCGGACGATCATTCATGCTCACGACGGCGTGATCCACGCTGCCAATCTGGATAAAGGAGCCGAATTCTCCTTTACCCTTCCAAAAGAAAAGGAGAACGCAAACTATGCCTAAATTCACTGTATTGATTATAGAAGACGAAAAAAATATTCAGACCTTTGTAGGAAAGATCCTGAAAAAACAGGATTACCGTGTACTGTATGCGGACTGCGGGAAAGAAGGACTGAATCTGATCCATTCCCAATGTCCAGACGTAATTATTTTAGACCTTGGTCTGCCTGATATGAATGGAAATGATATTATCCAGGAAGTCCGGACCTGGACCAGTACCCCGATCATTGTCATCTCCGCACGAAGTGCCGAAAAGGAAAAGGTTCTCGCATTGGATCAGGGAGCGGATGATTACATTACCAAACCATTCGGAACCTCAGAACTGCTTGCCCGCATCCGTACCTCCTTAAGACACAGCAACCGCTTATATACTACAGATTCTCTTTATATCCGGCCCTATCGCTACGAAGATCTGGTATTGGATTTTTCCAAACGGGAACTGACCTTAGACAAACAGCCGGTTCATCTGACCCCTATTGAATACAAAATTGTATCCTATCTGGCACAGAATTCCGGAAAAGTCATGACATACGCCGCCATCATTTCCAATGTCTGGGGACCATACGCAGACGACGACAATAAAATCCTGCGCGTCAATATGGCAAATATCCGAAGAAAGCTGGAAAAAGACCCTGCACAGCCTAAATATATCTTTACAGAAGTAGGCGTTGGATACCGAATGCAGGAGGATTCATCAGAAAACGATTAGCAGTAATCTCTTATGCTAAGATTGCGCTAAAAAGGCCTCAAATCTCTTTTCTTTTTATGCCTTGTCACTAAAATAGAATCTGGTCCGATACAAGGGCAATTTCATTCAAAGGAGTGACAGTAATGGGCAATAATATCGTAATGATACTTTTGATGATCATCGGTGGTTCTGCAGGAATTTTTTCCACACTGTTCATTTTGATCAGTCTGCCGGTAACCATTATCCAAAAATTTATCCGCAAAGCACGTTACGGATATAAATTAACCGATTAACTAATTTTATTAAACCTCTTACCTTATAAAAACAACGACCGTAAAATTCCCGAGAATCTTACAGTCGTTGTTTTTCGCTTTATTCTACTGCTATTTTTTTTACCCGTCCAAGTGCTTTCTGTACTGCCGGAATGGAGATGATCACGATTGTAATCAGTCCTTCTGCCAGAAGGAAACTGTAGTTATATGCGATCGGATATACGGCTGCAAGTGATTTCGGGAAATTGTCCGGCATGTAGTCCATCCAGTACAAATATCCTCCCAGCGCATGAAACGCTCCCCTGGCGAGAACAGCTACGATATAGCCTTTGAGCAGTCCATTCTTTTGCTTTGCAAAGAAACCTGCCACACCAAGTGCTGCGAAAGCCAATACATAATCACAGCATACCTGGAACAGAGAAAGTACGTATGGCTCCTGTAAAAACTGGAGCATTCCATATGTAAATCCAACCAAAATTCCTGTTCTTACTCCATACCAGTTTGCTACCAGCACGATAAAGAGCATGCTGCACAGTGTCACACTGCCGCCCCATGGCAGAGAGAAAATCTTGATATAGGAAGTAATAAAAGCAAGTGCCATTGCCATCGCACAGCACGCAAGCTGTTTCGCGGACATTTTATTTTTTTCTGAATTTTTACCGGCAAAAAACAATGCAATACCAAATACAACGATTCCCAGCACAATACAAATTGCATATCCTGCAGTCGTCAGACCGCCTTCTGCATTTACCATAAAGTTCAACATAAAAAACTCCTCCTTGTTTTCGTGATTGAAAACAAGGAGGAGTTCCTTGTATAAACGAGATTACAGTTCCTACGTTGGCATTATCCAAATCAGGTTATAGGTCGAAGTTCACAACTTCCTCTCAGCCTGTCACACAAGCTCCCCTTGTTATCAATCGTATTTTATTTTATTCTTCGTCCAGAACTACTTCTTCCAGATCTGCTGATTCTGCTGTCTCCACTGCTTCTGTTTCCACTGCATCGCTTTCATCCAGTTCTTCAGCCTCTTCTTCTGCTTCCAGTTCTGTGTTTAACTGAACATCACGGTACTTCTTCATACCTGTACCTGCAGGAATATGTTTACCGATGATGACGTTCTCTTTCAGACCGATCAGGTGGTCCACCTTACCTTTGATCGCAGCTTCTGTCAGGACTTTTGTTGTTTCCTGGAAGGATGCTGCAGACAGGAAGGATTCTGTAGCCAGAGATGCTTTTGTGATACCAAGCATGATCTGTTCACCTGTTGCAGGCTCTTTTCCTTCTGCTTCCATCTGCTCGTTCACTTCGTTGAACTCCAGAACATCTACCATAGTTCCAGGCAGGAATTCGGTATCTCCTCTTTCCTCGATACGAATCTTCTTCAGCATCTGGCGTACAATAACCTCGATATGCTTGTCATTGATTTCTACACCCTGCAAACGGTAAACTCGCTGTACTTCCTGGATCATGTAATCCTGTACGGCACGAAGTCCTTTGATCTTCAGGATATCGTGAGGATTTACACTACCTTCTGTCAGCTCATCTCCGGCCTCCAGATATACACCATCCTGAATCTTGATACGGGAACCGTATGGGATCAGGTATGCTTTGGATTCTCCTGTCTGATCATTTGTTACAATGATCTCACGCTTTTTCTTTGTATCGCTGATTGTTGCCGTACCGGCAAACTCTGTGATAATCGCAAGTCCTTTCGGCTTTCTTGCCTCAAAAAGCTCCTCGACACGAGGAAGACCCTGTGTGATATCGTCACCGGCAACTCCACCCGTATGGAATGTACGCATGGTCAGCTGTGTACCAGGTTCACCGATGGACTGAGCAGCAATGATACCGACTGCTTCACCAACCTGAACGGCTTCCCCTGTTGCCATGTTTGCACCGTAACATTTTGCACAAACACCATTCTTACATTTACATGTAAGGATTGTACGGATCTTCACTGTATCCAGTGGTTCACCGTTTTCGTCAACCGCTTTCTTCATGACTCTTTCTGCACGCTTCGGTGTGATCATGTGATTTGCTTTGACGATGATATTTCCATCCTTGTCTTTCAGATCTTCACAAGAGAATCTTCCTGTGATACGCTCCTGCAGACTTTCGATTTCTTCATTTCCGTCCATGAATGCTTTTACATACATTCCCGGAATCTCTTTTCCTTCTGCCGCACAGTCACTGTCGTGAATGATAAGCTCCTGAGAAACATCAACCAGACGTCTTGTCAGGTATCCTGAATCGGCTGTACGAAGCGCGGTATCGGACATTCCCTTACGAGCTCCATGCGCAGACATAAAGTATTCCAGTACGTCCAGACCCTCACGGAAGTTGGACTTGATCGGCAGCTCGATCGTACGACCTGCTGTATCCGCCATCAAACCACGCATACCTGCAAGCTGTTTGATCTGCTTGTCAGAACCACGGGCTCCGGAATCTGCCATCATGAAGATGTTATTGTATTTATCCAGCCCGGAAAGCAGAGCTTCTGTCAATTTGTCATCGGTTGCTTTCCATGTCTCAACAACTTCTTTGTAACGTTCTTCTTCTGTGATCAGACCACGTTTGTAGTTCTTTGTGATCTTGTCTACAGTATCCTGTGCAGTCTGGATCATCTCCGGTTTCTGCGGCGGTACTGTCATATCAGAAATCGATACGGTCATCGCTGCTCTTGTAGAGAACTTGTAACCAATCGCTTTTACATCATCCAGAACTTCTGCTGTCTGAGTTGCTCCGTGTGTATTGATTACTTTTTCCAGGATCTGTTTGAGCTGTTTCTTTCCTACGTGGAAATCTACTTCCAGAAGCAGTTCGTTTCCATCTACTTCACGGTCTACGAATCCAAGATCCTGCGGAATAATCTCATTGAACAACATTCTTCCAAGTGTTCCATCGATCGTGCCTGTCTTCACCGTTCCGTCCGGCATCTCTCTGGAAACACGGACTTTGATTCTGGAATGCAGTGTCACATATCCATTTTCATATGCCAGGAGTGCTTCGTTTAAGTTCTTAAAGAACATACCCTCACCTGTTGCTCCCGGTCTTTCCTGTGTCAGATAGTAAATACCAAGTACCATATCCTGAGAAGGAACGGCTACCGGTCCACCATCGGACGGTTTCAGCAGGTTGTTCGGTGAAAGAAGCAGGAAACGGCATTCTGCCTGTGCTTCTACTGACAGCGGTACATGGACAGCCATCTGGTCACCATCGAAATCGGCGTTGTAAGCTGTACATACCAATGGATGCAGCTTGATTGCCTTACCTTCTACAAGGATTGGTTCAAACGCCTGAATACCAAGTCTGTGCAGTGTGGGGGCACGGTTCAACATAACCGGATGCTCTTTGATCACTTCTTCGAGCACATCCCAAACCTCCGGCTGGAGTCTCTCTACCATTTTCTTGGCATTCTTAATATTATGAGCAGTTCCGTTTGCCACCAGTTCTTTCATAACAAACGGTTTGAATAATTCAATCGCCATCTCTTTCGGCAGACCGCACTGATAGATCTTCAATTCCGGTCCTACGACGATAACGGAACGTCCAGAATAGTCAACACGTTTTCCGAGCAGGTTCTGACGGAAACGTCCGGACTTACCTTTTAACATGTCTGACAGAGATTTCAGAGCTCTGTTTCCAGGACCTGTAACAGGACGACCGCGGCGGCCGTTGTCGATCAGAGCATCAACTGCTTCCTGAAGCATACGTTTCTCGTTGCGTACGATAATATCCGGCGCTCCCAGTTCAAGCAGTCTTCTCAGACGGTTATTACGGTTGATAATTCTTCTGTACAAATCATTTAAGTCAGATGTTGCAAAACGTCCTCCGTCCAGCTGTACCATAGGACGCAGATCCGGCGGAATGACCGGGATCGCGGAAAGAATCATCCACTCCGGTTTGTTTCCGGATTCACGGAATGCTTCTACAACTTCCAGACGTTTTACGATTCTTGCTCTCTTCTGACCTGTGGCATTGACAAGTCCTGCCTGCAGTTCTGCATATTCTTTTTCCAGATCAATGGATTGCAGCAATTCCTGAATTGCCTCAGCTCCCATACCTACGCGGAATGCTTTGCTTCCCCATTTTTCTTTTTCTTCCTGATACTCTGCCTCTGACAGGATCTGTTTGTACTGAAGGTCTGTCTCCCCTTTGTCCAGTACGATATAAGATGCAAAGTAAAGAACTCTCTCCAGTGTTCTTGGGGAGATGTCCAGGATCAGTCCCATACGGCTTGGGATTCCCTTAAAATACCAGATATGGGATACCGGAGCCGCAAGGGCGATATGGCCCATGCGCTCACGGCGTACAGATGCTTTTGTTACTTCCACTCCACATCTGTCACAAACAACACCTTTGTAACGGATTTTTTTGTATTTACCACAGTGACATTCCCAGTCCTTACTTGGTCCGAAAATTCGCTCGCAGAAAAGACCGTCTTTTTCTGGTTTTAACGTTCTATAGTTAATGGTCTCCGGTTTTGTAACCTCGCCTCTTGACCATTCCATGATCTTTTCCGGTGAAGCCAGTCCGATTTTGATCGCATCAAAAGTTAACGGCTGATATTGTTGTTCATTATTGCTTGCTGGCATATAAACGGCTCCTCCTATTCTTCATCATCCATGAATTCATCAAATTCCAATTCCATATCAGGAGCGAAATCCTCTTCCTCCTGTGGTTCTACGTTCTCCAGTTCTTCCCCGACGAATTCCTGCTCTGTAAATCCATGTGCTCCGAAAGATTCTTTTTCATCGCGGTATTTCTTTCCTTCGATGATCGAGCGCAGGTCTGTCTCGCCGTAATCTACAGTCTCCATGATTTCCACTTCTGTGTTGTCATCACGAAGTACACGCACATCCAGGGCAAGGGACTGAAGCTCTTTGAGCAGTACCTTGAAGGACTCAGGAATACCTGGTTCCGGAATGTTCTCTCCTTTGATGATTGCTTCGTATGTCTTAACACGTCCAACAACATCATCGGATTTTACTGTCAGGATCTCCTGCAGTGTATAAGATGCACCGTAGGCCTCTAAAGCCCAAACCTCCATCTCTCCGAAACGCTGTCCACCGAACTGAGCTTTACCACCCAGAGGCTGCTGTGTTACCAGTGAGTAAGGACCTGTTGAACGTGCATGGATCTTATCATCTACCAGATGATGAAGTTTTAAGTAATGCATGTGTCCAATTGTTACCGGGCTGTCAAAATATTCTCCGGTACGTCCGTCACGCAGGCGTACTTTACCGTCTCTTGAAAGCGGTACTCCTTTCCACAGCGCTCTGTGTTCACGATTGTCAGACAGATACTGAAGCACTTCCGGAAGTAATTCCTCTCCGTGTTTCTTTTCAAAGTCTTCCCATTCCATATTTACATAATCATTTGCCAGATCCAGCGTATCCATGATGTCATTCTCGTTTGCTCCGCCGAATACCGGTGTTGCAACATTAAAGCCAAGTGCTTTTGCTGCAAGACTTAAGTGGATCTCGAGCACCTGCCCGATATTCATACGGGAAGGCACACCCAGTGGGTTCAGCACGATATCCAGAGGACGTCCATTTGGAAGATATGGCATATCTTCTACCGGAAGCACTCTGGAGACAACACCCTTGTTACCATGACGTCCGGCCATCTTATCACCAACAGAAATTTTTCTCTTCTGTGCGATATAGATGCGTACGGACTGGTTTACTCCAGGTGAAAGTTCGTCTCCGTTCTCTCTTGTAAATACTTTTGCGTCTACGATAATACCATATTCACCGTGCGGTACCTTCAGAGAAGTATCTCTTACTTCACGTGCTTTTTCGCCAAAGATCGCGCGAAGCAGTCTCTCTTCTGCTGTCAGCTCTGTCTCTCCCTTCGGAGTTACCTTTCCGACCAGAATATCTCCTGCACGTACTTCTGCACCGATACGGATGATACCTCTCTCATCCAGATCTTTGAGTGCATCGTCACCGACACCAGGGATATCTCTTGTAATCTCCTCAGGTCCCAGTTTTGTATCTCTTGCTTCTGCTTCATATTCTTCGATATGAACAGATGTATAAACGTCTTCTGCAACGAGACGCTCGCTTAACAGAACAGCATCCTCGTAGTTGTAACCTTCCCATGTCATGAAACCGATCAGCGGGTTCTTTCCAAGAGCCATCTCTCCATTGGATGTAGACGGTCCGTCTGCGATCACCTGTCCGGCTTCCACACGTTCTCCCTTGTCTACGATCGGCACCTGATTGTAGCAGTTGCTCTGGTTACTTCTTAAGAATTTTGTCAGTTTATATGTTTTCTTTGTTCCATCGTCATGTTTGATCGTAATGCTTGTAGATGTAGAGCTCTCTACCACACCAGCTCTCTCTGCAACCATACATACACCGGAGTCTACCGCTGCTTTTACTTCCATACCTGTTCCGACTGCCGGAGCTTCTGTTGTAAGAAGCGGCACTGCCTGACGCTGCATGTTGGATCCCATCAGCGCACGGTTGGCATCGTCATTCTCAAGGAATGGGATCAATGCTGTCGCAACAGAGAATACCATCTGCGGAGACACGTCCATATAATCAAATTTGCTTCTCTCATATTCCTGTGTCTCTTCACGATAACGACCGGATACATTCTTATGCAGGAAGTGTCCTTCCTCATCCAGTGGTGTATTCGCCTGTGCTACATGATAGTTGTCCTCTTCATCTGCTGTCATATACACAACATCTTCTGTAACGATCGGGTTCATCGGATCTGTTTTGTCAATCTTACGATATGGAGCTTCAATGAATCCATATTCGTTGATTCTCGCATAAGTTGCAAGCGAGTTGATCAGACCGATGTTCGGACCTTCAGGTGTCTCGATCGGACACATTCTTCCATAGTGAGAATAGTGAACGTCACGGACCTCAAATCCTGCACGGTCTCTGGAAAGACCACCAGGTCCAAGTGCAGACAGACGTCTCTTGTGAGTCAGCTCTCCAAGAGGGTTGTTCTGATCCATGAACTGAGACAGCTGAGAAGAACCAAAGAATTCTTTCACGGCTGCAGTCACCGGCTTGATATTGATCAGAGACTGTGGAGAAACTCCGTCCTGATCCTGTGTTGTCATTCTTTCACGAACAACTCTCTCCAGTCTGGACAGACCGATTCTGTACTGATTCTGGAGAAGCTCTCCAACCGCACGGATACGTCTGTTGCCCAGATGATCGATATCATCATCGTTACCCATTCTGTATTCCAGATGGATGTTATAGTTAATAGAAGCTAAAATATCTTCTTTTGTAATATGTTTCGGAATCAGATCATGAATATCTCTCTTGATCAGAGATTTCAGTTCTTCCACATCTCCTGCAGATTCTTCCAGAAGTCCTGCCAGTACAGGGTAGTATACCTGCTCTGTCACTCCGACTTCTTCCGGATCGATATCCACAACTGCCTGCAGATCTACCATCATATTAGACAGAATCTTGATATTGCGGGACTCATCCTCTCCCTCTACCCATACAAACGGAGCACCACTGTTCTGGATCGCATCTGCAATCTCAGCTGTGATCAGAGTTCCTTTTTCTGCAACAATCTCTCCTGTCAGCTCATTCACAACATCCTCTGCCACTTTCTGCCCTTTGATACGGTTTTTCAGTGCCAGTTTTTTGTTGAATTTGTAACGTCCGACTTTTGCAAGATCGTAACGTCTCGGATCAAAGAACATGCTTGTAATCAGACTTTCTGCACTGTCCACTGCAAGCGGCTCTCCCGGACGGATCTTCTTATATAATTCAAGCAGACCTTCCTGATAGTTCTCTGCTGTATCTTTTCCGAAACTTGCAAGGATCTTCGGTTCTTCACCAAACAGGTCAATAATCTCTGCATTTGTTCCGATACCAAGTGCACGGATCAATACTGTGATCGGCACCTTTCTTGTTCTGTCTACACGTACATAGAAAACGTCATTGGAGTCTGTCTCATATTCCAGCCACGCACCGCGGTTTGGAATTACTGTAGAAGAATACAGCTCTTTTCCAAGCTTGTCATGTGCGATTCCATAATAAATTCCCGGTGAACGAACAAGCTGACTTACAATAACTCGTTCAGCACCATTGATCACAAATGTACCTGTCTTTGTCATCAATGGGAGATCCCCCATAAAAATCTCATGTTCGTTGATCTCATCAGTCTCTCTGTTGTAGAGTCTGACTCTCACTTTCAAAGGTGCAGCATAAGTTGCATCACGTTCTTTACACTCTTCAATCGTGTACTTCACGTCATCCTCGCAAAGTGTAAAATCTACAAATTCCAGACTGAAATGACCTGCATAGTCAGAAATCGGAGAAATATCATCAAATACCTCTTTTAATCCTTCATCCAGAAACCACTGATAAGAATCTTTCTGGACTTCGATTAGATTCGGCATCTCTAATACTTCTTTTTGTCTGGAATAGCTCATGCGAGAACTTTTTCCACTTGTGATGGGACGAATTCTGTTTTTCTCCATATGACGTTTCACTCCTCATATATTTTTTTGCGGGCAGCAAGTACCCTCCAATAGGTTCCAGTAAATAGGAAAAGAGCCCTGTGACAATATTTCTCTTCACTTCATGGCATACCTTTCCATAATAGCGCATTTTTAACTATATCACAAAACTCTTTTTTCTGTCAACTATATTTTGGTTTATTTTCTCAAAAAACTCTTTGACAAGTTTTCTCATCTATGGTATTAATCGCAAAAACCGCAGTAAGCTGTTTCATCTTCATGCGGTTCTTCATCATGGCTTTTATCAGCAATTATTTCA
>ENA-OQBV01000411-OQBV01000411.1-human-gut-metagenome-genome-assembly--contig:-NODE-411-length-24220-cov-5.735400_pt1 | contig 24220 bp, 15 predicted proteins | sample MGYA00242750_ERZ504559 | MGnify/ENA primary metagenome ERZ504559 (study PRJEB26092, sample SAMD00036230) | human gut metagenome | host: Homo sapiens | study: EMG produced TPA metagenomics assembly of... | reverse complement strand
CGTAGCAGGCTGCGGAGTTGACCATCGGCGTTTTGGGATAGTTGGCGATAAAGTCCTGCGGCAGACGCCATGCCTCGGGCTGGCCCTCGTAGTTGTGGCCCGGGCTGGAACATGTAAAAGTCCAGACGGCCCAGATACTGCGCCGGAATGGTACGATTGCCGTCGGTTGATATGCATGGTGCGCAGTGCCTCGGGCGCGCGCTTGACGACCTCGTCGAGCGCGTCCTCGTAATAGACGATCGCCTCGTCACCGGCCAAAGTCGGTATCGCCCGTCACTACGTAGACGGGGTCGAACTCGCCCAGGTTCTCGACGACGCGGGCAACGTGGGCACGGACCTCCTCACGCGGCATAACCTCGGCGCCGCAACGCTCGGCGATCTTGGCACCCCAGGTACCGGGCACGTAGTTGCACCACATAAGCACGAGCGCCGGGCGAATGCCGTGCTCCACGGCCGCCTGGCACATGCGGCGGGCGCGGTCCCAGTATTCCTGGTTGGGCGCGCTCCAGTCAAAGTGCACGCCGTCCTCGCTCGCGTAGGGCCAGATGCCCAGGTCGGGCAGGCAGCGGTCCCACTGCGGCAGGGTATTGACCTGCAGCACGTTCATGCCCTGCTCGGCGCGGCGGGTCAGATAGTAGTCCCAGTCCGCCTCGGTGATACTCGTGAATGCGCTCCAGCACGTGTCGGCAAACCAAAAGAACGGCTTGCCGTCGCAGAGAAACCCGTCCTCACGACCGTTGACGGTCAGCTTTCCCAAACTCATCTGCGTGTCCTTTCGTTTGATAAAGGATTTGCGAACCGCCGGGGGCTTTCGCGATAACCCCGCGCGAAAGCCTCCGCCGCTTGGCAAACCCTCGCGGGCGAAGCTCACCCGCCCCATCAGTCTACCTTGCAAGAAGGGCCCCGCCGGGCTTACGCCTGACGGGGCCCTGTCGTGTAGGTGAGGTCATATGTGACCGAATGGCTTGGCCTTAGGCCTCCATCTCGGCGAGCTCCTCCTTGGAGAAGCCGGAGACAAAGACGACGGCAGCGGCGATGACAAAGGAGATTGCCATACCAACGATAGCCCAGACGGTGTTCATCTGGCCACCCTGCAGGTAGTTGGTGAAGACCAGGAAGTTGGAAGCACCGCCTGCGAGGTAGTAGGTGACGCCCATGAGGCCGGAGAACACAGCGCCGATGGCACCGCCGATGAACATGCCGAACATGGTACGACGGAAGCGCATGAGGATACCGAAGAGCGCGGGCTCGGTGACGCCGCCGGCGATAGCGGAGATGACGTAGCCGATGGCAAGGGACTTCTCGTCGGGGTTCTTCATCTTGAGGAAGGCACCGAAGGCGCAGCCCCAGACAGCGGCCATAGCGCAGTTGGTGGAAACGAAGACGAAGGGATCGTAGCCGGCAGCGATGATCTGAACCTGAGCGAGCAGGATGACGGGCATGTGCATGCCGCAGACCACGAAGAGCTGCCAGAAGGCGCCGAGGACGGCCATGACGATCAGGATACCGATGCCGCCAAGGTCAGCAAGGCCGAAGAGCGCGTTAGCGATCAGCGTACCGATCTCGTTGCCGATGGGGGCGAGGACGATGAAGGCGATGGGGATGGTAACGATCATGGTGCAGAACGGCGTGAAGACCGTGGAGAGCACGTCGGGCATGACCTTCTTAAAGAACTTCTCGACGAAGTAGAGGACAGGCACCGAAAGGATAATCGGCAGGACGGACTGCTGATAGTTGGCAGCGGCGATCTGGATGCCGTAGACGGAGATGATGCCGCCACCCTCCTGAGTCGCGACACTCACGACGGACGGGGCCATGAGAGCGCCGCCGAGGAGCATGCCCAGAACCGGAGAGGCGCCGAGCTTCTTAGCGGCGGCATAGCCCAGGTAGATGGGGATAAAGGTAAACGTTGCCTCGTACAGCGTGGTGTAGAGGAACGTATAGGTCGGGTCGTCGGCCGAGAGCACACCGAGCATGGTGGGGCCGAGGACGGCCGCGATGGTGCGGAACAGACCGCCAGCCATGAGCAGCGGGATGAGCTGGGTCATGGAGCCGGACAGATAGTCGAGGATGATGTTAGGCAGGTTCTTGAGCTCGAACTTCTCCTTGGGAGCATCGAGGTTCTCGTCAACGGCCTCACCCTGCTTGACGCCGGAAATGGCGACGAACTCGGCGAGTACCTTGGGCACGTTCTGGCCGATGATGACCTGGAGCTGGCTGCCGGCGAACTGGCAACCCAGAACACCCTTCACCTTCTTGATCTTCTCCACGTCGGCCTTGCTGTTATCCTTGAGCGTCAGACGCAGGCGCGTCATGCAGTTGGTGGCGACGGTAACGTTCTCCGCGCCGCCCACGAGCTCGAGGACATCGGTGGCAATCTGTTTGTTATCTACTGCCATGGGACCCCTCCCCATATCTTCGTGTGCCTACCCGCTTGGGCGTAGGCACGCCTTTGGCCCGGCGACTATAACCCCTTACGGTTACCGAACCCTTGGATACGCTTTTGTAAACAAGGTGTTTACTGAACGTTTACGGGCTTTAGTTTACACGGAGCGCCGAATTTATGGCAATTTTGCCGTCTACAGTCCGGTGAACGGTAGGAAATCGGGGGTGAGCGTATTTGAATGGCGGGAGATGGTCTCTTTGACCCTCTATTGATATATAGCCATTTACGTGGGATTTTATTTTGATGAACACCTCACTGATCTGTTAACTCATCAACAGAATCCCTGCTAGAAGCTAGTAAACATACGTTTAGTAGTTCACGACGTGTTCAATTTTGCCGTTTACCGAGTTCATCTGGTTATTCTTCAATTCTAGATTACACTAAACATGTTTAGTTTGTATTGCCGCAGATGCCAGGCATTCGCGGCGCAAGGGAGGCAGCTCATGGAACTCAAATTGTGTACCTACGCAACCGTCACCACCTTGGGCGACTTTGGCCCCTGGATCAGCAAGGTCGTACTCGACCTGCCCTGCACCGTGCGCGCCAACGACATCGACACGAACACCTTCCATATATATGTAGAGCGTCACGAGCGCTCGGGCGAGGTTCTGATGCGCAAGGAGCGCGGCGCCGACCATGCCGCGCCCTCCGTGGGTTACATCGACATTCTCGCCGCATATCCGTGCGACGAGAACGGACGTAAGCTCGCCGTGGGCACCCATGTGGCACTCGAGGTCGCCGAGCAGCGCCTGACCAAGACCATCGAAGGCGGCGTCATGGGCTCGCGCATGCTCGATGACCAGCTGCGCATCACGCAGCTCACAGCTCTTCCCGGCAACGACGGCGACGATCCCACCTGCGGCCTGGTCTTCGACACCTGCCGTGGCGATATCTGCCCCGCGCTCAAAGGCTGGAGCAACGCCACGCAAAAGACCGCCGTCGACGGTATCGCGCTCGAATACGGCTTCTTTGAGCCCAGCTTTAAGGCCGAGGACTCGGCATGCTTCAACCCCTTTGCGCCCGAGGCCACGGCCATGCCCCAAAAGGCACCGCTCGTGGTGTATCTGCACGGCGCCGGCGAGGGCAAGGGCGCCACGCAGGGCGAAGGCGCCACGCGCGCCTATATCGGCAACCGCGTGACGGCCATCAGCCAGGCGCAGATCCAGCGCTACTTTGGCGGCTTTGCCTGGGTGCTCGTGCCGCAGTCGCCCACGTTTTGGATGGACAACGGCGTCGAGCAGCTTGGTCACTCCAACCAGAGCATCTACTCCCCCGTGCTCAAGGCACTTATCGATGAGTTTGTCGCCGAGCATGCCGACCGCATCGACACCGACCGCATCGTGGTCGCCGGTCTTTCCAACGGCGGCTTTATGACCCTGCGCCTGTGCGCCGACTACCCCGATTTCTTCGCCGCGGGCCTTCCCTGCTGCGCCCCGTGGTACAACGCCACGGACGAGGACGTAGCCGCGCTCGCCAAGACGCCGCTGTGGTTTACGCACTCCAAGGGCGACGAGCTCGTGCACCCGCAACAGACCGTGCTGCCGCTGTTCGCGCGCCTGCGCGATGCCGGCGCCAACGTGCATCTCACCTACTTTAGCCATGTCGAGGACCTGACCGGCGTGTATCGCGAGGCCGACGGCTCGGCCAAGAAGACGTTCAACCACGGCGTGTGGATCCACCAATTCAACGACCTGTGTTATCAAGACTTCGACGGGGGCAACGTACTCATCGACGGCGAGCCGGTGGGCTGCTGGGAGTGGTCGGCCAGGGTCGACCGCTAAGCCCTCCCATCGCGGGGACCGGGGTTTAGTCTTGCAAACGTCCTCGGGCATGCATGGGCTGGCGCTTTGCGCTTCGCGCTGCGCCTGCCCATGCCCCCTGCGGAATGTTTGCAAGACTAAACCCCGGTCTCCGCTGCGTTGACGTTGCTGTGACCCTGGCCGGCCGCTTCTAGCGGGCCGCCGGGTCGGTGGCGATGGGGGTATGGGTCCCGTCTTGCCTTGCGCGTAACTGGCTGAATTGATTTTGATTGGAGCTGTTCCTATGTCCCAGAAGTTGACTCGGGTGATTGTTACCACTGATATGGAAGTCGATGATATGAACTCGCTTGTTCATTTGGCTCTGTATCTCAACTTGCTTGATGTTCAGGCTGTGGTGTATACGGCTTCGCAGTATCACTTTCTTGGGGATGGGGTTCATACGCTCGGCGAGGTGAATTCGCATTGGCGGACCAAAGGGCGGCGCTCTTATGAGTGGGCTGTTGTGCCTCATGAGCCCGATCCGCTAGCCGGCGAGCTTCGTGAGTATCGGCCGTTTCCCGAGCATTGGATTGAGAGTCTCTGGAGTAATGAATATGCCCAGGCTTGGCCGCAGTTGCAAGCAAATGCGGACGCCGCCGGTGAACCGCCGTTTCCCACGCCCGCCCAGATGATCGAGCGCACCTTTGTGGGAAATGTTGCCTTTGAGGGTGATGTGACTGAGGAAACTGAGGGGTCTCGCGTAATTGCGCAGGCGATTCTGGATGATGATCCGCGTACGTTATGGTTGCTCAGCTGGGGTGGTATGAATACGATCGTTCGCGCCCTCATGAGTATTGCCGAGCGCTATCGCGCCACGCCCGAGTGGCCCGCCGTGCAGCAGCAGGTCTATCAGAAGGTGCGCGTGATGGGCGTTGCCGATGGCGTGGGACAGGACAACTCGTGGCTCGACCATGGGCGCGAGCTCTTTCCCGAGCTCATCTTTTGGCGTACGCCCTATATGTATGGCAACTATTTCGACGCCAAAACAGCTCAGCCCGATACGCTGCCGCTGTTTAAGGCTCCCTGGCCTAAGCGGAATCTCACGCAGGGCAACGGACCCCTCATGGCACGCTATATGCTCTATGGCGATGGCAGGGTCTACGAAAACGAGCCCGAGCGCTTTCAGTTTGGCAAGCATGCCCGTCTGGATTGGGGCCTAGAAGGCATGCCCGCAGTGCAGTTTGAGCGCGGCGATTTTATGGCCGAAGGCGACAGCATGACCTATATTCCGCTGCTTCCGTTTGGCCTGCGCGGTATCGACGACCGCGACTTCGATACGCTGCTGGGCCGCATGTTTCTTGATGGACACCCCGATGCGAGCGCGCCCGCCGGTTTTGCCGCCATCGGCACGCCCGCAGACGACAATCCCAATCCCTACCTGCGCGCCTATCAGGAAGACTTTGCCGCCCGCGCGCAATGGTGCGCCCATGATCCGGCAGCCTGTTCGCATCCGGCACATGTTGTCGAGGTCACGGCCGACCGCAGCGTCGCAGCCGGCGAGCGCGTCGACCTTACAGCGACCATCGTCGACCCCGACGACAAGGGCTTCGATGCACATTGGGATGTGACCGTAGACCCATCGAGCTATGCAGGCGTCCAGGATCTGTCGATGTGGCAAGAATGCACGGTAGACACCGCTTTCGTCGTGCCCGCCGACGCACGACCCGGCGACCGCTTTGTGCTCACCCTCACCGTGCAGACGCACGTCGAGCGCCCCTGTACCCGCTACGCCCAGGTCGCCCTGACCGTGGCATAGCAAGGACAACACCAATATTCAACAAAGAGTGTCCCCAGGCGCCAAACGAGCGGGGATTTTTGGACACCCAAACAACGAGAGTGGACAATCTCCCACTTTGAGCCCACAAGCAGGCCAAAAATGGGAGATTATCCACTCTCGTTCTGCGAGCACTCATTGGGGACGTACTTAAATGAGTAGTTTCACTCATTTAAGTACGTCCCCAATGAGTAGGAAAAATGAGCCATGTGTCCCAGTTGTGGAGACTCGTTGAGCCGTCTGGGTATCGTGAAAGGCTGCGCACTCCCCCATCATCAAAAGTGACACACGCTACCAGTTGATGGGAGGCAGCCATGGGCTTCTTTGACAAGATGTTCGAGAAGAAAGAGTGCGCGATTTGCGGTACCGAGCTGGGACTTCTAGGTAAGACAAAAATCACTGAAGGCTACCTGTGCAAAGAGTGCGCCGGCAAGCTCTCCCCCTACTTTCACGGCTATCGCTCCAGCACCGCGGACGATATCCGCGAGCAGCTCGCCTACCGCGAGGCCAATGCCGAGCGCCTGGCGTCGTTCAACCCCACGCGCACGCTTTCTGCCGGGCGCACCAACATCATGCTCGACGAGGACGCGGGCCTGCTGATCATTACCTCGCAGAGCCGCTGGCGCGACGCCAATCCCGACATCATCGAGTTCTCGCAGGTACTCGGCTGCGATATGGATATCGACGAGCATCGCACCGAAATCTATCGCGAGACCAAGGACGGCGAGCGCGAGAGCTACAACCCGCCGCGCTACGACCTGGATTACGACTTTAATCTGACCATCCACGTCAACACGCCGTACTTTACCGAGATCAACCTGCGCGTGAACGACTCCACCATCGATCAGCGCGGCTCCATCGAATACCGCGAGGCCAAGCGCCAGGCAACCGAGGTCCGCGACGCGCTGGTGCAGCTGCGCCAGGAAACGCGCGACAGCGTCGTGGCCGCTAAGGCCCCCAAGACCGCGGTGACCTGCCCCTTCTGCGGAGCCACCACCATTCCCGATGCCAGTGGGCGCTGCGAATACTGCGGCGGCGCCATCGGCGCATAGCCTCCGGCAGCGAAAGGACCGATCATGGCCTTCGAGAGCGTCAACTATCAGTGCCCCGCGTGTGGCGGCCCCCTTCACTTTGCCAGTGCCGAGCAAAAGCTCGTCTGCGACTACTGCGATTCGCGTTTTGAAGTCGAAGAAGTCGAGGCCCTCTATCGCGAGCGCCAGGACAAGGCAGATGCCAAAGCCGATGCCGCAGCCGCAGCTCCCAAACCTGCTGCCGACGATGCCGTGCAGGAGCTCGCCCAAAACGCCGGCTACATCTGCTCGTCGTGCGGCGCCGAGCTCGTGTCCGACGGCACCGTCGCCGTCACCACCTGCCCGTACTGCGGCAACTCCGCCGTGGCGCCCGGCCAGCTCTCTGGCGACTTCTCGCCCGACCTGGTGATTCCGTTTAAGCTCGGGCGCGACGACGTCACGGCCGCACTCAAGGAACACTACAAGGGCAAGATCTTGCTGCCCAAGAGCTTTGTCACCGGCAACCACATCGACGAGGTCCAAGGTGTCTACGTGCCGTTTTGGCTCTACGGCGCCCGCGTGGACGGCGAAGTGTACTTTGACGCGACCAACGAGACCGTGACCGAGGAATCCGACCGCACCGTCACGACCACCGACCACTACGATGCCTATCGCAAGGGCAATATCTCGTTTAAGCGCGTGCCCGTCGACGGATCGTCCAAGATGCCCGACGGCCACATGGACGCCATCGAGCCGTTTGACTACGACGCGCTGCGTCCGTTCTCGGTCGCATATATGCCCGGCTACATCGCCAACCGTTACGACGAGGACTGCGAGACCTGCAAGGCGCGCGCCGAGCGCCGTATGGAAGAAAGCACGATCTCGGCCCTGCGCGAGACTGTCGTCGACGAATACGACGATGCCACGGTCGAAAGCAAGCAGCTCGACTACACCTGGGAAGACAGCGACTACGCCCTGTTCCCCGTCTGGATGCTCTCCACCTCGTGGAACGGCAAGAGCTACCTGTTTGCCATGAACGGCCAGACCGGCCGCTTGGTCGGCGAGCTCCCCTGCTCCAAGCCCAAGCTCGCTATTGCCTCGGTGCTGTTCTTTGTGATCGGATTTATCCTCTCCCAGATTCTCTTTATGGGTGAGAACGCCTTCGATCCGGATTACCTCACCTTTGATGTCGAGGGCATCCTCATCAACATCGTCGCGCCGCTGATCATCGTGATCATCGCAGACGTGCTGCTGGTAGGCCAGCTCAAGACGGCCAACGAGGCCACCCACGCCGACGAGTACTGCGGCGAGCTCGACCTGACCGAGAAGCACGACACCTTCAGCCACACCGAGACCACCGTTGTCATGAAAGACGACAAGGACGACTAAGCAATCCGACCAATACCACCCGGCCTTTGACGAGAAAGGAAGATCACCATGGGACTCTTGAAAGCTGGATTGGGAGCTGCCGGCGGCGTCATGGCCGACCAGTGGAAGGAATTTATCTACTGCGAATCGATGCCTGCTGACGTCTTGGCCTGCAAGGGCAGCAAACGCACCGGTGGCCGCAGCTCCAACACGCGCGGCGAGGACAACGTCATCTCCAACGGCTCGGTCATCGCCGTCAACGACGGCCAGGGCATGCTCGTGGTGCAAAACGGCAAGATCATCGAAGTCGCGCTGGAGCCCGGTGAGTTCGTCTTCGATACCGGCAGCGAGCCGAGCGTCTTTAGCGGCAACCTGGGCGATTCCATCAAGGAGACCTTCGCCAATATCGGCAGCCGCTTTACCTTTGGCGGCGACGCGGGCAAGGACCAGCGTGTCTACTTCATCAACACCAAGGAGATCATCGGCAACAAGTACGGCACCGCCTCGCCTGTGCCCTTCCGCGTGGTCGATAACAACATTGGCCTGGACGTCGACATCTCCGTGCGTTGCAACGGCGAGTATTCGTACCGCATCACCAACCCGCTGCTGTTCTACACCAACGTGTGCGGCAACGTGACCGATAGCTACACGCGCGATAAGATCGACAGCCAGCTTAAGTCCGAGCTGCTCACCGCCCTGCAGCCCGCCTTTGCCAAGATCTCGGAAATGGGCATTCGCTACAGCGCCATCCCCGGTCACACCACCGAGCTCGCCCGCGCGCTCAACGAGGTCCTCTCGGCCGACTGGCGCGACCTGCGCGGTGTCGAGATCGTGAGCTTTGGCGTCAACTCCATCGCCGCTTCGCAAGAAGACGAGCAGATGATCAAGGACCTGCAGAAGGCCGCGGTCATGCGCGATCCCACCATGGCGGCCGCCAACATCGCCAGCGCCCAGAGCGATGCGATGCGCGCGGCAGCCGCCAACCCCAACGGCGCGATGGCCGGCTTTATGGGCATGGGCATGGCAGGCGGCATGGGCGGCATGAATGCCAGCCAGCTGTTCGCCGCCGGCCAGGCACAGCAGCAGGCCGCCCCGCAGCCGGCTCCGGCACCCGCCCCCGCACCGGCTCCCGCCGCTGCCCCCGCGGCCGGCACGTGGACCTGCAGCTGCGGTGCCACCAACACCGGCAAGTTCTGCTCCGAGTGCGGCAGTCCCGCACCCGCCCCGGCACCGGCCAAGTGGTTCTGCCCCAACTGCGGCAGCGAAAACGGCGGCAAGTTCTGCAGCAACTGCGGAACGCCCAGGCCATAACCCCTCTATCTGGTAATTGGCGGGGGGGTCCGCCACCCCCGCATTTGCTTCTATGGGTTTCGTTCGATAAAGGAGGACACCATGAAGACAACGTTCAAAAAGTCCGTACTCGCATTTCTGACATGCGTCCTGGCGCTCGCCTTTGCCCTGACGGGCTGCAGCGGCGGCGGCAAAGACCCCAAGGCCAACTTCGTCGGCAGCTGGAAGCTCTCGGGTGGAACCACGGAGGGCGAAGAGCTCACCGATGAGTACATGGATATGCTCAAGGAGTGGGGCCTCAACTGTATCCTGATCCTCGACGAAGACGGCACGGGCGTCCTCGACATGTTCCTTGAGGTCGCCGACCTGAAATGGGAGGCCAAGGACGCCACCACCGTAACGATTACCGCCGAAGATGAGTCGCACGACCTGAAGCTTAAGGACGACAAGCTCGTCCTGGAGGTGGACGGCGACAAGATTATCTTTACGAAGTCCGACAAGGATCTGTCCGGTACGGTGAAGAAGGATCGCGAGAACGCCGAGAAGGAAGAAGAGATCGATGAGGCCGTCGAAGACGACGACGTCCAGAGCATCGAAATCTCCCCCGCCGTCACCGTCGCCGATGACGACCTGTGCACCATCACCATCACCGAGAAGTTCAAGGACGACTGGGGCGACATCGGCTTTGTCGTCAACATCACCAACAAGAGCGACAAGGACCTGACCTTCTACGCTCCTTCCGGCAAGACCAACGTCAACGGCACCATGAAGGAACCCTGGTTCTCGGCTCACCTGATGCCCGGCACCAACGCCACCGAGGAATTCACGTTCTCGAGCGGCGAGCTTGACAGCCTTGACGACCTGGTCAACACGACCATCGGCATCGACGCCTACCTGACCGATTCCTACGAGGACGTCGCCTCCTACAGCGCAACCATCGCGTAACGGCACGTAACATCAGCCGCGGTTGGCGGACACATCCGCGCACACCAGACGGGGCCGCAGGAAATGATCCTGCGACCCCGCCGCTTTATGCCGACAGCGCTGCCCATACAAGCAGGCCGCCCGCCGTTTTTAGATGCGAAACGGTGGGCGGCCTATCTTTGCGGCGCCGGAGCACGGGTGAGCGCGTCGATTACGGGCGCTCCATGTTGGGAACGATGCTGCCCTCGGTCACCGCATGCACGGCCAGGCGCATGATGTTGTCGTAGCCGGTCTTGCTCAGGATCTCCGAGATGCGACGCTTGATGGTGCCCTCGCTCATAAACAGCTCGGCCGCGATTTCGCGGCGGCTCTTGCCCTCGCAGGCAAGGCGCAAAATCGATAGCTCGACGTCGTCGAGAGCTGCCGTGCCCGAAAAAATGCTCTCGGGCGGCTTGGGAAACGTGCAATAGCCCGCCAGCGTGGAGCGCATCACGGCGAACAGCTCGTCGATACCGACGTTCTTGTACACAAAGCTATCGACGCCCGCCTCGCGGGCCTGATCGACAAAGGTGATCTCGGGCATGCCTGTCATGATGATGATGCGACACTCAGGCAGCTGCTCCTTGATGCGTGCCGCCGCCACGATGCCGTTTGAATCGTGCTCGGTGCACACATCCATCAGTATCATGTCCGGACGCTCCTTGAGCGCGACGCCCAAGGCCTCGGAGGCATCGGCGATGGCGGAAACAACGATCATATCGGGCTGGTCGCCAACGGAGCGCGCCAGGCTCTCGCGCAGGATGGCCTGATCTTCGACAATTAACACGCGGATCATGAGTTTCTCCTTTGGGACGTGTCGCTGGCGTTAAGCGGAATGGATACCGCAAGCGTAAAGGGCGGGGCGGCGTGGACCTCCAGGCTGCCACCCAGATCTTGCGCGACATGCCTCATACCTGGGATACCCGTTCCCTCGCGATACGATACGGGGGCCGGGGACCCGTCGTTAGAAATCGTCATGCGCGCGACGGCGTCAGCATCCGTCCCCTCCTGCCACAGGCGTACATGGACCCGATGCGCCTGCGCATGCTTGGTGGCATTGGTCGAGGCCTCGCGAATGATCTGCAAAAATGCGACGGCGACACGCGCGTCCTCAGGCAGCGCGCCCTCAACATCGATCTGCACACTCACCAGGCCAAAAGCATGGACGATATCACCCAGCTGCTCTGCAGGCTCGCTAGCACCGCCACTGCGCAAATCGGCGGCGATTGAACGCAGCAACGGGTCAATCTGCTCGAGCGACTCATCGTCCAGACGTCCCTCCTCCAAATAGCGATGAAGAATGGACAGGCGCTGCCCGATCACGTCGTGCACGCGGGCACGCATACGTAGGTAGGCCGCATTGTCGGCAACCTTTTTAACTTCTTCGATCTGGGCCTGGAGCTCTTGGCCCGCAAGCTCAAGCAGGTGGTTGGCTTGCGCCAGGCGGTCGTAGGCGTGTGCGTATTCCGTCACGTCCAAGCCGATAATGCGCTCAAAGAGGCGGCCCGAAACCATAACCTCATCGTGCACAAATAGGCGAATCTCGGCGGGAGAAATCTCGATCACGGCGCGAGCATCACCAAAACGATCCAAGTTAATCCGCACACGGTTCCTACTGCTTTCGGGCATTTGCATGCTAAGTTTGCGCAGGTCGTTCCATGTGCCGCTCATGTCACCTAGATCGGTGGGCATATGAAGTTCCACCAGGTTTTTGCGCATGCAGCGGTTCATGAGCAGCGGACGGCCCCTCGGGTCCAGATACAGGATGCCCACGGGAATCACGTTGATGGTCTCGATCGTCGAGAACGCGGTGATATCCTCCTGGCGGTTACGGACGTCCATCAAGAGCGCCGCGATGGAGCGGAACAGGAAGAACGCTCCCTCTGCGATAAGGACAACGGTCCACGCCGAGCCCATGGCAAAAACCACCGGCGGTGTAACGGCGACAACAAGCAGCAGCTCGACCAGCATGACGGGGCGACGATAGCGCACCATAAGCACCACGCCATAGGCAAAAATCGCGGCATTGAGCCACAGCACTCCGCCCATTGCCCTGGCGCAAACGTCAAGCGGCGCCACCAGATACGAGCCAGACGACGCGAATAAGATGAGCGCCGAAATCATCAGGTGAAGCACAAGACTCGCCTCGTAGGCGCAAATCACCTTACGGTTATAGGACGAGCGGCGCGATGCGATGAGCGGGACGTGGATCGTCTGCAGACACGCAGTCAGGGCAAAGACAACATCGAGCGCAACGATTTGGGGAAGGATGAGCGAAATCTGCATCGTCACTCACCCGCCCTCGGCATCAAGACGATCATGCGCAGCTGGCCGGGCTCGCCCTCAAGGCGATATGCCACGTTGCGCCCTTGCAAAGCGCTTTCGAGCTCTTGCGCAGCGGGCGTCTGCGAAAGATCTGCATCATCGTTGGAAAAAAGCGTGGCGCGCAGCTCGACACTGCATCGGTCATGGTCGCCCAAGTGATACATAAGCGCCGGATGGTCGGTGGTGTAGGCAAAAAACGCAAAGTCATACACGCAGTCGTACAGGGCGCTTACCGTACTGGCATGCATCGGGCGCCGTATGGCGATAATCGAGGCGCAATCGATATCGATGGTGCGCAGATCGCTTGCGAGCTCGTTGGCAATGAGCTGGATGCGGTCTCGATCAAAACCGCTCTCCCCGTGCTGTGCCAACGTGAGCGACCCCTTGCGTTTGCAATAGGCGACGAGCATCTTGGCGCGCTGCAGCATGCGGTAACGCTCGTGCGAAGATGCCTCATCGGTCAACGGCGGCAGCGAGCTCAGCAGGTCGTACATCCCTTCGAGCGCACGGGCAAGCGCTTGGTCCACGTCTTGGACCAGCAAGGTCTCGGCCTCTTGATCTGCCAGGTGCGTCTTAAGGTCGTAGTCGGCGGCGAGCAGCTCGTTTTGACGCTGCAGTTCCATGCGACGATGTGCCAGTTCACGGTTAAGCTCGTTGAGCTCCGACACGTTTTGGGCAAGCAGGGCCGATCCGCCCAGCAGTGGAAAGGCACGGTACATCACATCGGGATCGGACGCCACGGCAAAGGCATGGGCGCGGCCGTGCTCCTGGGCCCGAAGCTCTTCGCACACGCCCGCCGGCATTGGCTTCGACACCGGTGTGGCATAGACTTCCTGCAGGTCGCGCGTTAGAACTTTGAGGTCGAGCGGCAAGGTGTCGAAGATGCCAGCAATGTCGTGATATGACGGAATGACACCGCAATCAAGACAGATTTCCATCGCCACCACGCACAAGACGCAATAGACGAGCGAGAAGTTGAGCCTCCATGCCCAGGGCACGCGCAGAGCATACGAGACGGCAAAGAATGCGCCGCCCAGTAGTACGAGCGCCGCCGTGCCCGAGAAACGCTGGATGCGAAAGGAAGAGGACCGACCAACCAGGATAAAAAAGGCCACGAAGTCAAAGGCCGTCCACACGAGGACGGCGAAATAACCCCAGCCGTACGTGTAATCGTTGCTCCAGGTGTCGCTTGTGCGATCAAAGCGGAAGACCTGCTGATGAAAATCGTTGGTGAGCACAAATCCGATAAGCAGGATGGCCGCAATCCACAGCGCAGCGCAGTAGCGGCGACCCAGGCGGTGTTGTTCCAGGCCCGCAAGGCGCAGGCCGCAGAGCTGGTAGAGCAGCGGAATGAGCGTCATGGGCACGTAGTACAGATACCACAGCACGGTGGCATAGAACGGCGTGAACGACTTGTACTTGAGAATGACTTCGATCATCCACAGGGCGCAGATGGTGGCGACGGCAACAAGGCGGCGACGCAACACATAGTCCAAACAGCGCAGATAGACCGATACGCCCCAGATCGAAAATACAATTGCGGCGACAAGCAGCGGGAGAGAGCTCGAATGGGCGAGCGCATCCACGACCTCTTCGGACACCTTGCTATAGGCGGGCACGGCGTTAGAAAGTTTGGGGTCGAAGGCGAACAGCGCCGGCAAGACCGCCAAAAGCATGAGGAACAGCGCGGTGATGGCGCCGGCGATAGCAAAGACGCGATGACGGTACACCTGATGTGTTATGCCAACAAGGAATCGCGGCATGGCGAAGAGCCTGCCACCCCTGGGATCCGCAACTGGCGCGGTCCGGGCGGCCGCGTGGCCGATATGTCGCTCGCGGGTACCCATAGTCCCTTTAGTGTACCGACAGATGGGCCGAAAAAGCGGGCCGCATGTCCCAAAATCCGCAGACGGCAAGGCGCCCGGTGAGCATTAACTGCTCGCCGGGCGCCTTGATTAGGAGACTCTGAAGTTGAGTGTCTCAGCTTCCTTAGGACAGGTCCTCACCATTCGTCTCAATGACGTGCTTGTACCAGTCGAAGCTCTTCTTTTTTGAGCGCTTGAGGGTGCCGTTGCCTGCGTCGTCGCGGTCCACGTAGATAAAGCCGTAGCGCTTGGACATCTCGCCCGTGCCGGCGCTCACCAGGTCAATCGGGCCCCAGGTGGTGTACCCCAGCAGGTCAACGCCGTCCTCGGTCACAGCATCACGCATCGCGGCAATATGCTGGCGCAGGTAGTCGATACGGTAGTCGTCGTTGATGGAGCCACCCTCCTCGACAACATCCTTGGCGCCCAGACCGTTCTCGACCACAAACAGCGGCTTCTGATAACGGTCGTACAGGTCGTTAAGGGTGATGCGGAAGCCCAGCGGATCGATGGCCCAGCCCCACTGGCTCTGCTGCAGGTAGGGGTTCTTGGCGCCGGCGAAGGCGTTGCCCTGGGTCTTCTCGACATCGGGGTTGTCGGCACCGGCAGAGCAGCGGGTGCTGTAGTAGCTAAAGCTGATGAAGTCGACGGTGTTGGCGGCCAGGACCTCGCGATCCTCGTCGGTCATGCCCACATCGATGCCTAGGCGCTCAAGCTTCTTGATGGCATAAGCCGGGTAGTAGCCGCGGCTCTGGACGTCGACGAAGAAATAGTTGCTCTGGTTGTCAATCTGCGCCTGGCGCACATCGCCCGGACGGCAGCTGTAGGGGTAGTAGCTACCTGCGGCAAGCATGCAACCGATCTTGACCTCAGGGTCGATCTCGTGAGCGATCTTGGTTGCCCAAGCGCTGGCGACGAGCTCGTTGTGGGCGGCCAGGTACTCGACGGCCTCCTTGTTCTCGCCCTCCTCAAAGACCAGACCGGCACCCATAAACGGCAGGTGCAGGATCATATTGATCTCGTTAAAGGTGAGCCAGTACTTCACCAGACCCTTGTAGCGGGTAAAGATCGTGGTCGCGAGGTTCTTGTAGAAGTCGATGAGCTTGCGGTTGCGCCAGCCGCCGTACTCCTTGATGAGGTGAATCGGGCAGTCGAAGTGCGTGATGGTCACGAGCGGCTCGATGCCGTGCGCCTGGCACTCGCGGAACACGTCCTCGTAGAAGGCCAAGCCGGCCTCGTTGGGCTCGGTCTCGTCACCGTTGGGGAAGATGCGGGTCCACGCCAGGCTCATGCGGAAGGTCTTAAAGCCCATCTCGGCAAAGAGAGCAATGTCCTCCTTGTAGTGGTGATAGAAATCGATGCCGGTCTGCGCGGGATAGTAATAGCCGTCCTCGAAGTCGAGCATCTTGCGCTGGCCGGAGACCACCGCATAGCGCTCGGGGCCGTGCGGAGCCACGTCCACGTTGGCAAGGCCGCGGCCGTCCACGTTGTAGGCGCCCTCGCACTGGTTGGCAGCCGTCGCGCCGCCCCACAGGAAGTCATTACGGAAAGCCATGCATCAATCCTTTCGCACGCTGTTGTCATAGGCTCAGTATCCCTGCAAACAACGCGCCGCTCAACGGCAACGGCGCAGGCCGATACTTCTTTTCGCGTGCAGGCGCCCGGCAACCGCCCCGTCTGACACTTTTTGATACCCGCCTGCCCAATCCACCACAAAGGGGACAGGCACCTTTGTGGCGGCTTGGGCCCGGTTTGTCTCGATCTGTAACATCTAGACCGCCAAAATCGGGCCTGGTGTTACAGATCGAGATTTTCGGGCGGCCCTCTACGGTTTGTCTCGATCTGTAACAGGTAGAGACGATTTAGCCCGTTAGATGTTACAAATCGAGACAGAAGATTCTAGTCGCAGGCGATGTCGAGGTTCTTTCCGGTGAGGCCTACGTAGCCGCCCTCGGCAGCTTTGGGGCTGTCAGCATGGCAGAGAACCCACTTGTCAGCCTTCCAATAGCAGTAGCTGTCACCGGCGGCAGGCATGTCGGTTGCGGCCTCGGGACGCGGACCGTTGGTGCCGGCGGGCAGCGCCACCATCACCTGGAAGCCGCCGTCGTCGACCATGCACGGCGTGTAGTGAAGCGTGGTGTTGAAAACCTCGACGACCTTGCCGGCCGGCACGCGGAACGCCTTGACGCACGCGGTGTCGAGCTTGCCGTCCTCGATCTCCCAACGATGCGCCACGAGCAGGATAAAGTCGCGCGCGCCCAAGTTGAACTCGCTGGCACGATGATACTCCAGGCAGTTGAGACGCGTGTTGTGGCCGTTGCACCAGCCGAACTGGAAGGGACGGCCACCGTACATGAGAAAGCCCAGCTTATCGGCATCCTTGACGCCCTCGAGCTCCGGCGCACTTGCTACGTACTTGCTGCCCTCGGGAATGGGCGTGGCAGAAAGCGCCTCGAGCACAGGCGACGTGAGCTCGGACGGAACGTTATCCCAAACGTTGCCATAGGACTTGAACTCGGAATCCTCGACAGAATAGATATGCATGTTCACTCCTGTTCGTTTATGTGACAGTATGAACATTCTAGAACAAACATGAGCGATTTTGAACGCTCGTCCCGACTACTCAACAAAAAGGCGCCCCCGCATAAGCGAAGGCGCCCAATGCGCACGTTTTAGGCGATAAAGCCCTTACGCCTGCTGATAATGCAGGTGCTTCTCGTCGATATCGGCCAGATCGCGGTCGAGGTAGCGGCGCGCGAGCCAGTTAGCCATGGGAAGGTTCTGGTCCAGGTAGTTGCCGCACTCCTCGGGAGCGGCACCGGGGACATCGCCCTCGAAGTCGGCGACAAACTCAAACAGCTCGCGCACGAGCGGCAAGATCTCCTCGCTCGTCAGCTCGCCAAACACGACGAGGTAAAAGCCCGTGCGGCAGCCCATGGGGCCAAAGTAGACAATGCGGCTCGACCACTCGGCATGGTTGCGAAGGAACGTCGCGCCCAGGTGCTCGATGGTGTGGCACTCGGCCGTGTTCATGACCGGCTCCTTGTTGGGCGTGGTCAGGCGCAGGTCAAACGTGGTGACGGCAGCACCGGTCGCCGGATCGCGGTCGATGCGGCTCACATACACGCCGGGCTCAAGTAGCAGATGATCAACGGAAAAGCTGGCGATGCGCTCCATGGCAAATCCTCTCGGTAGTCAAATTGGGACGGGGCTCTTTTAGCTGGTTCGAATGGCCGCACCAATCATACCAGCCAAAAGCCCCGTCCCAAAAGACAACTTAGCCCAGGACGCCGGGCCATGCGTGCCTTGAACTCGGAAAGGAAGCGCGGGGCATCAACGGTCAGCGCCACAAGCGCGCTCTTGTCGGGATCTGCCACACGGCGCTCATCGCAGATGGTGCGACCGCGGTACTCGCCCAGCAGGTCGACGCGTAGATTGCAGCCGAGCGCACCCACGAGCGTGGGATCGATTGCCACGGCAACAGCCAGCGGATCGTGCAGCGCACAACCACCCAGGTAAGGTGCGTTCATCTCGTACGAGCCAATGTAGTGCTCGACCATGCTCGCAAACGCGCAGCCGGCCATAGTGCCCGAGCCCGTCCAGCCGGCAATATCGCGGCGCGTGAGCACCACGCGATGCGTCACATCCAAACCCACCATGGTGAGCTTGCGGCCCGAGCGCAGCACGGCATCGGCAGCCTCGGGGTCGCTCGCCATGTTGGCCTCGGCGCCCGCGCTCACGTTACCGGGCACGGTCAGGGCGCCGCCCATCACCACCACGCGGCCGATAGACATCATCGCGGCCGCATCGCGCTCCAGGGCGAGCGCCAGATTGGAGAGCGGGCCGGTCGCCACATAGACCAGGTCGGGGCCATAGGTGCGCGCGGCATCGATCAGATAATCGACCGCAGCGTTGCCGTCGGCCGACGTTGCCCCCACCGGCTCATAGGGCGACGCGGGCACGCTCGCACCGCCGATGCCGTTCTTGCCGTGGATGAGCGTGGTTGACGCCGGCGGCGTATAGGGCTCGGTCGCCTTAATGGGGCGGTCGGCACCCAGATACACCGGCACCTCGGGACGACCCAACAGGTCAAGCACCGCCAAGCAGTTATGCGCCGACTGGTCGACGCGCACGTTGCCAAAACACGTGGTTATGCCGACGAGCTCCACCTCGGGGCTCGCAACGGCATAGGCGAGCGCCATAGCGTCGTCCACACCCATATCCAGATCAAGGATCAGCTTCTTGGTTGCCATTGTTCTACTCCGCTTCTCCGTCTTTATCGTTTAACCAAACCAATGTTCAACTTCGGCACGCGTGGGAATCGATTGCTGAGCACCCAAGCGCGACACCGTCACCGCCGAGGCGCGAGCGCCCGCGGCCATGCACTCAAAGAGCGGCAGGCCCTCCAGACGGGTAGCTGCAAGTGCGCCGATAAACGTATCGCCGGCCGCCGTGGTGTCGACCACCGAGCTCGAAAGCGCCGGCATGCGCAGCGGCTCACCGTCATCGCCGAGCGTAACCGATCCGGCGCCGCCCAACGTGATGACCGCAGCTCCGGCACCCTTGGCGCGCAGGCCATTAAGCGCTTCGGCACAACTCGCGTCATCTGCGGGCAGAATGCCCGTCAGTGCCTGGCATTCGGTCTCGTTGGGACAGACGAGGTCGACTGCGGGCCACGCACCCGCCGGCAACTCACAGGCAGGCGCCGGATTAAAGACCGTATAGAACCCCAGCTCGTGAGCGCAGGCAAGCGCCTCGGCCGTCGCCATCAGATCGCATTCGCCCTGGGCGATAAAGACGCTGCCGGCCGCGGGGGCGAGCCCACAGGCATCGCGGTCGAGCTCATCGGCCACCAGATAGCGCAGCGCACAGGCCACATCATCGCCCGTAAGCGCATGGTTGGCGCCCGGAGACAGCACGATGCGGTTATCGCTCTCGCAGCGGATGATGGTCGCCGTGCCCGTCTCCACGTCGTCGCGCCGCGCCACGAACTCAACGCCCACGCCGGCATCCTGAAGTCCCGCCACCAGCGCATCGCCAAACGCATCGCGCCCGACCGCGCCGATCATGCACGTGCGCGCGCCCATGCGCGCAGCTGCCACGGCCTGGTTGGCGCCTTTGCCGCCAGCGTTGGTGATAAACCCGCTGCCGCCGACGGTCTCGCCCGCACGTGGCATGCGCTCGCACGCCACCGAAAGGTCCATGTTCATACTGCCGAACACCGCAACGATGCCGTTATCTGCCATGGAAACCTCCTCGTCTGCGGGCTTTGCACCCACCGTCGACCGTCGATTGTGCGCCTTCGCACCCCCTATAACTTTAGTTCACTTTGATGTGGACGCGCGCTTGAGGTTGCGCCAGCAGCAAGCATTCACAGGAGCAGGCGGCTACAATGAATATGTGCTGACTATTCTCGTCATTGGATGATATTTTATGGAACAACTCCCGCAATCGAGCTCACGCGGCCGACGCCGCACGGCCCAGGCGCAGACTCCGCACGAACGTCCGCAGGGCAAACCCCGCACCAACGAGACACACCGTGGCGCGGACTCACGTCGTACGCCCGCGTCCTCCAGCAAGTCCGCGCACGCCAGCGCCAACGACGGTGTCTGCTCACCGGCTGCCGACCATCAGACGCCCGCTCGCCCCAAGTCCCGTTATATCCCCGCCCTCGATGGCCTACGCACACTCGCCGTTGTCGCGGTGGTGCTCTACCACCTCAACCTCACCTGGGCGCAGGGCGGCTTGCTCGGCGTCACGATTTTCTTTGTGCTTTCGGGCTATCTGATCACGCGCCTGCTGCTCAACGAAGTAGCCAAGACCGGCCGCATCGACCTCAAGAGCTTCTGGATCCGCCGCATTCGCCGCCTATTCCCCGCCGTGGTAACCGTTGTGGTGGTGACTTGCGCGTTGTGCACCATTTTCAACCACGTGATGCTCACCAAGATGCGCCCCGATATCCTGCCGTCGCTGCTATTCTTCAACAACTGGTGGCAGATTGCGCAGGATATTTCGTACTTCAATGCTCTGGGCGACCCCTCGCCGCTCACGCACTTCTGGTCGCTCGCCATCGAAGAGCAGTTCTATTTGATTTGGCCACCGCTGCTGTTTGCCATGGTGTCCATGCATGTGAGCAAACCCAACACGCGCCGTGTGGTCCTAGGGCTCGCAGCGGTATCCGCCCTTGCCATGATGGTGCTCTACAACCCTGCCGCCGACCCCAGCCGCGTGTACTACGGCACGGATACCCGCGTGTTCTCGCTGCTGTTGGGTGCATGGATGGCATTTATCCCCGACCGCGACCTGGCGCCGGTTCGCCTTGCCCATCGCCTGGGACTCGACCGCCTAGTGAGCGCTGCCAAGCGCGGTAAGCTCGACAAGAACGCCAAGGGTGGGCATGGCGAGCAGACCGATTCCGCAGCCGAGACCGCCCCAGCTCAGCCGAGTGCGCTCACACGCTTTTGGTCCTCACCTGCGTCCATCGACGTGCTGGGCGTTGTGGGCCTGGTCGGCCTTGCGGCTATGGTCGCGCTCACCAACGGCTACACCGCTTTCCAATATCGCGGAGGCACGCTGCTGTGCTCCATCCTCACGCTCATGGTCATCGCCGCCTGCGTACAGCCCCAGAGCTTGGTCGCGCGCGCTCTTGCCGCCGAGCCGCTCGTGTGGGTCGGCAAGCGCTCGTACAGTATCTATCTGTGGCACTATCCGCTGCTGCTGCTTATGAACCCGGTCGCCAACATCAACGATACGCCCTGGTGGCAGTACATCTTGCAGGTACTTGTGGTGGTCGCCGTGGCAGAGTGCTGCTATCGCTTTATCGAGACTCCGTTTAGGAAAGGCGCCTTTGGGCGCACCGTTTCCGAGTTCCGCGACGGAACCGCCACGCCCGCAAGCTGGGTGCGTGCGCATATTCCCGTGTGCGCCACTTGCGGCGTCGTGCTGATCATTGCCCTAGGAGGCCTCATCTTTGTGCCGGAGACCTCCGCGTTAAGTGGTGAAGGTGCCGAAATCCTCAACAAAGAAGCCAAGAATACCGCACCCAAAGACCAGCAGGCAGCCGACGACACCGACAAGGACAACGACGGCTTCCCCGACGGATCCTACGACCTGCTGATGATCGGCGACTCCGTGTCGCTGCGCGCCGTCGATTCCTTTGACGGCGTGTTCCCCCACAGTCACATCGATGCCGAAAAGGGCCGCCAGTTCGATGCAGGCCGCGCAACATTTGAGGGCTATCTCCAACAGAACCTTGCCGGCAAGGTCGTGGTCTTTGCACTGGGCACCAATGGTCTGGTAACTGATGACCAGATCGATGCCATCATGGCCGATGCCGGCGACAAGCGTATCGTCGCGTTTGTGAACACACGCAGTCCGCAGCCGTGGGTGGGTTCCACCAACCAGGCTATCGCAAATGCCGCCACGCGCTACAAGAACGTGCGCGTTATCGACTGGTACGGATACAGCGCCAATCGCAACGACCTGTTCGACGGCGACGGCACGCACCTGTCGACTACCGGCGTGACCGAGTACCTCAATCTCATCCACGATGCAGTCAAGAAAGACCTGCCCGTGCACCCCGAGGACCACGTTAACGATCCGCAACCGGCAGCCGTCAAGTCCGCCGGCGACGCGCTCGTCAACGCTCTCGCCTACAAGCCGCACAAGCTCGGCGGCGACAAGTAACGCGCAGCCAAATCTGCTTACACCCGCAGGGGGCGTCGGCCACGGCCGACGCCCCCTGCGGCAGTTAGGGACGCTCCTTATGTGCCGGCACTTAGGGACACTCCTGACACAGCCGAGGAACGCCCTCCTTGTAACCGAATTCTGGACGCCTCGCCGCCCCGAGCGTTGTTTCCAAGCCCCAAAATCGCTCTTTTCGAGCCGGCTCCAAGAGGTCGTGGGCAAAAAGGGCAAATATGAGTACTGTTACCATTTTAGTAGCAGGCAAAACCACCCAAAATGACGACCGAGCGACCCCTACAACCCCCGAAAGCAGCCAATCTGACTGGTTTATGGCGTATTGAAGCCAATTTTAATGAACATATTATATGTTATGTTCATTATCTTTTTGAATGTAAATGCTATTCACTTAGCAGCAGTACTCATATTTGGCATTTTTTGCCCACTGCCATATAACTAACACCCTATAGCAGGCAAAAAACAGGCCGCAGCCCATCGCTGCGGCCTGTTCGGAAGCAAAAGCAGTCGTTAAGCGCTGTAGCCCATCGCTTGCAGGACAAACATGACAACCGTCAGCACCGTAATCACGCCAATGGTCGCCCACGTGAGTACATTCCACACGCGGCCGTTACGGTTGCCGCCCATAATATGGCGATCGGCAGCGATAACCACCTGGAACACCAGCACTACGGGCAGCAGCACACCGTTAATGACCTGCGAGGTCATCATAATCTGGAACAGGTCGACGCCGGGCATAAGCACCAGCACGGCAGAGATGCCAATGATGGCCGTAATGATGCCGCGATAGACCGGAGCCTCGTCCCAGCTGCGGTCGGCGCCGCGCTCCCAGCCAAATGCCTCGCAGATAGCGCTCGACGTAACGCCCGGCAGCACGCAAGCGGCCAAAAAGCTCGCCGCGACCAGACCCGAGGCGAACAGCACCGTGGACCACTGACCGGCGATGGGCTCCAGCGCGCGGGCCGCATCGGCAGCGTCGCTAATCTGGACGCCCGCCGGAAACAATACTGTACCAGTCGTGATGATGATAAAGCCGGCGATGATGTCGGCGGCAATTGAACCGCTCACGGTATCGATGCGCTGCAACACGATATCGTCCTCGCCCGCATTCTTATCGACCACGTTGTTCTGCGCCAAAAAAATCATCCACGGCGCAATGGTGGTGCCGATCGTGGCAACTACCAGCGACACGTAGCTGGGGTCGTTTTGAATATTGGGTACGACCAAGTCGACCGCGACCTCGCCCCAGTTGGGGCCGGCCATAAAGGCGGCAACGATATAGGTCACGAACACGCAGCTCACCAGCAGTAAAATCTTCTCGATGCGCTGGAAACTGCCCGACATGGTAAGCATCCAAACCAGCAGGGCCACCAATGGCACCGAAATACTCGCCGGCACCCCAAACAGGGCCAGGCCGCTCGCGATACCCGCAAACTCCGAAATGGTCACGGCTGTATTGGCGATCAGCAGCGCCGCCATGGCCAGCACGCTCCTGCGCACGCCAAAGCGCTCGCGAATGAGCGACGCCAGGCCCTTGCCCGTGACGCAGCCGCAACGCGCCGCAGTCTCCTGCGTCACGATGAGCAGCACGGTCATGACGGGAAGCATCCAGAGCATCTTGTAGCCATAGCTGGCGCCGGCGCTGGAATACGTGGCGATGCCGCCGGCGTCATTACCCG
>ENA-OQBV01000410-OQBV01000410.1-human-gut-metagenome-genome-assembly--contig:-NODE-410-length-24257-cov-4.308537_pt1 | contig 24257 bp, 19 predicted proteins | sample MGYA00242750_ERZ504559 | MGnify/ENA primary metagenome ERZ504559 (study PRJEB26092, sample SAMD00036230) | human gut metagenome | host: Homo sapiens | study: EMG produced TPA metagenomics assembly of... | reverse complement strand
CATGATTGGTGGCCAGATTCAAGACGCTTTCGACCGTTTGCTGGACTTTTTGGCCGCCGGGCACAAGGCCGATATCGAGCAGGTTCGCAAGCGTCTGCTCGAATACTTCGCCATCCCCGAACCCACCGACCCGCGTCTGACCCGCGCCCGTCGTCGCCTAGCCACCCTCATGTACTAAGTGGTTTTGGCTCCCCTCTTTGAGAGGGGCTGTCGTCGTAGATGACTGAGGGGAGCTCACGAGCGTACTCGATTGCTCCCCCCCCATCAACCATCCGATTCTTGGGCGGGTTCTAGTGATCGTTGCAACACCTGACCTACCGCAAGGAGGGTCAGGTGACCAGAAGCCACCGAAACGAAGACCGTGGCGGGGAACACCGTTGGACGTTCAACGGCGTCGAATATCCGACGAGGAAGCTGATGTGCGAGGCGAGACGCGCCGAGTACGTGCGCCTGCTGGACGAGGAAGGCATGAACTTCACCCAGGCCGCGCACGCGGTCGGCGTCTCGAAACGCACCGGCAAGGCGTGGCGCAACGGCAGGACGCGCGCCACGGGAAGGAACGAGAAACCCCTGGTGGACTGGTATCGTTCCACCATGGACAAACCCAAGACCCTCCATCCGCGCTACCTGAGCCAGGAGGAGCGCATCCAGATCGCGGACCGTCTGCGTCTGGGCGATTCGATCCGCGCCATCGCCCGCCTGCTGGGCCGCGACCCCGGCACGGTCAGCCGCGAGGTCGAGCGCAACAGGAATCCCGAGTCCGGCGGTTACGAGCCTTACCGCGCCCAGCAGAAGGCCGCGGACCGGCTCAAACGCCCCAAACCGCGCAAGGCGGCCGAGGGCACGCGACTGTGGGACGAGATCGCCGCCGGGTTGCGCAGGCATTGGAGCCCGGAGCAGATAGCCAACCGGCTGAGGCTGGACTTCCCGGATAATGGGGATATGCACGCGAGCGTCGAGACGATCTACCAGGCCATCTACCTGCAGGCCAGGGGCGAACTCAAGCAGGAGCTGAAACGCGCCATGAGGCAGGGGCGAACCGCCCGCAGACCCCAAGGCGGCCAAGGCCGCAAACCCCGTTTCCGCGAACCCATGGCCATGATCTCGGAGCGACCCCCGGAGATCGAGGACCGGGCGGTCCCGGGCCACTGGGAGGGCGATCTCATCACCGGCAGCCGCAACAAAAGCGCCATCGGCACGCTCGTCGAGCGCACCACCAGGTTCACGATCCTGCTGCACCTGCCCGACGGGCACGACGCCGAACACGTCCAGCAGGCCATCATCGACAAGATGCAGCACCTGCCCAAACTCCTGCGCAACAGCCTGACCTGGGACCAGGGAGCGGAACTCGCCCTGCACAACGGATCGGCGCCTCGCTGGACATGGCCGTCTACTTCTGCGACCCGCACTCCCCGTGGCAGCGCGGCACCAACGAGAACACCAACGGGCTCCTGCGCCAGTACTTCCCCAAAGGCACCGACCTATCCGTCTACCCGGAGGACTACCTCGACGCGGTCGCCGAGGAACTCAACGACCGGCCACGCAAGACCCTCGGCTACATGAAACCAAGCGAGAAAATCCTCGAACTCCTCGACGCCGCAAGCTAACCTAGAAAACCAAGACAACAACACCAAAAAACACCAGGTGTTGCAACCACCGCTAGAATCCGCCGTAAAATCTTTGTTTTCCAGTACCGAAGCGTCTAATCCGTTCTGCCAACTGGAGTTTGAAATCGTTCGCAAAAACGCCGAGGCCACCCCTGCGATCAGCCTTTGTTAACCTAACCGATGCCCTCTACGGCGTGTCGCGAAACAAATGATTGTAAACCGTTTCATTCATTTACAAAAATTTTCATGAAAATACCCCCCGTATTGTCGGTGTGAATTAAAGCGGCAAGTACGGAGGCATGAAGAAGAGTGGCAGAAAAATCAGCGATCTCCGCCGTAGACGGAGTCGGTGCCGCGGAGCACAAGCTGGGCACGCACCACCTCATACGGATTTTCGAGAGTCTCCCCCGCAATCAGCTTCATGGCCTTCTGCGCTGCGGCACGACCCATGGCGAACGGATCCTGACGCATGGTCGTCAGGTTCACGGTGTCGGCATATGCGGAATCGTCGAAGCCGATGATCGAATAGTCGCGCGGCGTGCGATGCCCATACCGGTCAAGGCGCAGCACGAGCGGAATCGCCATCATATCGGTCTGGCAGCAAATGCCGTCGGGGAACTCATCCAACGCAAGCAGCGCGGTCAACGCCGAATCGGCGAACGTTTTGCCGCGCGGCACGGAAAGCACGCGCCACTTGAAATCGTGCGTGCCCTCCATGGTCTTGCATGCGCGAATGAAGCCCTGCCCGCGCGCGTCGATCGACGAATTGATCGAATCGACTGCATCGGAGCACACGTACACAATGTTTTTGTGCCCAAGATTGATCAGATGCTGCGCGGACGAGAACATGCCGTCTTCATCGTCGATGGAGATCGTTGCGTCGAAGCCGTCCTGCGATGGCGTGTTGATGCCGATGATCGGCACATGAATACGCTGCAGCTGCTGGATTTCCTCCGGTTCAACGCCGAACGACGTTACGAACACGGCGTCGACGTTGCGTCGCACCGGAAGATTCGTAAAGAAGTCACGCCTGTTCTCACCGGTATCGACATGCTGGAACAGAGAGATGTCGTATCCGGCATCATGCATGACGGAATTGATTCCAGCGAATACTTCCATATTGAACCAGCTGGTGATTTCCTCATTCATCAGCATGGCGACACGGTACGTTTGCCCTGACTTCAGTGACGTCGCGGAACGGGAGATATTAAAATCCAACCGGTCCGCGGTGTCGAGCACCTTGCGCCTGGTACGCTCGGAAACGAGCTCCGGACGCGTGAACGCGCGCGAAACCGTCGAAATCGACACTCCTGCGGCCTTGGCCACCTCACGAATGCCAGCCTTGTCCATGTCAGCCCCTTTGCAGCTCACAGCATCATCGCACCCCTGCCAACAGTGGAACGGGGGGTATTTGGAGCGACGACGCCCTCTCAGTCTGTTTTCAGTATAGTGCGAACGTTGTCAAAACTCTCGCAATATGATCAAATTTCATGCGACAGCCGCGCAAATCAGCAAAATTACCGGATAGAAGGCATAGAACATCCACTTAGTCCATGAATGTTTGTATCCGAGTTTGCCATTGTAGTAGTGCACGAATGCAACACCGACGCCAGGCGCAATCATCATCACCGCACCGAACAGACCGGCCGTGAACATCATGGTGTTTTCACGCGAGTGCATCAGCCAGAAAATCAGCACGAAACCAAGCGTCACCGCACCCAGGCTCATCAGATGCTGGCGCAGTCCGACACGCAACAGCAGATCCCACAATACGGCAACCACTACCAGCACAATGTCGGAGATCACGAGCATGGCACCTTGGTAGCGCTGCGCCACCCATTTCATTGCTGCGAGCATGGCGAAGGCGATGAACAGGCCGAACACCGGATTCTGCGAGCCGAAATCGAACGGCTTGCCCGAAGTGGCGAGATCGTACGGCACTTCGGCGATTAGTGCCAACAACAGCAGCCGCACGCCGTATGCCACGCGATTGCGCGTCTGCTGGAAGCCTTGCACCAGCAGCCACGCGTAGATCGGCACGGCGAACCACGACACCACTTCGCATAGCACCATGGCCGTGAGCGACGTCATGTTGCTCGTGTCGGATCCGAAAATCAGTGGCACCAGCGTGGTACTGCCGGCGGAAAGCACCAGCGCCACCGCGCCGATTACCTTGAGCTGGAATACGCTCAATCCGCGGCGCTGCTTTTTCTTGCGGCGCATGCCCGCAAAGCCGATCTGGTCGGTGACGTCGGTTCCGGCGCCCCTGTGCGACATGTTTCACGCGATTGTTTCACACTATGTCTTTCGTGCTTTCATGTAGCGTTACTTGCATCATCTTGCCATTGTTGCAAAAATCCCGCGAACGTATGCTGCAAATGCATGCAACATACCTTACACGCTTTACGAAAGGTGACCCCCGTAAACGTGGCGCACGCCGCGCAATACGCGCAACGCACGCCCCGCAATACACGAGCAGTACGCACGCAATGCGAAAGATCAAGCGTTCAGCACGTAATCCAGCAATCCTTCATAATCGGCACCCTTAAACGAACGCACCGCATAACTCGACGCATCCGGATCGTCGGCCGGCGAAATCTCCGTGCGGAAATACACGCCGTCGATGCCCGCCGAACGCGCACCGACAATATCGTTCTTCTCGTCATTGCCCACCATCAGCGCATGCTTGGCGGTAACGAATTCACGGTCGAGCGCCAGCATATACAAATCGCGCGCGGGCTTGCGAATCTTTTCCTCGCTGGAGATGATCACGTCATCAAGCACGCTGGCAAGTCCTGTCATTTCCAACTCGGCACGGGTATAGCAGGATTGCGCGTTGCTGAGCAGCGCCACGACAATGCCGGCTTCCTGCAGTTTTTCGATCATTTCCAGCGCACCCGGATACAGGCGGATCATGCTGGTGCTACCCTGACGGAACGCCCACGCAGCCTTTTGAGCGGCCTGCGGCAACGCCAGCAACCGTTCCGCCTCGTCGTTGCGATTCATGAGCAGCGAGCGGTACACCGGCAGCACGTCGAACTCGTCCCACCCATTGCGAACGATGGCATGATTCGACTGATGCAGCATTTCGCGCGCCTCAAGTTTTTCGAAACGTTCACGCAGCGCCTCAACCGAATCATATTGCGCTCCAAGCTCGCAAGCGGTGTCATACAAGGCCTGCCAGGCCGCGTCGCACTGTTCGTCGGTACGTATGTCAATAAGCGTTCCATACAGATCGAAGAACACAACCTCATATTTAGGGGTATGCGTCACGTTTTCCATAGCAGGTCCTTTCATCGGCATCGTCGCCACTTTACCGGCGGCGGCGATTGCCACTTTGCAGCCGCCGCCCTTGCAAACCAATGCGTTACATGCGTTATACACAAGGTTACCGCAACCGCCAGATTGCAAACGTATGCGGTGGCACGACCAAATAATCGCCATCTCCCGCACTGATGCACGCCGCGGATGCGTTTGTGGACGAACCCATGCCGCACCACACGCGAGACGACTCCGAAACCGGCGCAACCGCAGTCGAGGCAACGTCAATCGCGCCAATATGACGTCCCGGATTCACCGCCACCAAGTAGTCGCCGACCCGGAACACCAGTTCGTCGCCTTCCACGCTGACGATCACACGATCGCCGTCAAACCATTCCGCCGAACTCTTACGCAAGGCGATCAGTTTCGTGTAATACTCCACCAGATCGCGCATGCGCCAGGCACGAGTCCAATCAAGCCAATTCAGCTCGCGCGCCGAATCGTACGAATCGGAATTGCCGTATTTCGTACGCGCGAACTCCTCGCCAGACAGCATGAACGGAATGCCCGCGGAAGTGAGCACAATGCCCGCCGCCATACGATTCGCATCCATCACCGTGGCCATGGCCCCGGCAATCGCGGAACCGGCCGAGACGAGCCCAGCTTCCGAAAGATCGGCGTCATACAACGCCTTCGGCACGTCCACGGAATTCTCGTTGTCGCCTTCACTAACGGCGCTGCCCAGCGATTTCGCGGCAAGACTTGCGCAAAGCTTGTCCCACAAGGTCAGATCGTCATGCGCGGAAACATACTGGATCACTTGACCCGCAACACCTTCCGGCTGTTTGCTGGCGCGCCAGGCGTTCACCGCGTCGCGCACGGAGGCCGCATTCTCATGCATACCCCCGTTAACGTATCCGGGACGGTCCGAGAAGAACACATGCCCCTTGATGGCGTCTCGCGTGGTGTCGCAAAAATGCCCGATGCGATTATCAAGCTGCGGCAATCCGGCCTTGTCGGCAAGCACGGTGCCCGGCAAAGCCGCGGTAGCGCTGGCCGACCACGGTTCGCCATACATAAGGATGCTCGGCCCACGGTCGGGGATTTCGCCCAAAGCGGCGCGCACGGCGTTCATGGTGTCGACGTCGATCAGGCCCATCAGGTCGAATCGGAAGCCGTCAAGATGGTATTCCCTCGCCCAATACGCCACGGATTCCACCACAAAACGGCGGAACATCGCACGTTCCGTGGCCATATCGCATCCGCATCCGGAGCCGTTCGACAACGCCCCGTTCGGCTTGCGGCGCAGGAAGTATTCGGGCACGATGCGCTCGAACCAGTTGTCGGGCGAGAACATGTGATTGTAGACCACGTCCATAATCACTTTGATGCCGGCATTATGCAACGCCTGCACCATCTGCTTGACCTCGCGGATGCGCACGGACCCGTCATACGGATTCGTGGAGTACGATCCTTCAGGAACGTTGTAATTGATGGGATCGTAACCCCAGTTGTATCGGCTGCAGGTCGTTTCGTCGACGGAACCGAAATCGTAGATCGGCATCCCAACCTTCGGGATCGGTGCGACGCAAGTCGACGACCATGCTTCGACGTCCGTTCACGCCGGCCGCGTGCGCCCATGGATCGGCAACGCGATCGACGGAACCGCAATCGCGTTCAATCAAAAAATCGTAATATAAGCCGTGTTTATTATCGGCAAAATCGTAAGTCCAAGAGCCATCGGCCTCGGGACGCATCAAAAACTGCCCAATTAAAGCGTCGCCGTCTTCCCCCTTGGAACCGCGCGAGAACAACCTCAACGTTATTTTCTCGGCCGTTGGGGCCCAAATGGCAAACTGGGTGCCGGATTGCGAAACCACGGCACCCAGCGGCCGTTCCAGACAAAGCGGAAACGGTTCGGCGACTCTCGTATTCGGCTGTTCGAAATTGTTTTCGAGGCTGTTTACGAGCGTCATTGCTTCCCCTTTTTCTAACTGTTATCAGCCCTTGACAGAACCTGCCATGGACTCCTGATAGAAACGCTGCATCACGATGAACAGGATGGCGATCGGGATGGAGATCACGACCGCGGCCGCGGCGAAGCGGGCGTACCAGTTCTGGATGTATTCCTTCTGCAGCATGAGCCACAGGCCCAATGCCACGGTGTAGTTGGACTGCGTGCGGCAGATCACCTTGGCCATGACGAAGTCGAGCCACGGGGTCAGGAAGCCGATGATGGCCTGGTAGACGATCATGGGCTTGCAGATCGGGATGATGATCTTGTAGAACACCTGGAAACGGGTGCAGCCGTCAAGCAGGGCGGCCTCATCCAACGAGGTTGGGATGGTGTCCATGTAGCCCTTCATCACGTAGAATCCAGCACCGGAACCTGCGGAGTACACAAGAATCAGCGCCACGGTGGTCATAGCGCCGCTTGACAGGCCCAAGGCCTTCAGAATGAAGTAGATGGCGGTGACGGCCATGATGCCTGGGAACATGCCGAGAATCAGCACGACGTTCATGAAAGTCTTACGCACGCGGAAGCGCATACGGCTCATGCAGTACGCCACCGACAGCACGAAGATCACGGAGATCACGCAGGTGAAGCAGGCGATGATGAACGTGGTCATGAACATCTTCGGGAAGGCCATGCCTGCATCGGCGTCATTGCCCTTCTCGCCAAACAGGCTCAGACCATCATAGAAGCCGTTGATGTACCAGGAATTTTGCAGGGGAAGGTGACCTTGGCCTTGGAAAGGATGGTATCGAAGTCCTTGGCCTCATCCTCGGTGATCTTGGACTTGTTGTAGTACATGAACCACGTGTTGTCGGTGTACGGCACACCGTAGAGCTTGCCATCGGTACCGGTGACGGAATCGACTTCGAGGTCGCCGTCTGTTCCTTCACCTGCTTCTCGGCGTCGGTACCCAGCTGGCCAATGGCCTTGGCGTCCATCAGAACGCCCAACTGATCGGAAGCGAACATATAGACATCGGCCGCGGCGGACGGATCGGTGCTGACCTGCTTGGAAGCGTCACCTTCGGAGACGACGTCGTTCTTCCAAGTGATGTTGTACTCTGGGTGATCCTTAGCGAAGTTCTCTTCGACCTGGCCCAGCCAATTGGTATCCTTGGCCTGGTCTTCCTGCGGAGCCCACACGCTCAGGGTGATGTCCTCGGTGCCGGAGGCACCGCTCTTGCCATCGCCGTCGGAGGAGCCGCCGCATGCAGCGAGCGGGACCAGCATTGCAACAGCTGCGGTAAGTCCGATTGCCTTCTTCCAATCGATCTTCATTGACCTTTCCTTTCCTCACATAACCTTGTGTATCTTCAGCGCAACCGGTACCGAACGTCTGATCAAACTCCGCATACGTTCGCACCATCGTCTTTCAAGCGGGTGTTGTCCGTCTTTGGAGCTACCGGATGTGCATCAGTGATTGCAAGTGTAGCACAGTTTTGCCAACGTTTGCAATCTGACGTTAAGATTGTTTCAGCAGTTGCCGGAAAACACGTTTATTCCAAGGAGACACACCGACATGATTTCCCCTTCGACACACCCCTGTCCACAATGGCTTTCCAACGCGATCTTCTACGAGATCTATCCGCAATCCTTCGCCGACTCCAATGGCGACGGCATCGGAGACATTCCCGGCATCACCGCAAAACTCGGCTACATCACCGACCTTGGCTGCAACGCGATCTGGCTGAACCCGTGCTTCGATTCGCCCTTCAAAGACGCGGGCTACGACGTGCGCGACTACAAGAAGGTCGCCCCCCGCTACGGCACCAACGACGATCTGGCGGCCCTGTTCGCAGCCGCCCACGAGCGCGGCATGCATGTAATCCTCGACCTCGTGCCCGGCCACACCAGCGAGGAACACGAATGGTTCCGCCACAGCGCCGAGGTGGATCGCAACGAGTATTCCGACCGTTACATTTGGACGGATTCCTGGATTTCCGGCGGTGACGGCCTGCCGTTCATCGGCGGGGAAACACCACGCAACGGCACCTACATTCTGAACTTCTTCAAATGCCAGCCGGCACTCAACTACGGTTTCGCACATCCCCAGCGCGCATGGCAGAAGCCCGCGTTCGGCCCGGAGGCGATCGCCACCTGCGATGCGATGGTAGACGTGATGAGATTCTGGCTTTCGCTTGGCGCGGACGGCTTCCGCGTTGACATGGCAGACAGTCTCGTCAAGCAGGACGACGCCGGCAAACCGTTCACGATTCGCACTTGGCAGTACATGTTTTCCAAGATTCGTCCGGAATTTCCAGAAGCCGCGTTCGTGTCGGAATGGGGACGCCCGAACGAATCGCTGGAAGCCGGTTTCGATATGGATTTCTATTTGGATTGGCGCTGGGACGGCATTCCGAACGGCTACAACATGCTGTTGCGCAACGTCGATAATCCGTTGAGCAGGGATGGCGACAAAAGCTATTTCAACGTGGATTCGGGCACGCCGATCAGTGATTTTCTCGAGCAGTACGAACCGCAGCTGCGCGAGGCGGAACACCTCGGAGGCACCTTCAATTTCATCACCTGCAACCACGACACCGCGCGCGTGGCACCACGCCTTTCCGAGCGTGAGATCGCCCTGGCATACTGCACGCTGTTCGCCATGCCGGGCGTGCCTTTCATATATTACGGAGACGAGATCGGCATGAGGTACCGCGACCTGCCCACCAAGGAGGGCGGCTACGTGCGCACCGGATCGCGCACGCCGATGCAATGGCAGAGCCTCGCCTCGCTCAACGCGAGTTATGCGACGCCGGCCATCACCGGCGGGAACTATCTTCCGGTCGATCCCTCCCCTGACGCGCCCAACGTCGCCGACTCCCAATCCAATAAAGCCTCACTGTGGTATACGGTGCGTCGCATGCTGCATCTGAGGGGGAATTGCGAACCCCTTCAATCGGGAGCATCCTTCCATCCGATCTCACGCAGAAGGCTGTTCGCATTCGAGCGTTCGACCGATCTGGAACGAGTGATCGTGGCGGTCAATCCGAGCACAAACAGCGAACGTTTGCAATTACCGCATGGTCACTATCGAAAGATTTTCGAAATCGGCGAGACCAAGGTCGATTTCAACACTTTGACCCTCGGTATGCAAAGCTTTGCAATTCTGAAGGCGACCGCATGACCCATTCCGAGCAGTGCCGTCGTCAGCTTCAACGAAACATGCCGTCATTACCATGACGGCAACGCCATCGCACTTCGGAAACAGCGGTGGCAACGACGGTAGGACAGCAGTCATATCCACTTTCAAACACCTTGCAAACGATAGGCAAACAGAAAAAGCATTTTCACTATCTAACGTCTATAAAGTAGTTAAGAAATCGCAATACTTCAACGTTTACACCCAATAACACGCCTATTGAAAACGATGTCATCATATGCTACAGTACATAGCAGAACGGTTGACATACGCACCGAAGCGCGCCAATCGCGCGGCAATGCAGCATCACCGGCCAGCAACGGCCCCGGAAAGAAGGAACCTATGACGGCAACCCAGCAAACCGAAAGCGCGGAACGCATCGCACGACCGCTTATTCAGCTCGCCAAACTCAACGGCATCTCAACGTCGTATATCGACCAGCTCGGCACCTACGTGGAAATCCGCGACGAAGTGCTCGTCTCCGTACTTGCGGCGCTCGGCGTGGACGCATCCAGCGATGAAGCGATCGCGGCATCGTACGAACTCACCAAGCAGCGCATCGCAGACACCCTTGTGGAACCGACCATCGTGAAGTTCATCGGCAAGGAAGCGACCACGCCGATCCGCGCGAAGGGCCACGACGTGACGCTACGCCTGTTGCTTGAGGACGGCACGCGGTATGAGGGCAACCTGTGCATGTATTTGGCCCCGCAGACCGACGGCTCGCTCACGCTCACCCTGCCGGACGACATTCCCGCCGGCTACCACACGCTGCGCGTCAACGCGGGCCCGCTGCACGGCGAGGCGCGACTGATCTGCGCCCCGGCACGCGTACCGCTGCCGCCTGCGGTTGCCGAAAAGCAGCGTTGGGGTTGGATGGCGCAAATGTATTCCATCCGCTCCGCCGAATCGTGGGGCGTGGGCGACTACGGCGATCTGAAGCTGCTGCTCACCGACGCCGCCGAAAAGTCGCATGCCGATTTCATGCTCATCAACCCGATCCACGCAACCGCGCCGGTCGAGCCGCTCGAACCGTCGCCGTACCTGCCGGAATCGCGTCGATTCATGAACGTCACCTACATTCGCCCGCAGGATATCGAGGAATATGCGGGGCTTGACGAGGCAGCGTTGGCCGAAGTCGAGCGCTTGCACGCCGAAGTCGCTCCCGCCAACGACAATGCCGACGAACTCGACATCAACTCCGCGTGGTGGCACAAGCGCCAGGCATTGCAGCTCGTGTTCAAGGTGCCGCGTTCCGCCGAGCGTCAGGCCGCATTCGAAGCGTTCAAGGAGGCGGCCGGCCCGGATCTGCGCGCATTCGCCGCGTGGTCGGTGGCATTCCAGGTGTGGGGCGCTCCGTGGGAGAGTACATGGTTTGCAGAGACGAACCGTGATTCGCCGGAAGTGGCCGAACTCATGCGCGATCATGCCGACATGGTCGAATTCGAATGCTGGCTGCAGTGGATCGCCGACGAACAGGTGACCGCCGCGCAGACCGCCGCACGCGAAAGCGGCATGGCATTGGGCCTCATGCAAGACATGGCCGTGGGCGTGCACTCGCTGGGCGCCGACGTGTGGTGGAATCCGGAACGCTTCGCCGTCGGCAGCGTCACCGTTGGCTGCCCGCCGGACTTCTACAACCAGCAGGGCCAGGACTGGGGCCAGCCGCCGTTCAATCCGAACTATCTCGCCAAAACCGGTTATGGCGTATACCGCGAAATGGTGCACAACATGTTCTCGCACGCGGGCGCGGTGCGCATCGACCATGTGCTCGGCCTGTTCCGCCTGTGGTGGATTCCGCAGGGCGAAGGCGCACGCGGCGGCGCATACGTCACCTACGACTATGAGGCGATGATCGCGATCCTCACGATCGAGGCTTCCCGCGTGAACGGCCTAGTGGTCGGCGAAGACCTCGGCACCGTGCCGGATTACGTGCGCACCGTGCTTACCGAGCACGGTCTGCTCGGCTGCACGGTGGAATGGTTCGCCCGCGTGGACGACTCCCCCAACGCCGGCGATCCGTATGCCGATCCGGCCGACTACCGCGAGTATGCGTTGGCATCCGTCACCACGCACGATCTGCCGCCGACCGCAGGCTACCTGCAGTTCGAACATGTCAAGCTGCGCGAAGAACTGAACCTGCTCACCGGTCCGGTCAAGGAATTCCAGGCGTCCGCAACCGCGGAACGTCAGGCCATGCTTGACCGACTGGTCGAAAGCGAACTGATCACGCCGGAAATCGCCGCGGACGTCGACGACCATATTCAAGAGATCGTCGAGGCGATGCACAAGATGCTACTCCGCTCGCCATCCGTGCTTCTGCAGGCGGCGCTGGTGGACGGCGTCGGCGAAACCCGTTCGCAGAACCAGCCGGGCACGTCCAGCGAATACCGCAACTGGCGCGTGCCGCTGGCAGGTCCCGACCACAAGGCGGTGCACACCGACGAAGTGTTCGACCTGCCTCGCGTGAAGTCGCTTTCCGCCATCATGAACGGCGAAAAGTAAGCTTCCTCCGATGGTGATTTCACGAAAATAAGATTTCCTTATGCAACACCACAAAGTCCCGTCAAACGAAATATTTGACGGGACTTTTCTTTATCTGCATTCAACGCTCCGTTCAATGACAACGATAACAGGAGTTTTTTGCAAGAAATAGTATGCGCTAAACGGTTTTATGTATGACAACGATTGCCGCACTGCCGAGTAGACTGGTGCGCATGAAGTTCCTATCACCCGATTCCGGCTTTATGCGCGGCCTCAGCGACGCCGTCGACGCGATTTGGATCAACATCCTCATGTTGGTCACCAGCATTCCGATCATCACCATCGGCGCGGCACTGACCGCCGGCCACGACGCGGCACGACGCTCGCTCGCCGGCGAAGGCACGGTCACCCGCAATTACTTCGCCGCATTCCGATCAAACTTCGCAAAAGCAACCGGATATTGGCTGATTTTCGGCATTGCCGGGTCGATTAGCGTGTACTCATGGATCGTGCTGCAGATCACGCCGCTGCTGATTCCGAAATTCGCGTTGAGCATCGTATGGGTCATCGGATTCGAATGGATATGGGCATTGCAGTCACGCTTCGAAAACTCGTTCTGGCGCACGCTCGGCAACGCCTTCGTATTCGGCGTGAGCAATATCGGGCACACGCTCGGCATGGCCGCCATCGACGCGATTTACATCGCGCTTTTGGTAGGCAGCTGGTTTTACATGCCGCAAGGCCTGTTCCTGCTACTCGTTTTGGGCTACGGCACCATGATTATGATTCACGTGCCGATTTTCGAGCACGTGTTCCGTAAATATGTGAAGTAGTTTTCTGATTCGGATATGAAAGAGCCCGGCCTTGCGGCCGGGCTCAATGCTACCTTCGCGAGGCCTATCGGCCTCGCTCAGGCTGGTGCATGGGACAGCGCACTGCGCTGTCCCACAAGGGATGATCTTCGATCATCCCTTGACTGCACCAGCCATTACACCCTTGACAATGTGCTTCTGGCAGATGAGATAGAAGACGATGATCGGGATGATGGCCATCACCAGGCAGGCCATCATGGCACCCATATCAACGGAACCATAGCCGCCCTTAAGGTACTGAATAGCCACGGAAATCGTCTTGTACTTGCCCAAATCGAGCGTCAGGTACGGCAGCAGGTAGTCGTTCCAAATCCACATTGCCTGCAAAATCGCAACAGACACGATCGACGGCTTCATGATCGGCACCACGATCTGGAAGAAAATGCGGGGCACGGAAGCGCCGTCAATCATTGCGGACTCTTCCAACGACTGCGGAATGCCCTTGACCACACCGGTGAAGATGAACACGGCCAGGCCTGCGCCGAATCCCAAGTACACAATGCACAAGCCCCACGGAGTGTTGAGCTTCAGCATATCGGCGAGCTTCGAAAGCGTGAACATCACCATCTGGAACGGCACGATCATGTTGAACAGGAACAGCGTGTACAGCAGCTTCGCAGCCCAGTTGTTCACACGCACGATCCACCATGCGCACATCGAAGTGCACACCAAGATCAGAATCACCGAGCCGACCGTGATCAGCAGGGTCCAGCCGAAGCTGGCGAAGAAATTCGTGGTTTCAATGCCACGGGTATAGTTTTCCAATCCAACGAACGCCTTGCCGGTCGGGATGGAGAACGCATCACGCGAAATATACGCCTTCTGCTTGAAGGAGTTGATGATCACCAGCACGATCGGGAAGACCCATGCCAGCGACACCAAGGAAAACAGTACGGTCCACAATCCGCCATGCTTGACCTTTTCTCCGGAAATCATGCTTCCACCTCCTTGGAAGTCGTCAGCTTATTCTGAATCAGCGCAACAATCGCGACAAGCACGAAGAACAGCACTGCCTTGGCCTGTCCAACGCCTTCCCAGCCGACACGGCCATAGAAGGTACGGGTGATGTTCAGCGCCAAGCCTTCAGACATGTTCGACGGAGCGCCGTTCGTCAATGCGAGGTTCTGGTCATACAGCTTGAATCCGTTGGTCACGCACAGGAACGAGCACACGGTAATCGACGGCATCATCAACGGAATGATGATCTTGAACATGGTCTGCGTGCCGTTCGCGCCATCCACGGAAGCCGCTTCAAGCACATCGGTCGGCAGCGACTGCATGCCGGCGATGTAGATGATCATCATGTAGCCGATCTGCTGCCAGCACACCAGTACGACCAGACCCCAGAAGCCGTACGTCGCGCTATAGGTCAGCGAGCGCGCCCAGTGCGCGAGAATGCCGTTGAGCAGCAGCATCCAGATGTAGCCCAGAATGATGCCGCCGATCAGGTTCGGCATGAAGAACACCGAACGGAAAATGTTCGATCCCTTGATCGCCTTGGTGAGCATGTAGGCGATGAAGAACGCGACCACGTTGATCACAATCGTGGTGACGATCGTCAGCAATGTGGAGAAGCCCAACGCGTGCAGGAATTCCTTGTCCTGCAGTGCGCGGGTGTAGTTCTTAAGCCCTACGAACTCGGCGTCGGTAACCGTTGTGAACTTGCAAAAGCTCAGGTAGACGCCCATGATGAATGGAACGACGAATCCAATAATGAATGCGGCGAACGTTGGCAGCGCAAACAGCGCCCACCATTTCCGTATCGCCTTGCCAGCCATGCTGATCATAGCCTGCCTGCTTTCTTTCCTTCTCCATTCCGATCACCGCGGCACCGCGGTGCGGAATTCCTGCAATTGTTGGCCGAATCAGCGGATCACTGCTCTGTTCTCCACCTTTCCGGCATTTACACTCGTCATGATAAACGGCATGACACGAAATGTCAAACGTTGTCATTTTTGCATGTCTTGAGACGCAAATTTACCAACGTTGCCATGTTTTTTGATTATCAAAACTCGTTGTAATATCAAGCATTTTAAGCCTCTTCTGCTATAATGAAAACGTTTGTAATGCATGTATTGCAAAGACGTCGCAATACAGTATGTTGGAACGTAAGCAGTCACAAGGAAAAACATGAAAAGCAGTATTCAAGATGTAGCGCAGCTTGCGCACGTATCCATTTCAACGGTTTCGCGTTCCTTCACACGCCCGGATCTCGTGTCGAAAGCCACCCGAGACAAGGTGATGAAAGCCGCGGACGAGCTGAACTTCTCCATTTCACGTTCCGCAGCCGCGCTGAAAACCGGTCGCGCGCTACGCATCGCGGTCCTGGTTTCCGGACGGCTCAACCTGTGGTTCAGCTCATCCATCATCGAAGGCCTCAACCAGATCTTCCACGACGAGGGATACGACATTTCCATCTACCAGATGTCGAGCATCGAGGAACGTCGTGAATTCTTCGACATGCTGCCGGTGCGCCGCAACGTCGACGCGGTAATCGTCATTTCCTTCGATATCGACGCCAACGAGATCGATCAGCTCAAGTCCGTCAATGTGCCAATCATCGGCATCAACTCGAGTCTGCCGGAAGAGCGCGGTTTCAGCGCGGCCGTGCGCATCGACGACAAGCAGGGATCCGAGCTTGCCGCACGCCATCTTATGACGCTCGGCCACCGTGACATCGCCTACATTCGCACCGACCGCGAAGTGACGCTCCACTTCAGCGTGCAGGGACGTTTCGAATCGTTCATGGCGTGCTGCCAAGCCAACGGCGTCGAACCGCGCGTGCTCGTCACCGACGAAAGCAAGAACAACATCAGCAAAGTCGTGACGCAGCTGCTCAGCCTCGACCATACGCCGACCGCGATCGCCTGCCAGGAAGACGGCATCGCGGTGCCGCTGCTGTTCCAGCTGGAACGCAACGGATTCACCGTGCCGAACGATATTTCCATCATCGGCTACGACGACAGCATTTACGCGCGCGACCTCGGCCTGACCACCGTGCGCCAGACGCCTGTCGAAATGGCGCAGGAGGCGGCCCGCATGACGCTCGATCTCATTGAGGAGCGCCCGCTTGACGAACCGTTCAAAACGTTCCCGGCGCAGCTGATCGTGCGTTCCACTACGGCTCGTCTACATCGCTAAACGATCCGAACGAGCACCGTTCGCATAGCGTCTGTTTTTTGCTACCATGTTGCACTTCACCACTTCGTGACAGCGCTTACATTTCTGTGGTACAAATCCATGAATCTACAGCGTGTTTTCGTCTAAAATCAGGGCTTTTAGTATCATGGAAGCGTTAATCATTTTCATCAAAGGAGACACATGGCCAAACCGACCATCGCCAACGTAGCCGAATTGGCAGGAGTGTCGCAAGCCACCGTTTCCCGAGCACTTCGTGGCGCGACCAACGTCACAGAAGAGACCCGCATCAAAGTTCAGCGGGCAGCGGATCAACTCAACTTCACACTCTCAAAAAGCGCTTCCGCCCTAGCATCCGGAAAAACCATGCGCGTCATCCTCCTGGTCTCGGGCAAACTCAACGAGTGGTTCAATTCCGGAGTGCTCCAAGGGGTCTACGAGGAGCTCGCGCCGGTCGGCTATGACGTCACACCGGCCTTCATCACCGACCGCAGCGAACTGGACCGGTTTTTCTCCCAGCTGCCGAAAAGCCGCAACGCGGACGCCATCATCATTTCCTCATTCCAGCTTATGCCCGCCATGCGCGACCAGCTCCAAACCATAGACCTGCCGACCGTGGGCGTCAACGTTCCTGCGGAATCGGGTTATTTCGACGCTTCCATCAGCATCGACAACTCCAGTGCGATGACCATGGCCGTACAATTGCTGCGCTCTCTGGGGCATACCAACATCGCGTTCTGCAGCGACTACATTCCGGCCGACATGGTCTACAACACCAGCCAACGCACCCAGGCGTTCGCGGATGCCGCACAGGCCAACGCCGCCGATGAAATCACATTCAGCCTGCTCACAGCCGACGCGCACGATGCGCCGCTGAGCAAATCCGACCTCGCCTCACAACTGACCGCGAAGCTGCTATCCCTTCCGGAACGCCCCACCGCCGTCTGCGTGGAAACCGACCAAGTCGCCATCGCACTGGTCAAGGAACTACGCAAGCAGCAGCTGAATGTGCCGGAAGACATTTCAGTGCTCGGCTTTGACGACGCCGAAATCGCACAGGCAGCGGATCTTTCCACCATTCGCCAGAAGCCAATCGAGCTAGGGCGCATAGCCGGTAGAAAAGTGCTGCAGCTCCTACGTAACGAACCTCTTGAACATCCGCATGAACTGCAGGATCCTTTGCTGGTGTTGCGCAACACCACAAGTCGCATCGACACCGGCGTCGCGTCGGCAGTGGAATAAACCGATAGCAACGCAAACCGCCGCAAGCCATACAGCGACAATCCATCGAACGCAACACTCCCGGAACACGCGAAAGCGGCCGGGGCGCATTCGATAAACGCCGCGGCCGCGTCATCCTACCGCTGCTGATCCGAAACAGTGAAGCCACGCACCTACAGCTGGAGCCAAACGGTGGTGTCCTGCGGCAATCGGCCATCCTCGGTGAGCTCGCCCGATACGAGGATGACTTCGCCTTGCGGCAGTTCAACCGGCTGTTCGCCGAAATTGGTAACGCTTGCCCAGCCATTGGAACGACTGTAGGCGATGACTCCGCCGCGTTGTCCATCCGCGCCGTCCCGCACGTCAGATGGACGATCTTCGTCCAGCCACTGCAGTTCGGTGTCCTGCGGCATCAGGTTATGCCTCAACGACAGCGCCTTGCGGTACAGGTTCAGCATGGAATTCGGGTCGGCATCCTCCACGTCGACGGCGAAATCCTTGTACCATTTCGGCTGTGGTAGGTGTGGATCATGCTCGGCGCCCGCAGGAGAGAAACCGAAAGAACCATCGTGGCCGAATTCGTCATCGGGATCATCGAGCTTCGGTGCGTCTGCGGCGACCCAGGGCAGCGGCACACGGCAGCCGTCACGGCCCTTTTCGGTTTGCTCGTGTACGCTGTTGAACGCGGTGGGATCTTCCAGCTCATCCCAAGGAATATCAGCGACTTCCGGCAATCCCAGTTCTTCGCCCTGGTAGATGTAGGTGGATCCAGGCAAGGCAAGTTCCATAAGAATCGCAGCGCGGGCACGCTTGGCGCCCAATTCGCGGTTCTCCTCATAGGTGGTACCGTCGCGCAGCAGCCAATCCTTGGCCAGCTGATGATGCGACGCGGCAGGAACCTGTGGCAATCCATAACGGCTGACGTGGCGGGGCACATCATGGTTGCTCATCACCCAAGTTGCCGAGGAGCCGGAACGTTCCGCGCTTTCCAAGCCTTCCTCGATGGCCAGGTGCATGTCATCGCGAATCCAGTCCTTCTTGGCGAACTCGAAGTTGAACACCTGTCCAAGCTCTTCGGTCGACGCATACAGATGCTGGCGATCCGGATTGACCCAGGCTTCGGCCACGGCGAATGCCGGCGGATTATACTCGTTGAACACCTTGCGCCACTCGCGGTAGATGTCATGCACCTCATCACGGTCATACAACGGGTGCGACCCGTCCGAAGGAAGCACATGCTCGCAGACCTTGTAGCTTTCGAGGTCGTCGCGGTCAAGATCCTTGGCGAGGCCGTGCGCCACGTCCACGCGGAAGCCGTCCGCGCCATGGTCGAGCCAGAAGCGCAGCGTCTTGATGAAGTCGGCGCGCACCTCGGGGTTCTTCCAGTTCCAGTCCGGCTGCTCCTTGGTGAACATGTGCAGATACCACTGGCCGTCAGGAACGCGCGTCCACGCCGGACCGCCGAAGCTTGCGATCCAATCAGTCGGCGGCTGGTCGCCGTTCGGACCCTTGCCATCGCGGAAGATGTAGCGGTCGCGTTCCGGGGAGCCTGGGGCGGCCGCGAGGGCGGCCTTGAACCATTCGTGCAGGTTGGAGCTGTGGTTCGGCACGATGTCGACCACGACCTTGATGCCGTGCTCGTGGGCGGCCTTGGCGAGCTCGTCGAAATCGTCCATGGTGCCGAGCTTCGGGTCGACGTTGCGGTAGTCGTCCACGTCGTAGCCGCCGTCGGCAAGCTGGGACGGGTAGAACGGGCTCAGCCAGATGGCGTCCACGCCGAGTTCGGAGAGGTAGTCGATCTTCTCGGTGACGCCTGCGATGCTGCCCAGGCCCGAACCGCGGGAATCCTTGAAGGAACGCGGGTACACCTGGTACACCACGGCCTGCTTCCACCACAACGCCGGATCGGTAGTAGCAATTTCTTGTTGCATCATATGTTTTCACTTTCGTCGCATCGTCGCAAAATGACAGCGATTACATTTTTCCAAACTGCAGATAAGAACATTTTTGAATCAAAATCTTCTCTGTTTATCGTTATAATGATAGCGCTTTCATTACTGTAGCGCAATCCCGTCACACACGGCGTGTCCCTTGATTCGTCGTCATCTTTTGTTTTTTTAAAAAAACGAGCTGCAACCAGGAAAGGATAAGAGGACTTCCGATTGCAGCTCGTCGTTTATTCAGTTATTGAGTTATTCGATTGACATGCTGATTGCGATCGCAACAGCCGCACCATGCGATGTTCGAACCGTATTCGCAATACATGTCGTTTGTTGAATTTTGCTTTTGCCGGATTGACTGAATTTCGTCAGCCTGCTGATGCGAGATCAGTGAGCGGCGTCGTACTCGGTCTTCCAACCGTCCACGAATGCGGTCTTGACGGCATCCCAGTCGCCGGTGCCCTGCGCGTACTCGAGGAGGGCGGAACCGAGCTGGTTCTTCCACTCTTCGGACGGCATCATGGTGAAGTTCCAAGAGACTGCGGTCTTGTCAGAATTCTGATCTTCAACAGCGGCCTGCACCAGCGGATTGTCGGACTTGACATCGCTGAAGGACTTGAACGGAGTGGTGAAGCCCATGGCGCTGGACAGGGACTCGATGCCGGTCTTGCTGGTGACGACCCACTTCAGGAAGTCCTTGGTGGCCTTCTTATCGGCGTCGGAAGCCTTGGAGTTAATGCACCAGTAGTTCTCGGAGCCAGTGGCCAGACCCTGGTTCTCCTCGCCCTTGACGCCCGTGTAGATCGGGAGCATGCCGATGGACTCAGCCTTCATGCCGTTCTTCTGCAGATCGGTCCATGCCCAAGTGCCGTTCTGATAGAACACGGCCTCGCCGAGGGAGAACTCGGAGGTAGCGTCATCACCGGTCTTGGAGCTCAGCTGGGTCGGTTCGGTGGTGGAATCCTTCAGGTACAGGTCGAAGATGTTCTTGTACTCCGGCAGGTAGGTACCCTTGATGGTCTCCGGCTGCTCGGTGACGTTGTCATCCTTGAACTCGTAGTACAGCGGTAGGTTGGCCAGATGGGTCTTAAAACGCCAATCGGAGCTGGAATCGAAACCAGCGGAAGTGAACGCGCCCTTGACTCCGAGCTGGTCCTTCTTGGCCTGGATGTCATCGGCCACGGCCTTCAGGGTGTCGAAGTTGTCGATATCCTTGACGTCCTTGATCTTGGCGCCATCGGTGGCGATGTACTTGGCCAGCAGATCCTTGTTGTAAATCAGGCCATAGGTCTCCATAGCGTATGGAACGCCAACGACCTTGCTCCCATCCTTGAGGGCGACGTCCTTGTTGATGAGCTGCTTGTACGGCTCAGTGTCCGTCATGTCATCAGTGTAGGACTTCCAGTTCTGATAGCCGACCGGACCGTTGACCTGGAACAGGGTCGGGGCCTCGGACTTGGCGATCTCGGACTTCAGGGTCTGCTCGTAGGTGCCGGAGGCAGCGGTCTGGACCTTGACCTCGACACCGGTTTCCTTGGTGTAATCCTTGGCCAGCTTCTGCCATTCGTCGCTGGATTCCGGCTTGAAGTTCAGGTAGTAGACCTTGCCCTTGCCGTCGTCGGAGCTGGAGCTCGATCCGCAAGCGCCCAACGTGCCTACGGACATCGCCGCGATGGCGACCATTCCAACTGCTGCCTTGATAGTACGATTCATCATCGAACCTTTCTCTTCCATTCCTGTTTCCCAGCACCCCGCTGGTCAACATCCTGTGAAATCGCTTCCTCACGATTCCTGACATGCACTATTGTGCCGCATTTCTCCCATTTTTGCAAACGTAAGCAAGAAAAACCATTTTTAGGGTGATTTTACGCTCGCAGGTTTTTCTCAAAATACTTTATTTTTAACGGTTTTCATCACACTGTCTTTATGAAACCGTTTGCGACACACCCTCCATATCACACGGCAACAATCGCAGTGAATCGCGAACCTGACGCCGTACGGCAACAAAAAACGTCGGCGGTTTGTAAACGAATGTCAACCTACCGACGTTCAGCCCAGCGCAACGCACCTAGCAATTCCAATGCTCGATAACGTTGTCTCCCTTATATTGGCTCAGCACGCAATAATGCGCGGTGTCGAGGCGCAGCAAACGCGCGAAATGCGGATCGACGTCCAGCCACTGCGAGGTGAGGATGCGCAACACATGCGCGTGCGCCACCAACAGCACGTCATGACCGGCATTGAGCAGCGGCATCACCGCGTCGATCGCATCGCGGGTGCGCGCGGCGGCCTCCTCAACCGTCTCGCCAGGGCCATTGTGCACCGGAACCTGCTCGCCGCTTGGCAACGTCTCAACCCAGTCGCCCTCCAACGATTCGGGAAGGGAACGCGGACCGTCGCGCCATACATCCCACTGGAAGCCTCCAGCCTCGCTCACCTCCTGGCGTGTACGCCCTTCGGCACGGCCGTAATCCCATTCCGCAATCTCGTCAAGCACTTTGAAACCGCCATAACCAGCCAGTTGCGCGGTCTGCTGGGCGCGACGCAGGGGGCTTGCGAACATGCAGCCTTGGTCGAAACCATTGGGGAACGCCTCACGAAGACGCTCGCCCGCCGCACGAGCCTGCTCGCAACCGGTATCGGTCAACGGAATATTGGTTCGGCCGGTATGCTGGCCCGATTCGCTCCACACAGTCTGGCCATGGCGCAGCAGTACCAGGCGGCCGGGCGCGATTGAAGAAGCATCCTTGCTTCCGACTTGAGTATCTGTCATACTCCTACTCTAGCCGACGAAAAGCGTTTCACCAGCAATCTTCCACCACGTGTCTTAAGCGCTTCGCAACGCACGCATGCGCCGGCGAAATCCAACCGAAATCCGACGACACGGTCTACACTGGAAATCATGAGTGAAATGCCTGACCCGGAATCCAGCGCAGACCGCATCGTAGCGTCGCTGCATAACGTCGACGAGAAAGTGAATGCCCTGCGCGAACAGCGAATCAACGATCCCGACGATCTTTGCGACAAGATGTTCAAGGTGGCCGCCCCCACGCTGGCCGGACTCGTGTTCGGCAAACTGTTCGAACTGGCATGGCGCAAGTCGGTCGGCCGCAAAGCCGTGTTGCCGGACGGCACCACCGACAAACGCAAGGAACTGGCGCTGAATCTCGTGTTCGGCGTGGCTTCCGCAGGACTCGGCGCGCTGGTATCGCAACTATCCGACCGCGGATCGCAGGCGCTGGTCGATCGCCGCCACTCCCGTCAATCGCGCCGAATCCGCTGAAACCGTGGAATCCGCTAGATTTGCCGATAAGCGCAAATTTCGCCAGATCCGCAAACAATCCCACTCCAACTTCCATATTTCGAAGCGTGCGATTCAGATCTGCAATTGAAGCTGCGGTTGGAACCGCACGAAACTGCACGAAACTGCGATTGGAAGGAATGCGCTTGCGGGCGAAAATACTTGCGCAATTACGCGGATGGGATATAAATAGTCAACATGAGTAATATTCTGCATAATGCAACTGTCGACACTCTGCTGGAGCGCCGTTCCATCCGCAAATTCAAGCCGAAGCCGCTGAGCGACGATATCGTCGAAACTCTCGAAACCGTGGCCCAGCATGCCGCAAGCAGCCAATTCCTGAACGACTGGTCGGCAATCCGCATCACCGATCCGGCCGCAAAGAAGCGTCTTGCCGAAATCGGCGGGCAGCCATATATCGCGACCGCGCCACTGCTGTACGTGTTTGTGCTTGACGAGCATCGCAATGCGGCCATCGCAGCTTCCAAGGGCGTTGAGACCGCTTCCGACGAGTTTACGTTGAATGGCAGCTATCGTTACACTCAGGCACAGAATGACGCAGTTTTGGCGCTTCATGCGATGGAGACGGCCGCTTATTCGCTCGGCCTTGGCTGTGTGATTCTCGGCTCGCTGCTTAACGATGTTCCGGCTTTGATTGATCTGCTGAATCTTCCGGAATACACGTACCCTGTGCTCGGACTTGCGATTGGCAAGCCCGATCAGGATCCCGCACTCAAGCCGCGTATGCCGCGCTCCATGCAGTTCTTTGAGAATGAGTATCCGTCGAACAATGAGACGTTGCTTGCCGGTTTGCAGGATTTTGACGAGGAAGTGCATCGGTATTACGATTTGCGCAATACCGAGCGCCCAGTTGATCCGTTCAGCGATCAGATCGCGTCGAATGCGGTCGATTCCGGTGTGACCAGCAAGGCCGTGGCTCCAAACGCCAAGCGCCAAGGCTTCCGCCTCGAGCGCTAACGGAACTACTTACGACGTGGTTTGTAGCCTTTTTTGCGGGAATGCGGTTTAATCTGCTGATTGAAGGGCACGTACGTGTAGCTGGATTGTGGATCGCGATGTGTGAGATGCCAGGTTCCGCAGAATTCGCACCGATACACCCATAGTTCAGTGCCGCGTTCACGCCAACCCTGGTCGGCGGCCTGCCGGGCCGTCGCTTTGTCGCGATACATGATTTTGTTCGATTCGACGCAGCGTTTGGGTACGAAATAATGCATAGTTCCCCAGTCTATTCCACCATCGGATAAGGGCAGGAAG
>ENA-OQBV01000409-OQBV01000409.1-human-gut-metagenome-genome-assembly--contig:-NODE-409-length-24280-cov-4.903200_pt1 | contig 24280 bp, 25 predicted proteins | sample MGYA00242750_ERZ504559 | MGnify/ENA primary metagenome ERZ504559 (study PRJEB26092, sample SAMD00036230) | human gut metagenome | host: Homo sapiens | study: EMG produced TPA metagenomics assembly of... | reverse complement strand
GTTTATTGTGTGGTTGGTTTTTGGTTTTATTTTACTTTCTTGGCAGAGGGCCTGGTTTTTTTGCTTTGGGAAGCTGTGGAAAACCGCAAAGGGGCCGTAAAGCCACGGCCCCTCTGCACACCCCTCGGGCTTTTTTTAAGAGTTCTTGGGTTGTGGTGTGTGATACGGTGTTGACTTTTGTCTGTATGCTTCGGTGTTGGATGTGAAACGTTGTGCCGAGGGGTTGCAGTGGAACTGTAATGAGGTTCTCGACGTGCGGTGCACGTCTGCGGGGTTATTCCTGCTTCCGTCTGCCACATTTCGGCTCAGTGTTGAATTGCCAGTACAGAAGCATACAGGTACAAGTTAGCATCTTTCAGCTTTCCACAATCGCTGCACTATATAAAAAAAGGCCCAGGGGTGTGCAGAGGGGCGCGGCCTTGTGCCCCTTTGCGGTTTTCTCACATTCCAATGTGATCTACCCTCTGCGGGCTTCCACAGTCTATGTGCCATACAGCCGGAGTTCCGCAATCTATGCGGTATATACGGCGGGGTCTCCGCAATCTATATTATGCAACAATATATCCTACAGAAATATACAAAGTTCCGTTTGATACATTTCGGCTCAGTGTTGAATTACCGATACAGAAGCATACAGGCACAAGTTAGTTTCTTTCAGCATTCCACAATCGCTGCACTATATAAAAAAGGCCCAGGGGTGTGCAGAGGGGCGCGGCCTTGTGCCCCTTTGCGGTTTTCTCACATTTCAATGTGGATCTCCCCTCTGCGGGGGGCCGCAGCCTATGCGGCATATACGGCCGGGATTCCGCAATCCATGCGGCCATTCGGCCGGGGCCTCCGCAGCCCATGCGGTTATTATTTCCCCATACAAAATTTAGAAAATATCTCATTAACAAGGTCTTCCCCAAGTGATTCTCCCAGAATCCGTCCCAGACTTTCGTATGCATCTGTCAGGTCTATGGAATAAAAATCCTCCGGCATTCCGCTTTCTATGCTATTTTCTACCAGAGAAAGACTTTCCTGTGCTTTTAAAAGCTCCTGTCTGTGGCGTTCATTGGTGATGTAGACTTCATCATTGAAGTCAATCTCCCCACTGAAGAACATTTCCCGGATTTTTTCTTCCAGGTCTGTGATTCCGGTTTCTTCTTTTGCGGAGATTGGGATCACCGGCTGGTTTATTCTGCTCTTTAAATCCTCTATATCTATAGCAGATTCAAGGTCTGTCTTGCTGTAGAGGACAATTGTCTTTTTCTCTTGCAAAATTTTTATGATTTCTTCGTCGTTTTCATCTAACGGTACGGAGGAATCTACGACATAGAGGATCAGGTCTGCGTCTGCTGCCATTTCTTTTGCTTTGGATACGCCGATTTTCTCTACGATGTCTTCTGTCTGGCGGATTCCGGCTGTGTCAGCGATCTTTAATGTGATCCCATGCAGGTTGATATACTCTTCCAGTACGTCTCTGGTGGTTCCTGCGATATCGGTCACGATGGCTCTGTCCTCTCCCAGAAGCAGGTTCAGCAGAGAAGATTTCCCTGCGTTCGGCTTACCCAGGATCACGGTCCGGATACCTTCCTGTATGATCTTTCCGTCTCCGGCTGTTTTTAACAGGTTCTGTATCTTTTCTTTTTCTTCTGCTACGATCTGCTCTAATTCTTCCGAATATCCTGTCAGATCATAGTGCTCCGGATCGTCTAATGCCGATTCAATGTACGCTATATGGTACAGTAGTTTTTCCCTGATCTGCTGTACAGTTTTTCGGACCGAACCTTTTAATTGTCCTACAGAATTCTTTAATGAGTACTCATTTTTGGACTGTATCACGTCCATAACGGCCTCCGCCTGGGAAAGATCGATCCTTCCATTGAGGAATGCACGCTTGGTAAATTCTCCCGGCTCGGCAATAATGGCTCCGTTTTTCAGCACAGTTTCCAGTACCTTTTTCATGGCTAAACGCCGCCGTGGCAGTCGATTTCTATGGTATCTTCTCCTGTGTATGTCCGTGGTCCGCGCATGGCCATGACCAGCACTTCGTCTACCATTTCTTCGTTATCATAAATATATCCATAATGGATGGTGTGGCTTGGGACATTTTTCAGAGATTTTTTTCCACCCTTGGAACGGTATACTCCGGATGCGATCTCAAAAGCCTCCGGGCCACTGATCCTGACGATCCCGATTCCCGATGCGCTCATGGCTGTGGAAATCGCAGCAATCGTTGTCTCTTCCATTTTTCACTCTCCTTTGTCAACGGATAAAAGCATCCGCTATATCACACTGCAGCTGATCGCTGCCATACCGTTTATCCTGGTCCAGCGGATAAAAGCATCTGGTTAAACGCAAAAATGTTACTCCGGAAAAGCTTTTTACACGCAAAAAACACGTGTTATTCACGCTTTCACCTAGAATACATCTTCTGTCAGTTTCCATATTTATAATGCTAGAGCGTGTTTGAAAAAGGCTTTCTGCAAGATGTGCGTCACAATTTGTGGGAGATTTTGTCCGGATGAAGGCGCCGTAGCGGGCTACGGCAACTGAATTCGGGCAAAATATACCGCAAAGTGGGGCGTGCAGATTGCGGGAATGATTTATCAAATACGCTCTAATCTCTGCATTCCGGATGTCCGCTGCAGAAATATCTTTTGTTATTTGCTCTTCAATGATTATAAAGAATTGTTGCGGAGATTGCAATGGTAATTTTTAATTTTCAGTTCCATACAAAAAAGCCGTACCCACGGAGCTTACGCTCCGGGATACGGCTTATAGCTTTACCGGTGGATCATCAATTATTGCGTTTCAGTTTTACTACTACATGTCTGTAAGGTTCTTCTCCCTCACTGACTGTCTCTACATAGCGGTTGCCCTGCAGAGATGCATGGATGATCCTTCTTTCGTACGGATTCATCGGTTCCAGAACTACCGGTTTTCTGGTTTTCTTTACCTTGAAGGCGATTCCTCTTGCAAGGTTCTCCAGAGTTTCCTTACGACGGCGTCTGTAGTCCTCGGTATCGAGTTTTACACGAATGTAGGTAGACTCACCTTTGTTTACCACAAGGCTTGTCAGATACTGAAGAGAATCCAGTGTCTGGCCTCTTTTTCCGATGAGGATACCCATATCCTCACCTTCAAAATCCACATCCAGAGAGCCGTCTGCAGTGTTGTATTTCGATGTGATCTCCACTTCTCCAAGATCCATGGAGCCGAATACGTCACGAAGAAATACGACTGCTCTCTCCTCAACCTCTCTGATCTTCTCCGGATCGCTGAGGATCTCTATCGGTCTGCCCTGCTTCGGAGCTCTCTCACGTGTTTCCTTCGGCTGACGCTCCTTTGGAGCTCTTGGCTGTTTCTCACGTGCAGGCTTTGCTTTGCCTTGGAAATCCCTTGCAGGTCTTTCCTTTGGCGCTGCTGCCTTTGCAGGTGCTTCTTCGGATGCCTTCTCCACCTGTACAGCTTCTTTCTTCACCGGCTTCTTCTCCTCTGCAGGAGCTGCTTTCGGTGCAGATTCTTTCTTTACATCCGGAGTAAAAGGCTTTTCTAATTTCTTCTCTTCTTTGATAGCGTCCAGTTTCACGGACTCTACCAGTTCATCGATCTCCTGCATATCAGAAACTGGCTCGATTCTGCGAACTTTGATCACGGCAGGTTTGCTGCCGATTCCGAAGAATCCGGAGCTGCCTTCACTGATAACCTGAATATCAAGCTGGTCACTGGAAGTTCCAAGCTCAAGACACGCTTTTGTGATAGCTTCATTCTTTGTTTTTGCTGAAAACTGAATGTAATCCTCCATTACGAACCCCTCCGTTCCTGATTATTTCTTCTTATTTCTCTCGTCAAAGTCTCTTACGAGATTTGCTTTAGCTGTGATGCTGCCCGGTTTTGCACTTCTTGCCTTCTCATAAGCAGTATCAACCTTCTGTGCTCTGTCTGAAGCACCATTGTTTCCGCTGTTGCCCTTATTGATCACAGGTTTATTGATATTCTTGGCGGACTGATGAGCCTGATTGGTGATCTTCTGCGGCGGAAGTCCTTCCTTCGCACGCTTCGCTTCGATCTTCTTCATATTCTCATTAACCAAATCATCAATGTTCATCTTATCAAGATGACGATTGATTGCAAACTGCTGGGCACTTCGAACGACAGCACTGGCGATCCAGTAGATACCAAGACCAACCGGGAATGTGAAACAGAAGAATGCAGACATCAGAGGCATGACCATGTTCATGGTTTTCATGGAGTTTGCCATTGCGCTGGCCTGATCATTTCCGTCTGCCGGCTGTGTTGCAGCCTGTGGCATAAGCTTCAGGTTCAGCATCTGAGTTGCCCATGCAAGAACCGGGATCAGAAGTGCTACGATCGCAAGTAACAGAGAACCATGATTTTTGAAGAATTCCATGATATAGTACAGCGGCTGGTCTGCGATATTCAGTCCACAGAAGCCCTGCATCTTGGAAATATTGCCGGATGCTTTTGTGATCGCATCAGAAAATCCTGAAAACTGATTCATCTGTGCCAGCTCTTTCCACTGGGAAGGAGAAAGTGCATACAGAAAATCAACAATCGAGTTACTTGTAGCATTTCCGGCACTGTCCATAACGAGACGCACTCGTGTCATGGAATGGTCTGTGATAAACTGCTGCAGGATATCTGTGTATCCGTTTACAGCTAGCAGGTTGTCAACTACACCAGTAAAAATGTTCTTTACACTTCCAACGTAAGCAGGAATCCGGTAGATAACCTGATACAGAGCAAACAGAATAGGCATCTGAATGGCTAACTGTACACAGCTACCGGTTGGAGAAACACCATATTTCTGATAAACAGCCTGGGTTTCTTCGTTCATTTTCATCATGGAAGCCTGATCCTTTTTACCCTGATATTTCTTCTGGATCTTCTGGATCTCAGGCTGCATGATTGCACTTAACTTGGAGAATTTCTGCTGCTTGATCTGCAGCGGTGTCATAAAGGCAAAGATAAGAATACTGAAGATAATGATACAAAGACCAATGTTCTGGATTCCGAACAGGCCGTCAAGCATCTTATATATGCCATCCATGATCCATCCCATCACAGACGCGATCTGTCCGATAATAGGAGTTCCGGTTTTTGTTGCTAAAAACAGTTCCAAATTCATTTCCTCCTAGACTTCTTATTCAATTGTAAAAGTCCGGTAACTATTCATTCGTCCACTAACTGCGGAGGTACTGAACAGTTACAAATTCCGATAACTGCTCTGCCCGGGAAAAGGCTGAACAGTCACAAAATAATTCATGGCACAGGGTCATAGCCTCCGTGGGAAAAAGGATTGCATCGCAATATCCTCCATACCGCAAGAAGACTGCCCTTAAATGCGCCATATTTTTCGATTGCTTCCAAACCATATTGAGAACATGTGGGAATATAAGGACATTTCGTTCTCTTCATCGGCGATATATATTTTTGATAGAGCCTTATCATCTTAATCAGAAATTTCTTTATCATGTTCATTCCCTGTTATATGATGCTTTCTTGCAAGATGCAGAAAAGCACTCTCGATCTCGTGAAAGCTCTTGCCCTTGGCTGCGGCTCTCGCTACTACTACAATATCAAGGTTACTGTCAAAATCTGTTTCGTTGAGACGATAGCTTTCTCTGATCAATCTGGTGAGTCTGTGGCGAACCACACTGTTCCCTACTTTTTTGCTTACTGATATTCCCAGACGATTCTTCATGTGCTGATTCTTCAGCACGTACATCACCAGAAGCCGATTTGCGTACGATGTTCCGTTCTGATATACAACTTTAAAATCTTGATTTTTCTTTAAGGACTCTGATCTGATCAAACGAATCCTCCTTAATTAGATTCCGCCTGCGCGGATATTTCTCCGGATAGAAGAAAAGACCACATAAATGCGGTCTTGCAGCTTATGCTGATAACTGTTTTCTTCCTTTTAATCTTCTTGCAGCTAATACTTTACGTCCGCCCTTTGTGCTCATGCGAGCTCTGAAGCCGTGAACTTTAGCTCTGGATCTCTTTTTTGGCTGAAATGTCATCTTCATAGGTAAAGCACCTCCTTTATCTATTTTTAATTGTTATGAAATAACTTATCATTCAGAACATCGTTTCAATTATATAAATAAACCTCCTTTTCGTCAAGTAAAAATTGCAAAAAACCCGATAAAATCAAGGGTTCTATAAAATACCCCCACCTTACGGTATTTATTTTTTTCTCTTATGTGGAAAGCGCTTATGGTTTACGTAACATTATCCACATTTTGTGGATAACTTGTGGATAACTTGTGGATTGACCGGAAATCTATCCACTTTTTCGGAGGGTTTGTTCACATCGTTTTCAAAAAAAACCTTTATTTGCGGTATTTTTAAGGTGGATTTTTTTATACACATAATTCTTCCACATTTTCCACCAATTCTCGACTTATGGAAACCTACAGGACTCTTATCCACAATAATCCACCCTAATCCACAGTAATTTCCCCACATTATCCACATTCTTTTCCCCAAAATCTCAAGGATTTTCCATTGCGAAAACCCCATTTTCATTGTAATATATAAAAGGATATCTATCTCCAGTCGCAGACTGGGGTTATTATAATACTCATGGGAGGAAAAAATGGACGCTGTTATTGAAAAATGGGAGGAGATCCTGCAAACTGTCAAATCTGAATATGAGGTGACTGATGTCCCTTTTAATACCTGGCTCAAGCCGCTGAAAGTTTATGAGGTTGACGGAAAGCTGATAACAGTGGTTGTTCCCTCTGAGCAGGCAGCGATCGGAGTCAATTACATCAGTAAACGCTACAAAATACCTCTCCAGGTTACTATCTGTGTACTGACAGGCATGGAAGAATGCGAGGTTCGCTTCGTTCTGGAAAAAGATCTCCCCAAAAAAACAGAAAAAAACACTTCTTATGATAAACAGGTTCAGGATACACGTTACGAAGAGGCGCATTTAAATCCAAAATACACCTTCGACACTTTCGTTGTAGGAAGTAATAACAAATTCGCCCAGGCCGCAGCTCTTGCAGTTGCCGAATCACCGGGAGATACCTACAATCCACTGTTTATCTATGGCGGAGCCGGTCTTGGTAAGACGCATCTTATGCATTCCATCGCTCATTTCATTCTGGAACACGACGAAAACAGCCGTGTTTTGTATGTAACCAGTGAGGAATTTACCAACGAGCTGATCGAAACCATCCGAAACGGAAATAACACGGCAATGAGTAAATTCCGTGAAAAATACAGAAATATCGACGTTCTTCTCGTCGATGATATTCAGTTTATTATAGGAAAAGAATCCACACAGGAGGAAATTTTTTCCATACATTTAACAGTCTTCACAGTGCCAAAAAGCAGATCATCATATCCTCTGATAAACCACCAAAGGATATGGAAATCCTGGAAGAGCGCTTCCGTTCCCGGTTCGAGTGGGGTCTGATCGCAGATATCACGCTGCCTGACTACGAAACCCGAATGGCGATCCTTCATAAAAATGAAGAAATGAACGGCTACAACATCAGTGAAGATGTTATCAAATATATCGCTACCAATATCAAATCCAATATCCGTGAGCTGGAAGGTGCCTTCAACAAGGTCATGGCCGGAGCCAAACTTGAAAAAAAGGAAGTAACTCTGGAGCTGGCAGAGCAGGCACTGAAGGATATTATTTCTCCGGATGAGAAAAAAGTGATCACACCGGAATACATCATCTCCGTTGTTGCAGAGCATTACGGAGTCACACCTGCGGACTTAAGCGGAAACAAACGAAACTCCAAGATCGTCATGCCCCGCCAGGTTTCCATGTATCTCTGCCGTGAGATCATATCCACACCTTTGAAAAATATCGGAAAAGCGCTCGGAAACCGTGACCATACCACCGTTATGCACGGTATCGAAAAGATCGAAAACGAATTGCAGAACGACGATAACTTAAAAAATACCATTGATATATTGAAAAAGAAGATTAATCCACAAGGTTAGGGAAGTTTTCCACATTACTGGTGTATAACGTGTTGATTGTATGTGGAGAGATGTGTACAACTTTTTTGCCAAAACGCGGCGGTAATTTTATCCCCGGATTATTCACATGCGAAAATACCACTTTTACACAAAGTTATCCCAACGGAAAACCCCTGAAAACATCAGGCCTGCGGGAGTTTTTCACAAAATCTGGCCCCCTACGGCGGTTACTGCGGATTTTTTCTATAAATATATTTATAAAAACCACAATTTGTTCAGAAAGGGAGTTATACACACTATGAAAATCATCTGCTCCAAATCAAGTCTGTTAAAAAGTGTAAGTATCGCACTCAAAGCAGTTCCTTCAAAAACCACAATGCCAATCCTTGAATGTATTCTCATGGATGCAACCACAAACCAAATCAAATTTACCACCAACGATATGGAGCTGGGAATTGAAACTATCGTTGAGGGTACTATTGAAGAAAAAGGTAAAGTTGCTCTTGATGCAAAAATCTTCTATGAAATCATCAGACGACTTCCGGATAATGATATTACCATCAAAACTGATGATAAATATGCAGCAACCATCACCTGTGAAAAAGCAAAATTCAATATCCCCGGAAAATCAGGAGAAGATTTTGCTTATTTACCGATGATCGAAAAAGATGAACCACTGACGATCTCTCAGTACACACTGAAAGAAATGATCCGCCAGACTATTTTTTCTATTGCTGTAAATGAGAACAATAAGCTTATGACCGGTGAACTTTTTGAGATCAAAAATAACTGTCTGAAGGTAGTTTCTCTGGATGGACACCGTATCGCTATCCGAAAAATGCCCCTTAAGAAAGATTATTCTGACCGTAAGGTGGTAGTTCCGGGCAAAACTTTAAGCGAGGTCAGCAAGATCCTTTCCGGAGAAGTGGATGATCAGGTCAGCATTTACTTCACAAAAAACCATATTTTATTTGAATTTGATCAGACTATGGTAGTTTCCAGACTGATCGAGGGAGAATATTTCAGAATTGACCAGATGCTTTCCAGTGATTATGAGACAAAACTGAAGATCAACAAAAAAGAGTTTCTGGATTGTATCGACCGTGCCACACTTCTGGTACGTGAGGTTGACAAAAAACCGATCATCATCAACATCACAGATGATGATATGGAGCTGCGCATTGATTCTGCAATGGGTTCCATGAATGAGGAGATCGATATTGAAAAAGAGGGTAAGGATATCATGATCGGCTTCAACCCGAAATTCCTGATCGATGCTCTTCGTGTTATTGATGATGAAACCGTGACGATCTATCTTGTAAATCCGAAGGCCCCGTGCTTTATCCGTGACGATGAGGAGAACTATACTTACCTGATCCTTCCTGTAAATATCAACCAGAATCAGGCCAGATAAAACCTGGGTATATAAGAAATAAGGGACAAGAGGTGGCGCGGCAGCTTCGGGAGCGCGGGTGTACGTGTGAGACGCACATACTTGAAGCTGTGAACAGAATCGATATCGGTGGCCAGAATATGTAAGTGTCCGTATGGTACGTACAGCCTGACAGCCGGTATCAGGATCGACAGAAACAGGTATACCTAAAATGAGTGACCGTTTTTGACCGATTTTATATGGGAATGCGATCGTGTTCTGAGAAGTGTTTCGTGTGTAAACTACTGGAAGGGGGTATTTAAATTACCACCTTCCGGTGAAATTTGTATTTTGGGGGATTTTCAAACGGATATCCATAATTGAAGCAGAGGACTTACCTGATGCGGTTAAATACCGCCAGGAGATCAGAAAAGATTGATCTGACGGAGAAAATACCCCCGGAGATAAGAGGAGAAAAAATTGGAGATCAGAATTAAAGACGAATTTATCAAGCTTGGCCAGGCGCTGAAGCTGGCCGGTGTTGTGGAGGACGGCGTTGAGGCGAAATATGCCATCAATGATGGTCTGGTACTGGTGAACGGTGAGGTGGAGAACCGCCGTGGCCGCAAGATCCATCCTGGAGATACCATTTCCTACGATGGAAAAGATATTTATGTGATCGGGTGAAGGAATGTACATTGAATCCACAGACTGAATAATTTCAGGAATTATGAGTCGCTGGAGATGAATTTTGATCAGGGCACCAATATTCTCTACGGCGACAATGCCCAGGGAAAGACCAATATCCTGGAGGCGGTTTATCTGGCAGGTACCAGCAAATCTCACAAGGGAAGCAAGGACCGGGAGATGATCCGCTTTGAGAATGAGGAATCCCATATCCGAATGATGGTGAAGAAGGGCGAGCTTTCATACAAAATAGACATGCACCTCCGGAAAAACAAAGCAAAGGGAGTTGCCATCAACGGGCTGCCGATCCGCAAGGCAAGGGAGCTGCTGGGGGTGGTGAATCTGGTGTTTTTTTCTCCGGAGGATCTAATATTATCAAGGATGGACCGGGAGAGAGAAGACGTTTTCTGGATTCGGAGCTTTGTCAGCTGGATGGTGTTTATATCACGGAGCTGGCCGGCTACAATCATATCGTGAACCAGAGAAACCGTCTTCTCAAAGACTGTTATATGAACCCCGGGCTGAAAAGTACCCTGGATGTCTGGGATATGCAGATGGTCGATTACGGAAAGAAGATCATCGGGAAGCGGGAAGCCTTTGTGGAGGAGCTTAACGAGATCGCAAGGGGGCTCCATAAAGGCCTTACCGGCGGGATCGAGGAGCTGGAGATCCTGTACGAGCCAAGTGTTACGGCGGCGGAGTTTGAGGATAAGCTTTCCAGGAACCGGGAGCGGGATCTTCGGATGAAGCTGACCTCTGTGGGACCGCACAGAGATGATTTCTGCGTAAAAGTCAACGGGATCGACATCCGGAGGTATGGTTCCCAGGGGCAGCAGAGGACTGCAGCTCTTTCTCTGAAGCTTTCGGAGATCTATCTGGTGAAGAAAAAGATCCGGGATACACCGGTGCTTCTGCTGGATGATGTTCTTTCGGAGCTGGATAGCAGCAGGCAGACATATCTGCTGGAAAGCATCCACGATATACAGACTCTGATCACCTGTACAGGACTGGATGATTTTGTCAGCCATCAGTTCAAGATCAACAGGGTTTTTCAGGTGGTAAAGGGGCATGTTTATATGCCTAAAGGGTTTTGACAAGCCCGTATGCATATGGTAAACTGATTCTGATTATGGAAAGTTGGTGAATATTTTGGATAAAGAGGAGTTTCGCGTTAAGCTGGGACAGATCAATAAGCTGGTCGAGACCCAGGATTACAAAGGCGCCATGCAGATTGTTGACAGTATTGACTGGCGTCGTGTGAAAAACGTCCGTACCCTTTGTGTAGTGGGCGAGATCTACGCGGCCAACAAGCGTTATGAAGAGAGCAAGGAAATTTTTCTTCTTGCCTACCACAGAGCGCCGATCGGCAAGAACATACTTTACCGTCTGATCGAGGTTTCCCTGAAAATGGGACAGATCAGTGAAGCTACAGAATTCTTTGATGAATACAGAGAAGTGGCAGGTAATGATAACAGCCAGTATATACTGAAATATAAGATCGCCAGAGCGAAGAATGCATCTCTGAATGAACAGATCCGTATTCTTGAGGAATATAAGGAGAAGGAATTTACGGAGCGCTGGTCCTATGAGCTGGCCAAGCTCTATTACAAGGCAGGAGACAAGCAGAAGTGCCTGGATCTCTGCAATGAGATGATCCTTTGGTTCAATGACGGAACTTATGTGATAAAAGCCCTTGACCTGAAACAGCGGATGGGTGTTCTCACTGGCGAAGAGAAAGAGAAATACGAGCAGCGTTTTATCCCGAAGCTGATCCCGCCGGAAAAGGCGCAGGAGATCAGGGAGAGCAAGGAAGCATCCGGCGAGTATGAGGAGGCAAAACCGGTCACAGATACCATCCAGGTAGATGATGAGCGGGATCTGAACAGTGCGGAGACATTCCAGGAGAAGCTTTCCAAGGGATTCCGTGATATCTTTGGCGGACATAAGAAATCCGCGGAAGAGGATATGGAGGAAAAAGAAGCTGCGCAGGATGAAGAGCAGGAAGCGGTTTCCACAGGCTCTGAGGATGTGACGGAACAGGCTGAAGCGCCGGAGGCTGAGACTGCTGCGGCAGCAGAACTGTCAGAGGAGTTTACAGATTCTGAGGAGATCGAAGCAGCAGAAGGAAGTGAGGAAGCTTCTGATGAGCCTTCTGAAGAGCAGGAAGAGTTTTCCGGACAGGAAGTGGATGAGATCCCACTGGCATCAGGTATTGAGAACCTGTCATCCGGAAGTATGAAGCTGCAGGCTCAGGAACAGCAGGATAAAGAGGAAGAAGAGGCTTATCAGGAAGCGGAAGAAGCTGAGGCTGAGAAAGCTACAGAGATGTCTTTGTCCCAGAGTGTTGCAGAGATCATGAAGGAAAAGGCTGCCGGAAATGAGGAAAATGAGGAGAAGCCTGCAGGGGTTCCGCTCAATGAGGAAGGCAAGCCTGATTTTTCCGCAACGATCCGTATGCCGGAGCTGAAGATCCCGAAGTCCATGATCAATGTGGACCCGGAGAATGCAAGCAGTTCTGCGGAGATGCCGTATGCGTCCGGAATTTTCGGAAGTATCGAGGATATTGCGGCATCTGTAGGTGACAGGTCCGAGAAGGATAAGGATAAAGACTTCAACCTGGAGGATACCATTCTGGCAGCAGCTACACAGCAGGGAATCGATATCCCGGAGGAAGAGAAATCTCCGGATGTCCAGCAGTCCGACGTAACGGAAGAGCCGGCAGGTATTGAGGATCTGGATATTGCGGCTGATGAATTTGTTCCGGAGGAGCCGGATGCGGCAGATATCGAGGATATCATGGCGCAGATCTCCGCTCAGCAGGAGGAAGAGGTAACGGAGACTTCCGATACCAGAATTCCGGATATCGTATTTGATGAAGATGAGGAGCCGGTTACTGAGGAGGATCTTCAGGCTGCAGAAGCAGAGTTCCTGAATGGTCCGTCAGGAGTACAGAAGCCGGTGGAAGAAGATGATGTGCTTCCGGAGATTCCTTCACTGGAATCTGAGGCGCAGGTGCAGAAGTCGGCAGCAGAGCCTTCTGCGAAGCTTCATCATGAGGAACCGGTGGCTGCAGCGGAAGAGGAAAATCTTCTTGATGAGGAAGAAGAATACAGTGATGACGCCTTTAACTTCCAGGATGAGGATGACGAGGATGACTTTATCAGCAGTCCCATCGGTGATGATTCTGATGAAGCCATGGAAGAGGACGATGAGGAAGAGGAGCTCAGCGAGGAAGAGCAGCTTGAGAAATTTATCGCTACGATCCATCCGGAGAAGGATCCTACAAAGATCGTTTCCAGAAAGAAAGAGCTCACAGAGGAAGAGAAGAAGCTTTTCACCTATTTTGTTACAGTTCCCGGAATGAAGGAACAGCTGCTTGATGTACTCTGTGATGTGCAGATGGGCGCAGCAGATAAGACCTCCCAGACCGGAAATGTGATCGTTATGGGTGGCAGAGAAACAGGTAAGACGAGACTGATCTCAAGTCTGATCCCGGCAATCTGTAAAGAGCTGAATATCGAGGCTTCCAAGGTTGCCTATATATTTGCGGATGATCTCAACGGAAAGGATATTCCGGAGATCGTATCCAAGCTTGCCGGCGGTTTCCTTGTTATCGAGGATGCAAACCAGCTTTCCCAGGAAACAGCAGATGAGCTTGAGGAAGCTATGACCGGAAACACAAAGGGAATGATCGTGATCCTGGAGGATGAAAAGATTGGTATGCGTAAGCTGATCGCAAGATATCCGAAGCTTGCGAAGAAGTTTACATCCATGATCAACATTCCTGTATTTACAAACGATGAACTTGTTAATTTCGCCAAGGTCTATACCATGGAGAATGGATTCCGTATTGACCAGATGGGCATGCTTGCTCTGTATAATCTGATCGGGATCAACCAGAAGGAGGATCAGCCGATGTGCATCGGTACTGTGAAGACCATGCTGGATAAGGCTATGGAGAGAGCTCAGAGCGGATTGTTCAAGCGTTCCAAGAAGCGTGTGGACCGTGATGGCTACACGGTACTTTTTGAAAAGGATTTCAGCTGAAAATAAGAAAAAGCAGAGGTAAAAAATATGGCCAGACCTTATCTTGGTAACCCGAAATATACCATTGAAGTCCTTCAAAAGTATCATTTTGTTTTCCAGAAAAGGTTTGGTCAGAATTTTCTGATCGATGAGCATGTTCTGGAAAAGATCATTGAGTCTTCGGGTATCACGAAGGATGATTTTATACTGGAGATCGGTCCGGGTATCGGAACTATGACCCAGTATCTTGCGGAGGCTGCCAGAGAGGTGGCTGCTGTGGAGATCGACAGTTCGCTGATCCCGATCCTTAAGGATACGTTGAAGGACTGGGATAATGTTTCCGTGATCAATAACGACATCCTGAAAACGGATATCAAAAAGATCGCAGATGAGAAAAACGGCGGTAAGCCTGTGAAGGTGGTTGCGAATCTGCCGTATTACATTACGACTCCGATCATCATGGGGCTTTTTGAGAAGAATGTTCCTGTGGATTCGATCACTGTCATGGTGCAGAAGGAGGTTGCAGACCGTATGCAGGTTGGTCCCGGTACCAAGGATTACGGTGCGCTTTCCCTGGCTGTGCAGTATTATGCGAAGCCGGAGATCGTTGCGAATGTACCGCCGAACTGTTTTATGCCGCGGCCGAAGGTTGGAAGTGCGGTGATCAAGCTGACGCGTTATGAGAAGCCTCCGGTGGATGTGAAGGATGAGGGGCTTATGTTCCGTCTGATCCGTGCATCTTTTAACCAGAGGAGAAAGACGCTTGTGAACGGTATCAGAAATTCCGGAGATTTTTCCCTGAGTAAGGATGAGATCGAAGATGTGTTCAACAGGTGTGAGCTTCCGCTGAATATCAGGGGTGAGGCGCTGACACTGGAGCAGTTTGCGATGCTTGCCAACTGTATTTATGATGAGAAAAATTAATATATGATAAACGCAAAAAGAGCCCGGGCAGCTGTTCCGGGTTCTTTTTGCGTTTCCGGACGGGAATGTTGGAGAGGTTTCCTGTCCGGATCTATATATCGTCATAGAAAGGAGGTTATGTCTGAGGTGTCAGACATAAGTAAGTAATGAAAAATTTACATTTTCTATTTTACTGATGAGATGTTAGGAAAGTTTGTTTAAAATATGAAAATATTGTGAATATATTTTTGACGATATGTATATAGTCTGAATGGTGTGGATGGGATTGGGGAAAATTACGGTTTACAGAGGGGTGGGGGTGTGTGGTATACTGAGGGGCGTCGAAAAGGTAATGATGAGGTAATAAAAAGGCAGTAAAAGATAGTTAAAAATAGTAAAAGGCAATTTTTAATAAGGGCTGGTGCCCGTATGGAGGTTGAATATTATGAGAAGATTGAACAAGGTTACAGCTTTGGTTATTGCGGGTGTTATTTCATGTACATCTCCGATGATGGTTATGGCGTCTGATTCCGGTTCTGTTATGAGTCAGGCGGAGGAGATCCTGAAGGATAATGAGGTTGGGTCTCTTGCTTCTGATCCGGATAAGGTTGGGGATATCATTGTTTATGTGAAGGGGCTTTTTGATTCTAACCAGATCACGGATGATGAGATTTCTCAGGGGATCGATGAGGCTGCGGATCATTTTGGGGTGAGTCTTAATGAGGATGATAAGAGTTCGCTGGTTAATATTATCAGTAAATTCCGTGGGATCGAGATGAGTGATGATCAGATCAAGGGGTATGTGAGTGATGCTTATAGTACTTTGAAGGATATGGGTGTTACGAAGTCTGATGTGAAGAATATTTTTGAGAAGGCGGTTGAGTTTATTAAGGGGATGCTTTCACGGCGGTGATGGTTTGTGATGGCTGGTGTTTTTGATGATGTTTTAGATGGAGTTTTTGTTAGAGGGTGAGGGTTGTGGCTCTTTTGTTGGGGTTGTTGTTGGTTTGTTTGGTTGAGATGTACAATATGTACAATGTTTAGGGGTTTGGTTTTGTTTGTGAATGTGGTGTTTTTATAAATTGGGAGAGGGTGTTTTGAAAAAAATTGTGCAAATGCGCTAATTGTTTACGGGATGTTCATTGTTTGTTCATATTTGTCTGGTAGTATAGGGATAGTTCGAAAGAACGTTACGAAAGACGCTGTAATGGTGTGTATCTGTATCATTACACATACAATTTTTTTCATAATAATCGCCCCGGTAAGCCACTACCGGGGCACTCCTCGTTTTTGGGCCTTTTTGGGGCTCTTTTTTTTGTGGGGGGACGGACGGACTGCCGGAGGGACGGCTGCATGGTCGTGCCTGGTGCGGTCGTTTCGCCGGGTCATACTAAGCGTCTGAGTCTTCTGCCGTGCAGGGCGCCCCATAACTCGCCATGTACGCTGATGCGTACCTGGCTCAGACAGATGGGGCTTACTCTGCGGCTTGTGGCCGCAGAGTACCTTCCCGTCAGAAGCCTCAGGCGCTAAGTATGACCAGCGGCTTACTCCGACGCACCGGGTCCCGACCATGCAGCCGCCCCTCCGGCAGTCCGTCCTGTGCGTTGGAGAGAAACAAAAAGGATGCACTACAAAGAAATTCTGGAATCGTACTAAGTCCGTCCTGTGCGTTGGAGAGAAATAAAAAGGATCCACTACAAAGAAATTCTGGAATCGTACTAAGTCCGTCCTGTGTGTTAGAGAGAAATAAAGAAAGCATCAAGGGTGTGATAAATGGGCTGATTTGAGTCTGTCCTGTGTGTTGGAGAGAAATAAAGGGGGTAAGAAATTTCCAGTGCAAAAAATATAGCGCGGGTGGGGTGTGCATGCTATAATGATTAGGATTATAGTGCTGTCGTCTGGTTTGGGGCGGCGGTGGTTGGGTTTTTGTTTGAATGGGAGGTCTGGATATGGCGGAGTCTATGAAGGATTTTGAGAGGGAGCTGGAGGCTTCTTTTAAGAGAATCGATGAGGGTGATATTATCTCCGGGACTGTTGTGAGTGTGGATGAGTCGGGGGTTGTTCTTGACCTTAAGTTTTATGCTGAGGGTTTTATTCCGGTGGAGGAGTTTTCCCGGGTGCCGGGGTTTAATATTAAAGAGGCTGTTCAGCCGGGGGATGAGGTTCAAGCGATGGTTCTTCGCAGGGATGATGGTCAGGGGAATATTCTTCTTTCCAGAGCGGATGCTGCGGATGTGCTTGCCTGGGACAGGCTGAAGGAGCTTCAGGATTCGGGTGAGGTGCTGGATGTTGTTGTGAAGGGGATCGTTAACGGGGGTGCCATTGCTTACGTTGAGGGTGTCCGTGGTTTTATTCCGGCATCTAGGCTTGCTTTGGAGTTTGTTGAGGATACTGAGGTGTTTCTGAATAAGCCAATCCAGGTGCGGGTGATCGAGGTTGATAAGGCGAAGAAGAGGCTGGTGCTTTCGGCGAGGGAGATTCTTCGTGAGAGGGCTGAGGTGGAGAAACGGAACAAGATTTCCAATATCCAGGTTGGCTTTGTGACGGAGGGTACGGTTGAGAGTTTGCAGCCGTATGGTGCTTTTGTGGAGCTTGGGAACGGGGTTTCCGGGCTGGTGCATATTTCTCAGATCTGTGAGAAGAGGATCCGGAAGCCTTCTGAGGTTTTGAGTGTTGGGGATAAGGTTAAGGTGAAGGTTATCGCGATCAAGGATGGTAAGCTGAGCCTGAGTATTAAAGAGGCATCGGATCTGATGGCTAAGGAGGTTGAGGAGGAGTCTTTTGAGCTTCCGGAGTCGGGGGAGGAGGCTACTACTTCCCTGGGTGCTTTGTTTGCAAATATTAAATTATGATTATTTTGGATGAAAAAGGATGGATGTGTATGAAAAAACCGGAGAGAATATTTGTAATCGGACATAAGAATCCGGATACGGATTCCATCTGTTCGGCTATTGCTTATGCGGATATTAAGAACAGAACTACGCAGAATAAAAAATATATCCCGAAGAGAGCGGGGCAGATCAATGAGGAGACCAGGTATGTGCTGAACCGTTTTGGCGTACAGCCGCCGGCTTATCTGGGAAATATCGGTACGCAGGTCAAGGATATGGATATCCGGACCAGTCCGCAGGCGGATAAGAATATGTCGCTGAAGAATACCTGGGATCTGATGCAGGAGAACGGGATCGTTTCTCTTCCAATCCGGGATAAGGATGGGTGTCTGGAGGGGCTTGTGACGATTGGTGATATCGCAAAGACCTATATGGATACTACAGACAGTTATCTTCTTTCCAATGCGAGGACGCAGTATCAGAGAATTGCCGAGACTGTTGGCGGTGAAGTGGTGGAAGGTAACGGACACGGATATTTTGTGAAGGGGCGTGTGCTTGTCGGTACTGCCAACCCGAAGATGCTGGAGGGCTACGTTGAGGAGAATGATATGATCATCATGGGTGACCGTGAGGAGGATCATCTTCAGGCGATCAGCCAGAATGTAAGCTGTATCATCGTGGGGCTGAATATCGTGGTTTCCGAGAAGGTTGTAAAGCTTGCTCATGAGAAGAATATCGTGATCATCCGGTCTCCGTATGATACGTTTAATATTGCGCGTCTGATCAATCAGAGTATTCCGGTCAGCTTTGTTATGAAGCGGGATAACATGGTTACGTTTAATACCGAGGATTTTACGGATGATATCCAGGATGTTATGATCAAAAACCGTCACAGGGCGTTTCCGGTGATCAATCCTCATGGTAAGTGTATCGGTACGATCTCCAGACGTAATTTTCTGGATATGCATAAAAAGAAAGTGGTTCTTGTGGATCATAATGAGGTGGATCAGGCTGTTGATAATATCGAGAAGGCGGAGATCCTTGAGATCATCGATCATCATAAGCTGGGTACCTTGCAGACCATGACGCCGGTTGCTTTTCGTAATGAGCCGGTGGGATGTACGGGTACGATCCTTTATGAGATCTACGGAGAGCAGAGACTGGAGATCCCGGAAAAGATCGCGGGGCTTCTCTGTGCGGCTATTATTTCGGATACATTGATGTTCCGTTCACCGACCTGTACGCAGACGGATAAGATCGCTGCCAGTGCTCTTGCGCTGATCGCGGGGATCAAGATCGAGGAGTTTGCCCGAGAGATGTTTTCTGCGGGAAGTAATCTGAAGGATAAGTCTCCGGAGGAGATTTTTTATCAGGATTACAAGAAGTTTATCGGTGAGGGTAATGTTTCCTTTGGTGTGGGTCAGATCAGTTCCATGGACAGCGAGGAGCTTAAGGAGATCAAGGAGAAGCTGATGCCGTTTATGGTGAGTGAGTGTGGCCGTCATGATATCACGAGAGTTTATTTTATGCTGACGAATATCCTGGAGGAGTCTACAGAGCTTCTGTTTTACGGGGAGGGCAGCCAGCAGATGGCGGAGATCGCTTTTGAGCGGAAACCAGATGGAGATACCTTCAGTCTGCCGGGTGTGGTTTCCAGAAAGAAGCAGCTGATCCCGGCTATGATGGAGGCTGCTCAGCTGATGAACAGCGATTATGCATAAGAGGTGACGGAAAATGGCGAAACAGTTATGGAAGCCGGGGAACATGATCTATCCGCTGCCGGCTGTAATGGTGAGTGTTACCGATGGTGAGGGGAATGATAATATCATAACGGTTGCGTGGACGGGTACGGTGTGTACCAATCCGGCGATGGCTTATATTTCTGTCCGACCTTCCCGTTATTCCTATGATATGATCCGGAAAACGGGTGAATTTGTGATCAATCTGACAACGGAGGAGCTGGCATTTGCAACGGATTTCTGCGGGGTCCGTTCGGGACGTGATGTGGACAAGTTCCGGAAGCTGAACCTTACGAAAGAGAAAGCGCAGTTTGTTTCTGCACCGATGATCGGGGAGGCTCCGGTTTCGATCGAGTGCAGGGTGCGTGAGGTGAAGGAGCTGGGGTCTCATGACATGTTTCTTGCGGATGTGCTTGCGGTCCATGCGGATGAAGCTTATATGGATAAAAACGATAGGTTTCGTCTCAATGATGCGGGTCTTCTGGTTTATTCCCATGGGGAGTATCTGGCGGGTGGTCGGAAGGTGGGAACCTTCGGCTACAGCGTAAAGAAGAAGCAGCAAAAGAAGCAGATGCAGAAGAAGTTGGATAAGAAATCAGACAGGGAAGCAGACAGGGAATCAAAGAAGGCAGGGATGTCAGAGAAGTTGAAGACGTCGGGGAAGCCAGGGATGTCAGGGAAGTTGAAGACGTCAGGAAAGCCAGGGATGTCAGGGAAGTTGAAGACGTCAGGAAAGCCAGGGATGTCAGGGAAGTTGAAGATGTCAGGAAAGCCAGGGAGAGAGAAAAGGTAGGTTCTCGGAGCTGTAAGGTTTATTGAGATTTGGTGGCTGTTATGCTAAAATGAAAGGATACAGTATGAATAATATTACACTGATAGGAATGCCTGGTGCGGGGAAGAGCAGCATCGGTGTCGTACTTGCGAAGGTACTTGGTTACCAGTTTATTGACTCAGATCTTCTGATCCAGAAGGAGGAGAAAAGGACTCTGAGTGAGATCATTGCGGATGAGGGTACAGAGGGCTTCAAGGCGATCGAGAATCGTGTGAATGCTTCGATCCAGGTGGAGAATACGGTGATCGCTACCGGTGGAAGTGTGGTTTACTGCGATGAGGCTATGCAGCATCTGAAGTCTGAGGGTGTTGTGGTGTATCTTAAGATCTCGCTGGAGCTTCTTTCCAGGCGTCTTGGTAATCTTAAGGGACGTGGAGTCGTGCTCAAGGAGGGACAGACGCTGGCGAGTCTTTATGATGAGCGTGTTCCTTTGTATGAGAAATATGCGGACATTGTGGTGGATGAAGAGGATAAGGATCTGGAGGGGAGTCTCCAGGTTGTGCTTGAGGCACTGAAGAACAGGGGAGATAAGGCGTAACTGTTGGCTTGTGGAAACGGTTTGCTGGAGTGTTTCGGGTCATGGGGTGTGACAGGTTTTCGTCATAAATTGTTTACAAATCTGAAATATGTGTTATAATATACAACTGACCTAAAAAACGGTATTGCGGAACGTTTGTTCCTGCAGTAAATTCAGAGAAAGTTTCTGCTCATAGAGGAGTAAATAATAGAGGTGTGTTATGGAACAGTATGTGATTAAAGGCGGCAATCCTCTGGTTGGAGAAGTGGATATTGCGGGTGCGAAGAATGCGGCGCTTGCGATATTGTCAGCAGCCATTATGACTGATGAAACTATATTGATCGAGAATCTGCCAGATGTTAGGGACATCAATGTTCTGCTTGAGGCGATCTCCGAGATCGGGGCTCAGGTTGAGCGTATTGATAAGTCTACTGTAAAGATCAACGGTTCTACTATCGGCAATCTCAGCGTGGATTATGAGTTTATCAAGAAGATCCGTGCTTCTTATTATCTTCTGGGTGCTTTGCTTGGTAAGTATAAGCATGCGGAGGTTCCGCTTCCGGGTGGATGTAATATCGGCAGCAGGCCGATCGACCAGCATTTGAAGGGTTTCCGTGCTCTTGGTGCGGATGTTGATATCTGTCATGGTGCTATTGTTGCCAAGGCGGAGAATCTGCATGGCAGCCATATTTTCCTGGATGTGGTTTCTGTTGGTGCTACTATTAATATTATGATGGCTGCTTCTATGGCGACTGGTCGTACGATCATTGAGAATGCTGCGAGGGAGCCGCATGTTGTTGATGTGGCGAATTTCCTGAACAGTATGGGGGCGAATATCAAGGGTGCCGGTACGGATGTGATCCGTATCCGTGGTGTTGAGACGCTTCATCGTACGGAGTATTCGATCATTCCGGATCAGATCGAGGCTGGTACGTTTATGTTTGCTGCTGCGGCTACTCGTGGTGATGTTACTGTTCGTAATGTTATTCCTAAGCATCTTGAGGCTACTACGGCTAAGCTTGAGGAGATCGGGTGTGAGGTTGAGGAGTTTGATGATGCGGTTCGTGTCCGTGCGCCGCATGTGCTTCATCGTACGCATGTGAAGACGTTGCCTTATCCTGGTTATCCTACGGATATGCAACCGCAGATCGCGGTTACTTTGGCTTTGGCTGAGGGTACGAGTATTGTTACTGAGAGTATTTTTGAGAACCGGTTTAAGTATGCGGATGAGCTTTCCCGGATGGGTGCCAATATTAAGGTGGAGGGGAACTCTGCTATTATTGATGGTGTGAGGAAGCTTACGGGGGCACGTGTGAGTGCGCCGGATCTTCGTGCGGGGGCTGCGCTTGTTATTGCGGGGCTGGCTGCTGAGGGTGTTACGGTTGTTGATGATATTGTTTATATCCAGCGTGGGTATGAGAATTTTGAGGAGAAGCTCAGGAGTCTTGGGGCTGAGATTGAGAGGGTTTCCAGTGAGAAGGAGATTCAGAAGTTTCGGCTGCGTGTTGGGTGATGATTGATAACGATTGATGATAATTGGATATTTGAGTTTTGGGAGAGTTCCTGGGTGTTTGGACCTGGGGGCTCTTTTTTTGTGTGGGGGAGGGAGGGATGAATGGAGGGACGAACGGACAGTCTGCCAGCGGGGCGGCTGCATGGTCGTGCCTGGTGCGGTCGTTTCGCCGGGTCATTCTAGGCGTCTGAGGCGCCTGTCGTGCAGGGCGCCCCATAACTCGCCATGTACGCTGATGCGTACCTGGCTCAGACAGATGGGGCTTACTCTGCGGCTTGTGGCCGCAGAGTACCTTCCCGCCAGGTGCCTCAGGCGCCAAGTATGACCAGCGGCTTACTCCGACGCACCGGGTCCCGACCATGCAGCCGCCTCGCTGGCAGACTGTCCGTTCTGGTTTTTGGGGGTGTGAGGGAGTGGTGGTTTGTCGGGAGGGGGTGAGCCATCAGTGCTGCGCTGGATGGCTGCAGGGGCTGAGTTTCTTTGTGGTGTGTTGGGAGATGGTGTGGCATCGGCGCTGCGCTGGATGTGGGTGGGGTGAGTTTTTTTGCGGTTTGTCGTGAGGGGATTGGGGAATAGAGGCTGGTTTGGATATATTGTAGTGTTTTTGTGTAATATTTAAATTTATTTTTGGAGGATTTTGGATTATAATTATGGAAAAAGATGGTTGGCCTGATTGGTTGACTGATTGACTGATTGATTGATATCCGGAGTTTTGGTGACTGTTTTGTGGGACTTGAGAGAAGAGCTTCGGATGTGTGCTGATGTGGCTTGAGAGAAGAGCTTCGGATGTGTGCTGATGAGGGTTGAGAGAAGAGCTTCGGATGTGTGCTGATGTGACTTGAGAGAAGAGCTTCGGATGTACGCTAATGTGGCTTGAGAGAAGAGCTTCGGATGTATGCTGATGTGGCTTGAGAGAAGAGCTTCGGATGTGTGCTGATGAGGGTTGAGAGAAGAGCTTCGGATGTATGCTGATGTGACTTGAGAGAAGAGCTTCGGATGTGTGTTGATGAGGGGTGTGTGATGGGCTTCGGATGTGTGTTGATGTGGCTTGGGTGAAGGGCTTCGGAGGTTTGTTGGTTTGGTTTTGAGGGTGGTCTTTTGGGGGCTGCCTGGGTTTTGGAAGGGGAGTGGGTTGTTTGTGTGATTATATGGTTTTGCCGCTTTTGAATTCGTCTTTTGAGCCTGGGAGGGCTCGGGAGGTTGTTGAGGGGTTTGTGGATGTGGATTTGAGGAATATTGCGCGGGCTGAGCTTTTTTATTTTACGGGGCGGGCTGAGGAGTGTTGTGAGATCACGAGGGGGTATCTGTCCAGCAGGGTTATTGAGCTGCGGCTTTCGGCGTGTATTTTGTATGGGTATTCTAATCTGACGTTGGGGAATGTGGCGGCGGCTAAGCGGGGGATGGAGGGAATCCAGTCCTGTTTGAAGCTGGCTATGAAGAAAAAGGTTCCTGCGGATGTTTATGCGTCCTGTCTTCTGGCGGGGTATGTGGGGGGCGGTTTTGCTTCATTTGCCTACGGATGGGATGCCTGCTTTTGGGGAGTACAGCAGGATGCTTCCTGAGGGGCTGAGGCTTTTTGCCACGTATGTGATGGCGCACCATACTTATCTTAACGGGGAGATATGGAGTGCTTATGGGATGGGTAAGGCTGCTTTGTTTATGGCGGAGAGGCCGTATCCGATCAGTATGACGTATATCCACTGTATGATGGCGGTGTGTGCGATAAACCGAAAGCATAAGCAGGAGGCGCAGGAGGAGATGCTCCGGAGCTGGGAGCTGGCGAAGATGGATGGGTTTCTGGAGCCTTTTATTGAGCATCATGGGCTTTTGCGGGGGCTGGTCGAGGCTTGTATCCGGAATCGGGATCCGGAGGCGTATCAGCGTATCACGAAAGGGGTGAT
>ENA-OQBV01000406-OQBV01000406.1-human-gut-metagenome-genome-assembly--contig:-NODE-406-length-24438-cov-3.302620_pt1 | contig 24438 bp, 25 predicted proteins | sample MGYA00242750_ERZ504559 | MGnify/ENA primary metagenome ERZ504559 (study PRJEB26092, sample SAMD00036230) | human gut metagenome | host: Homo sapiens | study: EMG produced TPA metagenomics assembly of... | reverse complement strand
GCCAAGATTTTGATCGCAAAGAAAGGATTTTTAGGAACACCCTTTTCAATGGCCAACATGTTGAAGCTGAAGTTAGTCTGAAGTTGCGTTAATTTGAACAAATTGTTCAGAATAACATTGGCAGAAGCGTCACGACGCACTTCAATGACAAAGCGTACGCCTTCACGAGAAGACTCGTCACGGACTGCTGTAATCCCCTCAATACGTTTTTCTTGTGCTAAACGAACGATATGTTCATGAACCTTGGTCTTATTGACCATATAAGGAAACTCAGTGACGACAATACGCTCACGACCTGATTTTAGTTGTTTCAATTTCAGTACGCGAACGAGGACAATAGAGCCCTTACCAGTTTTCATAAGCACGGTGAATACCAGATTTTACCCATGACCAAACCACCAGTTGGAAAGTCTGGTCCAGGAAGAACTTCCATAAGTTCACGTGTTGTGACTTCAGGATTATCCATCATCAATTTGACAGCATCAATTGTTTCAGCCAAATTGTGTGGTGGGATATTAGTCGCCATACCAACGGCAATCCCTGTCGCACCATTGACAAGAAGGTTTGGAATACGTGACGGAAGAACGATTGGCTCACGTTCCGATCCATCGTAGTTATCTTGAAAATCAACGGTATTCTTATTGAGATCACGAAGCATTTCCAAGGCGATTTTAGACATACGCGCCTCAGTATAACGCTGAGCGGCAGCCCCATCACCATCCATAGAACCAAAGTTCCCGTGACCGTCAACCAACATGTAACGGTAGCTCCACCATTGTGCCATACGGACCATGGCTTCATAGATAGATGAGTCTCCGTGTGGGTGATATTTACCCATGACATCCCCGGTAATACGGGCAGATTTTTTATGCGGCTTATCAGGTGTCACCCCAAGCTCATTCATTCCATAAAGAATACGACGTTGTACAGGTTTTAAACCGTCACGAACATCTGGAAGAGCACGAGACACGATAACACTCATGGCATAATCGATAAAGCTCGTCTTCATCTCAGACGTCAAATTAACGTCAATTAAATTATTATCTTGCACTCTAAAAATGCCTCTTTTCTTTCATTCAAATCATTCCAAACTCTAATAAAAGAGTATAGAAGATTTCTATAATATTATACCATAAAACGCTTTATTTTTCAGTTGTGTAAAACGCTTTCATCCATTATTTACTTAATATTTCGTGACATCCATCACTTAAAGTGGTAGAATAAGCAGTGTACGGGGTAACCCAATTAAAAAAAAGGAGATGTTTAGACCCATGACTGCAACTAAACAACACAAAAAAGTCATCCTCGTTGGTGACGGTGCCGTAGGTTCATCTTACGCTTTCGCACTTGTAAACCAAGGTATCGCTCAAGAACTTGGTATCATCGAAATTCCACAATTGTTCGAAAAAGCTGTTGGTGATGCGCTTGACCTTAGCCACGCGCTTGCTTTCACTTCACCTAAAAAAATCTACGCAGCTAAATACGAAGACTGTGCGGATGCTGACCTTGTAGTTATCACTGCTGGTGCTCCACAAAAACCAGGTGAAACTCGTCTTGATCTTGTTGGTAAAAACCTTGCAATCAACAAATCTATCGTTACTCAAGTTGTTGAATCAGGCTTCAAAGGAATCTTCCTTGTAGCAGCTAACCCAGTTGACGTATTGACTTACTCAACATGGAAATTCTCAGGATTCCCTAAAGAACGCGTTATCGGTTCAGGTACTTCACTTGACTCAGCTCGTTTCCGTCAAGCACTTGCTGAAAAACTTGATGTTGACGCTCGTTCAGTTCACGCCTACATCATGGGTGAACACGGTGACTCAGAATTTGCCGTTTGGTCACACGCTAACATCGCCGGTGTAAACCTTGAAGAATTCCTTAAAGATACTCAAAACGTTCAAGAAGCTGAATTGGTTGAATTGTTCGAAGGTGTTCGTGATGCCGCTTACACAATCATCAACAAAAAAGGTGCTACATACTATGGTATCGCCGTAGCTCTTGCTCGTATCACTAAAGCTATTCTTGACGATGAAAATGCAGTACTTCCATTGTCTGTATTCCAAGAAGGTCAATATGGTGTAAGCAACGTCTTTATCGGTCAACCTGCTATCGTAGGTGCACACGGTATCGTACGTCCAGTAAACATCCCATTGAACGATGCTGAACAACAAAAAATGAAAGCTTCTGCTGATGAATTGCAAGCTATCATTGATGAAGCATGGAAAAACCCTGAATTCCAAGAAGCTTCAAAAAACTAATTTAAGATTAGTAAAATAAAAGTCTCCAATAGGAGGCTTTTTTAGTATTTTAAAGAAAAAACAGCTAATTCGGTTGAATTAGCTGTCTAAGATTATTTAGCTGAGATAGCTGCTTTAGCAATATAGCTAAGCGGTTGGTTAAAGTGTGGCAAGAAGAACAAATCAAGCAATTGAAGACGATCAATTGTAACTCCTTCTTGGATAGCCAATGAGAACATGTGGATACCCATAGAGATGTCCATACGTGATACCATTTGAGCACCAAGAACTTTGCGTGTATCTTTGTCATAAACGATCTTGATTGTAACGTCTTCATTTTCATCTTCCATGAAGGCAGCTTTTTGAAGATCCGTTGATTCTACTACTGCTGGATTGAAGCCAAAGCGTTTTGCTTTTTCTTCTGTCAAACCAGTAGATACCATGTTCAAACCATAGATTGAGATACCATTTGATCCTTGAACACCGTTTGATTCAACATCGCCACCACCGGCATTATGACCACCGACAATACCTGAGCGAACAGCGTTTGAAGCCAAGGCAATGTAGTTCACATCTTCAAGGGCATTGTCATAAACGGTAGCACAGTCACCAACTGCATAAACATCTTTGATTGATGTTTCTTGTTTCTTATTAACAAGGTAAGCCCCATTACGGAATGTTTCCAATTTACCAGCACCAAGAGCTGTGTTAGGACGGAAACCTACTGCAAGGACAACCATGTCGACATCGTAAGCATTTTTATCAGTGACGATACGTTCAACTTTAGTATCACCTTCAACTGCCTTAACAGTTTCACCAAATGCCAATTTAATACCGTGGCTTTCCATATTTTTAGCCATAAGTTCAGTCAAATCATGGTCATAATAACCAGCCAAACATGTATCAACAACGTCGATAAGGATAACTTCTTTACCATGACGTTGGAACGCTTCAGCCAATTCAACACCAATGTAACCAGCACCTACAACCGCTACACGTTTGATATCTTGAGATTTGTCGTTCAAACTTATCAATAAACCTCTTGGGCGATTTTGGAAAAAGTTTAACGAATTGAAGGTTTTCAAGTGTAGCCTCGAAAGTACGGCTACCTTCTTTAATTTCAGCACCTTCGATTGGAGGCAAGATTGGTTGAGATCCAGTAGCCAAAATCAATTTGTCATATGATTCAACGTGCTCTTTACCATCTACAAGGGCTGTAACAGTTTTACCATCAAAGTCAATAGACTCAACTGGTGAGTTCATATAAACTTTAGCACCCTTGCTTTCAAGTCCTTCTTTGTTGGCATAGAAAAGACCATCAGAACCAGAGATTTGATTACCGATCCAAAGAGCCATACCACAACCCAAGAATGAAATGTTAGAGTTTTGGTCGAAAACAACTACTTCATTTTGGTCTCCGTAATTATCGAGAATAGTATTAATACTAAAAGTACCAGCGTGGTTAGCACCAACAACTACGATTTTTGACATAAGTTTATCCAACTTTCTTTTGATAATAGTTTACCATTTTATTCTACCATAATCAGAAAACGGTTACACCTTTTATGCTCAGACTTTGTTACTTTTTGAACAAATTAAGTTTCTATGCTCAAAACCCAAGTAGATCATGTCAAAATAGGTAGAAAAACACTTTATGATGACGGTTACCTTTCTTAACACCATCACTGTCTTACCAAATCCTAGAAAGTTACTTTGCTTTAAAATATAAAAAAAGAGTGAGTAACTTTCTCTTTAGAGAATGTCAACACTCTTTTATCTCTATACTAACTCATTAAAATCCCAAACGTCTGTCCAACCTTCATAAAATTCTGGTTCGTGACATACCATAAGGATACTGCCCTTGAAGGCCTGAAGGGCACGCTTCAATTCATCCTTGGCGTCAACATCCAAGTGGTTGGTAGGTTCATCCAGAACAAGAACATTATTTTCACGATTCATAAGGAGACAGAAGCGAACTTTAGCCTGTTCTCCACCTGAAAGCACTTGAATTTGGCTTTCAATATGCTTAGAGGTTAATCCGCATTTGGCTAGAGCCGCACGGACCTCAGCTTGATTTAAGGCTGGGAAGGCATCCCAACCGCTTCAAGAGGCGTCTGACGTGACCCTTCTGCTTCTTGCTCGAAGTAACCTAGGTCAATAAAGTCACCTGTTTCAACTTCTCCTTCGAGTGGTTGAATAATACCAAGCAAGCTCTTAAGCAAAGTAGTCTTACCGATACCATTGGCACCCACGATGGCTACTTTTTGATTTCGTTCGAAGGTAAGATTCAAAGGCCCCAGCCTTGGTCAAAGGGCGGTCGTAACCAATAACGAGGTCTTTGGTTTGGAAAATAAAGCGTCCAGGCGTACGACTTTCCTTGAAATGGAATTCAGGTTTTGGCTTCTCAGCCTGCAACTCGATAATTTCCATCTTATCCAATTTCTTCTGACGAGACATGGCCATATTTCGCGTAGCAACACGCGCCTTGTTTCGGTTAACAAAATCCTGAAGGTCTGCAATTTCTTTCTGCTGACGTTCATAGGCAGCTTCCAATTGTGCCTTTTTCATAGCATAGACAGATTGGAAATTATCATAATCACCTGCATAGCGAACCAAGTCTTGATTTTCAACATGATAGACAATGTTAATCACATCGTTTAGGAACGGAATATCATGCGAAATAAGAACAAAGGCATTTTCATACTCCTGAAGGTAACGTTTAAGCCAGGCAATGTGTTCTGCATCCAAATAGTTGGTTGGCTCGTCGAGAAGCAAGATATCTGGTTTTTCAAGTAGCAACTTGGCCAAGAGAATCTTGGTACGTTGACCACCTGAAAGGTCCGTGACATCTGTATCCATGCCAAAATCCATGACACCTAGTGCACGGGCAACCTCATCAATCTTAGCATCTAGTGTATAGAAATCACGAGTTTCCAAGCGATCCTGAAGCTCACCCACTTCTTCCATCAGAGCATCAATGTCAGCTCCTTCGTCAGCCATAGACATGTAAATCTCGTTGATACGTTCTTCAGTCTTAAAGAGTTCGTCAAAAGCCGTACGAAGGACATCACGTACAGTCATTCCCTTTTCAAGAACAGCATGCTGATCCAAGTAACCCGCTGTAACATATTTAGACCACTCTACCTTACCTTCATCTGGCTGCAATTTTCCAGTAACGATAGACATGAAGGTTGACTTTCCTTCACCGTTAGCACCGACAAGACCGATATGCTCACCTTTGAGCAAACGGAATGAGACATTTTCAAAAATAGCACGGTCACCAAATCCGTGACTAAGATTTTTGACTTCTAAAATAGACATAGCATATCTGGGCTGAACCTGCCTTCAGCCCTTTCCTTTCTTGACATTAACTTTACTATTTTACCATTTTTTAGTGAAAATTTGGACCTCTGCTTCTGGAAAATTAAAAAGAAAAAGCAGGACTAACCTGCTAAATCTTTAGTTTCTCTGTAAAATACGTTTGAAGACAGGATAGAGGAGAGGCACAGCAATGATAGTCACTACTGATGTCCCAAAGGTCCCACCAATTTTAGTAAGTGCCAATACCATGGCTGCATTGAGTGGTAAAGCCGCAACGACACTATTAATAATCGTATACTTAACAAAATTCAAAATAATTTTGGTCACTGCCGCTATGACTCCAATAATTATGATGTTAGTCATTTTGTCATTTGATTTTAGAAGCTTTTCAAAAACAAGATAGAGAACATAACAAACAATCAAAGATTCTAAAATAGTAATCCAGACCTCAGCAGCATAACCATTGAAAATATCAAATAGCCTAGGCCCACTGTTGCGACTAGCGCACCTTTCCTAGCTCCGAAAATCAACACAGCAATCACAACCAGAGCATTTCCCAATGGACAAATTGAGGTCCAAAAGGAATACGAATGAACTGTACACTAACAATAATTAGAGCTGACGTACAAACTCAATTCAACTAATTCACGTGTTTTATCACTTTTCATTTTCTCCTCCAATAGGGCATTAAAAACCACTAAATAAATAACCGATATGGGGGCTCATAGCAGAGACCATATTTTAAAGGACGACCACTAGCTAGGGTTGAAGACAAGACCTGATCCATGAAATCTAAGGCAAGATTAGCTACTTTTAGTAAATTCAGATGATGAAAATAGCCTGATGCCAAGATAGCTGTTACAAGATCTCCACTGCCATAAAAGTGAGACTTATAGCTTTTCCTCATAAGATAAGTCGTTTTATTGGTCTCATTTATCAAAATAAGCCAAACCAATTTTGCCTTCCTCGAATGAAATACCTGTTAAGACAACCTTCCGAGGTCCAAAGCTTAGTCAAATCTCGCAGAAGCTTATCAACAGTGGCCTTATCATAGGAACCTACTTCTAGATAGGGAGAATCCGTTAACAAAGAGGCTTCTGTCAGATTGGGAATGATAGCATCTGCCTGCTGACAAAAATCTTTCATAGCTTCTACATATTCCATATCAAAACCTTGATAGAGACGACCATTGTCACCCATAATAGGGTCAACAAAGAGAGCTATCCGTTTATCACGAGCCAATTGACCTACAATTTTTAGTTCTTCTCTTGACTTAAAATAACCACTTACTAAGCCATCTACTGTAAAATCCAAGTGCTCCCACTGCTTATAGAATCCCTTCAGGTCATCCGTAAGATCCCGCATATAGATATTCTCAAACTCCCCTGTATGCGAAGATAAAAGAACTGTTGGTAAAGGAAGGACTTCAGTTTGACAGGCTGACATGATAGGGAGGCTTACTAGTCAAAGTCAACCTTACCCACCCCAACAAGGTCATTAGCAACAATCACTGTAGCCATCTATTTTCCTTCCCAGGTCTTTTTAAACTGTTTAACAAATCCGGTATGGAAATAAATATAATAGGCCAAGCCCAAACCAATTATCGCAGCAATTACATCAAAAGGAATTTTCATAATAGCAACTGCTGGTGTTCCATAGATAAAGGCTCTTCCCAAACCATAACCAACTAAATCAATAATAGCCCCGAGCAAGAGACCAAGAGCAGCCCTAGATTTACTCAATTTACCTAAACGACCACCAACGACAAGTGCAATAGCAAGAACTTGAAGGCTATGGGTCACTAGAGTTACCCACATAGGAAGAGGGTAAAAGAGAAAATCTCCGATGAAGGAACCTATACCTGCAATAATCACTGCTTCTGTAGGTGGGAAAATTAAACCAACTAGGAAAATAATAATCCCGTTAAAATAGAAATGACCTCCTGGCACAGGAATGGATAAGAGACTCGAGCTCAAAATAATGACAAGTGCCATGAAAAATGCAGAAATGGTTAAACGTTTTGGTGACATACCTAAAACTCCTTAGTCAATAAATATAGTATAAGTTTATGAAAATTCTGACGATTAAACAAGATAGTATTTTCAATACTGTATGGGTACAGATTTAAGACAATAAAAAAACACCACACATTCATGTGGTGATAAAACTTATTGAGCTTTTTTATCAAAGTATTTGACAGGTGCCTTTTCAAGATTTTGTAGTGAAAGCTTGGCAGTCGCGTTAGCCTCAGTACCGTAATCAGAGAAATCAATGCTAAGATCATGATCAAAATCAGCAACGGCATAGTCAACAACGATTTCTTTAACTTCCTTAGGAGCAATCTTGGTCTTATTTGCAATCTTATCTCGGTCATCATCTTTAGAAAAGACCAATGTAGCAACCTTCACTTCTTCCTTTTCTTGTTTTACATCAAGGACTACCTTCATCAAAAGAGTGTAGGCATTCATGGTTTCTTTACTTGAGTTGGTAAGTTTATAGTGAACGCGTACAGCTTTTTGACCTTCTGGTGATTCGATTTTAGTTGCAGAAAGAACTTGTACACTAGCATCTTGTCCTGTAAATAGCATTTTGTTTTTATCGTAGGTCCAAGTAGGCTCTTTCTCTGGTGTGCAAGCTGACAAACCAATAACAGTTAAGCATGCAAGAGTCAGAAGTCCTAAGATTTTCTTAAAAGTCATTCTTATAATCTCCTTAAACTTGTTTGAAAGGGGAATTTAGTTTTACCTTACAACCTTTTTATTATGTCAAAATCTAATAATCTTGTCAAATATCTCTAGGCCTCTTGCCCTTAGAAGGCAAGTAGGGTAAAATAAGGGAAAATCTGTAAGGGGTCAGTTATGAGTATTTATCACGATATTGTCGAGACCATCATCAAAGATATCCAAAATGGTACTTTGAAAAAAGGGAGTAAGCTCCCCTCTATTCGTCAACTAAGCCAGACTTATGCCTGTAGTAAGGATACAGCCCAAAGAGCACTCTTGGAACTCAAGTATCAAAACTATATTTACGCCGTACCCAAAAGTGGCTATTACGTCCTTGAAGGTCGTAATGAAGTTGATAATAAGGTGCTTCTTAACCTTAACGATTACAATCAATTGGCCTACGAGGATTTTAAGCTTTGTTTGGATGAAAGTTTGGCGGGTCACCAGGACTACCTCTTCAACTATTATCATGAACAAGCCGGACTCAAAGATTTGCTTGAAGCCTTAAAGAGTCGATTAATAGCTGACGATATTTATGTCAATTCGGATCAGATTGTCATAACCTCAGGAAGCCAACAGGCCCTCTACATCCTTTCACAGATGGATTTTGGTAATGGTGGCTACAAAATTCTCTTAGAACAACCTACCTATCATCGCATGAACCAGCTCATCAACCGTCAAAATCTAGCTTACGAAACGATTAACCGTGGTTTTGATGGTTTAGATTTTGACCGCTTGGAAGAGTACTTTAAATCTGGACAGATTAAGTTCTTCTATACCATCAGTCGTTACTCCAACCCTCTTGGATTAAGCTATTCTGCCAGTGAAAAAGAAAAGCTGGCCCAGCTTGCCAATCAGTATAACGTTTATATCGTCGAGGATGACTATATGGGAGACTTTAGCGATAGTAAAAATCTCCCGATTCACTACTATGACACCCAAAATCAGACCATCTACATCAAATCCTTTTCCATGGCTCTTTTTCCAGGTTTACGTCTAGGTAGCCTTGTCTTACCTCCTAATCTTAAGCCTACCTTTTTGAGCCACAAGGGACTTATTGACTATGATACCAATCTCATCATGCAAAAAGCACTTTCCGTTTATCTCGAAAATGGCATGTTCCAAAAAAACATTAAAAAACTTGGTGACCTCTTTCAAAAAACATGGCTAAAAGCCAAGCAATCATTGAAGAAATCTAAGGTTAGCATTTCCTTATCAGATTTCCCCTAAGGCATGTGACCTGGCAACTTCCTAAGGAATTTTCACTCGAAAAATTCAAAGCCCACAAGCAGATTCGCTTTTTAGAATCCTCCTTTATTAGACCAACTTCTGAAACTTATCTGCAGATAGGTTCATGGACAGGAAACTCCGAATTCCTTTATAAAACTTTTTAAAAAAGACAAAGTGACAATCAGACACAAAAAAAGCCATCGCTTGATGGCTTTTCTTATTTAGTCTGCTCAAAGCGTAGGTGTACAATGACCTTGTCACCATAACCGTTACGCTCCAAATCTCGTTGCAAACGGTATGAAATATAATGCTCAGCAATATTGATAAAGCCTGCTTCCATGAGACGATTTTCAACCAATGACTGAATCATGTTAATGGTTGGGCGTTCCACCTGAGCATCTTGAAGATCAAGCACTACTTTTTTCGTAACTTGAGCAAGGTTTTGGCGCCAAGTATCATCAAGAACATACACAGTCTGTGCTGCTTTTAAGATGGCTTGGTAAATTTTATCAGGATCAAATTCAGCAACTTGACCATTACGTTTAATAATTTGCATGGCTACCCTCTTTTCATGGCTTTTTCTTTTATTATGCAGAGAATTTACATATTTGTCAAGTGCAAATCCCTGAAAGAGCTATCCAGACTGCTTATTCCCAGAATTTAGAAATGTAAACTGGTTTGCCATGTTTATCAAAGGAAAGGATTGCTGTGTAGGACTCTGACTTATGATGGCGCATATAATTAGCGATTCTCTTATCACCGTTTATCAGGTGAATGTCATAAGTCTGCCCGTCAGAGCTTACAAAGTGAGCACTGATACTAGCACTACTCGTTTTTGTCCCAACATGACTAATATCTATTTTTTCCACTTGACCATCAATGGTTTTAGCTATAGGGCCTCTATAGTCTTTGTAAATAGTGACGGTAGCCAAAACATCATCAACTAAAACATAGGTCATTCCGAAAACGAACAGATAAACTATTGGGATGACAATGAAAGATAATTTACTTTTGCGGAACGTTTGTTTATGCCAAGCCCAAATATCCTGAGGTGACATGGTTAAAAATTTTTTAAAATATTGATGAACGAGTAACCTATAGACTAATAATACAAATATTACTTGCCCCAAGGGATAAGCAAAACTGGGTAAACCATCAATCAGAACATTGACTTTATCAGATTCAAAAGTGTAATGTCCTAATACCCCATCAAAAAACTCTAAAAACAAATTAACTCCTTTTTGTAATATAGTCTAGTCACTTAAAAATCCATCTTCTCAGATGGATTTTTTAACTATTAACGTACTTCTGCTTCGACTTTCTCAGTAAGAGCTTTGGTGATTTTTTCCATGTATTTAGCAACTTCTTCGTCTGTGAGGTTATCATTTGGATTTTGGAAGGTAAGGCTATAAGCCATTGATTTCATTCCAGCACCAAGTTTTTCACCTGCGTAAACATCGAAGAGTTTAACGGCAACCAATCGTTTCACTCCTGCAGAGTAGATAGCATCAAGAACTTCTTGATGAGTGATTTCTGCCTTGAGAAGAAGGGCGATATCACGTGATACTGCAGGGAATTTTGTGATTTCAACAAATGGTTGAGCCGGTTGCAAGGCTGCTTCTACAGCACTAAGGTTAATTTCAGCCACATAAGTTTCTGGAATACCGTAGTTTTTAGCAGTTTGTGGGTGAACCTGACCAAGGAATCCAATCGTTTGACCATCAAGGACAATAGCAGCTGTACGACCTGGGTGCATACTTGCTAGGTCTTTTGTCGGTACATAGTCAACTGAAACTTCAAGTTTATCAAAGAGAGCTTCAACAATCCCTTTAGCATAGAAGAAATCAACTGGTGTTGCTTTAGTTTGGAAATCTTTTTCAGCTACAAGACCAGAAATAGCGAAGGCAAAAGTATTGATTTCATTTGGCAATTCCTCTTTTGGATTACCATTTTGTTCAAAGACCTTACCGATTTCATAAATAGCAACGTTACTATTCTTACGGTTAACATTGTAAGCAACAGTATCAAGCATACCAGAGACCATGTTCTGACGGAGGGCTGAGCGGTCAACAGTCATTGGCCACATCAACTCAGTCAAGTTAGTAGGTGTCACAGCAAATTCAACAGCTTTTTCAGGTGTAGTCAAAGCATATGAGATGATTTCCGTCAATCCAGCACCTTCAGCAATGGTACGAACCTTACGACGAAGCGCTTGTGTTTCAGTCAATTCACCGGCTGTCCCTGCTGCTTCTGGAAGTGTCGTAGGCAATTTTTCATAGCCGTAGATACGTGCAATTTCTTCAACCAAGTCTGCTTGGATACTGATATCCCAACGACGACGTGGTACAGATACAGTGAATTTATCAGCATCACCAGTCAATCCAAAACCAAGTTTCGCAAACACATCTTCAATATCCGCAAAAGTCAATTCTGTACCAAGGCGAACATTTACGTAGTCAAGGCTTGTAGAAACTTGGACTGGCTCTGTATCAACAGATCCCGCTTGAACACGGCCTGCAAGCACCGTTCCATTTGCCAATTCTTGCAACATAGCTGCAGCAAAATCAAGTGCTTCAAGGACAGTATCGTTATTGATACCTTTTTCAAAACGTGATGATGATTCTGAACGAAGGTTGAGACGGCTACTTGTCTTACGAACTGATTTTCCATCAAAAACAGCAGCTTCGAGAACGACATTTTTAGAATTGTTGTCAATTTCAGTTGAAGCGCCACCCATAACACCTGCGAGGGCAACTGGTTTGTCAGCAACTGTAATAACAATATCTTCAGCAGTCAATTCACGTTCTTCACCATCGAGAGTGACTAATTTTTCCCCATCACGGGCATCACGAGCAACGATACGTGAGTCTTCAAATTTATCCAAATCGAAGGCATGCATTGGTTGTCCAAAGTAAAGAAGAACATAGTTTGTCACGTCAACCACGTTATTGATTGGACGGATACCAGCATTCATAAGAAGGTTTTGCAACCATTGTGGACTTGGTTGAACAGTAACATTCTCAACCACACGACTAGCATAAGTAGCCACTTTATCACTTTCGATGGCTACTGAAATCTTATCAGAAGCTGGTTTGCTGTCTTCAGTAACCGTTTTTTCTGGGAAGTGAACAGATTTTCCATAGATTGCAGCAACTTCATGTGCCACACCACGCATAGAAAGAGCATCCGCACGGTTAGGTGTGATTGACAATTCGATGATTTCATCATCAAGGTCAAGATATGGGAAAATGCTATCGCCAGGAACGGCATCTTCTGGCAAAATTTGGATACCATCCGCAAATTCCTTAGGAATAATGCTATCTGGAAGTCCAAGCTCTGCCAAAGAACAGATCATACCGAGAGATTCCATGCCGCGAATCTTACCTTTTTTGATCTTGTAGTTATCCGCAATACGGGCACCAGGAATGGCAACAATTACCTTGATTCCAGCAGTGACATTTGGAGCACCACAAACAATTTGACGTGGACCTTCAGCATCTCCTGTATCTACTTGACACAAGTGCAAGTGTGTGTCAGGCACATCTTCACATGACAAGACATGACCAACAACCAATTTTGACAAGCCCTCAGCAGGTGTCTCAACACCTTCCACTTCAATACCTGTCGTCGACATTTTTTCAGCGAGTTCAGCAGTGGTAACATCCACATCAACCAACTCTTTTAACCATTTATAACTAACTAGCATAATTATGATACCAAGCCCGTTAATAGCTCTCAACAAAAATAGGAAAGGCAACGTTGGTGCATCAGCACCTAGGTGACTTTATCTTTTTTGCCCAGAGCTTAGGGTGGCTTCAAATCCTTTCTGTAATTTAGGAATATGTATATCTGATATAAGAGGAAGACGAACTAACACGTTTAACCGCCTTATAAACTCCTCTCAATCAACTTAATAATCGGTTTATAGTTTTAATTTAAACAACCAGTCTCGGTCTACTTTTCCATCACCAACTAGAAAATCGTGTTCTGCGAATTTTTCGAAGCCATATTTATCGTAAAATATCTGTGCTTTGAAATTCCTTTCCCAAACACCCAACCAGGCCCAATCACAACCTAGATCACGAGCTTCTTGTAGGGCAAATTCAAAAAGTTGCTTACCCAAGCCCATGCCTTGGAAGGCCTGACTGATATAAATACGTTGAATTTCAAAGGCATTATCCAAGTGTTGCTCTGTTTGAGCAGAACCTACATTAGTCTTTAGAAAACCTGCCTTTTCACCATCAACGAGAATGAAAAAGTAACGCGATTCTTCATGAGTGATTTCATCTAAGAGAACTTCCTCAGAAAGTGCAGTGTCAAAGTAACCTTGCAACTGGGCTTCGGTATTATCATGAGCAAAAGTCTCTCTAAAGGTATCTTCGGAGATAACTTTTAATTCTGCTACTTCTTCCGGAAGAACCTTACGAATAACGACTGACATGACAACCTCCTAAACCTTATTTAAACTGTTCTGAGAAGCGAACATCTCCTTGATAAAAGCCACGGATATCATTGATTCCATAACGAAGCATGGCTACACGCTCCTGACCAAGTCCAAAGGCGAATCCTGAATAGACTGTCGAATCAATGCCACTCATCTCGAGCACGCGTGGGTGAACCATACCGGCCCCCATGATTTCGATCCAACCTGTCTTCTTACATACATTACATCCCGCTCCACCACATTTGAAGCAAGATACATCGACCTCAACGGATGGCTCTGTAAATGGGAAGTAAGAAGGACGCAGACGGATTTGACGTTCTGCACCAAACATTTTTTGAATAATCATCTCAAGCGTTCCCTTCAGATCACCCATTGAGATGTTTTTACCAACGACCAAACCTTCGATTTGGTGAAACTGGTGGCTGTGAGTCGCATCATCGGTATCACGACGGAAAACACGTCCTGGTGAGATCATCTTAAGAGGACCTTTAGAAAAATCATGTTTATCAAGTGTACGAGCTTGGACAGGACTTGTATGAGTGCGAAGCAAGATTTCTTCGGTAATGTAGAAAGTATCTTGCATGTCACGTGCTGGGTGATCCTTAGGCAAATTCATACGTTCAAAGTTATAGTAGTCTGTTTCAACTTCAAAACCATCAACAATTTGGAAGCCCATCCCCAAGAAAATATCTTCGATTTCTTCAGCTATTTGGCTAAGAATATGACGATTACCAAGGTTTACTTGGCGACCTGGAAGGGTTACGTCAAGACTTTCAGAGTCAAGTTGTGCTTGAATTTTAGCGGCTTCAACAATTTTAGCGGCTTCATCAAAAGCTTCAGTCAAAACGTCACGAACTTCGTTGACCATTTTACCAACTTTAGGGCGTTCTTCATTAGGAAGGTCTTTGAGCCCCTTCAAAAGATCTGTCAAAGAGCCTTTTTTACCCAAAACTGCAACACGCAATTCTTGTAATTCTTTAGAGTGTTCACCACGCATTTCAGCCAATTTAGCCTGCGTTGATGTTTTCAACTCTTGCAATTGTGTTTGTAAATCCATGAGATTCCTTTCTTATGTAACAATTTCGAATCGCAAACAAAAAAACCACATGCCAAAACTCCAACCCGGAGCGTTGACACGCGGTACCATCCGTTTTTTATCTGGTTACCCAGACCTTGATTCGTCAGTCGTCTTCATGAGTGAATTCGCCAAACTTCCCTTGAGGAGGCTTCCAGTCCATGACCCCCAATCCCTGTCAATTTCCATAAGGTTACTAGTCTCTACGACTTCTATTCAATTACTATCAATTTTACCAAAAAAACAAAAAGCTTTCAAGAGCTGACAAAGAAACCTTTAGTTAATGCCAAAATGGAAAATATGTCTAAGATAATTGACACATCTATATAAACTTGCTACAATTATGTCAGATAAAGTTGACATATTTAATTGCTACTTACAGTAACTCGTTAGCTTATCTTTCAGAAGGAGGCCCATTATGAATCATGTCAGGGAATTTAGAAAGAATATGGGGCTTTCGCAATTAGAACTTGCAAAGTCTATTGGCGTTTCCCGACAGACCATTAACATGATCGAAAATAACAAGTATAACCCAACACTAGAGCTCTGTCTTAATCTAGCTAAAGCTCTAGATACGGATCTTAACAGTCTCTTTTGGGATGGAAATTCCGAATAGAGATATAAGATAGAAAGAGGTAAATCATGATTAAAGAAACTTTCACTGACAAACTCATTAAACGTTTTTATGGTATCACAGGTCCTTTAGATGAACAAAAGCGCCAACAGGTTGATCGAATGGGTAACATAGCTTTCGTAGTTCTTTTCTTTACCTTACTTTGTGGTAATTGTATTGCCTTTCTTATAGGCTTTAAGTATCCCGAACTTGTAGCTCGTATTTATCCTATCCTCCTCTTGATTATCATTCTGTTAGTTAGCAGCATCCTTACTTATAAGTTAAAGATAAGTGCTGTTAATGCTTTTGACGAGGAAGAACTGACTGAGAAGAGAAAAAACAACTTAAGCACGTGGGGCTTAAGTCAGGTTTATGCTTTGGGATTAGCATGTTCTTAGGCATGCCCCTAGTTCACTTCTTAGTTGACAATAAAGACTATTTGACAGAATTATTCTCAATCCGTAATATGCTATCAGGCATCTTTGAAAGCTATCTTTTTTGGGGCTATCATGCAGGGCTTAGTTAATGCTGGTATCAAACAAGCCAAATCTCAAGCTGAAAAAGATGACCAATAAACTCAAAAGACAAAGAAAAATCCAGGTTTCCCAGCCTGGATTTTTTGCTCGAAAGAAGACTTCTTAGAACTTGTATAACGCGAAGCCTAAATGTGTCCAGAAAATCGTATCTTAACACATACACTATAACTAACTTCAAAAAACACCATATCCCCATATGACATTTCCTTAAATATTGTAACATGTCAGTGCAAAATGACAAGTCACCCTCTCTCTCATAAACCCTAAAATCCTAATCATAGCCTTTGTTAAGCCATTTTACGCAATCGATTGCGTAATTTTGAAAGCGCAAACTTAATGTTTTTCTGAAAGTCCTTACAAATTTTTTGAGACAATGAAAAAAGATAGTGATAAAGCTATCAACTATCTTTCATGAAAATATAATCTATTTTTAGTCTAAATCAAGGTCTTTCAGTTTGACCGAAACGATTTTCGAGACACCTGATTCCTGCATAGTTACCCCATAAATAGAGTCTGCTGCAGACATCGTTCCCTTACGGTGGGTAACTACAATAAATTGACTGGACTTGTCAAAACGATTAAGGTAGTCACCGAAGCGTTTAACATTGGCTTCATCCAAAGCCGCTTCTACTTCGTCAAGGATAACAAATGGAATGGTTTTAACACGAATGATGGCAAAGAGAAGGGCAAGAGCTGACAAGGCCTTCTCACCACCAGACATAAGGTTAAGTGATTGAATTTTCTTACCTGGTGGCTGCACAGAAATTTCTACCCCAGCCTCTAGGAGATTGTCTGAGGTCAAAATCAAGTCTGCTGAACCTCCACCAAACATCTGGGTAAAGGTCTGTTTAAAGCTTTCTCGGATAGCCTCAAAGGTTGCTTTAAAGCGTGATTTCACTTCATCATCCATGTCATTTATGGTATTCAGAAGGAGGCTCTTAGCTTCGAGCAAATCATCCTTTTGTCCGTTCAAGAAATCAAGACGTTGCTTAACCTCTTCAAATTGGGCAATAGCATCTACATTGACCGGACCCAAAGCTTTAATCGAACGTTCAAGACCTTGCAGATTCTGGCGAGTTTGTTCGACATTGTCAAGAGGACTAGCCTGACCTTTGGCAACTTCAAGTGTCATCTGGTAATCTTCAGCCAACTGAGTCGCAAACTTACGAAGCGATTGACTAATCTGACTTTCACGTTCTTCCAAGCGAGTCTGCTGACGAATCAAGTCCTCGTTACGATTGCCAGCTTTAGCCAAACGCTCCTCCAAGTCTTCCAACTGACCTTCGTAATCTTGCACCTGAATCTTGGCACGGACAAGAGCTTGTTCCAAATCGTCCTTACGTTGAACAGCTTCTTTATGCTGTGCTTGCAAATGCGGAAGACGGTCAATTTGGTCATCATTGACCTGGTTATTAAGGAGGGCTTTAAGACTATCCGATTCCTTCATTAACTCAGACAAGTCGGCTTGAAGACGATTGCTCTCTGTCTTAGCAAAACGCAATTCTGCTTGCAAATCACGTTCCTTCAACTGAAGTTCAGATTGCTTGTCTAAGAGAACCTGTTTTTGTTGGCCAAGTGCATCTTTGTCTTCCTTAATAGCTTCAATACGGTCGTTAATGACCTCACGCTTGGATGCAATTTGTGCTAACTCTGCTTTAAGTTGTTCAGCCTTGTCTTGAAGATTTGCTCCATCAGTTCCCTGAGAATCCTGTTTGAAACTATCCACTAGGGTTTGATTTTTCTCCACCTCTGACAAGGCTTGTTGGTGTTCTAAGTCTAGTTTTTGCTCCTGAAGACGAGCATTTTCACCATCTACCTTAAGGTCTTCTAACTCTTTCTGTAGAGCCTTACGTTTGATCTTGAGGGCTTCAACTTTAGCTTCACTATCACTTAATTGAGCCTTAATCTGGTTAATTTCAGTAGTTAATGCATCCAGTTCAGGCTTGATAAAGAGATTATTGTTTTGTTTGTTGGTACCACCAGCGAAGGCACCACCGGGACGAATCTCAGACCCGTCAAGAGTAACCATACGAACTTGGAAACGAACCGCTCGAGCTGCCTTATTAGCATTGTCAATGGTATCAAAGATTGCCGTTACCCCTAGGAGGTTTTGGAAAATGTTAGATAAGCGGTCCTCATAGGTAACCAAATCGGAAGCCATACCAATAAAGCCAGGTGCATTGGCTAGACTTTGGGCAAATTGTCCGTTAAGTTGACGTGGTTTAATAGTGGTCAACGGCAAGAATGTCGCACGACCCTGACGATTGCGCTTCAAGTAGTCAATCGAACGCTTAGCAGCCGCTTCGTCCTCCACAATAATATTTTGCCCACTAGCTCCCATAGCAATTTCAAGAGCCGTCTGGTAGCGCGTATCAAAGGTCAAGTGTTCACTAACTGCACCAATAATTCCTTGAATGGATTGGGCGTTTTGAAGGACAGCCTTAACCCCTGCATAGAAATTAGAATGATTTTTTTGAATAGATTCAAGACTTTGACGACGGGCATCTTTACTCTTAAGGTGATCCATGAGGTCAAACATCTGCTTTTGAGCCTCTTGATAGTCCTTATCAATAGCCTGATAAGCCTGAGCCTTTTCTTTGTAGTTAGCTAGGAGGCTTTGAAGACTCTCTTGGGCTGCTTGATAAGCTTTTTGGGTTTCACTAGCTATTTCCTGAGCGGAGAGCAAGTCTGCCTGAGCTTGTTTATATTCTTCAGCTTGAGCTTCCAATGCTTGGGTCTGACTATCCATGTCGTGGGTAACCTGAGTCAAACTGTTGGAAACCTTGGCTTCCTCCTGCATCAGACCAACATAGTCCTCACGTAAACGTTCAATAAGTGTATCTGGATCATCAGAAAATTGCTCTAGTTCTTTTTGAATAGCAATCAACTCTTTGGCAAGGCTATCCAACTCTGCATTCAATTCAACTTGGCCTTGATTAACCTTATCAAGGGATTCTCTTACCTCTGCTTTCAAATGCTCTAGCTCACTGAGACGAGCTTCAGTTTCTTCTTTTTTCTCTGAACGCGCTGACTCTCCATGGTATAAAGATCAATTTGACGCTCAAAGTCACTAATAAGTCGTGTGACATCCACTAAGGTTTGTTGGTCAGAAGAAATTTGTTCTGAAATTTGGTGACGTTTTTGCTTGAGTTCTTGGTTCTCCGTCTCTAAACGATGACGTTCTTCATAGTAGCTGGTTAATTTGTCCTTGACCTCTGCCAAATCTTCTTGCGTTTGGGTCAAGTCAGATTTGCCAACTTCAATATCGTGGACCAAAAGATTAAGCTGTGTCTGTCTACGCTCTTCATCTAATTCCAAGTAACGTTTGGCTGTGGCTGCTTGTTTTTCAAGGGGTTTAACCTGACCATCTAGCTCGTAGATGATATCTTCCAAACGATCAAGATTATCTTGGGTTTGATTAAGCTTGCTTTCCGTTTCTTTCTTACGTATTTTATATTTGAGAACACCTGCGGCTTCTTCGAAAATAGCACGGCGCTCTTCAGGCTTGGCATTAAAAATAGCCTCAACACGACCTTGAGAAATAATGGAAAAAGAATCACGGCCGAGACCTGTATCCATGAAGAGGTCATGAATATCACGCAGACGAACCTTACGACCATCAATCAAGTAATCATTGTCACCGTTTCGATAAATGTGACGCTCCACACGAATGGTTTCACCAGCACCCGCGATAAAGCCATCACTGTTATCAAGAGTGACTGCCACTTCCGCATAGTTGAGAGCCTTACGAACCTCTGTTCCTGCAAAAATAACGTCAGGCATCTTGCCCCCCACGCAAACTCTTGGCAGATGATTCACCCAGTGCCCAGCGTAGACTCTCTGTAATATTTGATTTTCCCGATCCATTTGGACCTACAACGGCTGTTACTCCCTTGTCAAAGACGACTTGCGTCTTGTCCGCAAAGGATTTAAAGCCCTGCATTTCAATTGATTTCAAATACATGCTTAATTTCCTAGTTGTTCAAGGGCAGCCTTAGCCGCTGCCTGTTCAGCTAATTTCTTAGATTTTCCAAGACCTGTGCTGAGCTCCTTACCATCAACAGCTACCTGCATAGTAAATTCTTTGGCATGAGCTGGTCCAGACTCATCGATAACGGTATAAGTAATATCAACCGTACCATTGACCTGAAGACGCTCTTGCAAGGCTGTCTTATAGTCTGTTACGCGGTCAAAGTTCCCCTTTTCAACCTGAGGAATCATGACCTGATTCAAGAATTTCTCAACTGCAGGCAAACCTTGATCCAAATAAAGAGCACCGAGGAAGGCCTCCCAGAGGTCACCAAGGATAGTGGCACGTTCACGTCCACCAGATTTTTCTTCCCCTTTACCAAGACGGATATACTGTTCGAAACCACAAGCCTTTGTAAAGCCTGCCAAACTCTCTTCACGAACGATAGTACTACGCATCTTAGACATTTCCCCCTCTGGCTTGTTAGGGTAGCGTTTGTAAAGATAAACAGAAATGACTAATTGCAGAGCCGCGTCTCCTAAAAATTCCAAACGTTCATTATGTGAAATGTTTAGGAGGCGGTGCTCATTGGCATATGAGGTATGGGTAAATGCTGTTTCTAAGAGGTCTTTTTGGCTAAAAACAATACCAAAATCCTGCTCAAGTTTTTGTTCAAGTTGATTCATGAAACTTCCTTTCTTTTTAAGCACACTAACTATAATTATATCAAAAAAAGCCAATTTTCATGATAGAAAACTGCTTTTAGACCCTATATCAGCTTATTTTGCGAGATTTAACCTATTCAACTAAAAAAGCTGAGCAAGCTGCTCAACTTCATTTTCTTAATAATCAGGACGAACGACACCTGTAACTGTCTCACGTGTTGCCTCGACATCTTCTTCGAGGACAACCTTGATGATACGTTTAGCTTCTTCTGAAGTACATGCAACCAATGGCAAACGAAGTGGTCCAACTTCGAAACCAAGATGATTAAGAACAGCTTTAACAGGTGCAGGGCTTGGTACTGAGAAGAGAGCGTTAACTTTAGGAATGAATTTACGTTGGATAGCTGCTGCTGTCTTGAGGTCACTATTTTCAATAGCTTCAAGCATGGCATGCATCTCATCACCGTTTGTATGAGAGGCTACTGAGATGACACCGTTAGCTCCAAGGTTCATAGCGTGGAAGGCATCCCCATCTTCACCGGTATAAACCAAGAAATCTTCAGGTTTGTGCTCGATAAGGTAGGCCATATTAGCAAGGCTGGTACATTCTTTAACACCAATGATATTTGGATGTTCAGCCAAACGAAGCATGGTATCAGGAGCCATTTCAACAACCACACGACCAGGAATATTGTAGATGATAATTGGCAAATCAGAAGCATCCGCAATGGCTTTGAAGTGTTGGTACATACCTTCTTGTGATGGCTTGTTGTAGTATGGCACGATAGCAAGACCTGCTGCGAAACCACCAAATTTGGCAACTTCCTTAGCAAACTCGATAGAGTCGCGTGTATCGTTGGTACCGACACCAGCAATCAATGGCACACGTCCATTAACAATTTTCTGAACAGCCGCAAAGAGTTCCAACTCCTCATCGTGAGTAAGTGTTGGACTTTCAGCCGTTGTTCCCGCCAAAAGAAGAGCTTCTGTATGGTGAACCAAAAGATGCTCAATCAATTCTGGAAGGGCATCATAATTGATTGAGCCATCTTCGTGGAAAGGTGTAATAAGGGCTGTGATCAGTTTGACATCTCTTAATTGATCAATTGACATAATATTCTCCTTCAACCGTTTTCTAATCCTTTCCATTTTACCATAATTTTGACCAGACAGACAGATAAGTTGACAATTTTCTGAAAACATGAGGACTGACTGTTTCAATTGATAGCCAATAAACAAAAAACAGAGAGAAGTCTCTCTGCTTTATAGAATCTAGCTTGATTTTAGTATTTTAATACAACATTAAATCCTTACTGATTTCTGTTTCGCTCCCTATTTCAATTCAAATTTCAATTCTGAAGTTGGGCGAACCAAACCACGTTCGTGAAGTGTTTCTGCGATTTGGACTGAGTTCCAAGCGGCACCTTTAAGGAGGTTATCTGAAACAACCCACATGTGGATACCTTTTTCAGCATCCAAGTCTTTACGGATACGTCCGACGAATGTATCACGTGAACCTACAGCATTAACGGCTTGTGGGTAGACTTGGTTAGCAACGTCGTCTTCAAGGACTGCACCTGGGAATTCTGCAATAGCAGCTTTCACTTCGTCAATTGGTGCCACTTCTTTTGTTTCAATGTAGACTGACTCTGAGTGAGCTGACAAGACTGGAATACGTACACATGTTGCTGATACGGCAATGCTATCGTCTTCCATGATTTTCTTAGTTTCGTTTGTCATCTTCATTTCTTCGTAAGTGTAGTCATTTTCAGTGAAGACGTCGATTTGAGCCAAGGCGTTGAAGGCGATTGGGAAGTGTTTCTTATCGCCACCACATGGCAAGATTTCAGCTTTAACATCACGTGGGTTAACGCCGTCATTCAAAACTTCTTTCAACTCACGTTGTGTTTCAAGGATTGCTCCCATACCAGCACCTGATACGGCTTGGTAAGTTGACACGATGATACGGTCCAAGCCCCATTTTTGACGAACTGGCTCAAGGGCAACCATCATTTGAATCGTTGAACAGTTAGGGCAAGCGATAATACCGTTGTGAGCATCAAGCGCATGTGCATTGACCTCAGGTACAACCAATGGTACATCTGGGTTTTGACGGAAGTAAGATGTATTATCAACGACTACTGCACCAGCTTTAACGGCGTATGGTGCATATTTAGCAGAGGTAGATCCACCAGCTGAGAAAAGTGCAATATCTACACCTTCAAATGCGTCTTCAGTCGTTTCTTCGATGGTCACATCTTGTCCTTTAAATTGCAAAACTTTCCCTGCAGAACGTGCAGACGCAAGGTAGCGAATTTTATCGATTGGAAGTGTTGATTCTTCCAACATTTTGATCATTTGAGCACCAACGGCACCTGTAGCACCGACAACAGCAACTGTGTATCCCATAGTAAAACCTCTTTCGGAATTTTCTATCAATTTAGTTTAGTGAATCTATTATACTACGTTTAAGCCCAGTTGAAAAGGGTTAAAACGCCAAGAATAAAGAAAAAATCCCCTACCAAATGGTAAGGGATAGGAGGCATCTTTCGATGAGAGTAGCAGGTTCACACAACTACTCAAGGTCCGCTCCTGCGTTACAATCTAATGTAGACCTCCTCAGCGCAAAAGGCTCCAAAGAGCCAATCGACTCATCGCATGTTTCTATTCTAGCATAATGAACGACAGAGTCAAGTCATGAATACCATGTAGGTATCCTAGCCATTTGGCTTACTTACCATCCTCATGACCATCTTTATAACCACGTAGGTATTCTGTTTTTTCTGAAGTTGTTGTGAATTTGCCAAAAAGAGTTGATTCCTTTGAGTATGAATCATAATTATCAATGCCTTTTTCGGCATCCGCAAAGCCATCCTGGTAGCCCTTGGTATAAGCCTTATTATTTACTTTTGAATGGTATGAATTCCCATAGCGATGATAAGAACGTCGACTCATATACATCCAGAACCAGGGATTACGGATGACATCTTGTCGGTAATAACGGTCACGGGTTTGATAGTCGTCATTATTGTCAAAAATACTTTTGGCCTGGTCATCTGAAAAATCATCATTTTGTTTGGAATACTTTTTGAGAGTCTCATCATCACTAACTTTTGCACCCGATTGAAAGTTAGAACGCTCAGTGTCATTTAGCTCAGGAGCTGACATCTTAGGCTTTGTGTATCCTGAATTTGTATCCGATTTTGACTTGCTAGAACTGTTACTTGAAGAAGACTGACTGTCTGAATGGCTCTGACTGCTACTTGATTTGGAGCTAGAATCAACGTCTGAACCCGAACTATGCGAGCTACTAGAACCGTAAGTCTTACTAGATCCATCGTAACTGTCACGATCACTACTTGACTTGTAACTCTTACTAGACCCACTATCAGATTTATACCCTTTTCCTGAATTGCCATCAGAATGATGTCCTTTGCTTGAGCCAAAACCAGATTTGGATCCACTTCTGCTACCTCTACTTGAAGAACGCGAACCACTACGTCTGCTTCGTAGAGCGATGATGTTTTCAGAAGTTTCTTGAGCTTTAACTTCTTGTGCTGTTGTCAAAATTAGTCCTGAAACTAAGGTCACCCCTAAGAGAGTCATGCTTTTTTCTTAAAAAAA
>ENA-OQBV01000403-OQBV01000403.1-human-gut-metagenome-genome-assembly--contig:-NODE-403-length-24451-cov-3.952886_pt1 | contig 24451 bp, 32 predicted proteins | sample MGYA00242750_ERZ504559 | MGnify/ENA primary metagenome ERZ504559 (study PRJEB26092, sample SAMD00036230) | human gut metagenome | host: Homo sapiens | study: EMG produced TPA metagenomics assembly of... | reverse complement strand
AGGTTATGGAATTTCTCCCTGGGGTTATCCGTTATTACTGTCAAATGTATTTTTTTGCAGTACTCTTTTTAGGGAGCGCAGTATATGTTTTTTCTGATATTCCAGACGGTGGAAAAGAAAGTATGTTTCATTATATTAGATTGGGAAGGATAAAATGGGGAATTGTGCAGCTGATTACAATTGTATTCCTTGCACTAATTATTACGTTATTAAGTTTTTTGGTAAGTGTTGTAACTCTATTGCCCAATATAGTAGGGGAAAAAAATTGGGGACGGATTTATTATACAATTGCTTTAACAGATGCATCTTCACAATATGAATTATTATTTTTATCTCCATATAAAATATTGAGTCATTATAAAGCAATAGAAGCACTTTTAATGACAATGGGAATGGTATTTTTAGTTTTAACCTTTTTAGGAGTCGCTATGTTTAGTATAAGCATATTTTTTTCAAATAGCATTGCGATTATTTTTGGAGAAATATTTGCGATTTCCCCATTGGTTGTGGATAATATTTCTCAAAAAACTCCTATTGTACAATTTTTCTCTCCTGCATCATGGATAGGAATTTCAAATATTGGATACGAGTATAATTGGGATTGTCCTACAATGGGGTATATTATATTTGTATTGTGTGTATTAATTGGTGTTCTTTCCGTTATGAGTTTATTAAAAATAAAGAAGAAAGGAATATACTAAGATGCTTCAAATAAAGAGTGTGAGAAAAACGTTTAATGAAACAGTAATACTGCAAGAAATCTCATTGTTATGTGAACGTGGAAAAATTTATGGAATTATGGGACGTAACGGATCAGGGAAATCTGTTCTGTTCAAGTGTATATGTGGATTTCTTGAAGTTGATAGTGGTGAAATAGTCTTAGATGACCAAGTTTTATCAAATGGTAAAATGGGGAATAAACGAGTAGGGTTTATCATTGAAAATCCTGCATTTCTTCCACAATACAGTGGTTTTCAGAATTTAGTTATGTTATATTCCATCAATAATAAAACGGATACTCAAGTTATAAAGAAATATATGAGTATGGTGGGATTAGATCCAGATGATACAAAAAGGTGAAAAAATATTCAATGGGTATGAAACAACGCTTGGCTATTGCGCAGGCTATTATGGAATCTCCACAATATTAATTTTGGATGAGCCATTTAATGGATTAGACAAAAGTGGAATAGAACATATTAGAAAGCTGCTGTTGGAGTTAAAAAAACAACCATTGTATTATTGGCAAGCCATAATAAAGAAGATATAAATTTGTTATGTGATGAGACTTTTGAGTTATCCGAAGGATTACTTAGACCTGTGCAGAAAGAAAGCAATGAATAATAGCAAACAAAATAAAGATAGTAAATGTTGGTTGGTTATTGTATAATACAAAGTATATAGATAATAGTATATATATACTTTAAAAACAAATGGGATATGAGATGGATTCTGGATAACACGAAGGAGTATGTTAAATGAAGAAAAAAGCAGTAATTGGGGTAATCATTGGTTGTGTTGTATGTATGTTTATTTTTGCTTATTTTGGTGTGGCATATTATTTTTCTAAACATTTTTATCCAAATACAACAATCAATAAAATAGACGTATCAGGAAAGTCTCTTTTAGATGCAACAAAGCAATTTGAGAAAGTGATTGAAACATACGCAGTGACTATTGAGGATGAGGGTGTGGAAGAAGAAAGCATTTATGGAAAAAATATTCATTTAAAGTATGCTTCCAATAAAGAAATTCAAGAGGTCTTAAAACAGCAGAATGTCTGGTCATGGATTGTGGATATTTTTGAGAAGAAAACAAAAACAGTGAAATTTAACGTGGAATATGACGAAACACTTTTGGATGAGCAGATCAATCAGCTGAAAATACTAAAAGAAAATCAGATTCCAGGAGAAAATGCAAAACCGGTATTTAACGGGGAACAGTTTGTGATTCAGAAGGAAACGAATGGTACGGGGATTGACTACGTAAAATTAAGAAAAGCAATCGAAAATAAGCTAAAGGCCCAAGATACGAATTTGAATCTGGAAAAGGAACAGTGTTATCTTGCACCAGAATATACAGAAAAATCAGAAAAGGTACGTGTAGCATGTGATATCATGAATTCTTATCTGGAAGCATCTGTTACATATGAAATGACAGAACCTGTGATAGTAGACCGCTCTCTGATTGGCACTTGGATTACGGTCGATCAGAATATGGAAGTTGTATTTCAGACGGATCTGATCAAAGCATGGCTGGAAGAATTTGGAAATAAATATGACACTGTTGGAGCTACCCGTACATTCACAACACCCGATGGACGAGCTACTCAGGTTTCAGGGGGAACCTATGGATGGTCAATCGACGAAGAAACAGAGCTTACAAATTTGAAGAATGATATCAAAAATAAGGCAATTGTGACAAGACAGCCGGCATATTATGTCGGCGGAATGGCAGCAGCTCATGCAATGCCGGATTGGGGAGGTACCTATATTGACGTAGATCTCACTGCGCAGCATATGTGGTATGTGATCAATGGAGCCGTAGAATTGAGTACGGATATTGTTTCTGGAGAACCGATTCCAGAAAAAATCACACCAGAAGGGGTCTATACGATTTTAGAAAAAGAAGCGGATTCTACGTTGGTCGGCGAAACTAATCCAACGACAGGACAGCCGAAATACATTCAGCCTGTAAGATTTTGGATGAGAGTAACATGGAGTGGGATTGGATTTCATGATGCAGACTGGCAAAGTGCATTTGGCGGTACTCTCAATCAAATTTCGGGAACAGGTTCCCACGGCTGTATCAATATGCCGGTAGATCAGGCACAACTTTTATTTAGTAAGGTAGAAGTGGGAACACCAGTTATCATTCATTATTAAAGGTATGGATATGAGAGGAGAGAAGAAAATGAGAAAGATTATTTTAGTTGTGATATGTTGTATGCTTGTCTGTACAGGGTGTAACAGGCAGGTAGAACTGACTGAAGAAGAGGCTTTTAAAGGCGTAGATGATATCATTACGGATCAGCAGATTAATATACACTTTGCACTCAAAGAGAGACCGTTGCATGAATTAGATTCTTACTTACTAGGATTAAGTATCGAATCTCCATGGGGAGAGTCCATGATTCCAAGCATGACATATTCACCATTTAACAAAAAATTAGGAGTGAAAATAAGAGCAGAAGGAAAGGAGTGGATGATAGAAGACCTATATAGGAAAGATCAAAAAGTTGTGTATAAATCAGGAAATGAACTTCCTACGCAAGGGGGTGAAGTAAAAGAGTCTGTGAAGAGCATTTATGAAAATGCAGAATGGAAATTAAAACCATCAAAAGATGTTTATCACATCTGGATAGATCAATATATAGAAAATACAGAAGCAATAATAGAGCCTGTAGAGTTGTTTCGCCTTATAGATCAAACGTCAGGTACTGAATTTATTGTAAGTCTTACAGATATAGATATGATAATGGATGGATGGAAGTCTCAGAAAGAAAGTGGAATTGTGGAGTGAAAAAAAGAATTGTTATTTTATGTGGAATCATTTATATTTTAACACTTAGCATGGGGTGTAGTACGAATCAGAATGATGCGGAAGAGAGACTGAAGCAGGAACGATTTCAAGGAGTGGAAGAGGTTGCTACAGATCAACAGATCAATATGTATTTTGCATATAAGGATATCGAAATGAAAGAATATAATTCTTTTCAGTTTCGTATGAATTTTACTTCAGATACTTATCCAGATAGTGGACTCAGTCAGTCATTTAGCTCTAAAAATGGAAAAGTGGGGATCAGAGTCAAGACTTCTGGAAATAATCAATGGGAAATGGGAAATTTATATTTTGAACCGAATAAAACAGTGTATCAATCCACTGAAAATACGAATGGCTATTCTGAGGAAGAAAGTCTTTTGAATGAATTGTTTAAGACAGCTGCCTGGAAACTTCATCCGTTGAGGGAAGATTATCGAATCTGGTTGGATGATTGTGTACGAGTAGGGAATAAGAAAGCCAAAAGTGAATCTGATCCGATTGAACTTTTTGAGTTGATCGATCAAACTACAGGAACAACATTTACGGTTTCAATTAGAGTGGTATTTGATGATGAGAGATTGACTTAATGTAATGAGCATAGTTGTTTTTTATATGTTCCCTTTTAGGAGCCCTTTTTGGGCTCAAAAGGGAACAGTATTTAAGCTTAAACTAGTAATTAATTGCGTAAAATGATACTTGCCCTTTCTAGAAGTTTGAGAATAGCGTCAAGGCCAGAATAGATAGTGGTAACGGTGCCTAATCCGGCTCCAGCTACAACACCTAGTTCAACCAATGCCCATCCAGCAATACAAGCTACGCAAGCAACTGAGGCATACGTTACAATTTGGCCGGCTAATTTATATTCGGGAGTATAAATCACAACTTGAACAATCCAGCCAATAGAAAGCTCAAGATAACGAGATTCACTGCCTTCCCCATCACCTGGAAGGTATACTTCATTGCTTTCCCATGTAACGGAAAGTTCGGCACAGTTAGCTTCTTTCAGCTCTACTTGTAAAGTTACACTGCCTTCTTGCATTTCTTCAGCGATCGAGATGCATTTTTCAAATGCTATATTGTAAAACTGTTCTGAAAATCCAGAAGTATCAATTTCAGAGAGTACTTGTTTTAAAGTTTCTTTAAAATTAGCAGTTACCGTTCCATCAGATTTTAGCTCTATAGGTATTGAAATCTTAGATGGTGAATCAGGAACAATGACTGCTTTTCCTTTTGTTTCAATAAACAAGTTTATCTCCATATTTGTACTTGGAAAATGTGCAACTTGTATGCGACAATCATATAAATCAATGTTTGTGGTAAAAATATTTTCCAAAGGTGCAGTTGCAGTAGTAAACCTGTTTAAATATTTTTTATATAAAGCGTTGATTCGTTCTTGTTCTGTAATGTATTCGACTTCATCAAAGATTATACATCCCTGATCCTTGCCTGGCTCGGGAGAACGGGCAACTTTATCAATTGCAAATGATGGAGAAGAGGTAAATGTAGTTTCAAAAAATTGATCAAATGCCCAGTTTTTTGGTAGAGGATAGCCGCAGTTACCGGTGAATCCACTTGACATATCAGATACAAAGGAGGATGTGGTTAACATTTTATCAGCTAATGCAATACAAATCTGACGTGGACCGTAGACGCCTATTTTGTATTGCTTTTCATTTAGAGTAGAACTGAAAACACCATAAATTTCTTGAAAGTATTTAATGATATAATCATCAGTTTCATGTGGTAAACAATCAAAATCAACAGCAAAATAAATTGTAGTTTCATGTAAAAAACCTAGGCGGGTTGCGGCTTGAATTGCGATAATAGCATCTGTTGAACCCTGAGAGGGATTTTTAAAATAGTTTAGATAATAGCCACCATCCTGATAAATTGGAAAAATGTATAGTCCAGCAGAAGTAACTCTTTCGATTTCAGCTACAGTTAAGGCTTTTGGTCTAAAATCTGTGCCAACGGTACCTGTCAAATATCTTCCTACACATCGATATCCTGCATTATACAAATCAAGAGCTTGCTGTTCGTTGAGAATAACGGAACAGTCGCAAGCCTGGGCAGGACGAGCGGTATCTCCACAACTCAGCAATAGTGATTTCATGGTAGAAACATCAACTGTTCCAGATTTATCGTCAATAATCTTGGATAACGCATAAAAATTTTGGAAATTTGTAACAGCAGCTCTTGTTGCGTCATCAAATACTCCATCAAAATTACCAGGATCATATCCATTAAAATAAAGTCCGTACTGAACTAGTTTGTTAAATTTTGTTTTTGAGTTTCCGGATACGAGAGGTCCGGGGAATAAAGCAGTTGTTTGTTCTCCAAAGTTCAGTTCATTTAAATTTGTGAGTGTATCATTTGGAGAAAGAATACCTTCAGCAGCTTGAAGTGCACCCAAAACAGAAAGTGCTGTTTCCCTGGACATAATACCATCACATGCACGTACGCTTAAATAGTCAGAATACTCTTTATTTAATTGTCTTTGAATTATTTGGATTTTGCGATCCCATTTCGTGGAAGGATTGGCAGGTTCTGTGAACCAATTAAAAGATAGCAATGCAGCCCACACTTTCCAATCTACTTTTCCTGTTACACCAATGTTAGCATCTTTTTGAAGTTGTGTTACGGCGTTTACCCCAGATGTATAATAGATACCAGTTATTCCTCCTGCAGCATACCCTTTAAAAAATAATGCGCATTGTAATAAACAGACATTAGGAATAGAAGAATCATCAGGGTTCATTTTCTCGATTACTGGTAGCGTTTTGAATTTTTTAAGTGTAGCAGGACCAACAGATCCAACAGGATCTAATCCGTTTTCAAGTTGGAAAGCTCGGATTACTCCAGATACAGTTACAGTTCCTGTGTAACCGTTTTCTTCTAAAGGAATCCATTCAGAACGATGTCCATACATTGCATTGAGATAAGCTTGAGCTTTTTTAACATTTTCATCAGCCATAATTAATTTCCTTTCTGATAAGTATATCGAGTTTGTGAGGGATGCTCCTTCCTAAGTTATTCAATTCTATTTAGGAAAGAGCATCCTGATTTTAGTATACAAATGCTTATTTAGAGTTTACAATTTTATTTCATAAGACAGAAATTGGATGCAAACATGCTCCCATAAGCATAATTCAATTTGATAAAATAATTGCCAGAAACGATCTTGCCATTCTGGTTATAGGCAATAATGGACATATTTTTTTCATCACTTGCACCAGCAGTAGCTGATTTAGTATAAACCATATTACCAGCAGCTAAACTTGTTACATAATTATTATTTCCATCTACAATGTTTAATCCGTGTCTCAGTCTGAAACAATAGCAAGATCCTAAGTTTGTCATATTTTGTAAAGTACCGGAATATGCAAGGTTCCCGTATCTGCCGTCATATGAGTTGATAAACCCGAGGGTATAGCGTCCATCCGGATCAATAAACCGTACTTCATTGACATTAAGATAACCTGTAGTTACACCAAGGTTAACAAATACTTCTCCCGGATACAGTTCTCCGCAAGGACCGGAACAATCTGATCTTCGATATACAGGGATGGTTCCACTATTTACAATCATGTGATATCGAGCCATTTTTCAATTCTCCTTTTCATTTTAGAAAATATTTTATAAAGTTGATGTAATTACCAGTTCCCATATAAGGCGATACCGCTTGCAGAAGAACTGGTTCTTAATCCAGTGTCGACATATCCATAGGCGCCCGTTGAATCAGCCATAGAATCCCATCCACCAGTACGTTTTTCGGCAAAATTGATTGCCTTTAGGAACGGTGAGTCAATGCTTGCCATGCTGCTCTTACATAAAACTCGTTTTCCAGCAGCTACGCTTCCAACTACCTGTCCATTGAAGTTATAAAGGTTCATAGTCTGACGCATCATAAAAGCAACGTAATTTTGTCCGTTTAGCGAAACAGTTCCATAAGGACGAGTATGGATAGGTGTTTTTGAACTTGCAGGAGCACCATTCAGATATCCTCTAAGGGGCTGCCCAGAAGGTCCTAAGAAATAGATAGCGACTAAGCTACCTTCGGCACCGATAACGGTAAAAATTCACGATTCATTAACTCCCCAATCGCACGATTGTTACCATCAGTGACAGTAACATTTCTTCCACTTAAATTAACACAACAATCTCCAACTAATGGCATAAAAATGTCTACCTTTTGACTTTGATTTATTTGATAATCGATTATCATAAATTTATAAAAAAGCAAATAGAGAAAAAAATGTAACCTATAATTTTGAAATAAATAAAATCAAATAGAAAATCACACTAAATAATCACAATAATTGGACAATTTATCAGAAAATATTGCTTGGAAATGCAAAAAAAATTATATTATAAACAGAAGTTATGATTAAAGGAATACGAGGGAGGTGAGAGTATGAAAGGATAAAGTGTATGAAATGTTTATAAGTGATGAAAAACAGTAGTAGAGGAGTGAAAGGTATGAAAAAAAAGAAAATTGGTATTTTTATTAGCAATGATGATGTGCACGGTGGCGGGGGTGCTTCCTGTCCATGCAGGGACAAGTTATTTAGATGTACAAGCAGGAGATCAGTACTCATATCCTACATATAAAGACACTGGTACAGATTTTGAAACATATTATTATGTGACACCGACAACATATGTGGGAAATGATATTATGGGGAGATCATTTTCTGTGGATGGTAAGTATAGTTCTACAATTACGATTATGTATAATTATCCGGACAAATATTCATATGAAATTCATGGTCCTCAAGTTGTTGGAGGAATTTATTACAGAATGTTTGCACATTGCAATATGGCGGGGTGGCATTTAATTGGTAGATATACGCCTTAATAAAGGCGTACATCAAAAAAGTACATATAATAGGTTGGCGGAGTAATCTCCGCCTGTAAAAATAAAGGTGGAGAATGAACAGCAAAATTTTAGTGATAATGATAATGGTAGTACTATTATTATCTGGGTGTAGTTTAGAAGAAAATGAAAAAAAGGAAGAAATTGCCAATATTAATGATTTTCCTAAAATGTATTGTAAAAGTTATGAACACTTAAAATTTGAATCGGAGATTATTATTCGAGCAAAAAATAATAACATTTTGTATGAATGTGTGGCAAAACCTAATAAATTTAATCATAAAAGTGCGATAGAGTTGTTATTTCCCAAAGAACAAAATAGTCAGATACAGAGTGATGGAAATAACTATGTACATAGTAATGGGAATACGCTATATATCAATAAAGATTATTTGTCTTTTAATTCTAATTCATCAGAAATGGAACAAGCCTTGGAACAAATTTCATTAGAAGAGGATACAAATAAAGCCAAGGGTGTGGAAAAATTAGATGAATTGAAAGCACATACAATAGAAAGGGAATTGGAAAAATTAAAGATAGATCAAATTTCTTTTTATAAATCCCATGAGGAGGCAAAAAATAGTGCAGGCGAAAAAAGCTACTATTGGTTAGGAAATCAGAGCTATCAAGAACTTCCCGTATTTAATACGACTTTGTTTGCCGGGATAAATGATACTTGGGCTCCAATACAAATCTTGTCTACAGCAAATGGAATAGAAAAATTGCAGGTTTTGTATAATTACTCTTTTGAAAAGAAAGATAATAAAATTGAACTGAAGTCCTTTGATCAAATCGCCTTAGCTTTAGAAAAAGAGTATTCCATGATTTTAGGAGACAATAAACGTGTTGTATCAAGGGCGGAATTATTTTTCTGGGTAGATGTAAATCAGGAATCAGAAGTTTTTCAAATGATACCAACATGGGTATTAAACGTAAAGGAGTTTTCACAAAGTAGTTTGCAATGGAGAGAATATCAAGAATTAGTAAATGCAGAAACAGCAGAGGTAATGGAAGTAGGAGAATGACAAATGAAATATATATCGATGGAATTTAGACGAAGCCTTTTTTCCTTAAATTTTTGGGTTGGTATTCTGGGAGTGAGTTTGGCACATTTCATATCAATACATAAGGTGGTGGAAAATGTGATTTCTGTATACAACACATATCAGTGTGCGGTTTATTTTACACCATATATCATCAGTTTGATTTTCTGCGTATTACCATTTGGTTTGAGTTTTTGTGAAGATATGGAAAACAATTTCATACAACAAATTGTTTTAAGAAAAAATTTGAAGATGTATGTATTCTCTAAAGTTATCATTATCTATATCACATCATGTTTGGCAATGGTATTAGGTACAATATTGTTTGTTTTTATTATTAATATAAAGGCTCCGTGGATATGTGAAATAGATAAACTGGACAATGATCTTTTGGCAAAAATGTTTATATTGAAAGGGTACCCGATGATATATTTCGTTATAAAAGCATTCTATAGTGGCATAATATCTTCAGTTATTTCGTTAGTAGCAGCCGTTCTCTCGTTGTTTTGGCAAAACAGGATGTTTGTACTTTCTATTCCTTTTATCGTGTATTGTATATTACTGTATTATGTAAAAGATGTGTTTAAGTTAGATATTAGAGAATTGTTTAATCCTGTATATGGGAAAAATAATATGATTATTTCTTTTTTGCTAAGTATAGGGATTACAATTTTATTGGGGGTTATGTGTATTTAAAATTGTGGAGGCAGTACAATGAAAAGGGAATATAAAGCTAGCATTTTGGATGAAATTTGTTGGATAAAAAGGATAGCAGGTAAAAAGAATATTTTTGCTACTAATGCTTTTATTTTTGATTTTTGACAATCTATTTTGGAACCGTTAAAAAGTTTTTGTGAGTATTTCTGGTTACAAAATATCACCGTGGGTTTATCCGTTTCTTATTACAGATTCTAATTTCTTAATTATTTTTTATGTGCGGAGTTATTTGTTTTTTCTCGAATACCATCTTTTTTTAAAGCAAAAGATTGCTATTATTTTTTTACGGATGGTAGAAAAAATGGATTGTAATGGAATTGGGGTATGTAATTTTAAGTGCCGTTATGATTTCGGTTTTAAATATTATAATGACATGGGGTGTACTAAATATTCAAATGCATTTTGAAAATAGTTGGGGAAAGGTATTGTATACCTTGGCTAAAACGAATGCGGGAGAACAATGTGGTTTGTTTTGGAATATATCAGCACAATACATAAGTGAACATTCTGTTATGGAGAGTATGATAATTTCTATGATAATAACAATATTTGGTATTACATTTTTAGGAATATTCTTGTTGTGTTGCAGTCTTTTTTTTAATAGAGTTATAAGTATTGCACTGAGTTCAATTTTAGTAGTGACCTCTTCTCTCGTTGTTAATCTGGGAGATCTTATGCAAAAGAAATTGGCTACAATTTCTCCAATTGCGTGGATGAGAGTTGCGGATTTGGATGTTAATAGATTTGGGGTTGAAATAAGTCCGTCATTGTCTTTCATTATCTGGGGATATTTGATTTTAATTGGAGGATTAGTAGGAATAATATGCAGAAGAGCAAATAATATTGACTTGATATGGGAGGAATACGAGTGAGAACGGGAATTCAAGTAAAGGGTATTTCAAAAAAAAGTAGGAGATCAGCAAATTTTAGAAGATGTTGATATTACGTGTCTGTGTAAAAGTATTACAGGAATTATTGGGAGGAATGGTTCAGGAAAAACCGTCTTATTAAAATGTATATGTGGTTTATTAAAGCCAGATAAAGGGAATATTTACATACTGGAGAAGTCTGGAAATGAAGAGGCGCTACGATTAGGTAGCATTGGTGCATTAATTGAAATACCGTCTTTTTTGTCAAATTATAGTGGGTTAAAAAACTTAGAATTGTTATATGGTATTCATAATAGAGTGAATAGAAAATATTTAAAAGAAATTATGTTGAGTGTTGGGTTAGATCCTGAGAAAAGAAAAGCAGTAAAAAAATATTCTATTGGTATGAAGCAGCGTTTAGGTATAGCGCAGGCTATTATGGAAAAACAAGAAATAGTAATTTTAGATGAACCAATGAATGGATTGGATATTGAAGGGGTGCAGCAAATAAAACAGTTACTTATTCAATTGAAGAATGAAGGTAGAACAATTTTGTTGGTTAGTCATAATCATGAAGATATAGAGGAACTATGCGATGCTGTTTATGAAATGTCAATGGGAAAAGTCGAACAGAAAAAATAAAATGTTTGTGTTAAGTGGAAGTTTTTATAGAAACTACATTTTGGATTGTAAAAAGTGATTTTCATATTACCGAACAATTGAGGAAAACGATTTTAAATATTTATAGCTCTTATTAAATGGAAAAATATTTATCAAAATAGTTTCTAAATATCTAAAAATCATCTTCTTTAATGTGGGAGGTGAAAAGATAAATATGAAAAACATTGTAGACTTTAATATTGTTGAAAGTGTTGCATCTGGAACAATCGCATTTTTTTTTGGGAACTGGGATTTTTTGTTAAAATCTATATTAGTGTTGGTTATATTGGATGTTATAACCGGATGGATAAAAGCAATTTGTAATCACAATTTGTCATCTGATGTTGGATTTAAAGGTGTACTTAAAAAGATTGTTATATTCATAATAATAGTCTTGGCCAATATTATTCAAAGTTTGTTGAGTCAAAAGATTCCACTTAGAGAAACTGTCATTATGTTTTATATCCTTAATGAGTCTCTTAGTATTCTTGAAAATGCAGCGTATTTTATTCCAATTCCAAAGAAACTAAAAGAGGCATTAGAGCAGCTAAAAGAACATGAAGATTTATAAGTTGGGAGGTATTGGGGATATTTAAGGTAAGCGATATATGATAATTCATGATATAAAAAGGAGTAAAAGGATATGGAATATACGAATAGTTCATTGGTTGACTGTGAAATAAAAAGCCCTAATAATAGCGGTAGACGGACACATGATATTGATCGCATTACTCCACATTGTTGTAGTAGGTCAACTCTCAGCAGAAGGAATTGGAAGTTGTTTTCCTCAGGGAAAGGAAGCATCATGTAATTATGGAATCGGAAAAGATGGGAGAGTTTGCTTGATTGTAGATGAGGCAGACAGAAGTTGGTGCAGTTCCAGCGAGGAAAATGATCAACGTGCTGTTACTATCGAATGTGCTTCAGATGTATCGGAACCGTACGCAATGACCCAAGATGTATATAACAAGCTAATAAAATTATGTGTAGATATTTGTCAACGAAATGGGAAAACAAAATTACTTTGGTTTGCAGATAAGAGTGAATCCTTGAATTATATTCCAAAGTCAAAAGAGATGGTTTTAACAGTTCATCGCTGGTTTGCCAATAAATCTTGCCCAGGTAACTGGCTTTATGAAAGACTTAGCGATGTGGCAGATAGGGTAACGGAAGAGCTTAGTGTTGGTAATTCATTGGATGATAGCAGTAAAATAGCATATCAGGTGCAATGCGGAGTTTATAGTGAAAAGGTAAATGCAGAGGAGCAATTAAAAAGAATAAAGAATGCGGGATTTGATGTCTTTATGAAAAAGATAAATGGTATGTATAAAATTCAGATCGGTGCCTACAATGTCAAAGAAAATGCAGAAATAATGTTGGAAAAAATTAAAAGTGCTGGTTTTGATGCGTTTATTACTATGGAAAACAATCTGGGGAAAGAGGTGTTGCCCTTAAAAACGAGTACAGAAATCGCAAAAGAAAATTTTTGCGGGTGTTTGTTCTGATTCTAGATGGGAAACATGGGGAAATGGGCAAACAAGAGTGGATCGTCTGACAAAAGCAGGATATGATGTAAACTCTATTCAAAAAGAAGTGAATAAATTATTTGTGTAGTAAAATACTTCATCGATGTGGTACCCCAAGGGAGACAGTATGATTATAGTAACCAGCATTACAGGGAGTACAGTACTACAACCGTTTGTTTGCGATGGAAAATTCCGATTAACAAAAAGTATCCCGGTAATTATGAAAAGCGGAAACAGCGGCGTCTCCAGAAGGAAAAAATGATTCTGGAGGATTTCTGGTTGTGGCTAGAACAGCAGGGATTAGTTCGGAATACTTGCATGAATAAAGCGTTGGACTATGTGCTAAACTGCTGGGATACGGCAGAGACCTATTTGGAAGATGGACGCTGCTGCTTTACCAATAATCTCAGTGAGAATGTGATCCAACGCATTTGCTGTTGACCAGAAAAAATGACTATTCAGTAATTCGGTAGATGGTGTCAATGCCAGTACAGGGTGTACACAATGCTTGAAATGGCAAAGATGAATGACCTGAACATAGACAGATATCTGAAAGTTCTACTAAAGTATTGGTCTACAACAGATGAACAGCTCGCCGAATTAGCACCTTGGAGTGAAAAAATCTGGTCTATCAAAAATCGCATGTGAATTATAGTGAATTACTCCAACTTGAAAATGGCTGGAGTAATTTTATATTCTATCGCTTTCCTATTGATTAAAGTTTCTCCAATATACTCGTATGGTTTATCAGTCATCTGTTAAGTTCTGACATATTTTAATAAAATCAGGTTTGCTTAATTCTTTTACTTTTGTGTAAAATTCTTTTGGTGTTAATAATTGATGTGGTGATGTACAAGGTCCACCTAACAATTCGTTAATGTATTGTTCTGCATATTCTTGATCGAATCCTTCTAACATTTTAAATCCCGTGTATGCTTGCAGTACAGCCGCTTCACGTTTGGTCATAAGTAAATCTCCTTTAATATGATTTATAAGAAGGGGGATTTTTATAGTGTCCTTTTGATCCTATGCCCCCAAATTTAGATATTCCGATGTGTAAAGGAATATACAAATTTATTGAAAATCTAAGAATGAGAACTTCTCGATAAACAAGCAGTTCCTATTAATCATCCGTTGCGTTTCTGCAGATTTTAATAAAATCTGGCTTAGCTCGTTCTTTTAATTCAGCTGTAAAGTTTTCATTTAGGAATTCGATATATGAAAATGGTCTGCCAAGCAATTTTTCAATATATTGTTGAGTGTATTTTGTATCGTCCCCCTCTAACATTACAGTTCCTGTATATACTTCCATTACTGCAGCTTCTCTTTTTGTCATTGAAAATTCTCCGCTCTTTAATATTGTCCGTTAATTAGGATTATACATTTTTAGGGTTACTATAAATTTTGACTAACAAGATATGTAATATCTAGATACCAATACGCTCAATCATATAGATAAGATTATTGGGATTTCTAAGATATTCTTTATTTCAGTCCGGATATTTTCCTTATTGTTTAATACGGTCTCTGTCAGTCTGTTCGCAAAAAATCCATATCATACTTTACCAGTGGATGTGCAATGAGAAATAATTCTAATTTTTCTTTTTCTGCTTCTGTTACTTGTATACATTTTTTAATTTCTATGTTGGCAGTTGTTGAAAAAAATAGCTGGTACTGTCTTTTGGCTTCAGGAATTTGCAGAATTAGAACCTTGTCATATGCAACTAAAAATTCGTAGCCTTTTGGTAATTCAGTCAGTGGTTGTTTCCAACTATAAGATGCCGGTGAATATCCCCTTGTTGGTGGTTCTGTAAGAATAGGGATTCTCCATTCTTTGCCATATTTAGTAGCAGTCCTTATTTTTCCCCTTCGTATCCATTGACGTACAGTTACGGATTCAACACCGTACTGTTCCGCGTATTGTTCCACGGTTAATAACTCTGATTTGACAGATAGAAGAATGAATTCCTGATCGCAAACCATATCCAGTTTGTTATCTGGTGCAAGTCCACGAAAGTTATAGTGATTACAGAATAAATAGATACCATCATAAGATAATGTAAGTTCATAGGCCCACCAATCTTCAAGCTCAGTAAATAGTCTCGTACTCACTAATTTTTTTGGAATTTTTTTAATAGTTCATTTACAACATGGTAATAAGCAGCAGAATGTCTCGTATCATCTTGAGATTTTTGATTAACAGTTTTGATAATACAATCAAATTTTTTTAGTAAATCTTGTTTAGAGGTCATGTGATTTTTCTTGAACTGGTCGCTATATTGTAGAGTTCTTTTGTTACTGAATTTCATGAATCCCTCCTACCTACCCTTTCCGCATTTGTATTATATCAATACAATCTGATGGGAATAGTAAAAATTTTTGTTTTTTTCGATAATTGAACCCTAAAAGTGGCTTTCCTCTATGAAAGGGAGAAGCCACTTTTTAATAACTGCGTTCTGCAGAAGGGAGGTGATCCGAATGGAACTATCTCCCAAACAAAAACAACAGGTACAAATGAAGTTTGATACCTATTGTAAAAAGACCATAAAAGGGGAAGTAAAGCATTGCTGGAGAGATCTGACAAGACAGAAATCGAAAGAAAGCTTGTTTTCAGAATTGACCAGGCAAGAATTGGAACAACTGTATTCTATGGATAAGTATTGTTTTGATCGAAGGTATTTTCAGGTCATGGGAAAAGCAGTGGAAGTCAATGATCTACAGATTGCAGAAGCATTTCAGAAACTGTCGGAAAAGAAACGAGAAATCTTGTTGATGCTGTATTTTTTGGACATGACAGAGACGGAAATCGCATCCGATCTACATTTGGTACAAAGTACGATTCACTACCATAAGCAAGTTTCTTTAAAGCTGATGAGACAGATATTGGAGGAAATGTATGAGTAATGGAAAGAAAGCATTGCCGTATGAAGTTATCATGTCAGCAATTTCAGGAGATGCTGAATCTGTCAATTATGTTTTGGAATATTATGATCCCTACATAAATGAGTTATGTAAAAGGAAAATCAAATTGGCAGATGGAAGTGAGCATGACCAAGTGGATGAGTTCATGAGGCTGAGAATCCGGGCAAAATTGATTGAGAAGATCGTGAATTTTAAGATTCTTCCGAAAGAGCTGGTTTAATCCGTTCCCTTTCCGGAGAGGACAGCAACTGCACATTGAAAACAGAATAGAGAGATATCCTGCAGGACGTATGGAACAGACGAGCTGAGCTGCAGATACGCCAGGATTGTTTTTGTGCGACTTTATGACATTGTGTCGTAAAGTGTCGAATCAGAAAATTTACAGTGAAGACAAAGGCAGGAGCGGGAACTATCCATGTAGCAAATAGGAGTGAGGGAGCCTATAGCGAAGACTCTGTTTCTGGATAATGATACTTCCGGATAGAAAACCGGTCTGAAAAAGATGGTGCAATTCCAATGTGAACTGTTGCCCTGACAGTAACCTGCAGGATAAAAAATAACATGAGGTGATAGAGGACATTTACCCGTATAGTACGAAAAAACATCAATGACAAAAGAGGAGAAGCAAATGGAGATAGAATTTGAAAACCATGAAGAAATGAAGCAAAAAGTACGAGAAGAACAGAAAAATCGACTTATAAGTTATCAGGAAAAAATCAATACAGGAAACGTGAAAGCAAAAGAGAAGGAGGAAAATTAATATGAATCCAGAATTTACAGAATATGTAAAAAACCATATTCGGGAATATCTGCCAGACTCTTATGCAAATGCTGAAATTCAGATTCAGCAAACGATAAAGAGTAATGACCGGATTTTAGAAAGTCTGATGATTCGAAGAGAAGGAGAAGACGCTGCACCGATGATTCACTTAGATAATTTTGAACAACAATATCAAAATGGGGAATCCATGAATGAGATTATGAATCAAGTTGCGGAGCAGTGCATGCAAGGAGAAGAAATACCGTTTGACAGAAGGGATTTTCTTGATTATGATGCGGTGAAAGAAAATTTGACAATCAAGATGTGTGATCCGGAAAACAATGTAAAATATTTGGAAAAATATGCACACAAAAGTTGTGGTGAGCTTACGGCATTGTATAGCGTAATATGGGAACAAAATGAATTTGGTACTGCAAGTATTCCGGTAAGTAAATCCAATTTGGAAATGTGGGGTGTTTCTATAGAGCAATTACACCAAGATGCACTTTTAGCAGATCGTAATAGAGGATATGGCTTATATAATATGGAAAACTTGGTAAATTCCATGGTGTTTGACCGTGAGCCGATCAACTTGCTTTTGAATGCAGATGCAAGCGGTCCTTCGGAGAAAGCAATGTATGTATTGACGAATACCAGTAAGATAAATGGAGCGAATGCACTGGTGCAGGAAGAATTACTGGCACAAGTAGGAGATGTTTTAAGGGAAGATTATTATGTTCTTCCGTCTTCTGTTCATGAAGTGATTCTTATACCAGATAATGGAACTATAGCGAAAGAAGACTTAGGGCAGATTGTAGCAGAAATTAACGCAACGCAGGTTTCAAAAGAAGATCTGCTTTCAGATAAGGTTCAGTTTTATGATTCCAAGCAAAAACAATTGCGCTTGAATAAGGAAGAAAGGGCAAAGGAAAAGATCACTGAAAAAATAAAAGAACCAGTGGAAAAGAAAATTCAGCGAAATATAAAGGAACCCAAAATAAAACGTCTTAAATTGTGATAAGGAAGAGAAATAAGGAGTATTTTCTCTTGACAGGCTTTTTGGAAAAGAATAGAATACGTATGATCGTACTACGGAAACTTGTGAAGCCCGTAGTCCGGAAGGCTTCCTACGGGGGGCCTTTCGCCATTTATGAGGAGATAGGTGAAATTGAGCGGAAAACGGTTTCTGACATATGATGAGCAGATTTCATTTCTGTCAGAACAAAAACAGCTGTTAATTGAAGATCAGAAATATGCAAAACAGATTCTTTTCAAAATTGGCTATTTTGCATTGATCAATGGATATAAACAGATATTTAAAGATCTACATACTAATAAATTTAAATTGGGAGTAAGGTTTGAGGATGTCTATGAATTATATAGTTTTGATCATGATCTTCGCAGCGTATTTCTAAAATATATTTTAATCTGTGAACAAACAATCAAATCTTCTTTGTCATATCACTTTTGTGCAATTTATGGAGAACATCAGGAAGCATATCTGGATCCTGCCAATTACTTACAGGCTGGAAAAAAGATTCCCAATATTAGAAATGTAATAAAAAAGATATCAGAGCAACTGAATGAGAAAAGTAATTGCTCGTATATTCAACACTATATAAAGAAATATCAATCGGTGCCGTTTTGGATATTGATTAATGTATTGACAATTGGACAGGTATCGAAACTTTATGCCTGCCAGAAAGGACGTGTAAAGATTCAAGTCTGTAAAGATTTTGGAACAGTCAGGGTGAATGAAGTGGAAAGAATGCTATCAATCATGACAAAATTCCGGAATGTATGTGCACATAATGACCGTTTGTTTGACTTCAGGACACAAGATGCACTACTGGATATGTCAATTCATAAAAGGTTGCAGATTCCAAGAAAAGCAGGGAGGTATTGCTTTGGAAAAGAGGATTTGTTTGCACAGGTCATTATTTTAAAGATTTTTCTACAAGAAGAAGATTTTGCTTTGTTCTATACGGAATTAAAACAATGTTTTGGGAAACACCCAATATATGAGACAGTTTTATATAAAATGGGATTCCCGGAAAACTGGAAGAAAATTGCAGTCGAAAAATACGAGAATCATAAAGAAACTTTATGACACGGTGTCGTAAAGAGGAAACGGCAGACTCTGATAGGGTAGGCTGTTTTTATTTGGAAAAAGTGAATCTGTCGAAGAATAAAAAATTCTAAAAAGTAAGAACCATAACAACGAGAGGAGATTCTTATGCAAAGTAATGTAAGTAAGAATGAATTTGTAAGATATGAAGAAGGGGCTAAAAGATATTCTATGTGTAAGCACACTTTCATGAAGTTAGCTCAAGAGGCTCATGCTGTATATAAAATCAATCGATTGACACTTGTAAATACCAGAGTATTTGAAGAATATTTAGAATTGTTCAGAGTATAGCAAGAATTTAAAACTGTGGGAAAGATAGAGAAAGTGTATATCAAAAAAATAATTGAATTTTTGATATACATTATGTATAATGGAAATAGATTATGAAACGGAGGTGATGCGGTTGGCAAGAACCGGGAGACCAAGGTTAGAAAATCCTAGGAGTGAGGGCGTTTTTATGCGACTGACGAAGGAGGAGCATGCAGAGATAGTAGAGTATGCGAAGAAACATAATCTAACCATAACACAAACACTAGTTGATGGATTTAGAGCATTACAAGAGAAACAAAATTGTATGTGATAGCTAGCAAGATATCTTTTCCATAGTGGAAAGGTGGTTGCTAAATGGCGAAGGCGAGAAAGGATAATAAAGGTAGAGCATTACGGCGGGGTGAGAGTCAAAGAAAGAGTGATAAAAGATATATTTATCAGTATAAAGACCCTAATGGGACACGAAGGGTCATTTATGCGGTGGATTTGTTAGAGTTAAGAGAAAAAGAGAAAAAAATAGTTCGGGACCAGCTAGATGGACTAGATACTTATGTATCCGGTAAAGCAACATTAAATACAGTATTTGATCGATATATGGCAACAAAATATGATTTGAAGCCACAAACCAGAGTTTCTTATAAATATATGTATGATCATTTTGTAAGAGACAATTTTGGTAAGCGATATATTGGAGATATCAAGTATTCAGATGTGAAGCTTTATTACTATCATTTGATAAATGAAAAAGGGTTCAAACCAGTAACGATTGATAATATTCATACATTACTTCACCCTACATTTAGAATGGCAGTAAGGGATGGGATTATACGAGTAAACCCATCAGAGGGAGTTATGGCAGAAATAAAAAGAAGTAACAGCTGGGAGAGAGGTACCCGACATGCATTGACAAGAGAACAACAAAAAGCATTTATGGAATATACAGCGAGTAGTCCGTTATATAATCACTGGTTGCCACTGTTTACAGTATTATTTGGAACAGGATGTAGAATTGGTGAGGTGATAGGATTAAGGTGGGATGACTTAGATTATGAAAAGCGTCAGATTAGTATAAATCATGCAGTTATATATCGAATGATGGAAAATGGAAAAGCTGAATTTCATGTATCAACACCGAAAACAAAAGCCGGAAAACGGACAGTCCCCATGATGGATGCTGTTTATCAAGCATTCAGAGATGAGTATGAAGCACAAAAAGAACGGGGATTTAATATAGAAGTATGTGATGGGATGAGTGGATTTATATTTGCAAATCGGAATGGAGGATTACATAATCCATCAACGATTAACCGAGCAATTCGAAGAATTTATGAATCTCATAATGCAGAGGAAATTGTAAAAGCGAAAAAGGAAAAGCGGGCACCAATATTGATTCCGCATTTCTCTTGTCATCATATGAGACATACCTTTTGTACAAGACTTTGTGAGGTGGAAGAAAATATAAAAGTAGCACAAGATATTATGGGACATGCAGATATTGGTACTACTCTTAATATTTATGCAGAAGCAAATGATGAAGCCAAACTGAAGGCAGTGAACAGTATGCAAAAAAAATTTGATATTTTCTAGAATAGTTTTTATTTACTTAAAATGGAAAAATAAAAATTGACATCAAATAAAAAAAAGACATCAATTTGACATCAAATTAGTGGTTTTTGATGGATAAATATGGATAGTCTTAAGGAAGATAAAACAATAAAATAGTTTCAGATTACACAGTATGGACTTATATGGATTAGGTCAATTTATAATCCCGACAATGAAGTCATTGGATAAAAAAGACCAATAAAATCAAGGGTTTGCGGACTTCCAACTTGTATGGTACGACAGGAGTACGACAAAATAACCTATCTTAAAGGGTTAAAACAAACGATTTTAAATTAAAATCGAGTCAGTTCAAGTTCATATTTTGTACTATAAGGACATTTTCTAAAAGAAATTTTAGAGGAATGTCCTTTTTTGTTATGGTCAACGGAACAAAATAAGAAAATGGAGGAAGTCAGTATGAACAGTACAGCGTTAGGAGCAGAAAAAGAAAATATTAACTTTATTAGTGAAGCACATGAGAAATTCTACTATGAAAAACTTCAGAAAGTCAGAGAAGCAGATGTATATCACAAGGCACTTTGCTATTGCCTTGGAATGAACGAGGATACACGAAGAAATGTGGATAAAATTTATAACTTTAAGACTGGTTGTGTAAAAACGGAGTGCCTGCATGAGGGCTGGCAGACCAGTGGAAGTGCAAAGGTTGTCAGAATGGCATTTAATCTGTATTGCAATGGTACACCGAGCGTAGATGATGAACAGGACACAGAGGAGCAGGTGGATGAGTGCCGGAGATATTCAGTAGAGGATTTGTTCTGCTGTTGCTATGCACCATATTTCTGGCAGGCAATACAGATTCGCTATCCGGAGTATGCCACATACAATAAAAATTTGTATGCAATGTTTGGAGGAAATGATTGATGTTAAAGATTCGGTTGATGGGAACAAAAAATGATATTACATGGTTCAAAAAAATCATGCAGAGACACCCAAAGGTAGAGGTTCTGGAAATGTCAGACCTCTATCCCAACAAGGGAACAGATAAATATTACAGATCGTATGTAGAAGTAAAAAAGAGCAATGTAAAAGAATAATAGTAGAATTTGGAGGAATTTCATCATGTGTAAAGTTATAGTAATCGGAAACCAGAAAGGTGGAGTTGGAAAGACCACCACAACAAGTAATCTAGGTATTGGACTTGCAAAAAAGGGGAAAAAGGTGCTTCTGATAGATGCGGATGCACAGGGAAGCCTGACAGCAAGTTTAGGCTTTCAGGAGCCGGATAAACTGGATGTATCTCTTGCAACCATTATGGCGAATATCATCAATGAAGAAGATATGGAGCCGGATTATGGCATCCTAAAGCACGACGAGGGTGTAGACCTTATGCCCGGCAATATAGAGTTGTCGGGATTGGAAGTATCACTGGTAAATGTCATGAGCAGGGAGCTTGTGCTTCGGACTTATATAGAACAGCAGAAAGAAAGGTATGATTACATTCTGATTGATTGTATGCCTTCCCTTGGCATGATTACCATAAATGCCTTTGCAAGTGCCGACAGCATCCTTATTCCGGTGCAGGCAGCATATCTGCCGGTAAAAGGTCTGGAACAGCTTATAAAGACCATAGGAAAGGTAAAAAGGCAGATCAATCCAAAATTGGAGATTGAAGGTATTCTGCTTACTATGGTTGATAACAGAACGAATTATGCAAAAGACATCAGTGCATTGGTTGTGGAGAATTATGGTAGCAAGGTAAGAATATTTGAAAACAGTATTCCGATGTCGGTAAGAGCTGCGGAGATTTCTGCTGAAGGTGTCAGCATTTATGAGCATGATCCAAATGGAAAAGTAGCGAGTGCCTATCAGTCATTGACAGAGGAGGTGCTTGCAGATGAATAAAACAGGAAGTGCCGCAAAGGTAAAACTGAACAGCTTCGATGATTTATTCGGAGATGGACAGCCACAGGAAGGAATAGAGCAGGTACAGGAAATTGCATTATCAGAACTGCATGAGTTCAAAGGTCACCCATTTAAGGTACTGGACGATGAAAAGATGCAGGAGACGGTGGAGAGTGTCAGAGAGCATGGCATGCTGATGCCGGGTATTGCAAGACCAAGAGCTGAGGGCGGCTATGAAATTATTGCAGGACACCGAAGGAGACATGCGTGTGAGCTTGTAGGACTTGATACAATGCCGATGTTTATTCGTAATTATACGGACGATGAAGCCACGATTATCATGGTGGACAGCAATATTCAAAGAGAAGATATTCTTCCAAGCGAAAAAGCGAAGGCATATCGCATGAAATACGAAGCCATGAAGCATCAGGGAAGCAGAGCAGGTGGACTTACGCTGGACGAACTGGGAGGAGCTGCAGGAGAGAGTGCAAAAACTGTTCAAAGATATATATGGATTTCACGATTATCGGAACCGTTGCTTGATATGGTGGATTCGGGGAAAATAGGCATTATGCAGGCTGTGGACCTCTCGTTTTATCCGAGGATGCACAGCAATGGATATTGGTAGCAATACAGGACACCAATGCAGCAATCACAAAACAGCAGAGCGCATTGCTAAAGGAAAGTGACAAAAAAGGAGAGTTGACCTTTCCAATGGTGCGTATGCTTCTGGAGAAAGAAAAGCCAGTAGAGCGTAAGGTTGTTATAAAAACAGAACGCATTAACAGTTATTTCCCGGATACATACAGGCACAAGATGATATAGAAAAAAATAAATATTTTCAGCTATTAGATAACTGGGAAAAATACGCAGTAGGAAGGAGGAGACGAGAATGGGAGAAATTTTGCAGCTAGACTATTATTACGGAATAGAAGCGGAACAGTTCTCATTCTATCGTGTTCCACGCCTGCTGATAAAGGACGAGAGATTTAAGAAGCTGTCCAGTGATGCAAAATTATTGTATGGACTTATGCTTGATCGTATGTCGCTGTCTATGAAAAATGAATGGTTTGACGATGAAAATCGTGCATACATCATTTACACCATAGACAGCATAATGGAGGATTTGGGATGCGCTAAAGAAAAGGCTGTAAAGGTATTGGCAGAGCTTGATTCTGTAAAAGGAATTGGTCTGGTAGAAAAGGTTCGCAGGGGACTTGGAAAACCGGATATAATTTATGTGAAAAATTTTGCTTCTATTACTGAACAGATGGACGAAAAAGAGCCAGCAAATGCTGATAAAATCACAGAAGTCGGAAAATCGAACTTCAAGAAGTCAGAAAATCGAACTTCTGGAAGTCAGAAAACCGAACCACAAGAAGTCAGAAAATCGAACTTCCGGAAGTCAGAAAATCAAACCTCTGGAAGTTCGGAAATCAAACCTCAAGAAGTCGGAGAATCGAACCCTAATTATACTAACTATAATCAGACTTATATGAATCAGACTAATTATAACCAGACTGAGTTGAGTTATACCAATCCAATCAATCAATCTGTGACAGAAAAGCCACAAGCTGATGTGATGGATGCGATGGATGATGCACAGTCTTACATAGAACTGATTAAAGAGAATATCAGTTATGATCATCACATGAAGTATGATGGCTAT
>ENA-OQBV01000402-OQBV01000402.1-human-gut-metagenome-genome-assembly--contig:-NODE-402-length-24503-cov-2.661224_pt1 | contig 24503 bp, 23 predicted proteins | sample MGYA00242750_ERZ504559 | MGnify/ENA primary metagenome ERZ504559 (study PRJEB26092, sample SAMD00036230) | human gut metagenome | host: Homo sapiens | study: EMG produced TPA metagenomics assembly of... | reverse complement strand
GGGCGAAATATTATATTGGTTAGGTTGTTCTTTTTTATAATAGAATTATATTCATCAGTTGGTGTACCTCCAATAAGGCATAGTGTTACGTTTGTATGTATTGATTTCATTGCTTCTAATAGAACATCAAAACCTTTACGGTGAATAAATTGTCCTACAGATAGAATAAAATAAGTTTTATTATGTATTCCAAGTTTCTTTCTGAATTGATTCTTTCTGCTCATCTGTTAAGATTTCTTTTATAACATCGCTGGATCTTATAGAAGTGAAAGGATAGCGGTAGATATTATTTGGTAAAGCGCTATAGTGTATGAGGTAATCATCCGTGCATTTACTGGGGCTTAAATAGAATGAAGCTCCGCCTATTAGTCTTTTTTTAAGAGGTATTTAATTATATTTTCATGTTTAGGAATTATCCCTCCATCTGTTTCAAATATATATTTCTTTCCTAGGAGCTTTAATAGAAGAATAAGTAAACTTTGAGTACGGGTATGATAACAGCCTATAACTATTTTATCATATTTGTTTTGTAATATTTTAAATAAAATTTTCCATTTGATTTTTTGCTCATTTAACCATTCCTCAGCAAAATAATATTTGAAGTTAAAAAGTTTTTCGTCTATCCAGTTGAATTTTTGTTGTTTAAATCTTTTTCCCTCAAATATGACGGTTAAATGACAATATTGAGAAAATGCATTATAGAAGTCTACTCGATAGGGGGTTGGTAGATTGGTGAGGAATAAGATCCTTTCTAATTGTTCTTGCATAAATCCAATAAATTAATTTATATTATAATATAGATTGAATAATATATTAACCATTTCTAATCGATAATTCTATTGCTTAATATTTTATCCAATGAAAGATTATAGATGTTTTTTATAATCTCATTATCCATTTCGTGTTCAATTTGTTGAATAAAAAAACTGATAAAATATGTTAGCAATAAAAAAAATGGCAATATATATATAACTATTTTTAATTGGATAATAAGTAAGAACTACTGGAACAACCCACAAGTGAACTAAATATATTTCATATGATATTTTTCCCAGTAAAGCTTAAAAAGCTATTATTTAGTATTTTCTTTACATATTGTAATCCGAAAATAACACTTAAAGCTAATGATGTTTTTAAACAAAGTTGTATGAAATGAAATAATATTTTGTTATCAAAACTCTCTCGTATGATAGGTATTTGTTTTATCCCTAAAGAAAAAATTGCCAATATAGCCATTAAAATGATAAGTATAGACATTTTTTTGGGGGGAAATGCCATAATAACAGATAAATGGCGTGATATCATGATTCCAAGTATGAAAGTTATACTTTGTTCTGCCTGTAAATCTCCACCAAAGAAGAATATGCATAATGCAGCTAAGGCATAAATAAGGTATTCATATCTTTTTATTAAGTCAAATCTATGAATGATATAGAAAATAACGTACCATAAAAGTTGATATTGAAGATACCAAGGGATAGGTTTTATTAAAGTAATGTTCCCTAATATTGTAGGGATGTCTAATTGGGTAAAATCATATTGAAAAATAAAAAATATTAATATCCAAGGAAAAAAAACGTGAAGAAACTTCCTTTTCCAATATTGTGATAGCCCCTTTTTTTTATAAGATTCAGATAACCCAAATCCGCTAATTATCAGAAATATTGCAACTCCTCCGCCCCCTAATGGCGTGAAGAAACGAGAACCTAATCCTCCCATGGTATGCTGTAAATAAACCATTAAGATTGCAATGCCACGTAATACTGTTGTATAACCGACTGATAATAATTTTTCAGCGTTTTCAGATTGCTTTTTTATGAGGCTATATGTGACAATCATGAAGGCTATGACTAAGATTTCAAATAATACCCAATTGTTCATTTTAATAGATTTTTAAAATTCTAAGTAGTTTGTTATAGCTTTGCCCAAATAAGACCAAGGGTTTAAATTTAATTTTGTCGGTTAATTTGAAAAAATACTTTCTGAAAGGAGGGTACTTGACTGAGTTAATAAAACTAGGGTTGAAACGTAAAGCATCTTCATAATTGACTAAAGTCTTATCAATTTTTGTTTTAGAAAGAAAAATCTTAGCTTGAGTTGTGTTTACTGTAAGGCAAGAAACTCCATCTTTATCGAAAAGTTGTGGATAGGTTTCTTTGATTCCCCAAAAGTCTCCTAATGTCATATCACTGCCACTACTGAAGCCTTTGTTCTTACAAGTATAACAGCTTGGCCTTAAATAAAGATCATGTATAAAGCCTCGTAAATAGGGATTCTTATGTAATGTTTCACTGATAATTTTAGTTGTCATTTCCGTAGAAGGCAAGTGAGAACTTTCATCATTATTTTTATCACATTTTGGGGAATTTAGTTGGAGAGTTAAGCTATATGTTTCCCAGCTCACTTTTTTATTCCTGAACTGAATGTCTTGAATATAAGATTTTAATTCAGACTCTGACAAATGAAAACTAGAAGATAAGTGCTGATTTTTTATCGTACAAATAATACTTTCTTTTAAATATTTCTGCCAAATCTTTCTACTTGGTACACCATGACAAACAAAATCTACAGTAAGTAAATTTGTATATTCTTTTTTTAAGAAGAGTTTTAGTCCATGAATTTGACAAGGCGTACCTACAAATAAAACTATTCTATTTGCCTTTAGAAAGGCTTGGGCTTCTTTATATGAATTACTTATTCTACTTTGGACATATTTGCTCATTCGTAGTTCGTCTAATTGCTCAATATGTTCAATGTATTTATGAACGACATTCCAATGTTTGTCAAATGCAGCTCCAAAAATAACACCATTATTTTTTAATACATATTCGGCGAGTAATGAAAATGCTCCTCCAGAGGAGGATTTTAATTGAATTTGTTTTGAATAGTGCTTGACTGCATAACATGATAATGGTATTTTAGTAGGTAATTCATTAAGTTGAGGGCATACTGATTCACAAATACCACAATTGATGCATGAAATTTTGTCGATTTGCGGATATTCAAATCCTTCAGAATCTTCAATCATGCTAATGCAATTTTTAGGACATCGTTGGACGCATGAGTAACACCCACAACAATCCTCTAAATTTTTTTTATATCAATCATTTGATAATGCTTTATTTAGATAATCAAGAGAAAAATTACGCATTAGTTGTAACTTTTCTTCTACAAATGTCCAATCGATTGGATTAGCCTCGCTGATAGATCCCTTTTTTATTAATCTATTTTCTAAGCCGAAAAGCGAAAGTAAAGAATTGATTCTTGTATTGCCTCCAAAATCATTTTTCATAACATAAAAGTCTTTATGAAATAGAATTGAAAAAACACATCCATGGAAGGAGTCTGTAATAATTATATCACTATTATAAATAGAAGAAAGCCAATCTTGTATTGTTAAATCTGATTTTAGATATCTTTTTAGTGGATTTCTTTCAACTTTTGCATATAATACTTCTGAATTTGTTGGAAGTAGTGCTTTTACAGTTTTTTGATTTTTTATATCTTCGTAATCCAATAAATAAACGAAACAATGCTTATTCGTACTCTTAAAAGGGGACTTTTTTATGAGATTGGAATAATTGTTCTCTGTTAATAGCATGGTAGGATCTAAAACTAGGCAAGCATCTTCTCTTTCTAAATATTTGAAGCATAGGGGTAATCCTGATTGTTCTCTAACAGAGACAGCAGCAAAATTCTTAACTAATTTTTTTATTAAGTTATTCTCACTTTCAGTGAGATCTAAGTAATCTATACCAAATGAAGCTGCATATGCTATTTTTCTTATCTTGCCATTACCTATTGTATTTAAGAAATATCTACTTATATTTACTTCCCTTTCCGCTTCTGTACCAGGCCAAAACCTCCATACTTGATCACTTCCAACAATAAGTGCGTCATATTTTTTTAAGTGAAGTTCACTCAATCTGAATGGTTCATTCAGATTATCAAATTTAATATATTTATTTACAAATTGTGAGATATCTGATCGGTTATATAAGATTGCTTTAATATAGGTTTTTATGCTTTTTATTGAAGGTTTCAATATGAATGATGTGTGACCTAATTCTTTAAGTACTTCTTGTAATGCGTAAGCTTGTAATATGCCGCCATAATTAAAATGTAAAGGCAGTGTTACTATTCCTATTTTCATTTTTTAGTTAAAAAAAGTTTTAATTTTTCTGCATATTTTTTATGATAAATATCCCAAGTATATTGTAAGGCAGATTCTCTTGCTTTTATCGACATCTGAGGAATAATATCTCTATGATTTAAATACCATGAAATTGAGGATTTTAAATCTTCTTCAGAAAGCCCATTATATACTAATCCATTTTTATAATTTTCAATAGCATCATTTCCACCTGTAAAATTTGATACAAGTACTGGAGTGCCTGTGCTTAGAGCCTCAAGAATTACCATTGCCATTCCTTCTCCCAGTGAAGGTAAAATAAATATATCAGCTTCTTGATAAGCTTTTGCTAATATATCTCGTGTTACAAATCCTAAAAATGTTATATTAGTAACATCTTTGTATTGTTGATATAACTCATCTGTTTGATTAAAAGCACCAGCAAGTATTAATTCTATATCTGCGGAATTATACTCTTTTATAACTTTTAGTAAGTGGTGAAGCCCTTTACGATAAGATATTTGACCAACATATATAATTTTAAGTGGTTTATTAGTCTTATATTGTTTCTGTACAAAAGAAAATTTGTCAGGGTCTACACCATATGGAACGATATCAATTTTGTTTCTATCTACTCCACAATAAAGAAGACTCTCTATAACTATTTGTGAAGGAGCAAAAAAATGATCAACAAATTTTAATTCATTCATGATGATTCTTTCATATTTTTTATTCCATAGATATGCTTCTTTTCGATAAAAACCATCATGATGGTATTTTATCATATCACGCTCAAAATTATTTTTTAGAAAGGGACGCATGGAAATTGAAACGTCCATAATAGTTTTTATTTGAGGGGCTGTTTTTTTTATAATTTCTAAGCCTTTTTGAGTGATACCATCATAAACAATAATTGCGTCTACATTATTTTTAATTGCAATCTTTGCCGCTTTTGTTGCGAAATGGTTTGAAAGAGATATGTTTAAGTGAAAATATAGTTTTGATAAAAAAGAAAATCTAGATAAAAGGAGTACTAATAATCCCCACCATTCGTATAGCTGTATCACTTCATTGTCGTTTAAGTAAGGACATTTTCTTGTATTTGCTTTCTTTAAATTTTTACCTTTTAAGAATTTTTTTAATTTCCCTGTTAGAGAATTTTCTTTGTCATAGACTGTTGTCACATATTTATAAAATACTCCTGCATCTTTTAAAGCTTTAACAGTTTCAAAGGAATGTTGTTTCCCTGGATGTACTAATAGAACTTTCATATTATGTTATTTTAGGCTGTTTTACATTAAATATTAGAAAAATGGGATTGGAAATTTTTTTTGCATATATGAAAAAACAAACTTTGATTTATGAATTAATGTCAAATATTTTATATGATTATTTATTGTCATATTAGATTGATAGTAATATATTTTAAGGCATTTTGTAATGCCTTACAAGGATAGCTTTAGCAATATTAAATATTTTTATTAATGGTGTATATGTAATTTGATCGTTATTATATTTTATGTTAGAGAAGAGAATATAAACCTACTTTTTTTTAATTTTCCAAATTTTGATAGCTATATTATGTATTTGTAATTTTTCATTAGCTGATAATCCTACTAAATAAATGATTATGAGCCAAAAAATACTATTAACGAATAAAATGATAAGTAAACTCTTAAAATTTTGATCGACTAAAGAGGATATGCAGAAACAAATAAATGCACATAAAATAGCTACTTTGATGCATGGGAATAAGATTTCATTTATTATACCTTTTACTGTGATAAAAGATACTTTTGTTGCATAATAGATTCTTACGATCAGTATAAGTATCTCACAAGAAAGTACCATCTGGATGAAAAATGTAGGATTATGAGTGTATTTACCTACCCAAAAGCATAGTGGTAAAGTTAAAATATTTATAGCCTCAGGAATTAGCATAAATTTACTTATCCTGTTGGTTGCAATTACAGCTGTTCTTATGGGCTCAAAAGCGGCATATATGAGACTTACAAAAGCCATGTTTTGTGCGAATATTACTAGATGTTCTGGTACTTCTCCTAGCCAAATTTTTAAAATATATTCTGTACGGAATAGAAATGGTATCATAATAAGATAGATAAAATAAATTTCCATTTTACTACCACTGTAAACTAGTTTCTTATGAATTTCCATTTCGCCATTAGCATAAGTTTTAGTAATTTGTGGTGAGATAGCTTTTAGTATATTTAATGAGAAAGATAATATTGCATTCTTTAGTTGTAAAGCGATAGTGTATACAGCATTAATAGTAACACCAAATGTTAAGTTAATGATAAATACAATACCTTGTGACGAAATAACTTGTAATCCACCAGATGCCGTAGATACTCCCGTAAATTTTCCAATTTGTTTTACTGTAGTCCAATCTATATTGAAGTGATAGCGAGCTTCTGAAAATTTATGATGGCAATAGATCTGATAGAGTAATCTGATAAGAATACTAACGGAAGCTAGTAGAATGGCATAAATAAGCAATCGATTGTCGGCAAATAAAGATATACAGTATGCAGCTAAAAAGTTAAGCACAACTTGTACAATGGAAATTATAGCAAAAGCGTCCATTTTCTCATGAGCTATAATTAATGCATTATAAGGAATACTTATGGTGTTCACAATACAAGTGAGAACTGATAGTTGAAAAACCCAAAAAGAAGCAGTACGGCTTGTCTCTGGTATATTAACTTTGTGATATAGCATCCATTGTCCTCCAATTTCTAATAAAAGTAACATTAAAGCTGAAAGAATGAAAATAACGTTAAGTGAAGAACAAAATACTTTATTAGGCTGTCCATTTTTTAATCCTAGTTCAAAAGTAATGAATCGTTGTACAGCACTTGTTATACCGCTTGTAAATACTGTAAATAAGCTAACTATGCTACCAACTACGCCATAAACACCCATATCTTCTACTCCTAAATTCTGAAGAACTAATCGTGTGGCATATAAGTTTATCCACATCGTAAAAAGCATTCTTACATAGAGTAATAATGAGTTCTTTAATATTCTATTTTTATTGAAATTATCTGGCATGTATATTGAATATTGAAAATTATATAACCTTATATTTGTTTAATTTTTGGAGTTCTTTTTTTATTTCATTCAAATTTTCGTCTTTATCATTTAATGTTTCTCCTTCTCCAAAGTATTGTATTTCGAAAGTCATACGACATTCTGGAGTCAGAGTAGGCAACAGGGTATGTATACAGTCGCGTACTTTGGTCTCAATGCTCTGTAATTCAGTAGAAGAATACATATCTCTCAGTAATAAGCTGAAGTGGTTCCAGGTGTAGTTTTCCACCTGTTCCAGACTCAGCGTACTGATTACAAGCAGGATTTCTCGCAGCAGTTTTTGCAGGAAAGGGTGGTACACAGCAGTCGGGATATCTTCATGCAAACAGTCCAGCCGGTAGTACAGGATACCACAGTAGTAGGAGACACCCTTAGCTAAAAGCTGAGTCTTGTCAAAATAGTCTTGTACTTGAAATAAGGTGGTGCTTAACTCTTTAATCATCTTTATTTTGCCGTAACCATAACCGTAACCATAGCCGTATCTTTTTCCCGTAACCATATTTGCCATCTTGCCATATTTTGCCATAGCCGTAGTAGTATCCATTTTTTACGCTGATCCATATCAATACCGTTGATCAGGGTACATAGATTCGGTAATTTGTTTTTCTCGCTTCAGATCTTGATCAGCTCGTAGTCGCTCTTATGCGTATAATCGGCACGGCAGACATAGACACTCAGATCTGCTACACGGGCAATCAGCTGGGTATCGGTCACCATACCGATCGGGGCAGTATCCAGCAGGACATAGTCAAAGGACTGTTTTAATTGCTCAATGGCTTCATCCAGCGTTTTCCGTGCCACCAGTTCCGTAGGATTGGGTGGAACCGTACCGCCCGGCAGGATAAAGAGGTTGGGGGAGATGACAGAGGGCTGGCAGAGGCTCAGCAGATCGGTGTGCTTCGGATCGGCCAGATATTGGGTAATCCCCCGTTCCTTATGAGAGATCTCAAAGACCTTGTTCAGTCCGGGTTTACGGATATCCAGACCGACAATCACCACCTTCTTGCCCATAAAGGCAAAACTGCAGGCCAGATTTCCGGCATTGAAACTCTTGCCTTCGCCGGAAGTGGTGGAGGTAAAGAGGATCACTTTTTGCCCTTCTCCCAGCATATATTGTACATTTGTACGGACGGAACGGAACACTTCTTCCATCAGGCCATTACGGTTTTCCTGTACGACAATGGGATGCCCTTCCGTATCGGTCAAAGGAATATCACCAATGACTGGAATATTAGTAATTTTCTCTACATCAGTCCGACTCTCAATCTTGAAGCGGAGCAGATTGCGTAGGTAAAAAAATGCTATAGGTAATCCTAATCCCAGAACTAAAGCGATGAAGTAAAACATTTTTCCCTTAGGACTAACTATATCTCCAGCTAATGGCTCTTCTACCATACGACCATTGTTTGCTGTAGCTGCTAAGGTTATTGCATTTTCCTCCCGCTTTTGAAGCAACATCAGGTACAGACTGGCCTTGATTTCCTGCTGGCGGGAGATGCTGAGCAGTTCTTTTTCCTGTTGGGGGGCATTGCTGATCCGGTTCGCAAACTGGGCGGCCTCACGGTTCAGGTCGTTGCGGGTAATTTCCAGTCCTTTCAGCACGCTTGCTACGGAGGTCTGGATATTCTTTCGGGTAGCTTCCAGGGAAGTATCCAGATTGACCACGGCCGGGTTGCTTTCGCTGGAAGTGCGGAGCAACCGTTTGCGCTCGGTCAGCATCTCGTTATACTGTCCGATCAGGGTGGACAGCCCGTTGTCGCTCAGTCCGATATTGGCCGGAATAATTTCCATCCGGTTCTCGGGACGTTCGATGTATTCTTTCAGGAATTCTACAAGGCGGAGCTGGGTGGCATTCTCAGCCCGTTTCTGTTCATATTCGGCATTGCCTTGCAGAGCCAACTTTGCATCACTACTCAAGTCGGTCAGTCCCGCCTTCTGCTTATACTGGGCCAGCTCGCTTTCCGTGGTGCCCAGTTCGTGATTGATAATACTGATGCGTTCGTCAATAAATTCGGCTGTCCGGCTGGCTACCTCGTTCTTGTCATCGTTGGCATCGGCATTATACAGCGCTACCAGCGTATTCAGGAAATCCAGACCCCGGCCTACATGGGTATCGTTGTAGTTCAGTCGTACAATGGTGGTCTGTTCGCTAGTTGGATAGGTAGATAAATTTCCCTGACACATCTTGGCCGCCAAGGTCGGAGAAATAATCTGTACCTGAATAGTACGTTCTTCCTGAATCTTTGTACTATCTTTCGCGTTCAGCGTCAGGGTTCCCACGGGAGTGACAAGTACACCGGGCAGACGGTCAAATGTCTTTTCAGTGGTGCCTTCCTTTCCATACTTTGCGGTAGCCTTGACTTTACCGTCAGGCGTGCAGTCCAGCTGTAAATTCAGGGAACCTGCCAGCTTTTCCGCTTCTTCCGGAGTCATCCAGACCTTGATGGGAGTATCATGCTTATAAAGCGGCAGGGCATAGCCGAAACTGCGGGGTTCTGCGTAGCGGATGTTCAGTCCCAGGGTATTGACTACCTTTTTGATTAAGGTGCGGGAACGGAGGATTTCCATTTCATTGTCGAAATTGCTGGCCATGCTCAGTATCCCCAGATCCTGCATGGTGGCAAGCGGACTGTTGGCACTGCCTTTTCCTTTGTCGTCCTGCTTGATCAGCACCGTGGCATTCACATTGTAAACCGGAGTCTGATAGCGCAGGTAGCCCCAGGCTCCGATCAGGCAGAGAATGAGGCAGGCCACAAACCAGGGCCAGTACATCAGGTATTCAAACAGAATCGCTTTATAGTCGATGGGCTTTTCGTCTTCAGCCGTAAAAAGATCGTCGTATTTTTCGTTGCTCATGATAACTTTATTTAAAGATGGTGACTAACAGGCTGGCCAGAGAGACCAGAATAGAAGTTGCAGAAATGGCAATGGTAGTGGTATTACCAATGTCGGAGTTGCGGGATTTGGTCTTGTTGGGAGTGACGTAGAGAATGTCATTCTGCTGGAGATAGAAATAGGGAGAACGGATCAGATTGGCATCGTTCAGGTTCAGTTCCTGAATGTCGCGTCCTCCGTCTGCCGTTTCGCGGACCAGCTTCACATTGTCACGCAGGCCGTAAATGGTCATATCACCTGCCATGGCCAGAGCTTCCAGTACATTCACTTTTTCGTTGCTGACCGTGAAGGTTCCCGGACGATTGACTTCACCCAATACGGAAATCTTATAGTTCACCATACGTACATTCACAATCGGGGTTTCCTTCAGGTAGGGGGCCAGCCGGTCGCGGAGCATGGCTTCGCATTCATTCTTGGTCATGCCGCTGATCTTTAATTTTCCCAGGACCGGGAAATCGATTTCACCCTCGTTGTTTACCAGATACTGCTGCAAGGTGGGCTGGGAAGTCAGATTGTTTGAATTTTGGGATACTGCACTTTGTACCGTCAGGTTAAAAGGAACACTCGCTTCAGGATCGGTGGTGCTGACGGTAATGGTCAGCAGATCCTTGGGCATGATCCGGGCGTCGTAGAGCGGAATTTCTCCGGCCGGTACATTGACTGTCGCGGAATTCTGCAAATAGGGCACCTTCTTATAAGAGGTACAGCCCGACAGCAGGAAGGCTGCTGTCAGGAGGCAGAGAATGTTTGATTTGAATGTCATAATATTGGTTTTCCTTTAATTTATTCGATTTCTGAGGGGGAGTAGAATAGAGAATCTTAAACCGATGTTCCGGGTGCGCTTCGCGGTTACCTCTCCCATGCAAAACCGGACGGAAGGGATAAAACCGGAACCTATTCCCAGGGCGCTTTCGATGGGTAAATAGGGCGTTGCAAATGCAGCGTGAAATCACCGGACCTCCGTCAAGGAGCATGCTTTTGTCTCACAGTTGCACCGGTAATTCACAATTGCGAGACAAAAGTAAGCAAAGTTCTTTAATATACTACAAAAAATTCTGAATTTTTTAAAAATGCGAATTAATTTTGAACAATCAGAAGCTTTGAGCATTAGCTATTTAATAAGGTATACCAGGCTGATGCCGACTTTGGTGATACCCCAGTAGTTTTTACATTCATGTTTCAAAAAATCACCGCAGCGGGGACGGTCATACACATCGTGGTTCATCCGGGCATATCCGGCGCCTATGCTGAACTCCAGATTCCAGCGGCGGGAAAGGATCATCTGATAGCCGTAGGTGATGCCGCCGCCCAGCAGATAGCCCTGGTAGCGGTGGGCTTTCAGACCGCCGTTGTAGTCGGCGTAGTTCAGATGAATGCCGGCGAAGTGCTGGTAGAAGGTCTGGCAGAACCAGTAGCGGACTTCCGGCTGAAGGGCGATACCGGTGATTTTCCGGTTGTCGGACAATACATGCCAGGGACGGTAGTGGAGCGAAAGACTGCCCGTAAAGCGGTCGGAAAGCTTGATTTCGCCTTCCACGTTCGGAGTAAGCGTCAGCCAGGACAGGCCGTTGGTCTTGACGGCATAACGCTGGGAAGAGGCTTCCTGAACATTGCCCAGCAGGGCCGACAGGAAGAGAAGCAGGCAGAGGGCCTGGTTCTTGAACGGATATTTTGCTTGTCTTGTTGTCATTGGATAAGGTCCATTAGGTCTAACACATCGCCGTCGATTTCCAGTATCTTGCGTAATTCGGGTTTCAGGGACAGGGCTTTCTGAAGATGGATGATTGCGCTGTTCGTATCGTTCAGGCGGTTGGCTGCAATGGCGCGGACGTATTCGGCTTCGGCCGAGTGGTCGGGACATTGCTTCAGAAACTCCCGGGCTTCCTCGTTTTTACGGAGGCACAGCAGAAGGATGGCTTTGTTGATGCTGTTGGTTTCGCCGAAATAGGTATAGGCTTCGGCATAACGGCCGTTCATGGCATCGGTGATGGCGCGTACGGCACGGGTCTTTTCCTCGGTGGGAAGGGTCTGGCACAGCTGGTTGGCCCGTTCGAAGTCACGGGTCTGCAGCAGGGCGACTACCTGGTTGATCTTCACCTCCAGCGGGGCTTCTTCCGTGAGGAAGGGAACCAGCAGGGTGGTGTCTGCCCGGTGTTCCCGGTTGAGAAGGGCCGACAGGTTGTTGGCGGCTATCAGCAGATCGGGATGGTGGTGCAGGGCTTCCCGCATCAGTTTTTCCTGTTCGGCTGCCGGACGGCCGGCATGACCGCGGATGTAACGCCAGAATTCGCTGGCAGTCAGTTCCGACGGGTTCCGGCGGTATATGGCGTCGATCTCGGAAAAGTTGAGGGTGCGGAATTCGGTGTATTCGTAATTGTATTCCACCCGGCGGAAGCGGGGCAGGTAGCGGTCGCGGACCAGCGGATAGCATTTCAGACGGCGGGCACCCCACGAGATCTCATCGTGCTTGCCGCGGGCCCGGCGGATCAGGTTGCCCAGTTCGGCGCTTTCTGCCGTCAGGCTGTCGCGCTGCATGGCGGCATATACGCTGTCCCAGGGAACGACAATGCCCTGATGTTCGATGCGGGCTTTCTCCAGCGTGGTCTTCCGGACGTTCCGGAGAATGGCGTCGAGGGCGCTCTTTACGCGCTGGCCGGACAGTTTCTCGTTCATCTTGTACGAGCCTTCCGGAGAGGTGTAGCCCGTGATGCTGAAATAGCTCAGGCTCTTGCTTTCGTCCTGCTCGATGCCTTTCAGCACCTTGCGGAACTTGTCCAGCTCGCGGCTGTTGCGGCCGTCGCTTTCGTAGATCTTGTATTCGCTCGGACGGAAGGTGAGGTGCATCTCGCCTTTCTCGTGGAAGTTGAGGGCCTGCTGGGGCGGTGCGTAGCTGTCGTCCAGCTCGTAGGAAGCAGCGTCGAAATTGAAGAAGCGCATGGGATAGACCACGCCGCGGGCAATGGTCAGGGTGTCGCGGTATTCGTCGTCGCAGAAGGTGCTGATCCTGACATAGACTTCCGTGGCATAGCGGTCGTTGATGTCGTCCACGCGGCAGGAGTCGGTGTAGGTGATCAGCTGGTGGGAGTCGAGACCGTCGACTACCTTCGCAAAGCGGGAGTAGCAGGCCTGTTCTTCCGGATCACCGCAGGCGTGTCCGCGCCGGATCAGGATGTTGTAGTTCTTTCCGTCGTACACCACCGGGGTGAACGAGGTGCGCTTGTTGCGGGTGTAGTTGACCAGATAGGGCTGGATGACCATGCGCGAGTCTTTATGGAACCGCTTTTCGGGTACCCGGTAGCGGGTCTTCAGCAGCAGCTGTTCTTTCACGACTTCCAGCTCCGAAGGCTCGAAGATGAATTTCATGTTTTTATGGAGCATGGACGTGACGGTCACTTCGGGCAGGAAGGTGTTCGAAGGGGTTAGCGTAATGGTCAGCGTGGACTGGCTGCCCGGACGTATTTCCAGGTCTTCATATCCGACGCAGGTGATGTAGAGGGTGGTGTTGTCTGAGGTACGCAGGGTGAACTTGCCGTCACTGCCTGTCGCACCGCGTTCGTTGTTCCGTGAGGTGGTGATGGTGGCACCGCTCACGGGATGGCCGTTCCCGTCGATGATAATTCCCTGGATGATCCGTTCGCCCACGGGGGTGGCTTGCACCTGAAGGGCGGCCAGGAAAAGCAGGGGGGTAAGATGATGTTTCATGGTGTGATTTAGTCTATGTCAATGTCCGTGTCTCCGTTCACTCCGTCCCAGTCGGGATTCAGGACGATCTGAATGTCGGGCTGGGCGGTGATGCTGTGGTTGAAGTCTGCCCTGATGCCTGTCAGCTGGTTGCGGACCACCTGGAGGCGGTCGGTCAGCGTACGGTGGGAAGCGACGATTTCCGTTCCTTCGCTTCCGGTCATGTAGAGGGTCAGGGTCACTTCGGAGAAGCTGTCTGCCGGAGTGGGGAAAGCGTCCAGACTGAGGGTGACGACTTCTTCGCTGTCTGTTGCCGTTACCGGGGTTTCTCCCCAGACGGCCATGCTGCCCTGGTAGGTGGTGTCAGGCAGACAGAAGGCAGATACGCCGCTGATGTCTACCCGGGCACGGGTGATGCTGGAAGGAAGTTCTTCCAGACGTACCTCAACGATACCTTTGGCGCGATAGAGCTTCACGAAGTCTGCGTAGCCGCACTCGCAGTCCAGACGAAAGTTATAAAGGGATGTGAAATAGTCTGTTCCGGAGGTTTCCGGGCTTTCCAGAGTCAGGGTGTTCCAGGCATCTGCCTGACGCACGGTTCCGTCGGTGTTGGCGGTCAGGGCCAGCGTGTAGTCGCCGAACGGAAGGGTGGGGGAACACCAGGGTCGTAGTGGTCTCCCCGAGAAGGAAGTACCGTCCGCATTTCCCCGGGGCGGTCAGTTTCCCGTCTGCATCAACAGGTCAATACTGGAGGTTCCCGATCCGGGAGCCGAAGTCTGCTTCGGAGGGACCGTCCGGCGGTGTGGCGAAGCATTCGGCGGTGACGGACAGTACCACGTCGCCTTTCCAGCAGCGGCTCAGGTCTTCGTGCCAGCAACTGCCCAGAAGACTGCTCGTCAGCAGCGTGGCGAGCGAATAGGTAAAGGGTTTCAGTTTCATTCTGTCTGTGAATTGGGATCGATATATTCGATATAGTTGAACGGAACGGCGGGGTAAGTCGTTGTCCAGGCGTTCCGGATGGTTTCAAGAGTTTCAGAGGGCGTACAGGTCAGGTCTCCGCCGGCATATTTCAATACGACGCTGGTGAGCCGGTTGGGACGGATCGCTACCGGAATTTCCAGATTGCCTGTCCACAGGTCGTTGCCGTCGATGGCAATGGACTGGATCTGGAGGGTCAGGCTGACGGACGTTCCGTCGTTCCGGAAAGGAACGAAGAGAGAGGTCAGGTTCTTTACGTTTTCACCGTAGGCCGGGAAATAGCAGGTGGTGCCTGCCAGGGTAAAGGCTTGCGGCAGATTGACGGAACGGGACTGGCTCAGCGTCCAGTCTTCCTCGCTGTAAACAGGGGTTCCGTCGGTGGCGATTCCCACCGGCATGGAACGGTCGGGGGAAGTAACCATCCCGTAGATGCTGATGCTTCCTTCGGTAGGGGTGGACTTGTCCAGTATGAAGCGGACCGGGGAAGCCGTACGGGTCAGCGGACCGCTGAAGGTGACTTCCTGATCGTTCGTTTCTTCCAGACCTGTCGTTTTCCAGACTTCGAAGTCGGTGTAGCTGAAATAGGCATCGCGGATGCTGTTTCCCCGCAGGAAGATGTCCGGTTCCCGGATCACGCTGCTGACAGCCTCGCCGGTTTTCCGGATACTGTCCTTCGTCTACATAGTACGGCCCCATTGAGCAGGACGCAGGCCCGGTAGTCTCCCGGCTGCAGGATGAAGGAACTTTCCAGTCCCAGTTCTTCCAGCGTGAACGGATCGGTTTCGCTGATGCTGCGGTAGTCCGGATAACCGGTTTTGGAAGGTCCGGCATAGATGAACTGCTGGAGGATGTATGCTCCGTTGATTTTCCGGTAGATGGCCAGTTCGCTGTTGCGCAGGATAAAGTTGTTGTAGCCTGTTCCGGCCCGGCTCATGGGTTCCAGGTCTGTATCCGTATCCACTCCGGACAATCCTCCCGCGAGTCTGAAACGGACGGGAATTCCTTCTCCGGTTTCAGGATCCGGAAGGGTTTCCTGGCTGCATCCCTCCAGCAGCAGGGCAAAGGATGCAGAAAGCCCGATAAGTCTGAATGTGTTCCTGATAGTCATGGTTCAATAATTTGGCGTGAAGGTCAGTTGCCGTCTGTCGTGGACTCACCGTCCCAGGAAGGATCGATGGTGACGTTGCTGAAGTCACGGGGAACATCAATAATTCGGTTTTCCTTGATTTTTACGGTCGTGACGGTATAGTTGTTGGTAACGACCGTCAGTTTCTGTCCGCTCCGGGGAAGTGACAGGCTGATGGTTCCGGTCGTCTGGCTGCCGTCAGGAAGGTAGGTGTCTGCATAGTGGAAAGTCAGGTCGACCTGCAGGTCGCTGTTTCCCGGGGTGGGATCGGTGGCCAGCAGGCAGGGGCCGTAGAAGCGGGTGACTCCGTCTTCTTTGCCCGGGCTGATCCATCCGGTCAGGCCGTTGGTATTGGGAAGGGCCTGTTCCCAGTCGATTTTCAGTCCGTCATCCAGGAAACTGTCCGTTTCATACCGGCAGGTTTCCGGGGAAGTCATGGTCCGGCAGTCGGACAGGTCCCATTTCAGGGCGCGGGTGCCGTTGGTCACGGTGACGTCAATCCGGCGTACCCGGTCGAGGGTGGAATGGTAGTCCGGATCCAGGGGGACCGGGCTGCCGCCTTCATCGCACCGGCTGAAGTCGAAGACCAGCTGGCCTGCGGCGCGCCGGAACTCGATGGGGATGATCCCGCTTTCGATGGCTTCACGGGTAAGGTTGCCCACTCCGATGTAGTTCTGCTGGCTGAGCGGCCAGGGGATGTCGGTTCCCTGACGGAAGGTGCGCCGCACATACAGATTGGCCAGGGTGGAGTCTGTTTCGTTTTCCGCATACCGGAATTCGATTTCCGGCTGCCGGGCTGGAGTGGCGATGGCTATCAGGCGGTAGTCATACTGTTCCACCCATTCGTTGCTCAGGTTCACCACATAGTCACAGAACTGCCGGCAGGTCAGCCATTCCGGGGTGGAAGCGCGGTAGTAATAGGCTTCCGACGGTGTCTGCTCCGGGTTTTCGGCTTTCTGGTCGCTGCGGAAATAATACAGCTTGTATTTCAGCGTATCGGCCGGACTGGCACTGCCTTCCAGACTTCCTTCCAGCAGGGGACGGATCTCTGACCGGCTTTCTTCCGGACCCGAAACCGGATCGGATGTGTTTTCGCTGCATCCTGAGGCCAGCAGGGCCAGCAGCAGTGCCATGCTTTCTGCGGCATGCAATCGTGAATTTTTCATAGGCTTTTCTTTAATTCCAGAAACCGCTTTCGCCCTGGCCCGATGTTCCGGACAGTTCACCGCTTCCGATACCTTCCGGGCTGAGAACCAGGTGTTCATTGTCAACCCATACCACCAGCAGGGTGGCCATGTTTTCTTCCAGGTGAACGTTGCTGAAAGCTGCTTCCTGTTCGTAACCGTTCTGATAGGTGACATGCAGCTTGCCGCTGACAGAGGAAGTGGGGAAGAAACGCCATTTCCGGATACCGGCCGTTGCGCTTTCCAGGCTGTTGAGCAGGACGGACAGATTGTCCGTCTGCTCAAACTCCTGTTTGTACCCCTCGACGTCGAATGGAGCGAAGTCATCCGCCGTGAGGGTCTGAGAGGTATAGTCGGCTTTTTCCTGTTTTTCTTCCTGTGAAACTTCACCTGCAAGGCTGCAAGATGACGTCACATCGTATAGTTCCAAGCTAACCTGCTGAATGCGTGCAAAGGGGTGACTGGCCTGGCCCTGAGACGGGCAAACACTACGTGCCCAGACGGGCCTGGTGCATGGGTCAGACGGGTCTGGAAATTCTGCTGCGACTGGATATGCTTCGCTTCCGTCTGGTCTTCCCGGTTCAGGTAAAGATCAGCGGTGCAGTCTTTCAGTTTCCCGCCGGCCATCGGATGCCGGAGCGTATAGGCGTTTAGCAGCTGAGGTTCGGGGTCCGATACCCAGTAGCATTGGCTGCCTGCGTCTCCGGTTTCACGGCTGTCTACTACCGACAGTCCCTGGGACAGAGTGAAGTGGTAGACACCGGTTGCCAGCTGACAGGTCATCTGATAACCTTTGTCTTCGCCGAGGAAGCTCCATGAGGCATCCGGAAGGGGGGCCCATTCCACCTCATTTGCCGTTCCGGTCTGTCTGAACGCCAGAACGTTCAGGTTTCCGGAGGTCTCCGCGGGGGCCGCTGCTTCTGGGACAGAAGTGTTGAAAGAGACACTGACGGTGCGCGACGCGGTGCTTTCATCGGGGGCTTCCCCATGTGAGCATGAAAACAGCAGACCGGTCGTGGCCAGTAGGCAAAAGATCGGGGTTAGTTGGTGACTTTGTTTCATGATTTGCTTATAGAATAGATCAGATATCCACGGACGGACCTTCGATGATACCGTTCCACTGGGTCTGGATGGTTACCGTATATTTGATGCTGGGGGTAAAGACGTTCTCCTTGTCGTCAGGTTTATCGGTGGATGCGCGATACTTGAAGGTGACGACGGTCACTTTGTTTTCCTCTGCTTTGACTCCGCTGACAGTCAGGATACGTTCCTGAGCCAGTGAGCCTGAGGCATCTTCCGAGCCGTCATCTCCCTTTCCGGTCAGCTTGACGGTGAGGTTCAGGCTGGATGTAGCGTCGGCAGCGGCAAACGGAAGGATATAGGCTCCCTTGTAGTAGGCGGCACCTTTGGCGATCCGGTCTGCGGGAACGGCATCCATCAGCGCCTGGTCACCCTCCTGATCGGGGAAGTCGGTTGCGGAACCTGTTCCCAAAGTGACATTTCCAAGCTGTGACGTCGTAAATGTCAGGTCTGAAGAAAAAGCGCCGGCAGTTGCCGTACCCCATGTCCAGCTGCTTGCCGGCCGGGTCGTGGTGCTGATGCTGACCAGATTTCCTGCAGCACCGAAGATATTCATGTCGTCACTGGTGTAAGCCTGTTCCGTATCACTGCCTCCTTCCGCACGGGTCGGCGAGAATTTCAGGAAGCGCATGTCGATGCGTGAATTGACGCGCGACAGGTTCAGGGTAACATTGACGGTGTTTTCGCTTTGTGATTCGGACAGGTCGATATCTTCCGCAATGCGCATTTCTCCGTTGTTTTCCTCGTTGGAATCCCGGCTGCCACCGGCAAAGATTTCGTTGATGTCTAGATTGGTCTGGTCGGTGTTGGTGATCTTGACTGCTGCCAGCACCTCATCCCAGGTCTTTTCTGCGGTGTCCTGCGTGTAAGCCAGCTGCAGCGTTTCGCTCAGGTTGTAGAAAGCCAGGAAGCGATAGGTTCCGATATCCAGCTTGAATGTAAGGGATTCCGGGCTGAACTGGCTGCCCGTGGCCTTTGTGGTGGTAGATGCCGATTTGGCAAATACATAATTGCTGCCTGATTTCCGATAGGCGAGGATCGTCAGATTCTTGCTCTTGTCTCCCGACTGGTCAAGAGCCGAACGGCTGGCCGGATTGTTGACCAGATTGGCAGCAAAAGTTACCGCCACTTCGTTTCCGCCCGGTACCAGATCTCTGTCTGTGTCGTCACTGGAACAACCCGTAAACACCGGTAAAAACGAAAGGGCTGCCAGCGGATAGAAATATTTACTCTTCATAGTTCTTGAATTTTGAAATGTTCTGTATTATAAATAAAGGAAAACGTCAGGAAAGTTTCGGGCGCGCTTCGCGGTTACCTCTCCCGTCCGGTGAACGGACGGAAGGGATAAAACCGGAAATTTCGCTAGTGATCAGGGGTAAACGCACCCAATTTTCGCATTTGTCTTTCACAATTGCGAGACAAATATAAGCATTTTGCCTTAATTTAAAACAAAAAATCCATATTTTTCAAGAAGAACTATTAATTTTGTACTGTTATCCGCGAAAGAGGGCATTTTCAGCAGGATTTTATCCTATTTTTTACCGCTGGTTCAGCTTTGATTTCCGGGGATTTCATTCTCGATTTTAACTGATTTAAAGAATCTTAAAACCGGGCATTTTTTTTCATTTATGAGGTAAAAATTGTTCACTGATGAGACAAAAAGAAGTAAAAACAGAAAAACGGGAGCAAAAGACAGAGAGTGAGAAACCGAAAAGATGGCTGCGCCACACCCCTGAAGGGTATCAGTTTACGGAGGCCGAGTATGCGCTGAATGCACTGGGGAATTTCCTGACCCTGATTGCCTGTGGGAAGATCAAGCTGAGCTGGTCGGACGAGATGCAGCTCAAGCGGCTGACCAAATATCTGGTCCGGATGCTCTTCAAGGGGCCCTGGAGAAGCGTACGGAAGAAGGGCCTGGAGGATTAGGGCTCCGCGGACAGACCGGAAATACCTGCCCGGAAAATAAAAAAAGGCTTCGGCGTTTCCATGCAAACGCCGAAGCCTTCTGACTGAAACGCCGAAACGTTTTCAGGGTCCACCAGGGTCCACTTTTTCTATATGGACCCTATTCCGTGGAATGTACCTTGCGGTAGATGCCGTTGTCGTATGCTACCAGGTTCTGTTTCAGCATCTTCTTGAGCCACCGCTTGGCCGTGGAACGGGAGATGTCCATGGCAGCCGTCGCGGTGAGATATTCCATGTAAGTGAAGCTCTCGGGCAGCTTCTTGTAGCACTCCAGCACGCGGTGGAAACAGGTCATCTGCGAGCGTTTCCGTTCCGTTCCGGGCAGGATGGTGGAGAGGGAGAGGCTGTGTTCCAGCAGCACCTTGACCAGCTCGATGGTGATGCTGAAATCCTCGTCGCTGCAGGTGACGTCCTTCATGTTCCAGCCGGCTTCCCACTTGCGCAGGGCGGTGAGCACCATGGCGATGCGCATCGTCAGCAGTCCGTGACGCCCCACAATGGCCTCGTTGCCTTCTCCGTCCTCCAGCGAGACATTCTGCATCATGTGACCGAACAGCTTGTTGTGGATCTTCCACTGTTCGCGGGTGAAATGGACGGAGGTGGGGGAGCTGAGCAGGAAATGGTAGGCATGAAGCACATCATCTGCCAGATTCTCAAAGAGTTCGTCGCCGTCGATCCATTCGTCGTCCGAATCGGGAGCCGCTGAAATCCAGCCGCTTTCACCCTTTCCCGTGAGCAGGGCCAGACGGCTGTACATACCGTCTTCCTTCGACGAGACGAAGTTGACCAGCTGTTGCAGGGTACCGGCCATGCAGATGGCCATGCGGGGGCGCTGGATGAGAATGGGGTGGCCGTCGATCTTGTAGTTCTGTCCCACGGCTTCGTGGTGGTAGATCATACGCAGTTCGGAGGCATGCTTGCCGTAGTCCGTTCCCAGGGCAGCGGTGAAGGAGTCGATCTCGGTGGTGTTGCAGATGATTCCGATCTCGCCGGAGTTGTAGAGGTCGGTCATCAGCTGGCTCTTGGAGGTGTTGGGCGGTACGTTCAGCACGTGCCACCGGGGCTCTTCGGGCTTGAGACTGATGTCGGGCTTGCGTTTCTCGCGGAAGGCCCGTTTCTGTTCGGCTTCCCATTCCAGCATCTTCTGCTCGTATTCCTTGCGCTCCCGGCGGTTGTTTTCCTCCATTTCGCGGTGAATCTTGCTGCCGAGCAGGGCTGACAGGGCTACCACACCCTTGCCGGAACCTTGCGGGGGCGACGGCTGCGAAGAAGAAATGGGGGGAGTAGAGACGGTGGGCATAGAGGGTGCGCACCAGCGGAACGCATCCGCTGAGGTTGGTGAGTATGGACATGAGGAGCATGTCGCGCTGGCGGCCGGAGCGGGCGGCTATGATACCGCGCCGGATCAGGGCGGGAGCTTGTCGTAAATCCACTCGGGAAACAGGGGTGCATGACTCATCAGATCATCCTCGTCGGATTCTTTTCTCTCGGTGGAGGGTCCATTAGGGTCCATGTGGACCCATGGACCCAAATCGGCATGGTTGTAGCCCCAGTCCATCGCGCTGCAATATTCGCTGTAAGGGAGCTGGCCCATCATGCGGAAAGCGCTGTGTTTCAGCCGTTCAAAGTCGTACGGATTGAACCTCCGCCAGCGGATGTTGCGTCCCAGACGGAGCAGGACATTGTGCCGCTGACCCTCCTGAAACTTGTTTTTCCGGAAAAAAATTCGCCAGAAAAGCTTCGGGGTCACGGAGGGGTACATAACGGCAGTCGTCGTTGGGATCTTCGGGGATTCCGAACGGCCTGAAACCGGCGTTTCCGGAAGCATAATCAGCCGGATTTACGGGAGCATAACCGGGCATGTTTCCGGGAGCCGGTCCGCTGGCATTCCCTGCATTCTGGGGAGCATAACCGGGCATGTTTCCGGGAGCCGGTCCGCTGGCATTCCCTGCATTCCGGGGAGCATAACCGTACGAATTCCCTGCGGTTCTGCCGTTGAACCGGTAATCCTCGGAAGAGTCGGTTCCCGTGGCCGGCTGATACAGGAGCGGATTGTTTCCTTCCTCGTAGGGAAAGGTGAGGGGTTCCGGTGCCAGATAAGCCTCGGGGTCATAAGACGCGAGCGTGAGGCGGCAGAGATCCTTGCACTGCATGTCGCAGGGATGTCCGGCAACCTGTTCAAGGGCGTGCGCCACGATCTCATAGGCCCGGCGGTAGACATCGGGATGTACCACTCCGATGCAGACGAAGATGCGGAGGCCGGTTCCGGAGACGGTGACATGACAGGCCGTCACCCAGGGAACTTCCTTCAGTCGGGCAAAAGCGTTCCGGAGCACGTCGGGCGGCATCTTGTCCATGTCGAACATGGCATAGCCGGTGCGGTTGGTGAGACACTTGGGATAACGTCCGCGCAGGCAGTTTCCGGCAGGTACGAGGGCAGGCAGCTGTTCCTTGACGGAGGCAGCTTCCTGTTTCTTTCCTTCGGCCATCAGCCTGCGGTAGTTCTCCACTTCATTTTTCCATTGTCCGTTGCGGACATTCTCGATCCAGGCAGACAGTTCCACGAGGGAGTCTCCCTGCGTGTGGAAGATGCGCGTGAATACGGTCATCAGATTGTTTTCCATCTTTCCAAATTTAAGGTTGAATGAAAAAAGTAAATAATAATTATTTTACAGAAGCAAAGTTAAGGCAACCGTCCGGAAAGGTGAAATGTTAAAACAAAGAAGTGGAATTTATATATTTATAATATGTTGAAAAGTAGGGTTTATAAGCATATTTATTTAAAGTAAAGCATGAAGTTAATTCAGAGGGAATTTTGGAAATGTGATCAATGAATTGGAATCCTTACGGGTGTTTTATGTAAAAACAATTTGGAAATACATGTGAGGATACATGAGGATCCCGGGGAGGGATAATTGTCTGATAAAAATAGTATCAGCTTAATTTATAAGTTAAGTTTTGTTTGCTTATTTGGAAACAAATGGTTACCTTTGCATTTGAAGTTAAATATAATGGAAGCAAAAACTATAAAAGTCATATTGAGTGAAGAAGCTGAAAGTTTTGTGAGGCTTCAACCTATTAAAGCGCAGCAGAAGATTACTTATAATATCCGTAAACTGGAAAGTGGAGTGATGGATAATAATCTATTTAAGAAATTGGGTAATTCTGAGATTTGGGAGCTGCGCACATTGTTTAGTGGGATATGCTACAGACTGTTCGCTTTTTGGGATACAGAAACGGAAACACTTGTTGTTGCCACACACGGGATCATAAAGAAAACGCAGAAGACCCCGCAAAAAGAAATACAACGGGCAGAAGAAATAAGAAAAGAATATTTTAACGAAAAAAATAATATATTATGACGAAAATGAAGTTTACCCCTGCAGACCATTTGGTGGATGAAGTATGGGGAAAAGTAGGGACTCCTGAAAGAGATGTGATGGAAGCGCAGCTCAAAGACGAGGTAGATGCTTACTTCGTAGGGGAAGCTATCAGGAATGCACGCCTGAAACAAAACCTCACGCAAGAGGAACTTGGTGAACGTATAGGTGTGAAGCGTTCCCAGATATGCAAACTGGAAAGCGGAAAGTGCTCAATCACTCTTTCCACTATGGGAAAGGTGTTCCGTGCTTTGGGAATAGCTACTGCCACCTTAGACTTAGGTGTGGAAGGGAAAGTTGCTTTGTGGTAGATATCAAGTGTTTCATGCACAGATGAAATAGCTGACATGAGAGGATGTCTTGCTGGTGAAGCAGGCACCCTCTCATGTTGATTTTCCCCCTTTTGATTATCTTTCCAGTTCCCCCTTTTCGTTGCGGGCCATCAGTTCCTCCACTTCGGAAACCTTGACCATGTTGTAGTCGCCGGAGATGGTGTTTTTCAGGACGGAAGCGGCCGTAGAGAAATCCACTCTTTTCTGGTTGTCGGTCCAGGCTGACTGGGCATAGAGAAGGGCACCGCAGAATGCGTCTCCCACTCCGACACAGTCGATGACATTGTTGATGTCGTACACGCGGGTGTGGTACATGGTGCCGTCGGCATAGAGTATTCCGGCGAAGGTGTGGTGTTCGGAGTTCATCACGTTGCGCAGGGCGATGTAGATGTAGCGGCACTGGGGCACTTCCCGGGCGATCTCCCGGCAGAATGCTTCGTAGGCTGCGGTGTCATACCGGTCGGCTGCGCTTGTGGCCTTGAATCCCGGAGCCTTGAGTCCGAAGAGCATGGCATATTCGCCTTCGCTGCCGAACATGATGTCGCTGGAGGCAATCAGCAGGGCGGAGTACTTCCTGGGCTGTCTTGCCGTACTTCCAGAGGTTCTTGGCGGTAGTTGATGTCGTAGGAGACGGAGATT
>ENA-OQBV01000401-OQBV01000401.1-human-gut-metagenome-genome-assembly--contig:-NODE-401-length-24505-cov-3.950406_pt1 | contig 24505 bp, 27 predicted proteins | sample MGYA00242750_ERZ504559 | MGnify/ENA primary metagenome ERZ504559 (study PRJEB26092, sample SAMD00036230) | human gut metagenome | host: Homo sapiens | study: EMG produced TPA metagenomics assembly of... | reverse complement strand
GTCCTTCGCCTTATCACAAAGCTGTAGGAAAAAGTATCTACATAGTCCTCCACATAAATTTTCGGGCTGTCACTCACGTTTCCAATCTGACGAACATTTTTGGGATCTGTCTTTCCATGCTGTATATCCTCCTTGATTCAATTAATTTTTTGCCGGAAGCCTGTCCGCTCCCCCGGGTTCTTTTAGAGAATAGCACACGAAAAAGGCCGATTTTATCAGTTAATGTCACATAAGTTCGACAAAATTTTTGCCCGAAATTCTTCTATTTTCTTTTCATACTTTCAAATGCTCCGCAATATTTGTCTGTCAGTGTGATGATCCATCCTTCTTTTGTGTGAGGAATGCTAAAAAATGTGACTGGCCACATATGCGCCCGGATCACATCTTTCTCTATATCATTCAGAGGAAATAAACGACATGCATGGTTTAAGGCTGTTTTCGGATGTGTCAGCCCGTGGAAACGCTGCCCCGTCTCTTTTGCATGGGTATGCCAGTCATACAGAAACAGATCATGCAGCATCCCGCCTCTTGCCGCTGATTTTGCATCCAGATGAAAAAAGCGGCACCACACATAATTGTAGTAAGATACATGAAGGCAATGCTGATAACAATTCGTATTTCCATGATGCGGATATAGTTTCATACGAAGCACAACCGGATGCTTCGCAATATCCTGAATACATTCATAAAATTCTTCATCCCACTTCTGTTTCCTCAACAGGAACTCTTCTTTATGCTTTCTTATATAAATTTCTTCCAAACGTCGAATCATTCGATACCATAATTTCAAGTCTTTCCACCTCCGGATTCTCACTGTACAGACAGCTCCTTTCCCTATTATAGCACGCACTTTACCTGCAAAAAATATTTTCGGACATTTTTCTGTTTTTTGTAGACGATACAAAAATTGTATGGTATAAATATACAATAAGATTCCATTTACAGAGTATATATCTGTAACTATCAACCAATTAAAGAGAGGGGGATTTCCTATGGCTTTTTGTAAAAACTGTGGCAATCAGATTGAGGACAATGCCGCAACCTGTCCAAACTGCGGAGCTTCTCAAAACACGACTCCACAAGCCACGGATAACGGTGGCTTTCTCTGGGGATTGTTAGGCTGCTGTATCCCGATTGTAGGTCTTGTTTATTCCTTGTATGGAAAGACACCAAACCAAAGACATCCAAGGCTGCCGGTATCGGCGCATTGGTCGGTGTAATCCTGATGATCCTGTATTATATACTGATCGCAGTGGTTGGTGTAGGCTTTGCCGCTATGGGATTCTAAGGCTCGATGAGAGTTTGGATTTATAAGTGGCTTCCTATTATATTTGGCTGTCATTGCAGAAGTGACCGTTCCTTTTACTGGAAGGGGACACAGTTTCCAATCTGTGCCAGGTGTACCGGAGAACTGGTCGGCATGATTTTATGTCCGCTTACCTTTCCGCTTGTTTCCTGGTCTCCATGGATCTTTGCAATACTGATGCTGCCGATGATCCTGGATGGGGTGATTCAGATGGTCACTTCTTACGAAAGCACAAATATAAGAAGGTTCCTTACAGGATTCCTGTTTGGATATGCATTGATGAGACTGTTTCTTGTCTCTACGATATGGACATTCCACTTTGGCTACAATCTAGTGCCAAAGTAAAAATCCCCTGACGGAGAACAATTTGTTTCTGCCGGCAGGGGATTTCTCTTTTCTGAATTTTATACAAACGCTTTGATCTTCTGATAGATACTTTCTGTATCCAGTCCGTATTTTGCAATCAGCTCCAAAGCCGGTCCGGACTCACCGTACGTATCATTGATTCCGATCTTCATCACCTGTGTCGGTGCTTTTTCTGAAAGGACATCACATACTGCACTTCCAAGTCCTCCGATTACGGAGTGCTCTTCCACTGTAACAACTTTTCCTGTTGCCTTTGCAGCTTCCACGATCAGTTCTTCATCCAGAGGTTTGATCGTATGGATGTTGATCACTTTTGCATCGATTCCGTCTGCTGCAAGCTTCTCTGCAGCTTCCAGACAGTTGGAAACCGGAAGTCCTGTTGCCACGATAGTCAGATCTTTTCCTTCGCGCAGCACAACACCTTTTCCGAGTTCGAACTTGTAATCTTCTCTGTCATTGATTACCGGAACCGCCAGACGTCCAAAACGCATATAAACAGGTCCTACATGCTCGTAAGCCGCTTTTACTGCTGCTCTTGCTTCTACATCATCAGAAGGGTTGATCACAACCATTCCCGGAATTGTTCGCATCAGAGCGATATCTTCGTTACACTGGTGTGTCGCACCGTCTTCTCCTACAGAGATTCCTGCATGTGTCGCACCGATCTTCACGTTCAGTTTCGGGTATCCAATGGAGTTTCTGATTTGCTCAAATGCGCGGCCTGCCGCAAACATTGCGAAAGAGCTTGCAAATGGTACCTTTCCGGCTGCTGCAAGACCTGCTGCCACACCCATCATATTACTCTCTGCGATACCACAGTCGATAAATCTCTCCGGATGTGCTTTTTTAAACACACCTGTCTTTGTAGCTGCCGCAAGGTCTGCATCCAGTACAACTACATTCTCATGTGCAGTTCCGAGTTCGGCTAAAGCATTTCCGTAACTGTCTCTTGTTGCTATTTTCTTTACATCTGACATAATGCTTCACCTACTTTCTCCAAATCTGCCATTGCTACTGCGTATTCTTCATCATTCGGCGCTTTTCCGTGCCATCCTGCCTGATTTTCCATGAATGAAACATCTTTTCCTTTGATCGTCTTGGCAATGATCGCTGTCGGGCACCCTTTCACTGTCTTTGCCTCTTTGAATGCTGCATCGATCTGATCAAAATCATTTCCGTCGATGTTGATCACATGGAAATTGAATGCTTCAAATTTCTTATCAATCGGATATGGGGAGTTGACTTCATCAATCGCACCGTCAATCTGCAGATTGTTGTTATCTACGATCACAACCAGATTATCCAGTTTTTTGTGCGCTGCCAGCATCGCTGCTTCCCATACCTGTCCTTCCTGAATCTCTCCGTCTCCAAGAAGTGTATAAACTCTGTAATCTGCGTTGTCCAGTTTTCCTGCAATCGCCATACCAACTGCCGCAGAAATTCCCTGTCCCAGAGATCCGGAAGACATATCCACACCTGGAATGTGCTTCATATCCGGATGTCCCTGCAGATAAGATCCTGTATGACGCAGTGTCTTTAAATCTTCAACCGGGAAATATCCTCTCTGCGCCAGTACAGAATACAGTCCCGGAGCTGTGTGTCCTTTAGACAGGACAAATCTGTCACGGTCTGCTTTTTTCGGCTCTTTTGGATCAATATTCATCTCTTCAAAATAGAGATACGTAAAAATGTCAGCTGCTGATAAAGATCCGCCCGGATGTCCCGCTTTTGCGCTGTGTACCGCTGTGACAATCCCTTTGCGGACTTCATTTGCAGTTTTCATCAATTCTAATTTGTTCATGATTGCCTCCTGCTTTTACTCTCCGAAAACAGCTTTATAATCAGCCTGGAATTTCTCAATTCCGGCGTCTGTCAACGGATGATGTGTCATCTGTTCGATTACCTTGTAAGGCACTGTTGCAATATCAGCCCCTGCAAGTGCACAGTCTGTAATGTGGATCGGATTTCTTACGCTTGCGGCAATGATCTCTGTATCAATTCCTGCAACTTCAAAGATCTGAGCGATCTCTGCAACCAGATCTGTTCCTCTTACCGAGATATCATCCAGTCTTCCCAAAAACGGTGATACATACGTTGCACCCGCTCTTGCTGCCAGAAGTGCCTGATTTGCAGAAAAGATCAAAGTCACATTTGTCTTGATTCCCTCAGATGAAAGGACTTTACAAGCTTTCAGGCCTTCCACTGTCATTGGAATCTTCACTACCATGTTCGGATGAATCTTTGCAATCTCACGTCCTTCTTTGATCATGCCTTCTGCGTCTACTGTTGTCGCTTTGACTTCTCCGCTGATTGGTCCGTCTACGATGGATGCAATCTCTGCGATTACTTCTTCAAATACACGTCCTTCTTTGGCGATCAGGGATGGATTTGTTGTAACTCCACAAATCACACCCATATCATTTGCCTTTTTAATATCCTCTACATTTGCTGTGTCAATAAAAAATTTCATTGCCTGTCCCTCCTTAAAATCTTCGTCGATTTGTTATAATTCGATTATATAGACTCCCTGGAAACAGGTCAATAGGCCCAAAAATTATTAGTAATTTTGCCGTACTAATAATATCACATTATTAATGAAAAAACTACTGCTAACTTTGGTTTTGCCTTTTACTGTTAATTTTTATTACTAATAATTTACTTTTTTGTACTAATTTTTCTTTTTTTCAGATTTGGATATCCGGTTGTTCCCCGCATCACGATCTGTGGCTCATACTCCACATGATAGATGCTCACCGGCTCGATCCCGGCATACGGCTCACTGCGGGCTTTGATCTTTTTCATGATGATATCGCAGGCGTCTCTGCCTTTATAGATCACGAAATGTTCGACTGTTGTCAGCGCAATATGATGCATTCTCGCAAACAATGTGTTGTCGCATCCCATCACGGACATCTCTCCCGGAACTTTGTATTTCTCCTCGTACAGAGCATCTAAAATACCAAAGGCGATCATGTCATTGAGCCCCACGATCGCAGTCAGATCCGTATGCTCTTTCAGCAATTCCTTTGTCAGGTCATATCCGATCCGATATTCCGAATCGATTCCCGGCACATCTTTATCAATCTGCTCATCCGCGGCTTTGATCACCACATGATCTCCAAGTCCTGCTTTCTGAAACTCCTTCAAAAATCCTTCTACCCGCTTGGAACGCTGCTTCTGCCTTACAGTCAGCGGCGGCGCAATATATGCCACATGGGTATGTCCGAGTTCCAGCAGATGCTTTGCCATAATTCTGCCAAGCTTTGAATTATCCAGCTCTACCGCATCCACATTCAGCCGTTCATTCTGATTGTTGATGACAGCAAAGGGAATCTTGTTGGACAACTGCTCCACTGTCTCCATAAAGCAGCTGCTCGGATTACAGGTGTAGATGACCCCCTGCGGATTCAGAGAGGGAAGCATCTTTAAATAACGCTCCTCCAACTCCAGATCTCTCTGGGTATTACACACAAACAGCCCGAACCCCTGCTCCGTTGCTCTTGCTTCGATTCCCTGCAAAAGCATGACATAATACGGATTGGTCAGATTCGGGCAGAAAACCACCAGAAGCTTTTCCCTGCGGCTTTCTTTCTGTGTTCTGCGCTTGGGAAGCACATACCCCAGCTCCCGGGCTGCATCCTCCACTTTTTTTACCACTTCTTTGGAAAAAGAAACATTGTACTTCTTATTTAAAATCATAGAAACCGTCGTCTGGGAAACGCCGGCATATTTCGCCACATCCGAAGATGTCACTTTCTTTTTGTTCATGATTTCTCTTCCCTGTCCTGTTAAAGCTCCGTTCTGCCTTCCAGTGCACGCAGAAGCGTCACTTCATCAATATATTCCAGATCTCCGCCTACAGGAACACCGCTGGCAATCCTGCTCACTTTGATCCCGGTCGGCTTGATCAGCTTGCTGATGTACATTGCGGTAGTCTCCCCCTCCAGGCTTGAGTTGGTCGCCACGATCACTTCATCTACATCCTGCTGCAGTCGTTCCATCAGTTCTTTTAAGCGGATATCCCCCGGTCCGATCCCCAGCATCGGAGAGATCGCTCCATGAAGCACATGATACACTCCGTTATATTTTCCGGTCTTTTCATATGCTGCCAGATCTCTTGGAGTCTCCACTACCATGATGGTCCGCTGATCCCGTTCCGGATTGCTGCAGATCGGGCAAAGTTCCCGGTCCGTCAGAGTACAGCACTGTGCACAGTATCTCACATTATTTCTGGCATCCACGATCGACTTTGCCAGATTCTCCACCTGATCTTTCGGCATATTGATAATATGAAATGCCAGTCTCTGGGCAGACTTCGCTCCGATTCCCGGAAGGCGTGAAAATTCTTCGATCAGCCTGCTGATCTGATTACTGTAATAATCCATTCTTTTTCACCTCTGTCCGGATTAGAACATACCCGGTATTCCTCCGCCGAGTCCTCCTGTCAGTTTGGACATTGCAGAGCTGGATTCTTCATCCACTTTGCGAAGCGCTTCATTTGTTGCTGCCACGATCAGATCCTCCAGCATTTCAATATCATCCGGATCCACAACCTCTTCTGCCAGCTTCACCTTTAGAACTTCTCTTTTACCGGAAACGGTCACTTCCACCGCTTCTCCTCCTGCAGTCGCAGTAAATTCCTTTGCTTCCAGCTCTTTTGCCTGTTCTTCCATCTGACGCTGCATTTTCTGTGCCTGTTTCATCAGATTTGCCATGTTTCCCGGCATTCCTCCGCCAGGAAATCCACCTCTTTTTGCCATAAATCAGTCCTCCACTATAATCTCCATATTGATCTTCTTCTCAATATCTACAAATGTATCCTCAAACCGGCGTCCTTCTTCTACGTGGCGTACTTCTACTTCCACCTTCTTGCCGATCCTGTTTTCAATCAGACTTTCCAGTTCCTTCCGTCTATCTTCTCTGCCAACAAAATCTGCCCCCAGTGCATCCGGCATCACGATCATCAGACGGTTGTCACCTGCAAGGCTTAGACGCGCTTTTTTCAGGTATGTCCGAAGCATTCCCGATGCCTCATCTGCGATCGGTCTGAAATTCTTTACTACCTGCTGCACATCTTCCGGTACTGCGTTTGGAAGTTCCGGTCTCGGCGTTGGCTCCGCCGGTGCCTGACCATCTTCCTTTACATAAACAACTCGTTCCTGACCACCTGATATAACGCCCTGTTCCAGCTTTTCTTCCAATACACGGATCCGATCCAGAATAGAATCTGAGCTCGTCTCCATGGCAGGCGTACAAAGCTTGATCAGAGCCACTTCCAGAAACACTCTTTTTTGCGCTGCATATTTCAGCTGACCTGACAATTCCGAAAAAATCCGAATGTAACGGAGCAGCATATCCGCTTCCACCATCCCGGCCTCTTCCTGAAGCTGCTGCATATTTTCTGTAGATACATCCAGAACATCCTCTATATTATCAGATGTCTTCACAAGAAGCAAGTTTCGCAGATACCATGTAAAATCCGTGGCAAGCTGCGTAAGCTCCCGCCCCTGCATCACCAGATCATCGACGATATCAAGCACTTTTGGGACATCTCGTCTGATCACACTGCGCAGAAGTCTGCTGAACACATCCGTATCGACTGCTCCCAGTACTTCCAGCACATTGTCATACGTCAGCTTCTGCCCCAGATAAAAGGCAATACACTGATCCAGAAGACTCAATGCGTCACGCATCGAACCATCTGCCGCCTTTGCGACATAGCGCAGCGCTTTTTCTTCTACTTCCACCTGCTCTTCCTGCATCAGATCACGCATCCGGTCTGTGATCGTCTCAATACTGATCCGCTTGAAATCATAATGCTGACACCGGGATAAAATCGTGATGGGAATCTTGTGAACCTCGGTTGTCGCCAGAATAAAGATCACATACTCCGGCGGTTCCTCCAGTGTCTTTAACAGCGCATTGAACGCCCCTATCGACAGCATATGCACCTCATCAATGATATAGACTTTGTACTTTCCTTCTGTCGGGCGGTATGCCACTTCTTCCCGGATCTCACGGATGTTGTCCACACCATTGTTCGAAGCTGCATCGATCTCGATCACATTCATCGATGTACCCGCTGCAATAGAGCGGCACATCGCGCACTCCCCGCAGGGACTTCCATTCACCGGATGCTCACAGTTGACTGCCTTTGCAAAAATCTTCGCAACCGTTGTCTTACCGGTCCCTCTTGTTCCGCAGAACAGATAGGCATGTCCGATCCTGTTTGCTTCAATCTGATTTTTTAATGTAGTAATAATATGTTCCTGACCCTTGACATCTTCAAATTCAACGGGACGGAACTTTCGGTAAAGTGCCGTATACGACATGTATTACACCTCTGTTTTCCAAGTCTTTTATTGATCTCCAAAGCTGATGCCGATGGTTCTTGCCTCTTTGATGATTCCATCCTGCGGATCTACCATTTTCAACTTTCCTGCCACATCCTGAAGCGGTACTTTTGTAATCTTCTGATTCTTCATGGCGATCATGTAGCCGTATTCCTGATTCAGGATCAGCTCTGCCGCAGCCGCTCCCACTCTTGTGGCAAATACACGGTCATACGCACATGGAGAACCGCCTCTTTGCGTATGCCCCGGCACCGTAATCCTTACTTCCTTGTCTGTCTTCTGCTGGATCTTCTCTGCCAGTTCGTAGGCGATGGACGGATATTTCCGTTTTGCAAGCTTTTCTTTATATTCTTTTTTCTTCAGCCTGGCATCTTCTTTTGAGATTGCACCTTCTGCAACCGCAATGATCGTAAACTTTTTATCTGCTGCCGCACGCTTCTGGATCACATCCGTCACCACATCGATATCATACGGAATCTCCGGAAGCAGAATCACATCTGCACCGCCGGCAATTCCCGCATGCAGCGTGACGTGTCCCACCTTATGTCCCATTACTTCAATGATAAACACACGGCTGTGAGAGGTTGCCGTCGTATGGATCCGGTCGATCGTGTCTGTCGCAATATCCACTGCACTCTGGAAGCCAAATGTCATATCCGTGCCCCACAGATCATTGTCGATTGTTTTTGGCAGTGTCACAACATTTAAGCCTTCTTCTCTTAACAGATTCGCTGTCTTGTGTGTTCCGTTTCCTCCCAGGATCACCAGACAGTCAAGACTTAACTTATGATAAGTATGCTTCATTGCCGCCACTTTATCCAAACCGTCCTTGTCCGGTACACGCATCAACTTAAACGGCTGTCTCGATGTACCGAGGATCGTGCCGCCTCTTGTCAGGATTCCGGAAAAATCCTTTGATGTGAGCATATGAAAGTTGCCATAGATCAGACCTTTGTATCCGTCTTCAAATCCATAGATTTCCACATCATCCCGTTTTGTGCAAACACCTTTTACAACACCGCGCATTGCAGCATTCAAAGCCTGACAGTCTCCGCCACTTGTAAGCATTCCGATTCGTAACATATCCGTATCCTCCTACTCTTTGATTTTATCAATTCCGCACCAGAAATCGGTGCTAAAAGACTTTATTTCCTGTTTTATCTTATCACAAACAGGCGAAAATGAACAGTTTTATATTCTCCCTCAATTTTTCTCAAACTTTCCGATTGGTAATTTTCTTTCCATTGTGTTAAAATAGACACATCGTAAAACAAAACAGATTTGAAGGAGATAACTAAACATGGAAAGAAATGATCCTTGCTGGTGCGGCAGCGGCAAAAAATATAAAAAATGCCATATGCCGATCGAAGAAAAAATAAAACTGCACAGGGACAGAGGGGAAATTGTACCTTCCAGAAAGCTTTTGAAGACTCCGGCGCAGATCGAAAAGATCAAAAAAAGTGCGGCTCTCAACACGGCTGTTCTGGATGAAGTTGCCGCACACATTCGCGCAGGCATGAGTACTGCTGAGATTGACAAGATCGTATATGATTTTACAACTGCACACGGTGGAATCCCGGCTCCTCTGAATTATCAGGGCTTCCCGAAAAGTGTATGCACCTCTATCAATAATGAAGTGTGCCACGGAATCCCGGATGAAAACATCATCCTGCAGGAGGGTGATATCATCAACGTCGATGTATCTACCATTCTGGACGGCTATTTCTCTGATGCATCCCGTATGTTCATGATCGGCGAAGTATCCGACCGAGCCAAACGTCTGGTGCGTGTTACAGAAGAATGTGTAGAGCTTGGTCTTGCAGCGGCAAAACCATGGGGACATCTGGGAGATATTGCAGATGCGATCAATACCCACGCACAGGCAAACGGCTACTCTGTTGTTGTTGATATCGGCGGTCACGGAATCGGACTGGAATTCCACGAAGATCCGTTTGTCAGCTATGTCACACCAAAGGGCAGCGAGATGCTGCTCGTACCCGGAATGATGTTTACCATTGAGCCGATGATCAACGAAGGCAGCCCGGACTTCTTCGTAGATGAGGACAATGACTGGACGATCTACACCATTGATGACGGACTGTCTGCACAGATCGAATATATGGTTCTCGTAAAAGAAGACGGAATTGAAATTCTTACAAAATAGTCAAAAAGCTGCGTACACAGGACCTCTCCTGCTGCACACAGCTTTTTTATTTACTTCATCAGCATATGCAGATATTTTTCATACTCGACTCCGTCATTGCGCGGAATCTCTTCTTTCACTGCATCTGTAATCGCTTTCTCGATAAAGCTTCCTGCAAGTTCCATCATGGACTTCAGATTTTCTCCTCTTGCCAGTCCGCCTGTCAGCACGGAAGCAAACAGATCACCTGTTCCGGAGTAGCTTCCACCTACATACGGGAATGCTGCAAGATGTGTCTCTTTTCCCGTCACTGCCAGATTTCCCATCTTCTGGATCCCGTCTTCATTGTCACAAAACTGAATCCCTGTCACTACAACAGTTCTTGGTCCATCTTTCCTCAGGTTTTCCGCCAGCTGCCTGATCACCGTAAGAAGATGTTTTTCGTCCGTCATATTTTCGATCATCCGATAATCTGTATCCGTCAGAATACAAAGCTCCGTCAGATTTGGGGTCACAATATCCGCCATCTTCGCAAGCTCCCGCATCTTTCTGCAAAACTCTATGGAGAAGATATCAAATTTGTATCCATGATCCCCCATGATCGGATCTACAAGCAGAAAGGCTTTCTTCTTATGAAATGTCTCCGCAATATGGATCATATGACCGATCTGCTCTTCATCTGCTGCAAATCCTGTATAGATACCGTCAAACCGTGCCTCCATCTTTTCCCAGGATCGCCGAAACTGCTCCATTTCTTCCGTAAGGCTCACGCAATGATAGTCTTCATATCCTGTCTGTGCACTCAGCACAGCTGTCGGGAGCGGACACGCCTGCACGCCCATCGCTGAAAGCACTGAAATTGCTGCCGTGAGAGAACATCTCCCAAATCCTGAGAGATCGTTAATTACTGCTACTTTCTTTCCCATACTCATCCACCTGCATTTCTCTGACTGGCTTCATGATCAGAACAGAATGTTTTCCCATATTGACAACAGTCTCTCCATCCTCCACCAGATAAATGTCTCTTTCTGTCGTATAGCTCTTTTCCCAGGAGTACATCAGACGCTCCATCTTTCCTTTCATAGGCACCTCCGCCTGCCACACCGGGATTGTCACTTCCTTTAGTTCCTTACTGTTATTTAACACAACAATGATCTGTTCACCTTCCTGAAATCTTGCATAAGCAAGAACATTGGATGACCAGGAAAGCATCTTCAGAGAACCTGTACGCAGAGGCTTCTCACGCTTGTGGATCCGGATCATTTCTTTATGGAACTCTACAAGTTCTCTGTTTTCCTGTCCCCATGGATAGGTCCTGCGGCTGTCCGGATCGGTAAATCCACAGACACCTGCTTCATCTCCGTAATAAACCGTAGGTGCTCCTACCCAGGTCATCTGAACTGCCACTGCCTCCCGCATCACTGCAAGATTGATTCCTTCTTCTGCCGCTTTGCTTCCAAGCTGTGCCACTCTCCCTACAATGTGATTCGTTCTGGTCAGGAACCGGGAATGATCGTGGTTAGACAGTTCATTCATCGCCACCTGTAATGACGGGGTCAGCATGCTTGCCATAAAATGATTCATCGTATTGACAAAGTTGTCTGCATTCCCCCACAAGTCTGTCCTGCGCTCATCACTGTGCTTTTCCATTCCTGTCAAGAACCAGGTCAGCGGCTCCATAAAGGCATCATAATTCATCACGCTGTCCCATTCATCGCCCTGAAGCCATTCTCCCGGATCTCCATAGTGCTCCGCCAATATCAGCGCCTGCGGATTGGCACTTTTTACAGCTTTTCTGAAATTCTCCCAGAAGATGTGATTGTATTCATTGCTGTATCCCAGATCTGCCGCCACATCCAGACGCCATCCATCGGCATTATACGGCGGCGATACCCATTTCTTTCCGATGTTTAAAATATATTCCTCCAGCGTGGGAGAATCTTCATAGTTCAGCTTCGGCAGCGTATCATGTCCCCACCATCCGTCATAGTTTTTATTATAAGGCCACGCTTCTTCTCTTTCATCAAAAAAATGAAAGAAATCTCTGTACGGGCTCTGCGCACTGACATAAGCACCTTTTTCGTATTCCGGCTGCGGTTCATAAATCCGTTCCCGGTCCATCCACTTATTGAAAGAGCCACAGTGATTGAACACTCCGTCAAGGATCACCCGCATGCCCCTTGTGTGCATCTCCTCCACCAGTTTTGCAAACAGGCGGTTGCTTGCCTCCAGATTCCGAATGTCCCCTGTCCGCTTCTGATATTTTGTCGCTCTGGTATTGTCCTTTTCTCCCTCTGGAAGAACCTCTCCTCCGTCTTCTATAATCACGCCGTAATGCGGATCGATGTAGTCATAATCCTGAATATCATACTTGTGATTCGACGGGGAAACAAACAGTGGATTGAAATAGATGACTTCAACTCCAAGCTCTTCCAGATAGTCCAGTTTATCCAAAACTCCCTGCAGATCTCCTCCATGAAATCTGCGGATATCCATTGCCGCCGGAAATTCATTCCAGTCTTTCACTTTACAGACCGGCTCTCCGATATAAACGTATTCTCCATCCTCCACATCATTGGATGGGTCTCCATTACAGAAGCGGTCTACAAAAATTTGATACATCACTGCGCCTTTTGCCCATGCCGGTGTGGAAAATCCAGGCATGATCCGGAAATTGTAATATTCCACCGGATGTTCCGATACGCCACATCGATGATAGCAGAGCTCTTCACTCTCGCTTTTTATCCGAAAATAATAAACAAACATCGTATCTGTAAGCTGCACTTCTGTTTCATAATAATCAAACACTTCCCCGGAGGATATCTTCTGCATCTGCAGTGCTTCTCCTCCTGAAATCAGACAGACCTCCTGAGCGTCATCTCTTGCCGTTCTGAATCTCAGCCTGACTTTTTTCATGGATACCCGGTTCCGCAGGTATGACATAATCCGATGTCCCATCACAGAACAGCGCATTTTTATTCATATAAACCTCCTTTGGGGCAAGCCCCTTAAAATGCCTGCCCGGCATTAAAAACAGCTTGCCCCATTCTACACCTACTTCTCAAAAAGTGCTTCAAACTCACTTCTTGTAATCTTTTCTTTTTCCAGCAATAACTGGGCACAGGCTTCCAGTACAGACTGATGCTCCTCCAGAATTGCTTTTGCTTTCAGATAGCACTCATCAATGATACGTTTGACTTCCTCATCGATTGTTCCCGCCACTTTTTCACCGTATCCTCTGGATGTGTGACCAAAATCACGTCCGATAAAGACTTCATCACTGTCATTGTCATAGTTGATCAGACCAAGACGTTCTGACATACCGAATTTGGTGATCATGGATTTTGCGATCGCAGTTGCCTGACGGATATCCTGAGATGCACCGGTTGTAATATCATCAAAGATCTGTTCTTCCGCTACACGTCCGCCGAGAGACACTGTAATCTCCTGAAGCATATGTCCTTTTGTATTGAACATATCATCGCCTTCCGGAAGCGGCATCGTATAGCCGCCTGCTCCTCCTGTCGGAACAATGGACACACTGTAGACAGGTCCCACATCCGGCAGTACATGGAAGAGGATCGCATGTCCCGCCTCGTGGTATGCTGTGATCCGGCGTTCTTTTTCAGAAACCACACGGCTCTTTTTCTCCGGTCCGATTCCGACTTTCACAAACGCATGACGGATATCTGCCTGCTGAATATACACTCTGTTTTCTTTTGCAGCCAGAATCGCCGCTTCATTTAAAAGATTCTCAAGATCTGCCCCTGTAAATCCACTGGTTGTCTGCGCAATCTGTCTCAGATCCACATCATCTCCAAGAGGCTTGTTTCTCGCATGTACTTTCAGGATCTCTTCTCTTCCTTTGACATCCGGACGTCCAACTACCACATTTCTGTCAAAACGTCCCGGACGTAAGATCGCAGGATCCAAAATATCTTTCCGGTTGGTCGCTGCCATCACAATAATACCTTCATTAACACCAAAACCATCCATCTCTACAAGCATCTGGTTCAATGTCTGTTCTCTCTCGTCATGACCGCCGCCAAGTCCGCTTCCTCTGCGTCTGGCAACTGCATCGATCTCATCGATGAAAATGATACATGGGGCATTCTTCTTCGCATCCTGGAACAGATCCCTGACACGGGACGCTCCCACACCGACAAACATCTCTACGAAGTCAGATCCCGAAATCGTAAAAAACGGAACCCCGGCCTCTCCGGCAACTGCTTTTGCAAGAAGGGTCTTACCGGTTCCCGGAGGCCCCTCCAGAAGCACTCCTTTTGGGATTCTTGCTCCCACCTGAACATATTTTTTCGGAGATTTCAGGAAATCGACAATCTCTGCAAGCTCTTCTTTTTCTTCCTGCAGCCCCGCAACATCTGCAAATGTCACTTTCTTATCATTCTCAGAACTCATACGGGCACGACTTTTTCCAAAATTCATTGCTTTTGCATTGGCACCGCCACTCTGTCTGTTCATCATCATCGTAATAAACATGAATCCGACAAGCATCAGCACAACCGGGAGAACCGTCGTACTCAGCACCGAATCCTGAGGGATCGCGCTTATGCGGTATTCCACATCATTTTTATCCAGCAGCTTCTGCGTCTCATTGACATCCGATACGTTGACACGTCCCGTTTCCCTGCTGTCGCGCAATGTCAGTGTGACCACTCCGGTAGGCACTGCCTTATTCTGGTTGATCACCACCTCTGTCACGTTGTCATCCTTTATCTCCTGTTCAAACTGAGTAAAAGTTATCTCCTGCCCGCGCATCTGTACACGGCTCGTCATCCATAGCACAAAAAAGATCACAGCAATAAACACAACCACGGTTGCGCCGCTTATGCCTTTATACTTCTTGTCATTCAATGATACTGCTCCTTCCTATTCCACACCTTCTACGACTCCGATATATGGAAGATTTCTATATTTCTGTGCGTAGTCCAGTCCATATCCGACTACAAATTCGTCCGGTATCTCAAATCCGACATAATCTACTTTTACATCTCTTTCTCTTCTCTCCGGTTTGTCCAAAAGAGTACAAAGCTGAATGCTCTTTGGATTTCTTTTCTTCAGAACATCGATCAGATAATACAGTGTACGTCCGGAATCAATGATGTCTTCCACGATCAGAACATCTTTTCCCTCGATGGATTCATCCAGATCCTTTGCAATTCTGACAACACCGCTGGATGTTGTCGCATCCCCGTAGCTGCTTACACACATAAAGTCCAGAGAAACCGGCACACTGATTCTTTTAGCCAGTTCACACATGAAAAATACTCCGCCTTTGAGTACACAGATCATATGGATCTGCTTTCCTGCATAATTTTCGCTGATCTGTTTTCCCAATGTTTTGATTCTTTCATTTACTTCTTCTTCTGAAACTAACACTTTAATTGTCTCTGCCATGTTTTTTATCCTCCATTATTTTGATCTCTATTATCCTTTTTGTATGTTCAGATATCTGATATCTGCTGCTCATCCGATATCCGACAACCCACAGTATCTGATGCCCCTCGGCGATCAGCAAAATCCGTTCTCTGCTTTTTGCAGGAATCTTCTCATTGATAAAATAAGATTTGAGCTTCTGCGTACCGCCCTGTCTGTTGACACCCAAAACATCCTCCGGCTGTCTCGTTCTTACGGTGAGACTATTTTTTATTATATCATAGTCAAACCATTTCGTGTAGGGGGTTTGCGGTATCTGTTCTATCGAAAAATTCTTATCTTTTTCCCAAATTGTACAGCATATTCGCAGATTCCTGTCTTTTAATCGGGTAATTCCGGGAATTATAAGTTCCTCCCGGCACTCTGTCTGTCTTTCCTCTGTCTGTTTTGCCAAAAGTATTCCTTCATAATTTCTCTTTGCACAGATATTGTAGGGAAGATTTCGCTTTCTTCCACTCTGCTTTTCAAACAACTCCGCCACTGCCGCAACGTGTACAGACGCAAGATCCTTTCCGGTTCCCGCCAGATTTTCCAGACACTTCTGAATAATCCCGTTTTGGATGACCGGATCACACTGCATCCATTCATCCCACAGAAGCAAAAGCCCCTCTTCCTCCTGCCTTACCACACATCTGCAATGCGCTTCGATTTCCCGCTCCAGATAATCTCTGATCTGATTTAACTGCTCCATCGTTTCATTCATGTGACGGACGGCCTGCCTGTTGACCTGCTCCTCCAGCATAGGAAGGATCTGATGCCGGATCCTGTTTCTGGTATATTCATCCCCGGCATTGGTCTCATCTTCACAGTAGGAAAGCTGATGTTCTTTCAGATAATACTCAATTTCCTTCCTGTTTATTCCAAGAAGCGGACGGATCATATATCCATTGACCGGCCGGATCCCGGAAAGCCCCCGGATTCCGGTTCCTCTTGCCAGATTCAAAAGCATCGTCTCTGCATTATCGTTCTGATGATGCGCAAGCGCGATCTTGGTCCCCCCATAACGGATCCGCACCTCCTCAAACGCCTTTCTGCGCACCAGACGCCCTGCCTCCTCCACAGACAGCTTTTTCTGTGCAGCGATTTCTTTTACATTCTCATGATACACAATACATGGAACATTCCGCCCCTCGCAAAATGTTTCCGTAAACCGTTCATCTCTTTTTGCATTTTCTCCACGAAGCCCGTGATTCACATGCACTGCGTATCACATCAAATCCGATTTTTTCCTGCAGCCTCAAAAGTACAAAAAGCAGGCATATCGAATCCGCGCCGCCCGATATCCCTGCGATTACTTTATCTTCTTTTTGCAGCATATGATATTTTTGAATAAAATTTAAAACTTTCTTTTCCATACTGTAAACTATACCGAATCCGTCCCCAAAATGCAAGTATCCTGACAATTCCAAATCCCTACTGCCAGTACTGTCATATCATCCATCGGTTCTTCTCCGGTCCAGTTTAATACCTGCTCCAGAATGTGATGCGCAAGCTCTTTGGGATTTCCGCCTGTCGTTCCACCAATGATCGTTTCCATCAGAAGGTCCTGTTCCCCAACCGGAAGAGCATCCAGCACACCGTCCGTTATCATAACAACAAAATCTCCGTCTTCCAGCGTTCTCTGCACAGATTCGATTTCAATGGAGTGCATGACCCCGATCGGCAGACTGGACGAACTGATACGCTCCACTTTGTTTCCTTTTTTGATAAATGTGGAAGAAGCTCCTGCTTTGATCAGACGACATTCTCCTGTATACAGATCAAACATGCTCAGATCCACCGTGGAAAAATGGATTTCCTCACGCCCCATCACCAATGTCGTATTGATCATCTGGATCGCCGCTTTTGCCGGAAATCCGGCTTCCAACAGCTCTTCCAGCAATTCCATGACAAGCGTACTCTCCCGGCATGCCTTCTCTCCGGATCCCATTCCATCGGAAAGCGCCACTGCCAGTTTTCCTCCGCCAAGCTCACGCATCATGAAATTATCACCTGAGATCTTGTTGCAGTCCTTCCCAATCCTTGCCACACCGTAAAGTGTATAAAACACCGGACCTTCCATGCACACAATCGTCTGATATTCTTTCCCCAGCATAAACGCCTGATCACTCTCTGCAATAAACTGCCTCCCCATCACTTCCGAGACAGCCTTTACAAGCGCTTTGATCGTAACGCAGGTATTTTTCACCGCTCTTGCGGTAAGATGTACTTCATATTTTCCTTCTCTGTTCAGGAAAAACTGCTGTACAGTACACGAATCCCTCTCTTTTTTAAATGAGATGCCAGCTTTTTTTCCAGACGCTCGTCCGAAAATAAACTTTTTTCCAGCTCTTTCGCCGTACTGCGGAGCATATCCGCAAACGTATCCATCTGAACCGCGCACCCTTCCCTGCCAAGTACGATCCGGTTATTCCACATCATATTCTGTCTTGCATCGTGAAATGCACCCAGCATCTCCTGTAAAAACGCTTCCCACCGCAGACACCTCTGCTGAAGCTTCCTTTTTGTTTCTGTATTCAGTTCACTCCCGTAATGATCGATGGCAGATAAAACTTCATATCCCATCTGATAGGTATGTACAAAATCCTCTTCCCAGCACCAGGAACATTTTTCACAGCTTTTGCAGGCTCTTTCTTTTGTCCGGTCAAACATATCCTCAATCTCCTCATTGGAAAATGCGGATTTCTTTTCCTCCAGATGAAGAAATGTCCGGGAAAGCTGTTTGATAGAATCTGCGTATTTTTCAATCTGTGTCACATAGGGGCTGGTGTGCAGTGCCTGTCCATTTTTCATGGCGATGTCCTCCTAGTTCTTATGTATGTAATATTAGAACATGCAAAAAGCCCCAGGAATTTCCCGGAGCTTCTCTTTCGTATCGTCACTATTTTGCCGGCTTGAAAATGATCTCATTCGGATCCACCAGCCCTAATTTTTCTTCTGCAATCTCTTTCACGTAATCGTCTGTCTTCACATACGCTTCGTATGCTTCCACTTCCTTTGCACGCTTTTTCTCTTCTTTAATCTGTGCTTCCAGTTCTGCTTCCTGCTTCTTGTACTGTGCGTTTCTGCTGCGCAGAGATACTGCATTCACTGCAAGTACGCCTACCAGCAATACAAGAATCATACTGATCAGCATCATACTTTTTTTATGATACCGCCATGCAGAATTCGTCTTCCGGCTTTTTGATCTGCCAGCGACTTTCTTTTTCTGAATCGCCATGATACTCACCCTATCAAATCTAACTTCTATTTCCATCCTGCCTGCAAATAAATTTGCCTGACACAAGTATTCTATCTGCTTTTTTCTCTTTTTTCAAGTTATTCAGCCGTTTTAATCAAGATTTCCTTGTTTTTTATGTTTTTTTCAATTTCCTGAAAATTCGTTTCAACAAATGCTGCACCCCAACAGCAGTCAGCAGCCCGGCTGCGATTCCCAGAACAAAGAACCAGCGGATACTTCCATAAGTCGTACAATACATCTGACGAAACACATACGCGCTCACCAACAGCCAGAAGCCGATATCCTCCACACCGACTGCCAGCGGATGATGCCGCACGAGTCTTCGTATCAGCAGCAGGATCTGATAACCGCAAAAAAGTACCATCCCCGTAAGCGCCGCATAGAAAAAAATCACAACTTCTGTTTCAATTCCGAGCATCATAATAACGCCTACTTAAATAATTTGACAGAAAGCTCTCATTTTGCCCGCCCTGATTCACTCCAGAATAAGCAATACTGTCAATATTTCCGGCAAAGGTCTACTTCTCCCTTCTCAACACTGAGCCGGTTCACATGGAGGTCTGCTGCCTTTCACCATAAGCATCCCCTGCTCTGTCTCCAGAAGAATCTCATTCAGATCAAACGAGAGAACATCCAGAACTCCGGTAACCATACTTGTCTTTCTGTTATTCACGATCAGTTTATGTGCCTTCGCCGGCATTTGTCGTTCTTCCATACACTTTCCCCTTTCCTTCTGCTTTTCTATATATATGAGGGGTTGTATTATTTTATACCGGAAAAACGAATTTTTCTGTTTTATAAATAGCGGAACAGGTCTTTCGCCTCTTCTTTCTTGGTCGTATCCTGAATATCCAGCACTTCTACTTTCACCGTTTTTGTACCGAACTGAATCTCGATCACATCTCCCACTTTCACTTTTACGGATGCCTTTGCAGGCTTTCCATTCACCAGAACTCTCCCTGCATCACATGCTTCGTTGGCTACGGTCCTGCGTTTGATCAGCCTGGAAACTTTTAAAAATTTGTCCAATCTCATTAATCTTTTCTCCTTCCTTCTCCTGTAACTGAAAAGAGAATACAACCGGCTTGTCCGACTGTATCCTCTTATGCATCTTTATCTGTTCGTCAATTATGCGTTTACAGCATCTTTCAGAGCTTTTCCAGCTTTGAATTTCGGAGCTTTGCAAGCTGCGATCTTCATTGTCTTTCCTGTCTGAGGATTTCTTCCTTCTCTTGCTGCTCTTTCGCTTACTTCAAAAGTACCGAATCCTACTAACTGTACTTTTTCTCCTTCTTTTAACTGCTCTGTTACTACATCAACAAAAGCTTTTAATGCTTTCTCTGCATCTTTCTTTGAAATTTCTGCCTGCTCAGCGATTGCTGCGATCAATTCTGTTTTGTTCATGGATAATTCCTCCTCTTTATTATGCTAGAATGATTATTCTAAATTGGTAAAGGCCGCATGTCTCTACCCTTTACATGTCGATACCCTTATGTACTGTTATAACTGGTGAAACTGCTTTTGTCAAGCAGTTTCACAGATTTACCATGCAAAGCGGTACTGTTTACAATAACAGCAACATTTTTACATAATCTTATCAATCATTGCCAGCACTTCTTTGCCCATAGCTGCGGACTTTTCATCTGCATCAGAAAGGGAGGTTCCTTTGATACCGTAGTAGAATTTGACTTTCGGCTCTGTTCCTGACGGTCTCACACATAACCATGCATCATCAGAAAGATCATAGTACAATACGTTCGATGTCGGAAGACCTGTCGAAGATACTTCACCAGTCTGCATATCCTGGATCGTGTCTGCTTTGTAGTCTCTCGCTTTCAGCACTTTGTAGCCTGCGATCTCTGCCGGCGGATTCTTACGGAGTGTCTCAAGGATCTCCTGGATCTTTGCAAGTCCTTCGATTCCTTTGAGTGTGATAGACTGGATATCATCTTTGTAATATCCGTATCTCTCATACATCTCGATCATGGCATCCCAGAGAGTCATGTCTTTTGTCTTGTAGTAAGCAGCTGCCTCGCAGAGTGCCATTGTCGCAACGATCGCATCTTTATCTCTTGCGTGTGTTCCGATCAGGCATCCATAGCTTTCTTCAAATCCAAATAAGTACTCGCCTTTTTTGCTTGTCTCAAATCCCAGAATCTGCTGTCCGATATATTTGAATCCGGTCAGAACTTCAATCAGCCCTGTGTTATAGTAATCTGCAATCGCATCTGCCATATTTGTTGTAACGATCGTTTTGATGAGATATCCATCCTCAGGAAGTCCTCTCAATGCGTTTCTCTGTCCGATCTCATAGTCTGCAAGGAGACAGCCGGACATATTTCCTGTCAGATCGTGATATTCACCGTTTTTATCTTTTACCCGGACACCCAGACGGTCTGCATCCGGATCTGTAGCAAGCACAATGTCTGCATCCACTTCTCTTGCCAGCTTAAGTCCCAGTTCAAATGCCTCTGCCGCCTCCGGATTCGGATAAGAAACAGTCGGGAATTCGCCGTCCGGCAGTTCCTGCTCTTTGACTACGTATACGTTCTCAAAACCGAGCTCTTTTAAAATTCTGCGGGCTGGAATATTTCCCGTTCCATGAAGCGGACTGTATACGATCTTCAGATCTTTTCCAACTGCATCAATGGCATCCTGATGGATCACCTGCTTTTTCAGCTCTGCTATGTAGGCATCATCCACCTCTGCTCCGATCACTTCGTAGAGTCCGACTGCTTTGGCATCCTCTGCCGGCATCGTCTTCATAGTCGTATAATCTGTCACTGCCTTGACTTCATCCATGATTCCTTTGTCATGAGGCGGTGTGATCTGCGCGCCATCTTCCCAGTATACCTTATAACCATTGTACTCCGGTGGATTATGGCTGGCTGTAATGTTGATTCCGGCAATACATCCGAGTTTTCTGACTGCATAAGAAAGCTCCGGTGTCGGACGAAGAGAATCGAATACATAGGCTTTGATTCCGTTCGCAGCCAGGCAGCATGCCGCTTCCTGTGCAAATTCCGGTGACATCCGGCGTGAGTCAAATGCGATGGCAACTCCTTTTTCTGCGTTTCCACTCTTTAAAATATAGTTTGCCAGTCCCTGTGTTGCCTTTCTCACTGTATAAATATTCATACGGTTCGTTCCGGCTCCGATAATTCCCCGAAGTCCTGCTGTACCAAACTCTAAATCTGTATAAAAACGCTCTTTGATCTCGTTCTCATCTGATGCGATACGCTCCAGTTCTGCTTTTGTATCTGCATCAAAATAAGCATTTGTCAACCACTCATTGTATATTTCTTTGTAACCCATCTTAGGCACCTCCTGCAATATAGTATGGTTCTATTATACAACAGCCGCCTATAAATGAAAAGTGAATATATTTTCTAAAAATCGCTCTTTTTCTGCCTGCTGTCCGATTGCAGTCTGCAGTTTTTCTACACTTTTCTCCGGAATCCGCGCCTTATTGGAGTTCGAATACAGATTTGCTGTCTTCCAGAACTTCTCCGGATAAGCCAGGCAAAGTGCGAGAAATTCCTTTTCCCTGTCCTCCAGAGGACGGACGCTCTCATACATCTCCAGAATCTTTCTTCCCAGACTTTCTTTCCACTGATATTTTTCCATCACCTTTCGCAGGAAATAATACAGATCCTGTACCTGTACATCCATTCTGAAATGCTCAAAATTGGTGACTGCAATCCTGCCGGAACTGATCCAGATGTTGTGATAATTATAATCTCCGTGTATCAGCTTTCCGGCTTTTAGATTGTCTTTGTACAATTCCGGATATCCGGAGCATTCCATCCGTTCTGTCACACTTTGCGCCATCTCATACATTCTCTCAAAATGTGCCAGAAAACGACGCTCAAATTCATTTTTTGTGACCCTGGAACGGATAAATGCCCGCACTTTTTTCAATTCCCGGTTATGCCGCCTTAATTCTGACAGCATATCTCTTCCTGCAAAAGGTTTCAGTTCTATCTCTAAAACAGGTTCATGATCCGAAGCCTGAGGAATCATCTCCTGCATCTTTTCTTTTGTCCACGCACCGTCGCCAAGAATTTCTCCCCAATCCATTCTCTGATGCAAAAGTCCGAGAGCCTGTGCCGCTTCCAGCACATCCCGCTCCCTTCGTACCTCACACTCTCTTCCCGAAACCCATTTTTTCAGCATGTACTTTGTTCCATCCTGGGATACGCTAAAGAGTTTTCCCGCCTTCGTAAAGATGGGTGTGTCCACCTTCATTCCGTGTCTGGATTCCAGATAACAGAGCAAAACATACATCAGAGGTGCGCGCCCAACCGAAATTCCTGCCGGTCCGAGCAGCATCAGCCCCTCCTTTGTATTGCAAAAATAAGCACCCCTTGTCTTGCGGGTGCTTATTACTTCTATGTCATACTGTTCCAGAACTTCTAACTCATATTCTCTCATACTTGCCCCCTGCACTTTGCCCCGCCGAAAGCAGGGCGGATTCATGACTCTTTCTAATCTATGAATCCCGGTGAGCAAGTATGCTAAAAGCCAAATCTTTCTTTCACGTAATCACACAATTTTCCTTTTTGATTCCATGCCGGATCTTCGATCACCATATCCAGCAGCTCATTTAAGAGCGTTCCCAGTTCTTTTCCCGGCGCTATTCCGAGATTGATCAGATCCGTTCCTGTCACTGCCAGATCTTTTAATGTCACACATTCTTTGTTTCGCAGCGCATTTCGATACAGTTCTCTGATCTGAATGATATTTTCCAGCTTTCCTCTGCGTTCATAAGAACTCTGCGCTTTTGTATCTGCAAGCCGGACTGCCAGATAATATGGAAAGAGTTCCACCCCGATCTCATGCATGGCGCGGCGCACGTTCGCTCCGGTCGGTTCCATCCGGTAATCATGATACGCAACAAGCTTTGTTACTTTTCGAATCGTATCATTATCAAATTTCAAACGTTTCATCACTGTTTTTGCAATTTGCTCGCTGGCGATCGCATGCCCTTTGAAATGGTCTCTTCCATTTTCATCTGTGGTCTTCATTACTGGTTTTCCCATATCATGGAACAACATGGTTAGTCTGAGGACTTTATCATTCTTTACATTCTGCAGCGCATGAACTGTGTGTGCAGCTACATCATATTTATGATGTGGCGTATTCTGCTTCACACCGACCATGTCATCCCATTCCGGAAGCACCACTTTTGTGATTCCCAGCTCACAGGCATCCTGAATCCGCTCCGGATGATCGGATACCAGCAGTTTTACCAGCTCTGCCTGAATCCGCTCTGCACTGATCTTTTCCAGATCGGAGCCAGACTTTTGATCGCTTCTGCGGTCTCCGGCTCGATTGGAAATGCCAGCTGCGCAGAAAAACGTCTGCGCGCGAATCCGAAGTGCATCCTCTGAAAAACGCTCCTTCGGATCACCCACACAACGGATCAGGTGATAATTCAAGTCCCTCATTCCGCCAAACGCATCCACCAGGCGCTCATCATCATTGTATGCCCATGGCGTTGATCGTGAAAATCCCCGTCTCTTTAAATCTTCCCTCCAGCCGGCTTGTAAAGTCACCTCTTTCGGATGACGGCCATCCTCATACAGTCCGTCCACCCGGTAAGTGGTCAGCCTCAAATCCGTCTTTTCCAATCAGAA
>ENA-OQBV01000400-OQBV01000400.1-human-gut-metagenome-genome-assembly--contig:-NODE-400-length-24577-cov-3.998732_pt1 | contig 24577 bp, 25 predicted proteins | sample MGYA00242750_ERZ504559 | MGnify/ENA primary metagenome ERZ504559 (study PRJEB26092, sample SAMD00036230) | human gut metagenome | host: Homo sapiens | study: EMG produced TPA metagenomics assembly of... | reverse complement strand
CATTGCACAGATATAAAGAAATTCTTTCCCAGCTTCAGGTTGCGCATGGCAAGTATCAAAATAGTCTCCGGTATATCATGAGCCAGAGAGACTATCTGGAAGAACTGGAGCTTGATCTGGATGATATTCGTTACGAATTCAATCGGATCTGTCTGAAAGTCAGAGAAGTGGAAGGATTTCTTGCGTCCGTTCAAAAGCAGCTGGAACTGACAGATTATGAAGAAATCAAAGAACGACTGGATCATTGTGTAGAACGGCTTGGAAAACTTCCGGGAGAGCGAGAGGCCTGTGTCAGGAATCAGGCGGCACTTCGAAAAGAGACGGAAGTACTGCAGGAAAAAGAAAGAGAAAATGAACTCAGACAAAAGGAACTGCTTGAGAAAAAGGAAAAATATCAGAATGTATTTGAACAGGAATATCAGCTTGGGTATGTAGAGCGAGTATTTGTTGTTACAGAGGATATGGAAGATCAGGCGAAAAAAATCTGCAGCCAGTTTGCCGGAAGCTTTGGAAACAAGAAGCAGAGCGATCTGTTTGGAAATCTTCAGGAAGCCTATCATCAGAACAGAGGATATCTGCTGGATTACCAGATTACACTGCAGTCCCTGTTTGAAGAACTGGATGGAGAGGGCAGTTTTCTGGACGTAACTGTGAAGCGGATTGATATTTTGGCAAAATACCGCGGAATGCCGGTAAAATTTAAGGAATTGATTGAAAAAATGAATGAGGATGCCGAAGTACTGAAACGTCTTTTAAGTGATCGAGACAGAGAATTGTTTGAAGATATTCTGGCAAATACGATCAGTAAGAAAATTCGTGGAAAGATCCAGGCCAGCAAGCGCTGGGTGGAAAAGATGAATACACTGATGGAATCCATGCAGACATCAAGTGGATTAAAGCTGAGTCTCAGATGGAAAAATAAGAGGGCAGAAAAGGAAGAACAGCTGGATACAAGAGCATTGGTAGAATTATTGCAAAAAGACGTGGAAATTATGCGTGAGGAAGAGGTAGAAAGTCTTTCCAGACATTTCCGTTCCAAAATTGAAGAAGCGAGAAAAATTTCCGGGGATATGGGATCGGTTCAATCGTTCCATGCCACAATGCGGGAAGTTCTGGATTATCGAAAATGGTTTGAATTTCAGTTGGAATGCCAGAAAACGGGAGAGAAAAAGAAAGAATTGACAGACCGTGTATTCTTTACGTTTAGTGGCGGTGAGAAAGCAATGGCAATGTATGTCCCGCTTTTTTCGGCAGTGGTGGCAAAATATGCGGGGGCACGTCCGGATGCGCCGAAGCTGATTTCACTGGATGAAGCGTTTGCCGGTGTTGATGAGACCAATATCAGGGATATGTTCCGTCTGATGGTCGAGTTTGAATTCAACTTTATGATCAATTCTCAGATTTTATGGGGCGATTACGATACAGTTCCGGGGCTTGCAATTTATCAGTTGATCCGTCCGGAAAATGCAAAGTTCGTATCAGTGATCCGCTATATCTGGAATGGAAAAGTAAAGGTGATGCTTACAGGAGAGGAATCGTGAAAGCAGAAGAGAAACAGAAGTTGATGCAGGAGTGTTTACAGTATTTTCGTGAGCGCCCTGTGTATGAAAAAGTCTTCCAAAAAATGAGAGGAAAATATGAGAGCCTCGGACATATAGGCGGGAAAGTGGTATTGACCGGGTTAAGCCTTCAGGATAAGAGCCAATTGGGCGGATTTTTGCAGAAGGATTACACCGAGAATCAGTCTGTTACCATATCAGCGGAAGCTTTTGAAATCTGTCTGTCCAAAAGCAGGTTTTCTGATATTTCTCTGGAGGAATTGCTGGATGCTTATTTTGGGAAAAAGCTGACGGTGAAAAAAGAAGAGAGGCGAAAGAAACAGGAGAAAGAGATGCCTTTTTTGCGGAAGTCCAAAGTGGGTATGAGGACACGACAGGAGGAAGATGGCTTCAGAATACGTTGAAAGAGCACACAACAGGCTATGAAATTTTGCAGCAGCAATACAACAGTGCTCCGGAAATTCTGCGGGAAATTCTGAAATATGTGTTTGAGGCAGTAAAACAGCTTCCGCGAATGGAAGAAAAAGAACTTTTACCGGTATTTGCGGCAAAGCTGACAGGAGATCCTCATTATTTTGACGCAAGCACAGTGGCGGAAAGATTGCTTTTTATCATTCTTTCTGCCTGTTGGCAGGAAACGAAAGACAGAGAATTATCAGAAGCGGAAAGAAAAACCAGATTTTTTACAGGGCGGGTATTTTAAAAGATGATCTGTCAAATGATACGCTTGTCTATGGAATCCGAGCATGGAAACACAATGGAAATCTTCATAAAGGAATCGAAGGATTTTTTCAGGAAAGAGAACCAGTCCGCCTGACGCTTCGAACGATTGGGACGTTTGGAGGGGTGCATGCAGAAAGAGAGAAAATTTATCTTTTTGAAAATCCGGCAGTATTTTCTGTTTTTGTAAAAAAATACCCGGACTGTGCAGCAATCTGCGGAAATGGACAGCCAAGACTTGCAACACTTCTTCTGCTGGATTTTCTAAAGGAAAATCATAGTTTTTATTATCATGGTGATTTTGATCCGGAGGGGCTTCTGATTGCGCAGAGATTGAAAGAACGGTATGGAGAAAGTATCTGTCTCTGGAATTACCGGGCAGACTGGTATGAAAGATATCTGTCGGATGTAAATCTGAGCGAAGTGAGAATGAAAAAAACTGGAGAAAGTATATCTCCCGGAATTGCTGGAAGTGAAAATGCAGATGCAGAAGAGAAAAAGAGCGGCGTATCAGGAGGCGATGCTGGATATGTTGGAACCCGAAAAAAATGAGTGGATCACAAGGAGTGTGAAGTGAGATGAAATTACAGAAACAAAGTGAAATGCAGGACTTTTTTGACGCACTGGGAATTGATGAAAATATATTTGAGCAAATGGCAGAAACATTCACTTCGAATTTTATGATAGAGGGGAAAACGACAACGGATCTGAACGAGATGCTAAGCCGGGCGCCGGAATCTCTGCTGGATGTAATTCTGGAAACCTGGGAGGAGGAAGCTCCTAAATTGCGGGCAGAAAAAGAAAAGTATGTGCAGGAGTTGATTTTAACTTCGTTTCAGAATGAATTTATTTATCTGGATAAGTTTGACATGGAAACGATGCTGCGGACGATGAATGGTTATCCACTTTCTCAGATGCAGATGTTGGCTCTGGAAGAAAACTACTGCAAAAAAGGCTGGGTATTTATGTTCTGTGATGTGGATGGAGTGCAGTTTGTTGTTCCGGATGAGATCAGAGAGTTTACTATCAAAAATCTGGAGACGGATAAGGTGCAAAATATACTTGGTCTTATTGCCGCTGTCCGCCTTTCCATGCGAGCGTGTTTAAATTTGTTTGGGATTGTAGAAAGAGCAAAGGTGGAGGACATTGCACTAAACCAGATGCTTGAATATCCATCTTTATCAGAAGAAGAGAGAAAAGAGCTTGAGTGGCTTCCGGAGAAACTAAAGGAAACAGTCGATATACTGTGTGAACGTGCAGACGGTCCATTCTGGTGTGATGAACAGTGGATCATCAGTGAGCAGTTTGAAAATGAAAAAGAGTACAGGAAATTTTTACGACAGGTATCAGGTCAGGAATACTATATTCCGAATCAAAAAGAGATAAAATTATATGCAGAGAATCTGGTTGATGTAAAAAATCCATTTTATAAGAAAATTCTGGCAGATCTGACACATCTGATGAAAAACAAGACACGGGCAGACAATCTGATGTTGGAGTTGGAATATAGAGTAGCAGAGGAAGATTTGAATGCTGCAGGAATTATGAATCTCTTGTTTGAGCGATATGTTGAATTCCCAAATCGTACAAGGGGAAATCATTTTGTGGAAAACTGCAGTGAATGGGTGTATTCAGTCCGGAAATGGAGTAATCGCGGATTTACAGACCGGGAACTTGGCAAAGAAAAGATTATTCCAAGTGAAATAGGTCTGCCTGAAATATCAAATCAGGTCACGAAGAAAAAAATCGGGCGAAATGATCCATGTCCATGTGGAAGCGGGAAGAAGTATAAGCATTGCTGTGGAAAATAATTGACTACATTGCGCGTAAAACCCGGAATACAAGAGCGGATGTTGTGAATGCTTTGGGGAAAAAAAGACTTGAAAAAATTTATGATTTGGCTGATGTGTATCATAGTGACAATATAGAGCGAGTGAGCGATGATTTTATTAGAGAAGCCGATATTGAATCGGGAAATTTTGATAATGTGAAAGATTGTAGTTATTCGATTCCGTCTCATTGGGATATAGGAAAAGTATATAAAAGGCTGATAAAAGAAGTTGCGAAAAAGAGCGGGATTGAAACAATAGATGCTTTGATAGAGGTGTACAATTCATTTATCAGTCCTAAAATTGATGATTATAATAGCAGTATGTATTATGAAAATCCATCGTATTTATCGGAATGCTATTTTGAAAATAAGGTAATTTAATAAAATATGTTCCAAAGTGTATATCCATCCGGGCATCCCTCAACACAGGCCTTCGGCGGGCGAACTTTGTCCGATAAGGGATATAAAAGAAGATATTAGCAATGTAAAGTTTCAGCAAAAAATCATAGCTGAATCGCTCATATCGTGGTAAACTAAACAGGAACCAGAAAATCAGGATCGGCATACCGGCCGATCGAATATTCTTATTGAAATTATAAGAAAAGAGGGTATACACATGATAAACGTGAAAGAATACAGCGGACACATTCGAAACTGGTCAGCACTTTGCGAACGACTGGGGATCGATCATTCTTTATCCAGAGAGGACAGAGAAGCACAGATTCTCATCAAAGCATATGAGACATGGGGAAATGAAATGGCAGACCATATGCATGGGATGTTTGCCTTTGCCTTGTGGGATGATGAGAAACAGGAATTATTCTGTTTGAGAGATCAGTTCGGAACAAAGCCGTTTTATTATTATGAGACAGCAGATGGTGAATTATTATATGGGACAACCATCCGTCAGATCATGGAGCAGCCGGGGTTTGTAAAAGAATTAAACGAAGAGATGCTGCAGTTATATTTAAGCCTTACCTATGTTGCAGGAGAGATGACATTTTTTAAAGGTGTCAAAAAGCTTCTTCCGGGACGGTATCTGATCTGGAAAGACGGAAAACTTGCGATCACCCGTTACTGGAAGCCGGAATTCCACCCGGATGAGACTAAAACATTAGAAGACTGGGCTGATGAGATTCACAACACACTGACAGAGATTATGCCGGAAGTGAAAGAAGAGAGTGAGTATGCAGAATCGTTCTTGTCAGGCGGGGTAGATTCTTCGTATGTTCTGGCAATGTCAGATGTGCAGAAAACAGATTCTTGCGGATATGAAGAAGAGCGATTTGACGAATCCGGACTTGCAAGACAGACAGCAGAGCTTCTTGGAAGAGAGAGCCAGCGTTGTGTGATCACACCGGAGGAATATTTTGGTATTGTGCCGGATGTAATGTACAACATGGAACAGCCGCTTGGAGATGCCTCGGCAATTGTATTCGCACTTGGATGCAGAGAGACTGCAAAGCATACAAAGATCTGTTATTCCGGAGAAGGTGCGGATGAATTCTTCGGTGGATACAATATGTATCGAAATGCAGAACGCTACGGCGAGAATCTGAAGAATTTCTATGTCGGAAATACGAACATCATGAAAGAGGATGAAAAGCAGAAAATCTTGAAACATTATGATCCCGATGTGCTTCCAATCGAACTCGTAAGAAGTATTTATGAGGAGATGGAAGGATTGGATCCACTTAGTAAGATGTCCAATGTAGATATTCAGATCTGGCTGGAAGGAGATATTTATCTGAACGTGGATAAGATGAGCCGGGCAGCAGGACTGGAAGTTCGGATGCCTCTGACTGATACCAGAATTTTCAGCATTGCATCCAGAATGCCGTCCAGATATAAAGTCAACGAGGAGCAGAACAAAGTCGCATTCCGTACAGCGGCAGCAAAAGTGCTTCCGGAAGAAATTGCATTCCGCAAGAAACTTGGATTTATTGTGCCGATCCGTATCTGGATGGCGGATGAGCGATACAATCAGGATGTGCGTGACAAGTTCCACAGCGAGATGGCAGCCAAATTCTTCAATCTGGATGAGATCAATGCGATTTTTGAGGATTATATCGGAGGAAACTCGGATAACTGGAGAAAAGTGTGGACAATTTATACATTCCTTGTATGGTATGAGGAATACTTTGTGAAGAGATAAGAAAAAACCATGGAAAACGGGATAAGTTCCCGTCACTTCCATGGTTTTTTAAATTAAGCTTTTTTCATTTCCGTATAAATTTCACGACCATACTGATCCAACAGATCGATCGTATGCTGCATATCTTCCTGTGTTGCTTCCGGATGGATCGCGCAGATTCGAAGTACGGTCTTTCCATTGAGAACAGTAGTAAATATCGCTGCATAACCGCTTTCGAGGATCCGATGGGAGATCTTTTCATTCAAAATGTCCTGTTCTTCCTTTGTCAGATCTTTTGGGGCATAGCGGAAGTTGATCATTGCCATCTGTGCAGGGGAGACGATCTCCCAGTCTTTTTTTGGATTCAGAGCTTCTTCGGCCCAGACTGCCAGCTGGAATCCATGCTCAATGGCAGATCCGATCAGATCACTTCCGAGCACCTGCAGAGTCAGCCATAGTTTTAAGCCGCGGGCAGGGCGGGTCAGCTCCATTCCGATATCCCATGTATTGACATTGTCGATGTCATTTTCCAGATCTTTTAAATACTCTGGATTTACATGGAAGCTGTGGAACAGGTTACGGATATCTTTTACAAGAACCATAGCACATCCGTACGTCTGGAAGAGCCATTTGTGTGCATCCCAGCTGATACTGTCAGCAAGCCCGGTTCCAGTTAACAGAGACTTGTATTTCGGGCTTAACAGTACAGAAGCACCGTAAGCCCCGTCAATGTGAAACCACATATCATGTTTTTTACAAAGTGCGGAAATCTCTGTAAGTGGATCTATACTTCCGGTGTTCGTGGTTCCCGCGGTACCAATGACAACAAACGGGATATAGCCGGATTTTTTGTCTGTTTCAATGGCTTCTTCCAGTTTTGTCGTATCCATCTGGAAATGGGAGTTTGTCGGAATTCTGCGGATCCGGCTGTCCGTGATTCCGATGATGCGCAGTCCTTTTGCGACGGAGCTGTGTGTCTGATCCGAAATATAAGCTGTTCCCAGATGGAGATTGATATCTGTTAGCTTATTGTCCCGGGCGGCAGTCAGAGCGGTGATGTTTGCCATAGACCCTCCGCTTACAAAGACACCTCCGGGATTCTCGGTAAATCCGACCTGTTTTGCCAGCCATTTTAACACTTCCTGTTCAATACAGTTGACCATGGGGGCAAGTTTGCTTCCGCCGGCATGAATGTTGTAAGCAGATGTCATGATATCTCCCAGCCAGGAAACCGAAGAAGCCGGTCCCGGAACGAAGCTGAAAAAACGTGGATGGTTGGCATCTCCGCGGTAGCGGTACACTTCGTTCATCATTTCAGAGACAACTTCGTTTACCGGGCGTCCTTTTTCCGGGATTTTGATCTGTTTGATTTTGTCCTCCTGATGTTCCTTTGCTTCAACAACAACAGGCTGATCGTGGATCTCGTGTTTTTCTGCACAAAAATCATGCACAAATGATTTGATGGCCTCTTCCAACTGGGTACTGTTTAAAATATATTCGGTTCCGATCATAAAGGTATTCCTCTTTTTCTTAATTACTTGACTCATTTCGTTTGATAGTCTACACTAAATTTACATATATGTAAAATTCATAGATTTCATATAATATATTAAAAATGTTAATGAGGAGAGACGGATGGAAATCAGAAATATTTTGACGTTTCTAAAAGTGGCAGGCACCCAGAATTTTTCCAAAGCAGCAGAGCAGCTGGGGTACTCCCAGTCCGCAGTGACCATTCAGATACAGCAGTTGGAAAAAGAGCTGGGAACACAGCTGTTTGAGCGGATTGGAAAGCGTGTATATCTGACGGAAAAAGGGCAGGAGTTTATTGGCTATGCAAGTGAGATCATGCGTGTGACAAATGAAGCATTGACATTTGCCGGGGAAGAGCATACGACAAGAGGAACATTGAAGATCGGCGGCGTGGAATCTACCTGTACGGCACTGCTTCCGGAACTTTTGCTTCAATATCACAGACTGTATCCGGAAGTTGAAGTGATCATTAAGTCCGGAGCTACAGAAAATTTGATGGATCTGGCGAAAAGTGATGAGATTGATCTGATCTTCACGCTGGATAAGAAAATTTACAGTTCACAGTGGATGTGTGCGGCAGAAAGAGTAGAAGATACGATTTTTGTGACATCAGACAGGGTATTTGCACAAAAAAGTAATATTCATCTGATACAGCATCTTGCAAAAGCGGCATTTCTTCTCACGGAAACAGGAGCCGCCTATCGATATGAACTGGAGCAGATGCTGGCAGAAAAAGAGATTGAGATTGTACCGGTTTTGGAGATCGGCAATACAGAAACGATTATCAATCTGCTAAAGCGGGGGATGGGGATATCATTTTTGCCGGAATTTACTGTGAAAGAAGAAATAGAAAAAGGTGTCCTTTTCGAGATACGGACGGATTTGCCGGGAGTGAAGATGTACCATCAGCTTTTGTATCACAAGAACAAATGGATGACACCACAGATGAAAGCGTTTCTGGATCTTGTGCTTGCACAGCCCGGATTTCGTGAAAAAGCGGGCTGTGCAAGCACATAAAAATTATTTTCCGGTTACATATTCATGCATGGATTTGTGAGATAGTGGTTGACCGGCATTTTTTCCGTTGTAATATATCCGGCAGGAGCATCGATCAACATTGGAATGCGGTTGACCAGTGTGGCGCAGGTTAATTCCACTGTTGCCGGGCGATTTACGATCACCGTTGTATCCGGTTCACCGTGGAAGCTCCATTCATTTTTATCAAAATCCTCAGGACCATAGACATAACCGAGACATTGTGTTTCCAGTGTGATTCCTTCTTCTGTTTCTGTTGTAACGATGGCGGACATTCCGGTAGCATCCCCTGCTTTTACCGTCATATTCAGCGTACTGGAGTACAAATCTCCGTCGTGCGTGATCGGTACACATTTTTGTGTCTGTGAAGTAATGTGAAGACCGAGCTGGCTGCAGAGCCATCCGTTCTGATTCCACATATAAGATGGAACGACGATGCCCTCATCAATTGCCTGCAAGGTCTGGTGATAATCCAGATTATTATATGCTCCGATCTGGCGTTCGAAATCTTCGATATTTAATCCGGCGCCATGGCCCTCTGCAAGAGCAATTCCATAGTCTTCCACATTATAGCTGCTGCTTCCGCAGATTTTTGTAATGCGATGCATAGATCCTGCCAGAGTTGTGATCAGAGAACCCCAGTACATATCCGGGTATCCGCTTCCGCACAATGTACAGTTGTTGGCTTTGGCAAGTGCATCCAGTTCTTCTGTAATTTCTTTTGAAGAGTTCCACGGATAGAGTGCCTCTTCGCAGGTAGAAATCGCGTTGATTCCGTTTTGTGCACATACAGAAAATGCTTCTTTTAATTCGGCCATAGTGGAGCGGGTTGCGATAATGCATACATCTGGTTTTTCTTTGCTTAAAATTTCAGAAGCATCTTTAGCATCGCTGATCGTTATGCCAAGTTTTTCCATTCCAAGATGAGTGCCGATATCCGTACCGATCATTGCAGGATTCATGTCAAAGGCAGCCACCAGTTCTCCGCCTTTTTCTAAAACATATCGCATCAGATAGTGACTCATTTTTCCGCATCCGTATTGTGCGATTCTTATTTTTCTGTCCATAAAATCATATCCTTTCTTTGAAACATTATGTTCCATAGTATAGCCAGGAACTCTTTATCTTATGTTGATTGTAAGTCCTGTTGCCGGAATAAAGTCAATGTAAAATTGTAGTCTGCTGACAGGCAGAAAAAGGCTATTTCAGATGAGAAAACTGTACAAAATGATTGAAAATAGAAGTGGAATCGGCTAAAGTAACATTATACTAAGAATAAGGTTTGGGAGGACACAGAATGCAGATTAAAAATGCAGTTTCCATGATTCCCTATGGTCTGTTATCAGGAATTGTCGATGGACAGGAAGTGCGCATCACACAGCTGGGAGAAAACGGATTTGTATTTCGGATGGCAAATCAGGCTGAGAAAATCCATGAAATCTGGCTGCAGTTTTTTTCGCAAAATGGAGGGTGCTATAAGAAGCTTCTGATTCCTGCAGACCGGATGAAAAAAATGGAGGAGAGCCGATTTTTTACAGAATATACGGTATTGACAGAAGACAAAGACTATCAAAAATATGTGCGTCAATTACTTGCTGATTATTGGAAGTATATTTCTTTGAAAATGACAGGGGAAGACGGGGAAGTCGCGGCAGCATACACGGATTACCCTGTTCATCTGGATGAAGACTATGCAGAATCTCTGGAAGAGCAGAAAGAGGAGTGGTTTCAGGAGGCAGCAGAGAAAGCAAAAGGGCAGAAGCTGTGTGAAAATGTAGAGCTGGCTCTGGAGTTGGATACTCCGCAGTTATATGAAGCGTGGCTAAGGGAACCGATGGAAACATTTGCAGAAAATACTGGAAAAAATGGGGCTTGCAGGAACATCCGATTGCGAAGAAACCGGTGGAACGTGTTTATGATAGGCAATACGTTTCGTCCTCATTATTTCCGGAGATGACATATTACATGCCATGTTGGAAAAGGCAAAAATTGAAGGAATTTCAGTGACACTGACATTTTCGTGGATCAAAGAGAGTCAGATAGATTCAATCAGAGAATTGCTGAAATTTCTGGAACAGAGAAAAGAATATATGCCGAATGAGATTGCAGTAAATGACTGGGGCACCGCACATCTGATCCGTAAATGGAAACAGGAAACGCAAAACTGTGTGAAACTGAATCTGGGTATTCTTTTGAACCGGTACAAAAAGGACAATCGGTCCCGTTATCTGAAAGAGGAAACAAATTGCTTTCAGGAGACCAATTTAAACAGTGAATTTTATCAGCAATATTTAAAAGAGAACCAGATTGAGCGGTATGAACTGGAAGCCTGCGGACATGAAATCGTGATTCCAAAAGGAAAACATAGCCTGCATCTGCCGTTTTTTACAGACCAATACAGCACAGTTTTGTACACTGTATGCGAAGTGCGCATGTGGAGACCGTGGCAGACAGAAATCTGTAGAACAGTGCCCCGGATACTGCAGGGGATGGTATTTTTATATCCCAGGCATCTGGAGATGTTTGGAAAGTATAACACACTGTTTGGATATGACAGAACGAGTCTGGAAGAGATGGAGTATCTGAATCAATCTGTCAGACAAGGCATTGACCGGATTGTGGTAAACCTATTGTGAGAAGTGAGGCGTGAAGATGAAGATTACAGCAGGGCTTGGAAGTGTGGATGATTATCCAATGTATGTGGAGGCAGGGGCAGATGAATGTTTCTGCGGGTATGTTCCATTTGCGTGGGCAGAAAAATATGGAGTGCTAAATCCATTAAACAGACGAGAAGTGCGCGCTTATAATGTGCAGATCGGTTCTTATGAAGAGTTGAAGATTCTTGGAAATATGAGGAAATACTATCAGGTGCCGGTAGCCATCACGTTCAACTCATTATCTTATACACCCAGAGCAGTATCCTGTTGTGGGGGGAGATCATTGGACAATGCCATCAGGCAGGATTTGATACGATCATTGTGGCAGATCCGGCGCTGCTTTTGTATATCCGCAGTCAGAAGATCCCCTGTCGGATCCATTTGAGCGGAGAATTTGGAGAGATCAACAGCCAGATGGCAGATTTTCTGGAAGAAATGGAAATCTGCAGGGTGATCTTTCACCGCAAAAATACAGTAGAAGATATGAAATCCTGTATTTCCAATCTAAAAAAGAATATCGAGTACGAGGCGTTTGTCCTAAATGAACTGTGCCATTTCAGTGGAGGATTCTGCAATTCGCTGCACTGTGATGAACTGGGGCATCTCTGTCGGGTTCCATATCGCGTGGGGAAGTTGAACAAAAAGTGTAAGGGCGTTCTGGAACTGTCAAATCAAAAAGCAGATGAAGTGGAAAACGAGGATTTGGATGTGGAAAACTATCGTACAGGAGCAGGTGGATGTGGATTGTGTGCGCTGTACGACCTACAAAAAGCGGGAATTACATATTTGAAGATTGTGGGCAGAGGAAATTATACAGAATTCATGCAGCAGGATATCATCCGGTTGAAAAAAGCGCTTATGATTTTGGAAACAGCGGAAACGAAAAGAGAATTCCGGGATCGTATGAAACAGGAATTGTTCCCAGATGGGTGCAGTCAAAACTGCTACTATTGACAACAGTTTTGACTGGTATTCCAGAATCGTTTGATCTCATCAGGAGTTAAAGTCTCGATGAATCGCTTTTTAATGGTGATCAGTTCTTCCAGATCGTAGAGAATTCGATAGAGAACTGCACGGTTTTCAAACTCGGTTCTTGTCACTGGAAGCGGTTCTTTTTGCATGGAAGTCTGCATTTCGGTCAGTTTCTGCATCAGTTCCTGTGTATTATTGGATTCATGAAATTTTATACTGACATCTTCGATAAAATGAGAGATGGCATGCGCCTGAATCGGAACATCATGTAAAAGTCGGATATTCTGACAGAGTTTTTCAACTACCAGCTTCTGGTTTTTTCGCATTTCTACATATTTCACAAAATACTGTTCATCTGACAGTAATGTATTTCCCTGATTTTCGTGCGCCTCTTTTTCCAGTTTCTTTAAAATCAAATCCAGATCGGACAGATCAAAAAAGGTGCAGGCAAGTTGTTTGTCCATCACAATATCACGGGCGATCCGGTGGAATGTATTCCGGAATATCTGTTCCAGCTCGGATTGTGCCCGTCGGATTTTTGCTGAATTTCCGGGCATGTAGAGATTCATCAGAATCCCACAGGAAGTTCCGGTCAGAAGCAAAAGCAGTTCGTTGACCAGGAGTGCGGGATGCACAGACTGGGCAGCATACAGGTGCAGTACCAAAACGGTGTTGGAAACCAGTGTATTTTGCAGAGAAAATAATTCACAGATACCGGCAAACAAAATCAGATAGACAAAAATGGATGGAATCTGGTATCCCATCAGATAAAATACCACTATAGCCACAGTCATGGACGGAAAGAAAGAAAAAATACGTCTGGCGACAAGAGAAAAGGTTTCCCTTCTTGTATTCTGCAGGCTTAAGATGGCAATAATACCGGCAGAAGTTGGTGTCTGCAGTTGGAATAGTACTGCAAGAAGACATCCGATGGACGCGGCTGCAGCAATTTTAAAAATACGCAGAAAATCAATTTGTTTTATATTCATATCGGTTCTCCCCAAGATCATAGTAAGGATATTCATTCTAGCATATACAGTTGCAAGAGTAAATAACCAGAACAAATGTTAACTTATAATAATAAAAGGTTGACAATAGAGCATCTCTTTCGTATACTGGAACAAGAGTGTAAAGAAGGAGAACAAAACACATGGAGACAAAAGCAAAATTTCTCACAACGAAACAAATGACGTTGATCGCATTGATGACAGCGCTGACCTGCATTCTGGGGCCGTTAAGTATTCCACTGCCGTTCAGTCCGGTGCCGATTTCATTTACAAACCTGGTGTTGTATTTCTCGGTTTTTGTACTGGGAACAAAATTCAGCACCATCAGTTATATCGTATACCTCTTGATCGGTCTGGTCGGACTTCCGGTATTTTCCGGTTTCAGCGGCGGTCCGGCAAAAGTGGCAGGGCCTACGGGCGGATATCTGGTCGGATTTGTGTTTTTGACAGTGATCGCCGGATTTTTTGTGGAGCATTTTAAAGGAAAACTGTCATTTGCCGTTCTTGGAATGGTACTTGGAACGATCGTATGTTATCTTTTCGGTACAATCTGGCTTTCTATGCAGTTGAATATCGGATTTGTGGCAGGACTTGGTGTCGGAGTATTTCCGTATATTCCGGGAGATCTGGTAAAAATTGCAATTGCCTGCATTATAGGGCCGAAAATCAGACGTGCTGTTGTAAGATAAAGGGATAGAATCTGCACTTTCGGACAGAATAAACAAGACATGATTTGTAATGGAAAGTGGGGAAATGATATGGAAGAACAGACAGGAAAGCTTTTAAAAGAATGCAGCAGTGGCTGCAAGATGGCGATCAACAGCCTGAATCAGGTGCGGGATTTTGTGAAGGATGAAAAGCTTCATCAGCTGCTGGATGAATACGACAAGAAACATAAAGCACTGGAGGAAGATATCAGCAGACTGCTGGAAAAACATGGAGAACAAGAAAAGGATCCTCATCCTGCCGCAGCTGCATTTTCCAGGATTACAACGGATGTGAAGCTGATGCTCCACGATGACAGCTCTCAGATTGCGAAGCTTCTGATGGATGGCTGTAATATGGGAATCCAGTCCATCGGAAAATTTCTCAATGAGTATGAAGAGGCGTCTTCTGAGAGCCGTTCGCTTGCAAAGAAGCTGCTCCATATGGACGAACAGCTGATGAAAGAATTGAAACCATTCTTATAAAAACAGGATAAACAGTTAAAAAACTGACAGCAAAAGTTAACTCTCCATCCATTGGAGAGTTTTCTTTTCTTTGATACAATAAAAGCAGCAAAATGATCAGAGAAAAGAGAGGTGCAGATGGATGGAATTGAAAATTGGAAAACGAATTCAAGATCTTAGAAAACAAAAAGGACTGACGCAGGAACAGGTGGCAGCAGCACTCAATATTTCAGCGGCAGCAGTGTCCAAGTGGGAGACGGATACGACATATCCGGATATTACAATCCTAAATCCACTGGCAAGGCTTTTGGGCGTGAGTGTGGATGTTCTGCTGGACTTTCAGGAGCAGATGACGGAAGAAGAATGTATGAAGCGGATGGAGAAAGCGGATACACTGTTTTCGACAAGAAACTGGGAAGAAGGACAGCAGTACTGTGAAGAGCTTCTGAAAGAATTTCCGACAGACTTATTTCTGAAATTTCGGGTAGCTTCGACTTATATGCAGTATGCAGGTGCAAGCTTACAGGAAGAAATTTTGAAGCAGCAGATGGAACGAAGCATTACGTTGTTTGAAGAGAGCACAGCCAGCGAAAATGCGGAGATTTCCGAGACGGCATGGTATGTTTTATCCGGCTTATACTGTATGAATGAGGAATATGAAAAAGGGCTGGAAGCCGTAGAAAAACTGCCGCAGCCGGATTTTGATGCAAGAAGCATGAAGTCCAGTATCCTGTATCAGATGGGAAAACTGGAAGAATCAGAAAAACTGACACAGCGTTGTTTGTATGAAGAAATCCGCAATGCAGGTTTGTCTCTGGTCAGTCTGGCGAAAATTGCCGGAGAAGAAAGTGAGTATGAAAAGGCGTTTCGATTTCTGGATGCCGCACAGGAGCTGGAGACCTTATTTGAAGAAAGCCGTCTCGGAGGAGTCAATGTTATGGTATCCCAGATGAAACTTGGAATTCTGGTGAAGCAGGGGAAAAAAGACCAGGCACTTTCAGAACTGAAGCATCTGGTTATGGGGTATCTGAATATTGTACAAGGAAGAAAGACAGAGACTCCAATTTACTTTGACAAACTGGAATGGAATGAAAGTACTTCACCGAAACGGGGATATCTACTGGAAAATCTTCTGTGGCTGTTGGAGACAGAGGACGTATATGCAGAATTAAGAGCGGAAGATGTGTATCGGGAAATGGTGGAAAAAATTCAAAAGGAACTGGAAAAAAGCAGATAAAATTCGCCCCGCAAAAGTGGAAGAGAGCTTTTGCGGGGCGACCTTGTTTCTTATTTAATCTCAGCTCTTGCAGCTGCATTCTTGTAGTATTTGAAATCTGTAAAGATTTCTTCTTTGTAAGGATTCTTTTTCTTCTTTCTTGCAGTTCTTATAATGTAAATAAATGCTACAATATTTACGATCAGTGCAAGGAGACTGACAATCGTCATCATGGTCGGATCTGCATTTGTGCTTCCGCCGGCAGTGATTCCGTTTAAAGTACCGTCAGCATACAGTTTTGGAATGGTTGCCCATGGGAATACCTGTTTTCCGTCAGAGAATGTCTCCTGGAACAGAGGGAATACCTGCGCGAACATACACCAGATACAAAGCGTGTTGGCACGGTTCATGATCCAGCCGCCTTTGTTCCAGAGCAGTGCTGCGATTGTCGGTGCAAGCAGAAGTGCAACGCCGCAGAACCAGGAATGTGTCGGCAGACAGTTGTAGGTATAGGCGAAATTCCATACATCATAGACCAGGATGTAAACCCAGATCATATCCGGCCAGATCATGTCTTTTTTGTCTTTGGATGTGTAGACAGCCCACCATCCGGTCATACACAAAATATTGATGATTCCGGCAATTCCGTTAAATACGTTGTGCCATCCTCCGTACAGCCATACATCTTCAGAGGACAGCCACCAGGAATACCATCCGTTGATGGCAGATTCAAAATCACTTGCAACGGCGATCAGAATATTGATGGCAACGATTGCAAACGGATACGCTTTGAACCAGTGAGCTTTTCCGATTCCCCATTCATATTTGATCATCATAAATCCGATACATCCTGCAAGTGCGGCATAAAGCTTGGCGTAGTGGAACCATCCATTCATATATAGATATGTCTGGTTATTGAGTGCCCAGGAAGCTCCTGTTTTTGCCCCGACGGCAATTGCAATAAAATAAACAGTCAAAATAGCCGGGATGACAAAAACATTAAAATACCGCCGGCTTTGGTCCGTCTGGAAACTTCGTTTAACAGAATCAGTGCAGCGAGTACGCCAAGCATCGCGATCCACTGCGGCAGGGCGTTTTCACCGTAAACATGAAATAACATAATCTTTTTCCTCTTTTCATTCCTTTTATTGTGCTTCAATTTCCTTGATATTACATTCATCTCCGCACACGAGATACGTGTTCGGGCTTTTACAATATGGGCACTGTCTGCCGAATTCCACTGTAGGATACGTCTGGCGGCAATCCTCACAGTAAGTAGTGGCAGGGAGTATCTCGATTTTCAGTTCTGAATGTTCGATCAGCGGAAATTTTTTGCGGTAGTATTTCCAGCAGTCTGTCAGGTAATCAGGGACGATTGTGCTCACTTCCCCGATTTCCAGAGTGACAGAGCCGATTTCGCTTAAATTGTTTTCTTTTGCAACATTTTGAAGCGTTTTTGTAATGTGAACAATAATTCCCAACTCATGCATAATGTGTTCCTTTATGATTTCTTTTTCAGTTTGATCTTAATGGCACGTTTGGCTGCATAAGGAAGGATTCCTTTTAGCTTGTCTTCTGCAGTACGCATCCGGCTTGCCTCAGGAAGATCCCGGCTTAAATGGATGGCATCAAACTCGCATTTTGTGGTACAGAGTCCGCAGCCGATGCATTTATTTTCATCCACGACAGAAGCTCCGCATCCGAGACAGCGACCTGCTTCGATCTTGACTTGTTCTTCTGTGAGAGAAGAACGCAGATCGCGGAAGGTTTCTTTTGCGATTCCGGATTTTTTACCCGGTATCTGTCTTTTTTGCCGTGTCAAATTTCTTCGATGTCAAGGTTGTTTTTATCAAGCTCGACAAACTGACGCAGATCACGGCCAAGTGTCAGCGAGTGGCCTTTATGTACAAAGCGGTGGATGGATACGCAGCCCTGTTTTCCGGCAGCAATCGCATCAATGGCGAATTTCGGCCCGGTAAAGACATCACCGCCGACAAAAATATCCGGTTCTGCGGTCTGATAGGTGACAGGATCTGCCTGTGCAGTCTGATTTGGACGAAGCTCTACAGCGGTGTCTTTTAACAGATTACCCCAGAGGATCGTCTGCCCGATGGAGAGCAGTACATTTTCACATTCCAAGGTGATACAGTCATTCTCATCATAGACCGGAGCAAATCTGTGATTTTCATCAAATACAGAGATACATTTTTTCAACACGATACCTGTTACAGCTCCGTTTTCAGTGAGGATTTCTTTTGGTCCCCATCCGCACTGAATCTGGATATCTTCTTCTTTTGCCTCTTCTACTTCATCACGGGCTGCCGGCATTTCTGCCTCGGATTCCAGACAGTACATGGAGACAAGCTCACTTCCGGTACGAAGCGCGGTCCTTGCAACGTCGATGGCAACGTTTCCGCCGCCGATCACCACAGTACGGCCATTCAGATGAACAGAATCTTCATTCAGGTTTACACTGCGTAAAAATTCCACACCGGTTGTCACGCCTTTACGCATCTTCCCCCCGGGGATTCCGGTTTTTCGTCCGCCCTGTGCACCGATCGCAATATAAACGCCTGATATCCCTGTGCACGGAGTTCAGGGATCGTGATATCTTTGCCGATTTCCACGTTGTAACGGAATTCAATTCCCATTTGTTTTAAAATGTCAATTTCTGCTTCAATTACTGATTTTTCCAGACGGAAGGGTGGGATTCCATTCATCAGCATACCACCTGCACGGGATTCTTTTTCAAAAATCGTAACCGGGTATCCTTTTGTACGCAGATAGTAGGCGGCGGACATTCCGGCAGGACCGGCACCGATTACGGCAATTTTCTGAGTGAATTGTTTTCCTTCATGATTCTCGCAAAGCGGAACAAAGCGGGTATTTTCCTTTAACTCCTGTTCTGCGATAAACCGCTTGATCTCATCAATAGCAACAGCCTGATCAATGGTCGCTCGGGTACATGCATCCTCACAGCGGCGGTTACAGATTGCACCGCAGACTGCAGGGAACGGGTTTTCGGTCTTGATCAGTTTTAATGCGTCAAGATAGCGTCCCTCAGCCGCCATCTTAATATAGCCCTGTACGGGAAGATGAGCAGGACAGGCAGTCTTACAAGGAGATGTACCGGTGTCATAGCAGTTGATTTTGACATGATCCCGGTAATCCGGAGCCCATTTGTCCGGTCCCCATTTTTCCGTATCCGGAAGCAGGGATTTCGGATAGGAAATCTCGCCTTGTTTTGTACACAGCTTCTGCCCAAGTTTGGCAGCGCCTACTGGACAGACCTCCACACACTGACCACAGGCAACGCATTTGCCTGCTTCCACATGGGCACGGTAGGCAGAGCGGGACATATTCGGTGTGTTGAACAACTGAGATGTACGCAGTGCATTGCAGACACCAGGTGCACAGTTGCAGATGGCGAAGATCTTATCTTCCCCGTCAATATTGGTGATTTGATGTACAAATCCGTTTCTCTCGGCGCGCTCCAGAATTTCCAGAACTTCCTCCTGTGTGATGTAATGGCCTTTTCCTGTTTCTACCAGATAATCTGCCATATCACCGACACCGATGCACAGATCTCCTTCGATTTCGCCGCAGCCTTCGCCACGCACGCGTTGCTGACGGCGGCAGGAACAGGCGCCGACTGCATATTTGTCCTGATATTTTTTTCAGCCAGTGGGAGATATGCTCCACACTTGCGGATTCCTGCTTTGCAGGAATTGCCTTTTCTACAGGAATGACATGCATTCCGATTCCGGAGCCTCCCGGCGGTACCATTGGTGTGACCTTTTCCAGAGGCAGTCTGGACATATTTTCAAAGAAATCTGCCAGAATCGGGTGTTCTTCCACCTGCTTGTCATTCATCATCATAAATTCTGCGCAGCCGGGAACAAACATCGGCAGGACATACTGCTTATGATGGTCGGCGTTCTCCCAGTTATATTCGATCATGCCGATCACGGACATTTCATCCAGCAACTTTTGCACACGTTCTGGATCTTTGCCGGATTTTCGGGCAATCTGTTCCAGTGTCATTGGTTTTCTGACCTTCATGGAAAGACAGACCTCTGCCATTTCATCAGTCAGAACTTCCGCGAGTCCCCAATACTCGGGATCCTCCACTGTGACTTTCACACCGACACGGTCAGTGATCATCTGTCCCAGCTTCAGGATCAGTTTACGTTCTTCTTTCATTCCTTTACTCCTTTTTCATTTGATTCATTCCAGGAACTGGTTTCTTCTTTCAGCCAGTCGATCCATTCGTCCATGCCCTCCCCGGTGCGGGCAGAGATCGGGATGATCTTCATATCCGGATTCAGCTTCAGTACCCGCTTTTTACATTCTTCCAGATCAAAGTCAAAGTAAGGAAGAACATCGATCTTGTTGATCAGAAGGCACTGGCATACCTGAAACATCAGTGGATATTTCAGTGGTTTATCGTCTCCTTCCGGAACACTTAAGATCATGGCATTTTTCACAGCGCCTGTGTCAAATTCTGCAGGACAGACCAGGTTGCCCACATTTTCCAAAATGGCAAGATCTACATCACTGGTATCCAGCTCCAAAAGCCCTTGCCTTGTCATATCTGCATCCAGATGACACATTCCCCCTGTGTGCAGCTGAATGACTTTGGCTCCGGTTTCGCTGATCGTATCTGCATCTACAGCGCTGTCAATGTCAGCTTCCATGACTCCGATGCGAAAATCATGTTTCATAGCATCTATTGTTTTAGTCAGAGTGGTGGTCTTCCCTGCTCCGGGAGACGACATCAGATTTAAAAGAAATGTTTTGTCTTTTTTTAATTCTGTCCGCACTTTATCTGCTTCCAGGTCATTGTCAGCGAAGACACGCTGTTTGATTTCATAAACTTTGTACATAATCCTCTCCAGTCCTTTAAATATTAAAAAAGTATAAATAAAGTGTAAAGCAGAACTAAAAGAAAGTTAAATGTTTTTTGGACACAATGTATAAGAATTAACTTTCTAAGAAAGAAAAATAAGACAAATACAACATGATATAGACGAAGTGTTGAGTAAAATAAAAAGAGCCAAAGCTCACGCAATCATTGCGTTTACTTTGGCTCTGTAGTTTTATGAAAATTAGAAAATTAAACTTCCGGACCAGCAGAAAACTAAAGCTTTTCCAGCTTCATTTCCTTCGTATTTAGCAAAGTTCTTAACAAATCTCTGTGCAAGATCTTTGCTTTGTCTCCCACTCAGCAGCATCTGCATAAGTGTCACGTGGGTCAAGAATGTTTGTATCTACACCTGGAAGCTCTGTTGGTACTTCGAAGTTGAAGAATGGGATCTTCTTAGTAGGTGCATTTACGATGTCTCCGTTTAAGATTGCATCGATGATACCGCGAGTATCTTTGATAGAGATACGTTTTCCTGTTCCGTTCCATCCTGTGTTCACCAGGTATGCTTTTGCTCCGTTTGCTTCCATTTTCTTAACAAGTTCTTCTGCATATTTTGTAGGATGCAGCTCTAAGAATGCCTGTCCGAAGCAAGCTGAGAATGTAGGTGTCGGCTCTGTGATTCCACGCTCTGTACCAGCAAGTTTTGCTGTGAATCCAGACAGGAAGTAGTACTGTGTCTGCTCTGGTGTCAGGATAGATACTGGAGGAAGTACTCCAAATGCATCTGCTGATAAGAAGATTACGTTCTTTGCAGCCGGTGCAGAAGATACAGGTTTTACAATATTTGTAATGTGGTTGATTGGGTAAGATACACGAGTGTTCTCTGTAACGCTCTTGTCATCAAAATCAATCTTTCCGTTTGCATCAACAGTAACGTTCTCTAACAGTGCGTTACGTTTGATTGCATTGTAGATATCCGGCTCAGACTCTTTGTCAAGACCGATAACCTTTGCATAGCATCCACCCTCGAAGTTGAATACACCGTTGTCATCCCAGCCGTGCTCATCATCACCGATTAAGAGACGTTTCGGATCTGTAGAAAGTGTTGTCTTTCCTGTTCCGGAAAGTCCGAAGAAGATTGCTGTATTCTCGCCGTTCATATCAGCGTTTGCTGAACAGTGCATGGAAGCGATGCCTTTAAGTGGGAGATAGTAGTTCATCATAGAGAACATACCTTTCTTCATCTCTCCACCGTACCATGTATTGACGATAACCTGCTCTTTGGATGTAATGTTGAATGCAACACATGTCTCTGAGTTAAGACCTAACTCTTTGTAGTTCTCAACTTTTGCTTTTGAAGCATTGTATACGATAAAGTCCGGCTCAAAGTTCTCAAATTCTTCTGCTGTTGGCTTGATGAACATGTTTGTTACGAAATGAGCCTGCCATGCAACCTCAACGATGAAACGAACTGCCATACGTGTATCTTTATTTGCTCCACAGAAAGCATCTACTACGAACAGTCTCTTGTTTGAAAGTTCTTTCTTTGCAAGATCTTTCACTGCTGCCCATGTTTCCTCTGACATAGGATGGTTATCGTTTGGATATTCCTGTGAATTCCACCATACAGTGTCTTTTGAATTCTCGTCCATAACGATATATTTATCTTTCGGGGAACGTCCTGTATAGATACCAGTCATAACGTTAACTGTACCAAGTTCTGTTTCCTTACCAACCTCATAACCCTCAAGACCTGCTTTGGTCTCTTCCTCGAATAACATCTCGTAAGAAGGATTGTGAACGATCTCTGTTACTCCGGTAATGCCATACTTGCTTAAATCAATATTTGCCATTGCTCTTTAACCTCTTTCCTTTAAAATAATCAGGGTATTTTTTAAAAAATTCCGCTAATATAAATATACACAATGTTATTTTTTTGTCAATCAGTTTTTGTAAAATAATGTCATCAATTCTTCCGTTCCAACTCTTTTACAATCGGAGCGATCTGCACCAGTAAATTCTCCATATTTTCAAACATGGTACTCTTTTGGGTTCCAAGATCATTTGCACGTTCTATGTGTAGGCACACCGTATCATACTCTGCTTTTTCACGCTCAAGTGAACCGTTTACATCGGCTAATTTTTCTCTTGAATCATCAAGCACCTTTGCGATTTCCTGCTGCACCTTATCTGCTCCGCCGGCTGCTGTTGTGATGCGGTCAAACACTTCATAGGTTTCATCTGCACTCTCTAAACTCTTCCCGAGCGATTCTTTCGATGTTGTGATACTGTGATTCAAATTTTCCGTATCCTGTTCCACTTCGACAATACTTCCATCTACGGAACTGACAAGACTTTTGATCTCACTTGCCAGATTTTTTACTTCCTCTGCGACAACAGCAAAACCTTTTCCCTGCTCTCCTGCACGCGCCGCCTCAATTGACGCATTCAGTGCGAGCATATTGGTCTGATTGGCAATTGAAATGATCTGTCCCATACATTGCTTGATTTTCTGTACAGAAGCCTGAAAATCTTCAAATGTGCGCTGGATCTCGTCAAAATGTTCCTGCACTTCCCCGGAACTCTCCTTTAAGCTGCCAACTTTCTGTTGTGCCTCTTCCACCGCTTTTGTGATATCTTCCCTTACACCGGCAAACTGTCCGGATGTCTCACCAACTGTCTCAAACGTCTCATGAAAAGAACCAAGCTTCTCTTTCAGCTGTTTGTTTTCCTCTAAAACGGTCTGAAATGTATTCTGAATCTCCTGTAATTCATCCAGCGAATTTACTTCCGTCAATGATAACTTTTTATGGTAGTCAAGCAGGCTGTCCGATACATGTATCAACGGATGCAGATTTAATTTTTCTTCCGTCTGCAGCACCTGTTCTTTGGTCTCTTTTACCTGTTTTTTGAATTGAAACATCTGCACTTTCCCCCCTACTCAAATACCACACAGGACATGGTCTGGTTTACAAACTGGCTGTTGTAGTGTTCTCCAAAGCCAACCAGACCTGCATGCATGCCAAGTGTTCCCATTGTTTTTAAATACTGATCCATATAACGTTCCTGGGAGAAGAACAGATAGCGGAAAATACAGTTTATGGAAAAAATACCGGAAATTCTTCCGAAATCTCCTTTGATCTGTCGCACTGTTTCTTCGACAATAGAAGGATAATCATTTGTCTCAAGCAGATAAAGTACATCGGAATCATTGACCTGGCGATAACAGCACAGACCATTTCCTGCTACTTCCTTGATAGAGATAATACAGATATCCTTTCCGTTCTTTTTGCCCAGCGGATTTTTAAATGTCTGGTTGACAATATCCTGTTCTCTGATTCCCAGCGTATCCTGATACGCCTGTCTTGCCGGCTTTCCGTTCAATTCGCCGACTGTGTATTTGCTGCGGTCTGTCTTTGATGCAATAAAACGGTACTGTGGGTTCGGATAATAAATATTTTCCTTGTAAACCCTGACTTTGCCGCCATTATTTTTTACAAATGCAAACACATCCGCATCTGTATATACTGTGCCATTTACGGAAACCTTTCCACCATCCCCGGTTCCGCCGGTCAGTGATATTTTCTTTTTTCAAGGATACTGTACATAGTCGTAAGAACTGCTGCATCGTTTCCTGTACAAAAATCGATACATACAGTATTCTCAGATGATGCATTTATCTTCTGCAGCGCCTTTTCCACCCTGCTTATATATTTCACCGGCATAATGGATGCCTGCTCTAGTACATCCGTCACAGCCTCTACACCCTCAAATGCTGTCACACTGACACCTTTTTCCGTCACACTGGTCTGGTAACTCATTCCAATGCATCCGATGCTTGGTACGCCCGGATATAATTCTTCAAGTTCAGCTACAT
>ENA-OQBV01000398-OQBV01000398.1-human-gut-metagenome-genome-assembly--contig:-NODE-398-length-24625-cov-3.491469_pt1 | contig 24625 bp, 15 predicted proteins | sample MGYA00242750_ERZ504559 | MGnify/ENA primary metagenome ERZ504559 (study PRJEB26092, sample SAMD00036230) | human gut metagenome | host: Homo sapiens | study: EMG produced TPA metagenomics assembly of... | reverse complement strand
AAGTAGGGTCAAACTGATGACAAATTCTCTGGTGTAGAGGGGTCCGGTATTTATAAGTCCAGGTTAGAGCCAATCCTAAAACAAGGCTGACCAGTAAGGCCAGCATGAGTTGAAGGGGACTAGCGGTTGCGGTCGCATCATTAAAGATAGAATTGAAGAGATTAGACATAGGCAGCAGCTCCTTTTTCTTGTGCTGGACGTGGTCCATAGTCTAGACCTTGAGACTTATGATAGGCACAGCTGTATTTTGAGAATTTCTGCTCTTCCAAACCATGTTTGTCTAAGATAGCTTGAAGCCAGTCAGGCTTTTTGCCAGGTGCCTTGATTTCCATGATAATCGTATCTTCATCAAGAAGGGGAAAACCATGATTTCCCTTAAAGAGACTGACGTCTTCATCACGGTAAGTCAAATTTTGGTCAAGGGTAACACGAACTTTATTGTAGGCATAGCCTTCGATAGTCTCTTTTTCTTTCATCGAAAAACGGTCGTAGTAGATATACATACGAGGTTTAAGCCCCTCATTATATCGTTGACGTAAGTGGTGGATATCCTGTAATAGCTGGCGGTCAGTGATTTGACCATGATTCTTACCGTCTGTCATCAAGTTAGTGATGGCAAGCGGTGTTGAAACGAGACGAAACTTATGACCGATTCCTTCATCATCTTTGGCTTTAACCTCTAGAAAGACCTTACTATCAATTTTAGGATTGGCTAGGTAGGTACGCATACGGATTTTCTCTTGACGGTGATTACCATCTAGGGCATCTTGGATGACGTCAAAATTATCCGTATCAAAGTAAATATTTGAAATGGTAGAAGTCGGATAATCGTCCTCCACTAAATACTCCTTAAGATCAGCGAGTAGGTCTTCAAGATTGTCCTTTGAGACCACATATTTTGTTTCAATACGTTTAAAACGTGTTTCCAATTGTTTAACCATGAAAAAACTCCTTTTTAGATAAGATACAAAGCCGTAAAGCAACGCTCAGGAAAAGAGGGGGAACAGTCGAAGGAGTTTAACTCCAAGCAGGTCCCATCTTTTCCCACGAGTTGTAGGCGTGTTCACTTAGATAAGATACAAAGCCCTCACTTCAAGATTTGGCTTTTTTTAGTAGAAAATTAAATTGAGAGCAAAAGTACTACTATATAAAGTATTCATTTGCTTGCCTACTAGTCTATGGGACTTTTCTGAAAGTTTTCCTAAATCAAACTTTCACCAAACTTAACTTAAGATAAGTTTCAGTTATCCTTTAGAAATGTTTTAGGTAAGTCCCGTAAACTGTAATCATCTAAAACGAACCCGGGAGGAAAAATATATGAAATCAAAAAAACTAAAAAAATGGACGACTTTATTAACCTGTGCGACAGCCCTAACAGTCATGACGGCTTGTAGCCAATCAAGCAGTCAGTCAACTGGGACGACGTCAAGCACGACTTCAAAAACAAGTGCTGTAACAGCAACGACCAGTAAGAAAACAAATAAGAACAACAGCAACTATTTTACTTCAAAAGATTCAGACACATCTTATGATGAAAGTTCTGCCTCTAAGATTAAGTTGTCAGGCTCATCTGCGGATGTTTCAGGTGATGGCGTAGCCGTGTCAGGTTCAACCGTAACCATCTCCAAAGCTGGTACCTATGTGATTTCTGGAAAATCTGATGGTGTGCAAATCAAGGTTGACGCTGGCGATTCAGATGATGTCCATATTGTTCTAGATGGTGTTACCATGACGAATACAAATGCAGCCATCAATGCCACAAGTGCTGGTCATGTCTATCTGACCCTCAAAGATGGCACCACAAGTACCCTCTCTGATTCAAGTTCTAATAGTGATGAAGATGCGGATGCCGTGATTTTTCTCTAAAGGAGATTTGACCATTAACGGTTCAGGTACTCTTAACATTGATGCCAAGAAAAATAACGGTATTAAAGCCAATGACAGCCTTCATATGACTGGCGGTACCTATAAGATTTCCTCAGTCGGTGATGCCTTCAATGTCAATGATGAACTCAACATCACAGGAACAACTATGACCATTGAGGCTGAAGAAGATGCTGTTAAGGTCGACAATGATGACGACACTTCAGCAGGTACCATGTATCTATCTGACAATACCATGACCATCAAGGCTGGTGACGACGGTATCCATGCGTCCGGTGACCTGATTATTGATAGTGGTACTTACAAGGTTGAAAAATCAACTGAAGGTATCGAAGGTAAATCTGTGACCATCAATGGTGGAAATATCGATGTCTATGCAACGGACGATGGTGTCAATGCGGCCAATGCTAATGCCAGTCAAAGTGAGATTTTCTTCAAGATGACCGGTGGAACCCTAAATGTTGAGGTTGGCGAGGGTGATACCGACCCAATCGATTCTAACGGAGATATTATTGTATCGGGTGGAACGATCAATTTGACTGGTCAGTCTGGCTTTGACTTTGATGGTTCAGCGACCTATACCGGTGGTGACATTACTATCAATGGTGAGAAACAAACTAAGATTGAAAACTCAATGCCTGGCGGCGGTGGCCCTCAAGGTGGCGGTGGTCCCCAAGGTGGTGGACAACCAGGTGGCTTTGGAGGAGGTCACTAAAGAGTCATAGGATGAAACAGAAAGGAAGTGCCTATGTATATTATTATTCCAGCTTATGAACCAGACAAACGCCTGATTCAGGTGGTTCAAGATATTACCATAAAACTCCCTAAAGCCCGTATTATTGTTGTTAATGATGGGAGTGGCCCAGGCTATAACGACTATTACGACGAAACGGCTTTTATTGGAGCGACTGTCCTTACCCATCCTATCAATAAAGGAAAAGGAGCTGCTCTCAAAACTGCCTTTGCTCACATTCAAGAAGAAGTAGTCAGTCAGCACCTTTCGGCTCAACCTATTGTCACAGTTGACAGTGACGGTCAACATCTGATTAAAGATATTGTCCGTGTGGCCAAGGCAATCGAGGAAAATCCAAGTCATCTTGTCTTGGGTGCGCGTGCCTTTGTTGGTAAGGTGCCAGCACGTAGCCGCTTTGGAAATAAGGTAACTGCTGGACTTTTCCGTCTAGTAACTGGTCAGAAAGTAACGGATACTCAGACAGGTCTTCGAGGCATGTCAACCGACCTGATTCCATGGCTTCTTAATCTGGATGGCAATCGTTTTGAGTACGAGTTTAATATGTTGCTTGAAGCCAAAAAGTCAGGCCATCAAATCTCTGAAGTCCCTATCGAGACCGTTTATCTGGAGGAAAATAAAAGTTCGCACTTTCGCCCCATTCGTGATTCCATCCGTATTTACAGCCCTTTTTAAAGTTCTCTGGCACGGCCGTTTTGGCCTCAGTCATTGATGCAACAGCCTTATTTGTGCTCTTTGCCTTGACGAAGAATCTGCTTCTTTCGGTCGTGCTAGCTCGTGTAATTTCGGCTTCCAGCCAGTGTTTGCTGAACGCTAATGTGGTCTTTAATCCGACAAGCTCCCTCTTTAGATCGAGTGTTCGTTACTTTATGTTGGTCCTGGTCCTCCTGGCCTGTAACTATTTCTTACTTAGTAGTTTAGTTGCTATTGGTTTAGGCCTGGTTCTGGCAAAATTGGTGACAGAAACCTTGCTCTTTTTAGTCAGCTACAGGGTCCAACATAACGTCGTTTTTGCTTAATAGCTGACTTGAAAATCGCTAACTGATAGAATAGAGATAGCTTATTTACCTCTCGATTATTTCTAAAAATTTTCCTAAAAAATAGAAAAAACTACCGTTTTCGACATTCGGTAGTTTTTAATGATTGTCAAAATGTTTTTCAATTTACATTATGATTAAAAATTGAAATGACTTGATAAAGACTCGAAAAGGCTGAAAAAAATATGCTATAATGAAATTGTTTGAATTATGTAGATTTCATTCAAACTAGGAAAATGAAAAGAGGACCTAAAATGGGAAAAAAGGTACATTATAAGCTTCACAAAGTTAAGAAGCAGTGGGTGACGATTGCCGTCACTTCGGCAGCACTTGCCTCTATTGTAGGTGGTGCTACAGTAGCTAATCAAAAGGTTTCAGCCGATGAACACAGAACCAGTTGCTACTACGACAGCTGAAAGCGATGTTGTGGTCGAAACGCATGAAGTAGCGACTCCAGCAGCAACTGCTACGACAGATGTTACAGCAGTAACAAATGACAAGGCAGCAACTACAGATACTGTAGCAACTCCAACTCCAGCACCAGCAACGGCTACAACTGATACAACTACTAATGCGGCAGCACCAGCAGCGACTGATCGTGCAGCAGTAGCTAATGGTGCTACAGAAACACCAGCAAATGCAACTGTAGCAACAGATACAACGCTTACAGTCGCAGAAAAACCAAAATCTGGTGTTACTGAAAAAGAAGAAACAGCAGCACTCTCTTTGGACAACATCAAACAAGTTGATGGTAAATACTATTATGTCAAAGAAGATGGTTCATACAAAACAAATTTTGCTGTTTCAGTTAATGGCCAGTTGCTTTACTTTGGTAAAGATGGTGCTTTGACAAGCACATCAACACACTCGTTCACACCAGGTACAACTAATCTAGTTGATGCTTTCTCTTCACATAACCGTGCTTACGATTCTAAGAAAGAAAGCTTTGAGTTGGTAGATGGTTATTTGACACCAAATAGCTGGTATCGTCCAGTCACTATTTTGGAAAATGGTGAAAAATGGCGTGTATCAACTGAGAAAGACTTTCGTCCACTTTTGATGGCATGGTGGCCTGATGTAGATACACAAGTTGCCTACCTCAATACTTTCTCTAAACACTTTAACCTTAACGCAACTTATTCAACCAGCCAAAGTCAATCTGAATTGAATGCAGCTGCTAAGACAATTCAAATTAAGATTGAACAAGAAATTTCAGCTAAAAAATCAACTGAATGGCTTCGTCAAGCAATTGAGTCTTTTGTAAAAGAACAAGACCAGTGGAATACTACAACTGAAAACTATACCCTTGCTGACCACCTTCAAGGGGGAGCTCTTCTTTATGTCAATAATGACAAGACACCTTGGGCAAATTCTGATTACCGTTTGCTTAACCGTACACCAAGTAACCAAGATGGTTCTCTAAATGGTACAGGAAGATACTTGGGTGGTTATGAATTCCTACTTGCCAATGACGTTGATAACTCAAATCCAGTTGTGCAAGCTGAGCAGTTGAACCAAATTCACTATCTTGTGAACTGGGGATCAATTGTTATGGGTGATAAGGATGCTAACTTTGATGGTATCCGTGTTGATGCAGTTGATAATGTTGATGCAGACCTTCTCCAAGTTTATACAAACTACTTCCGAGCAGCCTTTGGTGTGGATAAATCTGAAGCCAATGCACTCGCTCACATTTCTATCCTTGAAGCTTGGGATTTAAATGATAATGCTTATAATCAAAAACATGATGGTGCAGCCCTTGCCATGGATAATAACCTTCGTTATGCAATTATGGGTGCACTTTATGGATCGGGCTCTTCATTGAAAGATTTGATTACTAGCAGTTTGACAGACCGTACAAATAATAGTAAGTATGGAGATACACAAGCTAACTATATCTTTGCACGTGCTCATGATAACCTTGTTCAAGATATCATTCGTGATATTGTTCAAAAAGAGATCAATCCAAAATCAGATGGTTATACCATGACTGATGCTGAATTGAAACGTGCCTTTGAAATCTATAATGAAGATATGAAGAAGGCAGAAAAACGTTATACTATTAACAATATTCCAGCTGCCTATGCTTTGATTCTTCAAAATATGGAGCAGGTAACTCGTGTTTATTATGGAGATCTTTATACGGATAACGGCCAATATATGGCTACCAAGTCTCCTTACTACGATGCTATCACAACGCTCTTGAAGAACCGTATGAAATATGTTTCAGGTGGACAATCGATGAAAGTCGACACGTTCAATGGAAAAGAAATCTTGTCATCTGTTCGTTACGGTAAAGATATTATGACTGCTGACCAAACTACGGGTGTAGCAGAAACAAGTAAACATTCTGGTATGTTGACCCTTATTGCCAATAATCAGGATTTCTCACTGGGTGATGGTACTTTGAAAGTTAACATGGGTAAACTTCATGCTAACCAAGCCTACCGTCCATTACTTCTTGGTACTGATAAGGGAATTGTCACTTACGAAAATGATGCAGCAGCAGCTGGAAAAATTAAATACACTGATGCTGAAGGGAACTTGACTTTCAGTGGAGATGAAATCAAGGGGTATCGAACTGTTGATATGAGAGGTTATCTTGGTGTTTGGGTACCAGTAGGTGCACCTGATAACCAAGATATCCGTGTTAAAGGTTCAGATAAGAAACTTGACAAGATATTTTCTGCTACTGAAGCATTGGACTCACAAGTTATCTATGAAGGTTTCTCAAACTTCCAAGATTTTGTTGAAAAAGATAGCCAATATACTAATAAATTGATTGCAGAAAATGCAGAACTCTTCAAGTCATGGGGAATCACATCATTCGAGATGGCTCCTCAATTTGTATCGGCTGATGACCGTACCTTCCTTGATTCTGTTATCCAAAATGGCTATGCCTTTACTGACCGTTATGACCTTGCCATGAGTAAGAATAACAAATATGGATCTAAAGAAGATCTTCGTGATGCACTTAAGGCGCTTCACAAGCAAGGTATTCAAGCAATTGCTGACTGGGTTCCAGATCAACTTTACCAATTGCCAGGACAAGAAGTTGTAACAGCAACACGTGCTAATAGTTATGGTACTCCAAAGGCCAATGCTTATATCAATAACACTTTATATGTTGCAAATTCTAAATCATCAGGTAAGGACTTCCAAGCTCAATATGGTGGTGAGTTCCTTGATGAGCTCCAAAAGAAATATCCACAGTTGTTTGAAGATGTGATGATATCAACTGGTAAGAAGATTGATCCATCTGTTAAAATCAAGCAATGGTCTGCTAAGTACATGAATGGTACTAATATCCTTGGTCGTGGTAATCGTTATGTTCTCAGTAACGATGCTACTGGTCGCTATTATCAAGTTACTGATAATGGCATCTTCTTGCCAAAACCTTTGACAGACCAAGGTGGTAAGACAGGTTTCTACTATGATGGTAAGGGTATGGCCTACTTTGATAATAGTGGTTTCCAAGCTAAGAATGCTTTCATTAAATATGCTGGAAATTACTATTACTTCGATAAAGAAGGTTATATGTTGACTGGTCGTCAAGATATCGATGGTAAGACTTATTTCTTCTTGCCAAATGGTGTACAGCTTCGTGATTCTATTTATCAACAAGATGGTAAATATTATTACTTTGGTAGCTTTGGTGAGCAATACAAAGATGGTTACTTTGTATTCGATGTACCGAAAGAAGGTACTTCAGAAACAGAAGCTAAATTCCGTTATTTCTCACCAACTGGAGAAATGGCTGTTGGCTTGACTTATGCTGGTGGAGGATTGCAATACTTTGATGAAAATGGCTTCCAAGCTAAAGGTACTAAGTATGTGACTCCAGACGGAAAACTCTACTTCTTTGATAAAAATTCAGGTAATGCCTACACAAATCGTTGGGCAGAAATCGATGGTATCTGGTATGAATTCAACGATCAAGGCTATGCACAAGCTAAGAAGGGTGAATTCTACACAACAGATGGCTCAACATGGTTCTACCGTGATGCAGCTGGTAAAAATGTGACAGGTGCCCTTACTTTGGACGGTCACGACTATTACTTCCGTGCAAATGGTGCCCAAGTTAAAGGTGAATTTGTTACTGAAAATGGCAAGATTAGCTACTACACTGTAGATAATGGTTACAAGGTTAAAGACAAGTTCTTCGAAGTGAACGGCAAGTGGTACCATGCTGATAAGGATGGTAACCTCGCTACAGGTCGTCAAACGATTGACCACCTTAACTATTACTTCAATGCTGATGGAAGCCAAGTCAAATCTGATTTCTTCACTCTTGATGGTGGTAAGACATGGTACTACGCCAAAGATAATGGTGAAATCGTGACAGGTGCCTATAGTGTTGGTGGTAAAAACTATTACTTCAAAGAAGATGGTAGTCAAGTCAAAGGCGACTTTGTTAAGAATGCTGACGGATCACTTTCTTACTATGACAAAGATTCAGGTGAGCGTCTCAATAACCGTTTCTTGACAACTGGTAACAATGTTTGGTACTACTTCAAAGATGGTAAGGCTGTAACAGGACGCCAAAATATCGATGGTAAAGAATATTACTTTGATAATTTGGGACGTCAAGTTAAAGGTAGCCCAATCAGCACACCAAAAGGAGTAGAATACTACGAATCAGTTCTTGGAGAACGTGTGACAAACACATGGATTACTTTCCAAGACGGTACGACTGTCTTCTTCGATGAAAATGGTTATGCTGATTTTGATAAATAAATAATCAATCAATCTAATCTTAATCTGAGAGATTAAGTGAAAAACGATATGATTTGACATGAATTTATAGGTGAAATTTCTTGAAAACGAGAATCGTTTAAAGAAATTTTGCCTTTTTATGCTCCTTAAAGAAAAAATCTGACAAATATCAATTTTGAGTCAGAATCATTGTAAAAGCTATTGTATCAAGGACTTTGGCGGCTTTTATGAAAAATAGTTTTAGTTATCAAATGATATGAAAATGAGAATTGAAAACCTATGAAATAGGTGTGTTACAAAGTTTTTCTAATATTAATGTTATGTAATATATATTTTATAAAAAAACAATTAATTCGAGAAATAGTTAGAAAATAATGATATAATATAACTGTTTGAAATCGGATAGATTTCAGTCTGATTTTGACAAATAAAATCACGGGGAAAATTATAATGGAAAATAAGATACACTATAAGCTTCATAAAGTTAAGAAGCAATGGGTTACAATTGCAGTTGCTTCTGTAGCACTTGCTACTGTCTTGGGAGGATTGTCTGTAACAACATCTTCAGTTTCAGCGGATGAAACTCAAGATAAGACAGTAACTCAATCAAATTCAGGTACAACAGCTTCTTTAGTTACTTCTCCTGAAGCAACCAAAGAAGCCGATAAACGTACAAATACAAAAGAAGCAGATGTTTTAACACCTGCTAAAGAAACAAATGCTGTAGAAACAGCGACTACAACGAACACACAAGCAACAGCTGAAGCAGCTACAACAGCAACAACAGCTGATGTAGCAGTGGCAGCTGTTCCAAATAAAGAAGCAGTTGTGACAACAGATGCACCAGCTGTTACAACTGAAAAAGCAGAAGAACAACCAGCAACAGTGAAGGCTGAAGTTGTTAATACAGAAGTTAAGGCGCCAGAAGCTGCTTTGAAAGATTCAGAAGTAGAAGCTGCGCTTTCCTTGAAAAACATCAAAAACATTGATGGTAAATATTACTATGTTAATGAAGATGGTTCACACAAAGAAAACTTTGCCATTACTGTAAATGGTCAATTGCTTTACTTCGGTAAAGATGGTGCTCTTACAAGTTCATCAACATACTCTTTCACACCAGGAACAACAAATATTGTTGATGGTTTCTCAATAAATAACCGTGCCTACGATTCATCTGAAGCTAGCTTTGAATTGATTGATGGTTATTTGACTGCAGATAGCTGGTACCGTCCAGCTTCTATCATCAAAGATGGTGTAACTTGGCAAGCATCAACTGCAGAAGATTTCCGTCCACTTTTGATGGCTTGGTGGCCAAATGTAGATACACAAGTTAACTACTTGAACTACATGTCTAAAGTATTTAACTTGGATGCTAAATATTCAAGTACAGATAAGCAAGAAACTTTGAAAGTTGCTGCTAAGGACATTCAAATCAAGATTGAGCAAAAGATTCAGGCTGAAAAATCAACACAATGGTTGCGTGAAACTATCTCTGCCTTTGTTAAGACACAACCACAATGGAACAAAGAAACTGAAAACTACTCTAAAGGTGGCGGCGAAGATCACCTTCAAGGTGGTGCCCTTCTTTATGTGAATGATTCACGTACACCATGGGCTAACTCTAACTATCGTCTTTTGAACCATACGGCTACTAATCAAAAGGGTACAATTGATAAGTCAGTTCTTGATGAGCAGTCAGATCCAAACCACATGGGCGGTTTCGACTTCTTGCTAGCTAATGACGTAGATTTGTCAAACCCAGTTGTTCAAGCGGAACAATTGAACCAAATCCACTACCTTATGAACTGGGGTTCAATCGTTATGGGTGACAAGGATGCTAACTTCGATGGTATCCGTGTCGACGCGGTAGATAATGTCGATGCAGACATGCTTCAACTCTACACAAACTACTTCCGTGAGTACTATGGTGTTAACAAATCTGAAGCAAACGCTCTTGCTCACATCTCAGTCCTTGAAGCATGGAGTCTTAATGACAACCACTACAATGACAAGACAGATGGCGCTGCGCTTGCTATGGAAAACAAACAACGTTTGGCTCTCCTCTTCTCATTGGCTAAACCAATCAAAGAACGTACACCGGCTGTAAGTCCTTTGTATAACAATACTTTCAACACGACACAACGTGATGAAAAGACTGATTGGATTAACAAAGATGGAAGCAAGGCCTATAACGAAGACGGAACAGTTAAACAGTCTACAATCGGTAAATATAACGAGAAATACGGAGATGCGTCAGGAAATTACGTCTTTATCCGTGCCCATGATAACAACGTTCAAGATATTATTGCTGAAATCATCAAGAAAGAAATCAATCCAAAATCAGATGGTTTCACGATTACTGATGCTGAAATGAAGCAAGCCTTTGAGATTTACAACAAAGACATGCTCAGCAGCGACAAAAAATATACGCTTAACAACATCCCAGCGGCTTACGCGGTTATGTTGCAAAACATGGAAACTATCACTCGTGTCTACTATGGAGACCTTTATACAGATGATGGTCACTACATGGAAACTAAGTCTCCATATTACGATACCATTGTTAACTTGATGAAGAGTCGTATCAAGTATGTATCTGGTGGGCAAGCACAACGTTCATACTGGTTGCCAACTGATGGTAAGATGGACAATTCAGATGTTGAACTTTACCGCACAAATGAAGTCTACACTTCAGTACGTTATGGTAAAGACATCATGACAGCTGATGATACAGAAGGTTCTAAATACAGCCGTACTTCTGGTCAGGTAACACTTGTAGCTAACAATCCAAAATTGACTTTGGATCAATCAGCTAAACTTAATGTTGAAATGGGTAAAATCCATGCCAACCAAAAATACCGTGCTTTGATTGTTGGTACAGCTGATGGTATCAAGAACTTTACATCTGATGCAGATGCAATCGCAGCAGGTTACGTTAAAGAAACAGACAGCAACGGTGTCTTGACTTTCGGTGCTAATGACATCAAGGGTTATGAAACATTTGATATGTCTGGTTTCGTAGCAGTTTGGGTTCCAGTTGGAGCTTCAGATGATCAAGATATTCGAGTAGCGCCTTCAACAGAAGCTAAAAAAGAAGGAGAGTTGACTCTTAAAGCGACTGAAGCTTATGATTCACAATTAATCTACGAAGGCTTCTCTAACTTTCAAACTATTCCAGATGGTTCAGATCCTTCAGTCTATACTAACCGTAAGATTGCTGAAAATGTTGATTTGTTCAAATCATGGGGTGTAACATCATTTGAAATGGCACCTCAATTTGTATCTGCTGACGATGGTACCTTCCTTGACTCAGTTATCCAAAATGGTTATGCCTTTACTGACCGATATGACCTTGCCATGAGCAAGAATAACAAATACGGTTCTAAAGAAGACCTTCGTGATGCTCTTAAGGCACTTCACAAGGCTGGTATCCAAGCAATCGCTGACTGGGTTCCAGACCAAATTTACCAATTGCCAGGTAAGGAAGTCGTAACAGCGACTCGTACTGATGGTGCTGGACGTAAGATTGCGGATGCCATCATTGATCACTCGCTTTTATGTAGCTAATACTAAGTCATCAGGTAAAGATTACCAAGCTAAATACGGTGGTGAATTCTTGGCTGAGCTTAAAGCTAAATACCCTGAAATGTTCAGGTAAACATGATCTCAACTGGTAAACCAATTGATGATTCTGTTAAATTGAAACAATGGAAGGCTGAATACTTCAACGGAACAAACGTTCTTGAACGTGGTGTTGGCTATGTACTTAGCGATGAAGCAACTGGTAAATACTTCACAGTCACTAAAGATGGTAACTTCATTCCTCTTCAATTGACAGGTAAAGAAAAGGTGTTACTGGATTCTCAAGTGATGGTAAGGGAATCACTTACTTCGGTACAAGTGGTACTCAAGCTAAATCTGCCTTTGTAACCTTCAATGGTAACACCTATTACTTCGATGCTCGTGGTCACATGATTACAAACGGTGAATACTCACCAAATGGTAAAGACGTTATCGTTTCTTGCCAAACGGTATCATGTTGAGTAATGCCTTCTACGTTGATGCTAATGGTAATACATACCTTTATAACTCTAAAGGTCAAATGTACAAGGGTGGTTACACTAAATTTGACGTTACTGAAACTGATAAAGACGGTAAAGAGTCTAAGGTTGTGAAATTCCGTTACTTCACTAATGAAGGTGTCATGGCCAAAGGTGTTACGGTTATTGATGGCTTCACACAATACTTTGGAGAAGACGGTTTCCAAGCTAAAGATAAGTTAGTAACCTTTAAAGGTAAAACTTATTACTTTGACGCACACACTGGTAATGCTATCAAGAATACTTGGAGAAATATCGATGGTAAGTGGTACCACTTTGATGCAAACGGTGTTGCTGCTACAGGTGCCCAAGTGATTAACGGCCAAAAACTTTACTTTAATGAAGATGGAAGTCAAGTTAAAGGCGGCGTTGTTAAGAATGCAGACGGTACTTATAGCAAGTACAAAGAAGGTTCTGGAGAGCTAGTGACTAACGAATTCTTCACAACTGATGGCAATGTTTGGTACTATGCAGGTGCAAACGGTAAGACTGTTACTGGTGCCCAAGTTATCAATGGACAACACCTCTACTTTAATGCAGACGGAAGCCAAGTTAAGGGTGGTGTTGTTAAGAATGCAGATGGTACTTATAGCAAGTACGATGCTGCAACAGGTGAACGCTTGGCTAATGAATTCTTCACAACAGGCGACAACAATTGGTACTACATTGGTGCTAATGGTAAGACAGTAACTGGTGAAGTTAAAATTGGTGACGATACTTATTACTTTGCTAAAGATGGTAAACAAGTAAAAGGTCAAACAGTAAGTGCTGGCAATGGTCGAATTAGCTATTACTATGGTGATAGTGGTAAGAGAGCTGTCAGCACATGGGTAGAAATCCAGCCAGGAGTTTACGTTTACTTTGATAAGAATGGTCTTGCTTACCCACCTAGAGTGCTAAACTAATAGACATGAAAAGGAGAACTTCGGTTCTCTTTTTTATATTTTCTGAGAAAAAGTTCTTTTTGAAAAATACCCTTTCAAGTCGCTTACATGACGGATTTTTAATTTAATATTAAGATGGTAAAAAAGTCATTAAAATAAGTTGTATTAAGTTTTTTTGATAGTGAAAAATGATATAATAAGTAAGTCTTTAAGGTGTAGATTTTAAGACAAAAAATATATTGGGGAAAAATTGAATATGGAAAATAAAGTACGCTATAAACTGCATAAAGTGAAGAAGCAGTGGGTTACTTTGGCTGTCGCTTCAGCAGCTTTGGCTACCATTGTAGGTGGTAGTGTTGCCACATCTTCACTCGCCTCTGCAGAAGAAATAAATAATACTAATGGATCACCTTCAACAACTACAGTCGGGGAGAATACAAATCCTGTGGTTGAAAAAGAGGTAGGGACAACAACTGAAGTGGCAAATACTTCAAATGCCACGACAACAGACCGAGCAGCAGTCACTGCTGACAAACCAGCTGAAACGACGGTTCAACCAAATTCAGGAACAACTAGTGATAGAGCTGCAGCAGTAGAGGTTGAAGCCAAACCTGAAACGACTGCTAAGCCAGAAGTTGCTACTAAACCAGAAACAGCTACAACATCGGAAGTAGCTGCAAATGCTGGAGTAGCCGCTTCAACGACTGACAAGTCTAAAGAGCTTTCTGAAGCCGAAATTAAGGCTGCAGTCTCACTCGATAATATTAAAAAAGAAAAAGATGGTAAATATTACTATCTTTTAGAAGATGGATCACACAAGAAAAACTTTGCCAATTACTGTAAATGGTCAGGTCCTTTATTTTGATGAAAATGGTGCCCTTTCAAGCACATCAACGTATTCATTTACACAAGAAACAACAAATCTAGTCACTGATTTTACAAAAAATAATGCTGCCTACGATTCAACTAAAGCAAGCTTTGAACTTGTTGATGGTTATTTGACAGCAGACAGTTGGTACCGTCCAAAAGAAATCCTTGAAGCTGGTACAACTTGGAAAGCGTCAACTGAAAAAGATTTTCGTCCACTTTTGATGTCTTGGTGGCCTGATAAGGATACTCAAGTAGCTTACTTGAACTACATGACTAAGGCTCTTAGCAACGGTGAAGAAACAAAAGATGTCTTTACGATTGAAAATTCTCAAGCTAGTTTGAATGCCGCTGCTCAAATCATCCAACGTAAGATTGAAGTTAAGATTGCTGCTAATAAGTCAACAGACTGGTTGCGTCAGTCAATCGAGGCCTTTGTTAAAGACCAAGATAAATGGGACATTAACTCTGAATCTCCAGGTAAAGAACACTTCCAAAAAGGGGCTCTCCTCTTTGTTAATAGTGATTTAACGAAGTGGGCTAACTCAGACTACCGTAAACTTGACCAAACGGCAACAAGTCGTTTGGCAAACGATAAGATCAAGAGTGGTAGTGATGCTGGTTATGAGTTCTTGCTTTCAAGCGATATCGACAACTCAAACCCAATTGTGCAAGCTGAAATGCTTAACCAATTGTATTACTTCATGAACTGGGGACAAATCGTCTTTGGTGACAAGGACAAAGATGCTCACTTTGATGGTATCCGTGTTGATGCTGTGGACAATGTCAGCATCGATATGCTTCAATTAGTGTCTTCATACATGAAGGCTGCTTACAAGGTCAATGAGTCTGAAGCACGTGCCCTTGCTAATATCTCAATTCTTGAAGCTTGGTCTCAAAACGACCCATATTATGTGGACGAACATAATACAGCTGCCCTTTCTATGGATAATGGTCTCCGTTTGTCTATTGTTCATGGATTGACTCGTCCAGTAACTAATAAAGGTACAGGTGCTCGTAATGCATCAATGAAGGACCTTATTAACGGTGGTTATTTCGGTCTTTCAAACCGTGCGGAAGTTACATCATATGATCAACTTGGTTTTGCAACCTATCTCTTTGTTCGTGCACACGACTCAGAAGTTCAAACGGTTATCGCAGACATTATCAGCAAAAAAATTGATCCTACAACAGATGGATTTACTTTTACATTAGATCAATTGAAACAAGCTTTTGACATTTATAATGCTGATATGTTGAAAGTGGATAAGGAATATACGCATTCAAATATTCCTGGAGCTTATGCTTTGATGCTTCAAACAATGGGTGCAGCAACACGTGTTTATTATGGAGACTTGTATACTGATAATGGTCAGTACATGGCTAAGAAATCACCATACTTTGATCAAATCACAACTCTTCTTAAAGCGCGTCCTAAATATGTAGCTGGTGGACAAACATCTTATATCCACAATCTTGCTGGAGATGGCGTATCGTCTGCTAAAGACAATAAAGAAGTTTTGGTTTCTGTCCGTTATGGTCAAGATTTGATGTCTAAGACTGATACAGAAGGTGGAAAATACGGTCGTAATTCTGGTATGTTGACCCTCATTGCTAATAACCCAGATTTGAAATTAGCAGATGGTGAAACAATTACTGTAAATATGGGTGCAGCCCACAAGAACCAAGCCTACCGTCCACTCTTGCTTGGTACGGATAAAGGTATCGTGTCCTCATTGAATGATTCAGATACTAAGATTGTTAAATACACAGATGCACAAGGAAATCTTGTCTTCACAGCTGATGAAATCAAAGGCTTTAAGACTGTTGATATGAGTGGTTACCTTTCAGTTTGGGTACCAGTAGGTGCGACTGACGATCAAAACGTTCTTGCCAAACCATCAACAAAAGCCTACAAAGAAGGGGATAAGGTTTATAGCTCTTCTGCAGCACTTGAAGCACAAGTGATTTACGAAGGCTTCTCAAACTTCCAAGACTTTGTCAAAGAGGATAGTCAATACACTAACAAATTGATTGCAGCTAACGCAGACCTCTTCAAGTCATGGGGTATTACGTCATTTGAGATTGCACCTCAATATGTCTCATCTAAGGATGGCACTTTCCTTGATTCTATTATTGAAAATGGTTATGCCTTCACAGACCGTTACGACTTTGCCATGAGCAAAAACAATAAATACGGTTCAAAAGAAGACCTTCGTGATGCCCTCAAGGCTCTTCACAAACAAGGTATTCAGGTCATTGCTGACTGGGTTCCAGACCAATTGTACACCCTTCCAGGTAAAGAAGTAGTGACTGCTACGCGTACTGATACACATGGTAAGGTCCTTGATGATACTAGCTTGGTTAATAAACTTTATGTGACAAATACCAAGTCATCAGGTAATGATTTCCAAGCCCAGTACGGTGGTGCCTTCCTCGACAAACTTCAAAAACTTTATCCAGAAATCTTCAAAGAAGTTATGGAAGCGTCTGGTAAGACAATTGATCCATCTGTGAAGATTAAACAGTGGGAAGCTAAATACTTTAACGGTACAAACATCCAAAAACGTGGTTCTGACTATGTTCTCAGCGATGGTAAATTGTACTTCACCGTTAACGATAAAGGTACCTTCCTCCCAGCAGCCTTGACTGGTGATACAAAAGCTAAGACTGGTTTTGCCTATGATGGTACAGGTGTAACTTATTACACAACATCAGGTACTCAAGCTAAGAGTCAGTTTGTAACTTATAACGGTAAGCAATACTACTTTAACGATAAGGGTTACCTTGTAACTGGTGAACAAACTATCGATGGTTCTAACTATTTCTTCTTGCCAAATGGTGTCATGTTTACTGATGGTGTCAGAAAAAATGCCAAAGGTCAATCATTGGTTTATGGTAAGTCAGGTAAATTGACGACTCAAACTGGTTGGAAAGAAGTTACCGTTAAAGATGATAGTGGTAAGGAAGAGAAATTCTACCAATACTTCTTCAAGGGTGGCATCATGGCTACTGGTTTGACTGAAGTAGAAGGTAAGGAAAAATACTTCTATGACAATGGTTACCAAGCTAAAGGTATCTTCATTCCTACAAAAGACGGCCACTTGATGTTCTTCTGTGGCGATTCAGGTGAACGTAAGTACTCAGGCTTCTTTGAACAAGATGGTAACTGGTACTACGCCAACGATGAGGGTTATGTTGCCACTGGATTTACTAAGGTAGGTAAACAAAACCTTTACTTCAATGAAAAAGGTGTTCAAGTTAAGAATCGCTTCTTCCAAGTTGGTGATGCCACATACTATGCAAATAACGAAGGTGACGTTCTTCGTGGTGCTCAAACCATCAATGGTGACGAACTCTACTTTGATGAGTCAGGTAAACAAGTTAAAGGTGAGTTCGTGAACAATCCTGATGGTACGACTTCATACTACGATGCTATTACAGGTGTGAAACTTGTGGATACATCACTAGTAGTTAATGGTCAAACCTTTAATATCGATGCTAAGGGCGTTGTGACTAGGGCACATACACCAGGCTTCTATACTACTGGGGACAACAACTGGTTCTACGCAGACTCACATGGACGTAATGTCACAGGTGCTCAGGTCATCAATGGTCAACACCTCTACTTTGATGCTAATGGACGTCAAGTTAAGGGTGGCTTCGTAACGAACACTGACGGTAGTCGTTCATTCTACCACTGGAATACTGGTGATAAGATGGTTTCTACCTTCTTCACTACCGGTCATGATAGATGGTATTATGCTGATGATAAGGGAAATGTCGTTACAGGAGCTCAAGTGATTAACGGTCAAAAACTCTTCTTTGCTACTGATGGTAAACAGGTTAAAGGTGACTTTGCAACAAATGCGAATGGCAGCCGTTCATACTACCATGGAGCTACTGGTAATAAGTTAGTATCAACCTTCTTCACTACTGGAGACAACAACTGGTACTATGCTGATGCCAAAGGTGAACTTGTTGTTGGCGAACAGACGATCAACGGCCAAAACCTTTACTTTGACCAAACTGGTAAGCAAGTGAAAGGTGCAACAGCTGCGAATCCTGATGGCTCAATCTCTTACTATGATGTTCATACAGGGGAAAAGGCTATTAATCGTTGGGTTAAAATTCCTCAGGGCAATGGGTATACTTCAATGCTCAAGGAAAAGGCTACGTTGTCAAATTAAGAGTAATGAATGAAAGAAGTCAATCACTTTTGTGGTTGCTTTTTTCGTAAAAAAATTGTCTAACTTTTATACATTCAGGTCATTTTGTCTGGGTAAAAAAGTGGTATAATAACTCTTGCTAAATCTTTATTTTGGAGTACACATGGCTAAGTCAAAAAATACTATTGAAAGTCGGATAGATTACTCGATTCTCCTGCCAGTTCTTATCTTACTACTGGTTGGTTTGGTTTCGATATTTATCGCGACAAATTTTGATTACCCAAAGAATCTTGTGCAAGTCATGTCTCAGCAAGTACTATGGATTTTTCTAGGTTCAGTACTTGCTTTTGTTGTCATGTTATTTAATACAGAGTTTCTTTGGAAGGTAACCCCCTGGCTCTATATTTTCGGTCTGGTGCTTATGGTTCTACCTCTCGTTTTCTATTCTCCTGCTTTGGTAGCCTCGACGGGAGCCAAAAACTGGGTAAGCATTGGATCAGTCACCCTTTTTCAACCATCTGAATTTATGAAGATATCCTACATCCTTTTTCTATCGAGAATAGGTGTTTGGGCTAAGCAAGGTAAGGAAGTGACCAACCTACAGGATGACTGGTTACTGCTCTTCCAATATGTTGCAGTCACACTCCCTGTTTTAGGTTTACTGGTTCTTCAAGGAGATATGGGGACTGCCTTAGTCTTTCTGGCTATTTTAGCCGGTATTGTAGTGGTTTCGGGGATATCCTGGCGTATTATCTTGCCGGTAGTTCTAGCTTTTGCAACAGGGTTAGCCTTGTTTGTAATGATATTTACCACAGATTGGGGTAAGGAAGCTATGCTCAAGATGGGGGTACAAACCTACCAGATTAACCGTATCTCAGCTTGGTTGGATCCCTTCACTTATGCAGACGGTATCGCCTTTCAACAGACACAAGGGATGATTTCGATTGGTACTGGAGGAATCTATGGTAAAGGCTTTAATCATCTGGAGTTGAACGTACCAGTTCGTGAGAGTGACATGATTTTCACAGTCATTGCGGAAGATTTTGGTTTGGTAGGTGGTGGATTGGTTCTTTTAACCTATCTCTTCCTCATTTACCGCATGTTGCGAGTGACGTTTAAGTCTAACAATCGTTTCTATACCTTTATTTCGACAGGTTTTATCATGATGATTGTCTTCCATATTTTTGAAAATATTGGGGCAGCAGTGGGAATTCTTCCTTTGACAGGTATTCCTTTGCCCTTTATTTCACAAGGGGGATCATCGCTCATCTCTAACTTGATTGGTGTTGGTTTGGTGCTTTCAATGGCTTATCAGACTAACCTCAACGAGGAAAATAAAATTCTCCTGGCTATGTCTCGTCGTATGCGTACGTCTGGAACTAGTCAAGTGAAACCTGTTTCTAAGAGCAAGTCTAAGAAAAACAAGCCTTCGAAGAGTGTTACCAAGGCCTCTCAAGAATTGGTCAAGGCTAAAGATAAGGTTGATAAGGCTACTGAGAAAATGCGTCAAACCATTTCTCAAAATACGCCGAGCATTCATCAAGGCAAGCGTCGTAAGGGTTCGAAAAAGAAACCGACACGTAAACATTAAGAGAAAGCAAGTTGGTTAATCCAACTTGTTTTTCTTTGAAAAAAAATTAAGGTCTGTGACCTTTTCTTTGCCCCTGCCTGTGGTATAATAGAAGTCGACTATTTCGAAAAGGGGTTTGCTATGATAGAGACAGCCAAACAGCAAGAACGTGCTATTTTAGTAGGTGTTGAATTGCAAGAAACAGAGCATTTTGACATGTCAATGGAGGAACTTGCCAGTCTTGCCAAAACTGCAGGAGCAGAGGTTGTAGCTAGCTATACCCAAAAACGTGAACGCTATGATAGTAAGTCTTTCGTAGGTTCAGGAAAATTAGAAGAAATCAAGGCCATGGTGGATGCGGATGAGATTACTACAGTCATTGTCAATAACCGTTTAACGCCTCGTCAAAAATACCAATCTTGAAGCAGCATTTGGCGTAAAAGTTATTGATCGTATGCAATTAATTTTGGATATCTTTGCCATGAGGGCCAGAAGCCATGAAGGGAAACTTCAGGTTCACCTAGCTCAACTTAAATACATGTTGCCCCGTTTAGCTGGTCAAGGGATTATGCTCAGTCGTCAAGCAGGGGGCATTGGTAGCCGTGGACCTGGTGAAAGTCAATTGGAGCTTAATCGTCGTTCGATTCGTAACCAGATTGCTGATATTGAACGCCAGTTAAAAATTGTTGAGAAGAACCGAGAAACCATTCGCGAAAAGCGTGTTGATTCAAGTACCTTTAAAATTGGTTTGATTGGTTATACCAATGCTGGGAAATCAACGATCATGAACCTTATGACGGATGATAAGCAATATGAGGCTAATGAACTTTTCGCGACCTTGGATGCAACGACTAAGAAAATTTTACTTAAAGGATCAGTTTCAAGTGACCTTGACAGATACGGTTGGTTTTATCCAGGACTTGCCAACAGAATTGATTGCTGCCTTTAAGTCAACTCTTGAAGAAAGTCGTAATGTGGACCTTCTTTTGCATGTCATTGATGCGAGTGATCCTAATCACGAAGAACATGAGAAGGTGGTCTTAGACATTCTAAAAGACTTAGACATGACTGATATCCCTCGCCTAGCAATTTACAATAAGATGGATGTAGCTGATAATCTAGTAGCCACAGTCTTTCCTAATGTTCGCCTCTCTGCACGTGACAAGGGAAGTCGTGAGGCACTCAGAAGACTCTTGATTGATGAAATTCAACAGATTTTTGAACCTTTTAGTATTAAGGTCCATCAGGATCAAGCTTATAAACTTTATCAATTGAGTCAATTAGCTTTGTTAGATAGCTACACATTTGAGACAGAAGTGGAAAAAATTACAGGTTATATTTCACCGAAAAATAAATGGAAATTGGAAGAATTTTATGACTGATTATATGGATTTAGCTTTAAAATATGGTGGTTTTACAAGTTTAGATAAGGTCTATTTGAAAAATACCTTGTCAGACCTTTCGGACAGTCAAAAATTGGCCTTCATTACGCCGCCACCAAGCGTGATTAATGCTTATTTTGCAGAGATTTACCAAAAACAATCTCCTGAAGCAGCGACGGATTACTACTTGGACCTTTCAAAAGAGTTGAACCTCTTTAATTCTGCACCATCTTTTGATGAGTACAAGCCTTTTATTCGTCTCAATCTGTCAGGAAAATCTTATGGTTTTTGCTTTGAAAATGCTGATGAGGTGGCCTTAGTCTTTGCCGAGCATTTAGAGGTTCCAACGGCTAGCATTTTGTTTGAGCTTGCTCAAGTTTTCCCGCAGTATAAGGTTTATCTTGAAGGCACTCAAATTAAGATGACCAAGGTTGATTTTGACGAAGAAGTATTGGAAGAGTTAACACCTGAGACACAGTTACTTAGTCGTGTAACTAAGTTGAAAGGGAATGTCATTAAGTTGGCTAGCTTCAATCAAGATGAATTAGTGGAACTTTTGTCTCAATATAAAGGGCAAACTGTTTATTATGGCTTTGCTCAGCGTGAATGCTTGGCTTATATTGTCCAGAAATAAGAAGAACGATAGATAGAAAGTATAGGAAGTCATGGAATTACAATTTTTAGGGACGGGTGCCGGGCAGCCCTCCAAGGCCCGTAACGTGTCGAGTCTGGTTCTGAAGTTACTCGATGAAATCAATGAGGTCTGGATGTTTGACTGTGGAGAAGGTACCCAACGTCAGATTTTAGAAACAACAATCAGACCTCGTAAAGTTAAAAAAATCTTTATCACACATATGCATGGAGACCATATCTTTGGCCTACCTGGTTTCTTGGCTAGCCGTTCTTTCCAATCGAGTGAAGAACAAACAGATTTAGAGGTTTATGGTCCAGTCGGCATTAAACAATATGTTATGACTAGTCTTCGTACCTCTGGAACACGTCTCCCTTACCATGTGCATTTTAAGGAAATTGATGAGCATAAGCTTGGCTTGGTTATGGAAAATGACAAGTTCGCTGTTTATGCAGATAAGTTGGATCATACCATTTTTTGTATTGGTTACCGTGTGGTTCAAAAGGATCTTGAAGGAACCTTGGATGCTGAGGCCCTTAAAGCAGCAGGTGTACCATTTGGTCCGCTTTTTGGTCAAATTAAGAATGGGCAAGATGTGGTCCTTGAAGATGGAACAAAAATCATTGCCAAGGACTTTATTTCCGCACCTAAGAAAGGTAAGGTTATCACTATCTTAGGTGATACTCGTAAGACGAATGCCAGTGTTCGTCTTGGCTTGGGAGCAGATGTCTTGGTGCACGAGTCTACTTATGGTAAAGGTGACGAAAAAATTGCCAAGAGCCATGGGCATTCAACCAACATGCAAGCAGCACAGGTCGCTAAAGATGCGTCAGCTAAACGTCTTCTTCTAAATCACGTATCAGCACGTTTCTTAGGGCGTGATATCGGTAAGATGGCAGCAGATGCTAAAACAATTTTCGAAAACACCCACATCGTTCGTGACCTAGAAGAGGTAGAGATTTAATGGCTAAACAACGTATTATCGCTATTACTGGTGCTTCAGGAGGGCTTGCACAAGAAATTGTCAAGCAGCTCTCACCCAGTGATGGCATTATCCTCTTAGGAAGAGACAAGGATAAACTTGAGAAATGTTATCGCCATGTGGAAAATAAAACCTGCCTTGCCATTGACCTTAGAGACGACAATGCCATTAAAAAAATGGTCGATTATCTCTATCAACGATTTGGACGTATTGATGTTTTTATCAATAATGCTGGTTTCGGTGAATTCAAGTCTTATGATCATTACACTAGCCAAGAGGTACGTGATATGTTTGATATCAATACCTTTGCGACGATGACCTTTTCACGTCTGATGGCTGAGAAAATGGTGGAACAAAGGCCATGGCCATTATCATCAACATCGCCAGTATGGCGGGGAAAATTGCGACAGCCAACTCAAGTGTCTATGCAGCGACAAAGTTTGCGGTAATTGGCTTTTCAGATGCCCTGCGTTTAGAGTTGGCTGATAAGGGAGTCTATGTGACTACGGTCAATCCAGGTCCAATTGAGACATCTTTCTTCAATCAAGCTGATCCCTCTGGAGCCTATCTTGAGAGTGTTAAGAAGTTTGTCCTCAGTCCTAAATACGTGGCTAAAAAGATTGTCCGTATTCTGTGTAAAAACAAACGTGAAGTTAATCTACCACGACTCTTAGCAGTTGCCCACAAAGGCTACACGCTATTTCCACGAATCTCGGACAAACTAGCTACCAATGTGTTTAACTACAAATAGGAGGATACTAGATGGCCGCAAATATCCAAGCGTATTTAGAAAATCTCCAGCAACCCTGGGGTCAAATCTATTATGATATTCTTTTTGACCAATTACAGGACATCAAGGGAAAGCGAGTGCTTGATTTTGGCAGTGGCTTTGGCCTTGTGGCCAACCACTTGGCTCAAGAAAATCAAGTTCTAGCTGTAGAACCCAATGAAGAAATGGTGGCCTTGCGGCCCCAGAATCACCCCTATCAGCAACTAGTCGGGAGTCTGGATCAGTTAGAAAGCTTTGAGGATGCTAGCTTTGATGTCATTCTCTGCCACAATGTCTTAGAGTATGTAGAGAATCGCAAGGCTGTTCTCAAGGCATTCATCCGCCTCTTGAAACCAGGAGGCCTGCTCTCTAACGTCAAGCACAATGAAGTCGGCCGAGTCCTACAGACCGTCGTCTTCGAAAATGATACTCAGAAGGCCCTCGATTTACTAGCAGGCCAAGATCTGGAAACCCACTCCATGGGTTTGGCTCAGGCCTATGATCTTGATGCAGTAGTAGAAAATTTAGCTCTTGAAATTAAAGACTACCAAGGAATCCGTGTCTTTTATGCCTTGCAGGACAATCGCTTCAAAGGCCAAGAGGGATGGCGAGAGTCTATGCTTAAGATGGAGCTGGCGGTCTGCCAAAAAGTCCCCCTTATCGGGGATATCGCCTTCTTCCAGCATTATAGGTTAAAAAAGGAGTTAAGATGTTAAAATTATAAAAAAAGAGATTCCAGCGATGACAGACCTACTCGCACTGTACAGTTCAGTCGGCTGGACCAATTATACTAACAATCCAACCATGCTAGAAGAAGCTGTCAAAGCCAGTCTCTGGCAGTTGGCAGTCTATGATGAGAAAGAGCTGGTAGCCTACATTCGCT
>ENA-OQBV01000396-OQBV01000396.1-human-gut-metagenome-genome-assembly--contig:-NODE-396-length-24658-cov-11.634340_pt1 | contig 24658 bp, 18 predicted proteins | sample MGYA00242750_ERZ504559 | MGnify/ENA primary metagenome ERZ504559 (study PRJEB26092, sample SAMD00036230) | human gut metagenome | host: Homo sapiens | study: EMG produced TPA metagenomics assembly of... | reverse complement strand
AAAAATACGGTGCATGTCCACCTCGGAAGACTGGCTTTGCGGTCGCCGTCCGCCTTTTCGCCGTCGAGCGTCATAACGCCACATACGCTTGCGTCGGTCTTAAAATAGTCCATGCCGCTCGGACTGATGGCAAACAGGTTCTCCTTTTCGTTGTAAATGCTCAGGTTGCCGAAGGTGCCTGCGGTCAGACCGCGCTTGAGCATTTCCTGTCCGTATACAACGATTTTCTCTCTTTCTTCCTGCAAAAGCATTGCGTTTCCTCCTTACCCCAGTGTGATGGACACATGATTTACCACTCGATCGGTCACTCCGTCAGCCAGGAACCGATCGACCTCACGCATAAGCAAAAACGGCGCCCGTGGGATCGCGTCTACCGTGGTGCCCGCAATGTGCGGTGTGAGCAGCACGTTGTCCATCTGCAGCAACGGATCGTCCACGGCGAGCGGCTCGCTGTCGTACACATCCAGCGCCGCGCCTGCCATGCAGCCCTGCTGCAGCGCCTCGACCAGTGCCGGCTGATCGACCAGACCGCCGCGCGCGGTGTTGATAAAGTACGCCGTTTTTTTTCATGCGGGAAAAATACTGCATGCCGATCATATGCTCGGTATCCGGTGTCAGCCGCAGGTGCAGCGATACAATATCGCCCTGTTCAAACAGGGTTTCAAGTGAATCGACTAGCTTGATTGCACCGAGACCGGCCTTTTCCAGCTTTTCCGGACTGGTGTATGCGTCATACGCGATCACCGGCACGCCGAGTGCCAGCAGACGGCGCGCCAGCGCGCTGCCGACGTTGCCGATACCGGCCAGCGCCACTGTATGGCTGGAAAGCGTCATCAAATGGTCCGAGTTGTAAAAGCTCTTCATCCATACACCTTCGCGCATTTTGCGGTGCGATAGCGCGATATCGCGCGTCAGATCGAGCATCATGCCGAGGGCAAAGTCCGCGACCGGCTCTGCATTGCGGATAACGTTGAGCACCGGAATATTGCGCTCACTTGCAGCTGCAAGGTCAATGTGCTCCATGCCGCCGCGGCAGGTCAGGATGACCTTGAGGTTAGGCGCTTTCTCAATCAGCGCACGCGGCACCGGATTGAAATGCACGAGCAGAACCTCTGCCTCGCCGATCACCTCGTCCAGACCGTCCGCATACGGTACGGCTTCCGGACCGTTCCGCTCGAGTTTAAGCTGCCGCGAGGTGAATTCCTGCTTGTCGGAGCCGCCCCACATCAGCTTAGTGATCCTGCCGCAGCAGAGTGTGCTTTGCTGCACCGCCTGCTCCATTGTGTCCGGCGAAACAAAAGCATCGCCGACCAGTACGATATTCTGCGGCTTTTGTGTCAGTTCCTTCATCTTTTCCTCCTCTTCGGAATAAAACAACAGCCGGCTGCGCTGCATTTGTTTGCAGCAGCAGCCGGCTGTTTTCAGTTTAGAAGCAATCGCTTAGTATGCCGAGTAAGCAGCAGCAGCGTTCTCCAGATAGCCAACGAAACGCTCCTTGTTCTTCTTGAACAGGAAGTACAGTACGAAGTATGCAATGACAACCGCACCGATGATGATCGGATTCTGAGACCAGAATGCATAGAACAGACCGGCGATCAGCGGGTGGCACATAATACCGAAGCTGATGATGAATACGCCTTCCTGTGCCAGCTGGAAGCCGGCGTCAACAGCGACCTGCGTAAAGGTCGGCGCGAGAACGGACGCAACAACCAGGCCCAGAGAGAACCAGATCGCACCGGAAACAACGCTCTTTGCGATATTGCCGTTGGATACGCAAACAAATACCTCAACCATGTACGGCAGAGCGCACAGGTCAGCCATCGGCAGGATGGTGTTGCCCGGAAGAACAAATGCTACAACCAGCATGATCGGGATCAGCAGGATGCCGGTAACCAGTGTATTCGGCTCGCCGTAACCGCATGCATCGTTAACAGAGAGATACCATTCACGGCCTTCGCCGGACTTGGCAGCCTTGGACTTGTACGCATCAGTCAGAGTGGTAAATGCGCTTGCGAAGATACCGGCTACCTTCGGGAATACTGCCATGATCGCTGCGGTGGAAACGGCTGCAGAGGATACCGTACCCCAGGCCGTCAGCGCACCCTCGCCGATCACGGCAATCACACCGGTAATGATCGGGTTTTTAATCATACTGCCGATCCAGAGGCATACCAGCGCGATGATGATAAAGAAAGCAAAGAAAGAGCTTCCGGCTCCTTCCGGGAAGAAGTTTGCGATACCGCTCTCCACGTAGCACAGGAACAGGATCACAAAGCCGACAACGGCTGCGATGACCTGGCTCTCGGTGATGGAGGAAACAAACACGCCGACCGAAATATAGGCTGCTCCCAGCAGGAAATAGCCAAGAATCGAGGTGTAGGATACGGCGTAGGAAACGGTTCCGTGGATTCCAAGAAGCAGCGGATACAGGCACATGATCAGCACCGGAATCACGTAAATGGTAAGAAGCGCCAGATATTTTCCAAGGATAATATCGGAAATTTTTACCGGCGCGGTAAGGAGCAGCTGATCCGTCTTATTTTTCTGCTCCTCTGACAGGACACGCATCGTCAGAACCGGTACTGCGATCAGCAGAATAAATGCGGAATTCTGCAGCGCGTATCCGATCTCCGGGTAACCCTGCTGCAGGTTGATGGCCGTAAAATACAGGCCGAACAGCGCCAGAGTAAACGCCATAAACAGATATCCGATCATGCTTGTCAGATAGCTTTTTAACTCTTTTTTATAAATCGCCGTCATTGTGCGTCTCCCTCCTCCTGTTTTGTTTCAGCGGCTGATTCCGCTGCATCTGTGCTTTTTTCTTCAGACGTTTCCCCGACAGCCGTTTTGTCTGCTTCTGGTTCACATTCTTTTTGTTTCAGCTGTTCTTTCTCTGCTTTTTTCAGCTTTCTTGCAGCCTTTCCGGAATCATCGGTCAGCTCCAGGAAGACGTCTTCCAGAGACATCGAGGAGGAAGTCAGCTCGAGGATCGGGCAGTTGGCCTTTGCCAGTGCATAGAACAGCTCCTCGCGGATATCCTTATCCTTTTCAGTGGTAATTTTTACCTTAATCTGCTCCTCATTCGGCGTATTTTCATATTGGATCTCTTTTGCATCGAGCGCATTAAGCGCCGGAACCAGCTGCTTTCTCGTTCCGTGAACGGTACATGTAACCGTGTTTGATCCAAGCATCAGTTTACTTAAGTTTTCCGGGGTATCACTCGCAACGAGCTGTCCCTTTGCGATAATCATGACGTAATCGCAGACGGCGCTGACCTCGGAAAGGATATGGGAACTTAAGATAACGGTATGTTTTTTGCCCAGTGATTTAATCAGATCGCGGATCTCAATGATCTGCTTCGGGTCCAGACCTACGGTCGGCTCGTCGAGAATGATGATCGGCGGATAACCGAGCACCGCCTGTGCCAGTCCGACTCTCTGACGGTATCCTTTCGACAGGTTCTTGATCAGACGGTTCTGCATATCGGTGATCTTCACCAGATTCATGACCTCAAGAATCTGTTTCTTTCTCTGATCCTTTGGAATTTTCTTTAATTCCGCCACGAATTTCAGATATTCCAGAACGGTCATGTCCGTGTAGACCGGCGGCAGCTCCGGCAGATAGCCGATGCATTTCTTTGCCTCCTCCGGCTCCTCCAGGATATTGTGGCCGTTGATCAGCACTTCGCCCTCCGTAGATGCCAGATAGCCGGTGATGATGTTCATGGTCGTTGATTTTCCGGCACCGTTTGGGCCAAGGAAACCATAGATCTGGCCTTCTTCTACGGTAAAACTCAGGTTTTTGACAGCTACGTGGTCGCCATAGCGTTTCACCAGGTTTTTAACCTCTATCAATGTTCCTTCCTCCTTGTTTCTTAAAGCAGTCCCAGCCCGCCCTTGGGGGTGAAAGAGCCGGAGATGCTCTCATTTTCTAAAGACACTTTATCTTATTCTGAAAATGTGATAATTTGCTGGAAAATTTGTGAAAAAACAGTGAAGCCATGGAGCAGTTTGTTTGTTTTTCGACGAAAAATCAATTTCTTTTACCATAAGAATCATGTATACTATAACGTATCCGCGGACGGACGCTTTTCCATTTTGTTCCGCCGCAAAATATTACGCCGGACTTTTTCCCGTCCGGGACTGGAGATTTTAGGAGACTCTATGAATAAAAAAGACTACTACTGGGCCAAGTATATGCTGATTTTCGGCTTTTCTGCATCTCTTTTGGCACCTCGATTTTCCTGAAAACCGAACACGGCCCCCGATGAGGCGATGCGGATGCTGATTCCGGAATACATCGTCTCACACCACACACTGCCGAACGGCATGGAAGAATCGGTGCGCCATCCGCTGTGGGGATTCTCCTATGCGCTGTATCCGTATCTGACCGCGATCATCAGCTCCGTGTTTATGGCCATTACATCGCTGTTTACGAAAAGTGCAGCGGCTCTTTTAACTGCCGCTCGCCTCACCAGCGTCCTTTCCGGCACCGGCACACTGATCGTTGTGTTTCTGATCGGTGAAGAGCTCTTTGAACGGCGCGAATCCGCACTGCTCGGCGGTATTTTCGTCGGTTTTCTGCCGCAGTTTGTGTTCCTCTCCTGCTATGTGAACAACGACTCGTTCGCCGTTTTCACGGTCGCACTGATCATCTATTTCTGGATTCGCGGCATGAAAAGCGCATTCTGCAAAAAAGACTGTATCGGCCTTGGAGCAGGCTGCGGACTCTGCGCGCTGTCGTACTATAACGCCTACGCGTACCTGCTGTGCAGCATTCTGCTGTTCTTCGCGCTGATGATTCATTTCCGGAAACCGGCAAAAGAAATTTTTGTCAAAGCGCTGGCTGTTTTCGCTATCGCCTTCCTGATCGGCGGCTGGTTCTTCATCCGCAATGCCGTCATCCACGACGGCGATCTGCTCGGCATGCGCACCTCGAATGAATCCGCAGCGCTGTACGCAGCCGATGAATACAAACCAGAGAATCGTCAGACCCCGGCATCCGAAGGCTGGAGCTTCCAGCAGACGTATTTACAGACCCCGGAGGGCCGCACCTCCAACTGGCTGTTCTCGACCGTCAGCAGCTTCATCGGCTCGTTCTCCTACATGACCGTCCATCTCCCGATGGTGCTTTATCTGCTGTACGGCGCCCTGATGGCATTCGGATTCCTAGTGTTTTTGTTCCTCGGCATGGTTCCGCACTGGTTCCGCAAAAAGCCGCAGCTTCTCCTCTTTGTGATGCTGTTCCTCGCCTGCCTGGTCACGCTGTTCATGGACATGTACAACACGTATTTCAGCGATTACCAGTCTCAGGGCCGCTACCTGATGCCGGCGCTCGTCCCTCTGATGATCTGGATCGACGACGGCTACTCTTCTCTCACCGCGAAACTTCCCGCCGAGTGGAAGCGCGCCTCCTGCCATCTGACACTCCTGCCTGGAACGATCTGGCTGGTACTGTTCCTCATCAGCTACATCGGATTTCTGATTCCGGGCTGCTGTATGGCATCCTAAACGTTTTCAGAACGTCAAAAAGCGCTGCAAAGAACTTTTTTCTTCTGTTCTTTGCAGCGCTTCTTTTATTTTTTTGAATTTTTTACTGAATCGGCTCCTTCGCCGGTGTTCCCGCTTTTCTCGGGTACTTTTTCGGCGTTGCCTTCCCCTTCTCGATACAGACAAACGATCGCTCATCCTCGGTTCCCGTAAGTTGGAAATAGACCGGCTCTTTTGCTTCGCCGCCGAGCACATGAATCGCTTTTTGAGCTGCGGCAAGCTCCTCATTCAATTTGCCCGATTTATACGAAACAAACCGTCCGCCCACCTTTACATACGGCAGACAGTACTCCGAAAGCGAGCTTAAATTCGCCACCGCGCGTGATACCACGAGATCAAACTGCTCCCGGTAATCCTTCTGGCGTGCGAAATCCTCAGCTCTTCCGTGAACCGCCGTGATTTTCGAAAGGCCAAGCTGTCCGATCACCTCATTCAGGAATTTCACCCTCTTATTCAGTGAATCCAGCAATACAACTTCCACCTCCGCAAACGCGATTTTCAGCGGGATTCCCGGAAAACCGGCTCCCGTTCCCACGTCGAGAATGCGTCCCGCCTGTTCCACATCACAGACCTTCACCAGCGACAGACTGTCGAGAAAATGCTTCGTAATCACCTGATCGAACTCCGTAATCGCCGTCAGATTCATAAACGAATTCCACTCTACAAGCAGCTCATAATACTGCAGAAACTGCGTCTTCTGCTCCTCGGAAAGTGTGATTCCAAGCTCAAAAAGGCCGCGCTCAAATCCTTCAAGATTGTATTCTTTCATGTTGTTCTCCGTTCTACTCTATTCTTCCAAGTGCCCGCTGCACTTTTTGTTCCTGTCCACGCAGTATCAAAACACTTGCTGTTTCGCTGCATAAGAATGTAATTCAGGCATGCATATCTGTCCTTTATTTATGTCCCAGATACACCAGCAGAACCGAAATATCCGCCGGGGAAACGCCCGAAATACGTGACGCCTGGCCGATGTTGATCGGACGGTACAGGTTCAGCTTCTGTTTCGCCTCGATGCGCAGGCTCTGGATCTCGTCGTAATTGATGTTCTCCGGGATCTTCTTCTCTTCCATCTTCTTAAACTGCTCCACCTGCTTCATCTGGCGCTTAATGTAGCCGTCGTACTTGATGTTGATGTTGACCTGCTCCTGCACATCCTCCGGCAGCTTGGGTCTTTTCGGATCTACTTCCGCCAGCAGCTTATAATTCAGCTCCGGCCGGCGGATCAGCTCTGCGAGCGAACTTCCGCCGGAAAGCAGCGTTGATCCATACTCTTCCAGAAGCTCATTGATGTTCGAGCTCGTTCCCACATACGTATTCTCCACGCGCTCAATCTCTTCCTGAATCCGCTGTTCTTTTACTTTCAGTGCCTCATACTGCTCCTCGCTGATCAGACCCACGCGGTAGCCGTATTTGCGCAGACGCAGATCCGCGTTGTCCTGACGGAGCAGCAGACGGTATTCCGCGCGGCTCGTCATCATTCGGTACGGCTCGTGGTTCTCTTTCGTTACGAGGTCATCGATCAGAACACCGATGTACGACTCGGAACGGTCGAGCACCAGCTCCTCTTTTTCCTGCACGCGGAGCGCCGCATTGATGCCCGCGATCAGGCCCTGTGCCGCAGCTTCCTCGTATCCTGAACTGCCGTTAAACTGGCCGCCGGAAAACAGATTTTTGATCGCCTTGAACTCGAGGGACGGCAGAAGCTGTCTCGGGTTAATGCAGTCGTACTCGATCGCATACGCATTCCGCACGATTTTCGCATGCTCCAGACCCGGCACGGTGTGATACATCGCAATCTGCACATCCTCCGGCAGTGAACTCGACATGCCACCGACGTACATCTCGTTTGTATATCTTCCCTCTGGCTCCAGGAACACCTGGTGGCGGTTTTTATCGGCAAATTTTACGACTTTATCCTCAATCGAAGGACAGTACCGCGGACCAGTTCCCTCGATCATGCCGGAATAGAGCGGCGACCGGCTGAGATTTTCGCGGATGATTTTGTGCGTCTCCTCGTTCGTATACGTCAGCCAGCAGGATTCCTGATCGATCTGTACACTCTCCGGATCGGTCGAGAACGAGAACGGCACAACCCGCTCATCGCCGAACTGCTCTTCCATCTTGGAGAAGTCGATGCTCCGCTTGTCGATACGCGCCGGTGTTCCTGTTTTAAAGCGCACCATCTCCACGCCGTTTGCCTTCAGCGAATCCGTCAGATGTGTTGCCGCCTGCAGGCCATTCGGTCCCGTATATGTGCTCACATCACCGTAAATGCACCGCGCATTCAGGTAAACACCGGTACAGAGCACTGCAGCCTTGCAGTGGTAAATTGCACCGGAAACGGCTTTTACGCCCGTCAGAACGCCGTCTTCCACGATCAGCTCCGCAATCTCCATCTGGCGGATCGTCAGATGATCGGTATTTTCGAGAACCTCGCGCATCGACTGGCTGTACGCCCGCTTGTCTGCCTGCGCACGCAGCGAATGCACCGCCGGTCCCTTTGATTTATTCAGCATTTTCGACTGAATAAACGTTTTATCAATATTTTTACCCATCTCGCCGCCGAGCGCGTCGATCTCTTTTACGAGGTGTCCCTTCGAGGTTCCTCCGATGTTCGGATTGCACGGCATCATCGCGATGCTGTCGACACTTACCGTAAATACAACCGTTTCCAGCCCCATCCGCGCTGCCGCAAGTGCTGCCTCGCATCCCGCATGGCCCGCACCGATGACGGCAATATCAATTGTTTCTTCTAAAACTGCCATTTTTCCTGTCCTTTTCTATCTAAACTCTACGAACTGTTTCGTGACTATTTGCCTGTACAGAACTTGCTGAAAATCTCATTCACAAGGTCCTCTCCCACCGCTTCACCGATGATCGAGCCAAGTTCCTCATACGCATTCATTAGGTCAATCGAGAAGAAGTCCTCCGGCATACCCATTTCGATGCTGCCTGCCGTCAGCTCCAGACTCTTTTTTGCTTCCAGAAGCGCCTGTTTATGACGCGCATTCGTGATGTAAACCTCATCGTTGAACGAAATTTCACCTTGGAAAAACATCTTTTTCATTTGCTCCTCCAGCTCTTCCATGCCCGTCTCTTCCCGCGCCGAAATGCTGATGACCGGAGCACCTGTCTTTTGCTCCATCTCCTCTTTTTCGATCACCGCGGTCAGATCTGATTTATTCAGCAGCACAATCGCCTTGCGCCCTTTCAGGATTTCCATAATTTTCGCATCATTCTCATCGAGCGGCACCGACGCATCCACCACATAGAGAATCAGATCCGCATCTTTTGCGTGTTCGAGCGCACGGTCCACGCCGATTTTCTCGACCGTGTCCGCCGTCTTGCGGATACCCGCCGTATCGAGAATCCGAAGGGAAATACCCTTCAGCACCAGATTTTCCTCGAGCACATCGCGCGTCGTTCCGGCGATATCCGTTACAATCGCCTTTTCCTCTCCGGCCAGCAGATTCAAAAGCGACGATTTTCCGGCATTCGGCTTTCCAAGAATAACTGTCTTGATGCCCTCCTGGATCATCTTACCCTCATCCGCAGATGCCAGGAGCTTTTCAACCTGTTTTTTCTGCTCCGCAACAACCACGGCCAGCCGCTCCGGGTATCCGTCCAGACTGATGTGCTCCGGGTCATCAAGCGCCGACTCGATAAACGCGATCTCATAAATCAGCTTCTCGCGAATTGCCCGGATCGCCTTTTTCACCGTTCCGCGCAGCTGGCTCTCGGAGCTTTTTAAGGCATACGCACTCTTTGCCGAGATGACATCCATAACCGCCTCGGCCTGCGTCAGATCCATCCTTCCGTTCAGAAACGCCCGTTTCGTAAACTCGCCCGGATCTGCTGCCCGCGCACCGGCATTTAAGACTGCCTCGAGCACTTTTTTCACCGCCAGCACCCCGCCGTGACAGTCGATCTCGACGGTATTCTCGCCCGTATATGTTTTCGGCCCTTTCATCACCATGACAAGGACCTCATCAATCACTTCCTCCCCTTCGGTAATCCAGCCATAATGAATCGTATGGGATTTGACCGCGGAAAGCTTTTTTCCTTCTTTTTTTGCACGGAATACGCGGTCTGCCACTTCGAACGCATCGTTTCCGCTGATTCTTACAATACCAATTCCCGCCGGCGCCATCGCTGTGGACACTGCGGCAATTGTATCATCCAAATGAAATCCTGCCATTGTTTCCAGTCCTTTCTAAAACCTCTCTTTTTGGGGATCCCAGTATTCAGATCCACATCTTTTCTTTCCTTTCGCATGGCTCTGAATAGTTCCATTTTATCAGAAAACCAGAAAAGACGGTACCCCGTATTTTACACAGGTACCGTCTTTTTGCATATTTTTTACGCTTTCTTATCGTTTCGGCGCTACAACAACGTGACGATATGGCTCGCTGCCCTCGCTGTAGGTCTCCACAAATTTATTTCCCTGCAATGCAGAGTGGATGATTCTTCTCTCGTAAGGATTCATCGGCTCCAAAGAAACCGGTCTTCTGGTCTTTTTCACTTTGTAAGCGATGTTTCTTGCCAGGTTTTCCAGTGTTTCTTTTCTGCGCTTGCGGTAATTTTCCGTATCAAGTTTGACACGAACGTAATCCTTCTGCTCTTTATTGACTACAAGGCTGGTCAGATACTGAAGGGAATCCAGCGTCTGTCCTCTTTTTCCGATCAGGATGCCCATATCCTCACCGGCAAAATCAACTTCAAGAGAACCATTCTCGGCATTGTACTCCATCTGGATCTCAACCGGGAGCTCCATGGCTTTGAACACGCCGCTTAAGAACTCAAGTGCCGTTGCCTTGATCTGGGCGATTTCCTCGTCTGTTCTCTGAACTACTTCACGCTCTTCTCTTGGCTCGGAGCGTCTTGCAGTTTCTGCCTGACGCGGAGCAGATTTTCTTTCCGTTTCTTTCTTTACAGCTTCTTTTTTCGGCGCTTCTTTTACCGGTGCAGGAGCTGCCTCTTTTTTCTCTGGTTTCTGGGGTGTTTCCGGTTCTTTTTCCGGTGCGGCTTTTACAGCGGCACGGATCACAGCCGGTTTACTTCCGATTCCAAAGAATCCGGAACTGCCTTCGCTGATGACCTGGATCTCCAGTTTATCGCTGGCAGCCTGAAGCTCGATGCAGGCTTTTGTAATGGCGTCGTCCACGGTTTTTGCGGATACTTCGATAAACTCCATAAAGATTTACCCCCTATTTTTTCTTTTTGCTGTTCTTTTCATCAAACTGTTTTACCATGTTTGCTTTCGCAGCGATGCTTCCGGCGCGGTATTCCTGATTGCTGTTGTAATACTCAGTCGAAGCCTTTCTTGCTGCCTCTTTTTCCTCAGCAGACGGCTCTTCGTTCTCCTGTACCTGAATATTACGCACACTCTGCGTTGCAGCCTGTGTGATTTTCTGCGGCGGAAGGCCGGCTTTTTCTCTCTTCTTTGCAGCTTTTTCCTGGTTTTTGCGGATCACCTCATCCATGTCGATCGAGGACATATGGCGGTTGATGATAACCTGCTGTACACTTCGAACGAGCGCACCGGCGATCCAGTAAATACCAATACCGATGGAGAATGATAAACACATAAATGCGGAGAAAACAGGCATTACCGTGTTCATGGTCTTCATGGAATTTTCCATGGAGTTTGCTGTCTTATTTCCGTTGTTGGAAGATGGTGCCTGCGGCATCAGCTTGTAGTTCAGCCACTGGGTAAACCATGCCAGAATCGGCACCAGAATTGCTCCTGCAATCAGAAGCGCAGATCCGTTTGCCATACCCTCGCGGATGACATCCATCGGAGACTGTGTGATATTAAATCCAAGGAACATGTTGATATGCTTGGACTCCGCGGCGGTTTTTGTAATGGTATCCGCAATACCGGAGAACTCGCTGATGTCAGCCAGCTTCGTCCACTGGGACGGTTTCAGCACATAAAACATGTCCAGAAGGTTATTTTCGGTTAATGTTTCACTTACTTTACTGTACATGGTAACACGGTTATCTGTGATAAACTGTGTCAGGATGTCAGAATATCCTGATACACCCATCATCTGTGTTGTCAGTCCCTGGAATACATTGCGGACACTTCCGATATATCCCGGAATATGATAGATAACCTGGTACAGTGCAAGCAGAATCGGCATCTGAATCAGCAGTGTACTGCAGCTTCCTGTCGGGGAGACACCGTATTTCTGATAAACTGCCATGGTTTCTTCAGATTTTTTCATCTGAGAAGCCTGGTCTTTTTTGTTCTGATATTTCTTTTCAATTCTCTGCAGATCCGGCTGCATTACGCTCATCATCTTCGACATCTTCTGCTGCTTGATCTGAAGCGGCGTCAGAACGAGATAAATGATAATCGTATACAGAATAATCGCAATACCGATATTCGGAATTCCAATTTTTTCCAGACAAAAATAAATTCCATTGATCAGCCAGCCGAGGATCTGGCATACCCACCCGATAATCGGCCACGTTGATTTACTCAGTACGATATCCAAAACGTCTTTTCCTCCTTATTTATCTACGGCACAGGGTCGTAACCTCCGTGTGAAAACGGGTTACATCTCAGTATTCTCCATAATGCCAGCAGACTTCCTTTGAAAGCACCATATTTCTGAATCGCTTCCAGCCCGTACTGCGAGCAGGTCGGCGTATAAGGGCAGTGCACCCTCTTCAGAGGAGACAGGTACTTCTGATAAAACCGGATACCTTTTATCAATACCGTCTTCATTTTTCTGTTTCCTTTAATATATGATGCAGTTTTCCCAGATGCAAAAGTGCTCCCTCTATCTCGAAATACGTACAGTTTTTTGCATTAACTCTTGCGATCACAACTACATCCATTCCACACTGAAATTCCTCTTCATGCAGACGATAACTCTCCCGGATCAGTCTCGCCAGATGGTGGCGCACAACGCTGTTTCCAACCTTTTTACTTACTGAAATTCCAATCCGGTTCCGTCCCAGCTGATTTTTCTTCACATACATGACCAGAAATCGGTTTGCAAACGATGTTCCCTGCTTATAAACCAGCTGAAAATCTCTGTTTTTTTTCAGGCTTTCCGAATATTTCATGAATCCATTCTTTCCTTCATGATTTGTCTAAATTTTCTTTTCATTGAATAGCTTTAGATAGAAGAAAAGACCACATAAATTTTATGCGGCCTTTGGTTTTATGCTGATAATTTTTTTCTTCCTTTTAATCTTCTTGCAGCTAAAACTTTTCTTCCACCTTTTGTGCTCATTCTTGCTCTGAATCCGTGAACTTTAGCTCTGGATCTTTTTTTCGGCTGAAATGTCATTTTCATAAGATAAGGCACCTCCTTTAAATTCTAATCAATAACTGCCTGCAAGGCAGTATTTCACTACATGTATGACAGAAAACATCATTTCAATTATATTCATAAACCCCCATTTCGTCAACCCTAAAATCAATAATTTTCGCAGTTTTTTCGGGAAAAATGCCGCTCTGACGCGGTTTTCCGGTCTGCCGCTGCCCGTGCCTTCCGTGTGCTGATTTTCGGTTTATCCACAACTTATCCACACTGTCCGCCGCACGCGTACAAATATCAGTTCGATTTTTGTGCTTTCCACACGATATCTTGTAACCGTAATCAACATTATCCACAATCTGTGGATAACCTTGTGGATAACTTTCGGTTTTGCTGTGTACAACCTGTGGGCATTTCCAATTTTTCCAGTATTTACGCCATGTATAATGTGTATATAAATTTTCCAGACTTTACACATTTCGGTTTTTCCAGCCCTCTATCCACAATTTTATCAACATAAGATTCCCTGTTATCCACAAACTATCCTCCATTTCATCAACAGGAAAATTTTTTACACATTCTGTGGATAAAAAAATAATTATCCACATTTTTGGGTTGAATAAAACGGCATTTTATTATATCATATAGAAGTAAAAATGCGACTATTCGGGGAAAATTTCGTTTTCCAGACAGAAGTTATCCCCAAAAAGCAATGATTATAGAAGCGGAGCGACAGAAAAAGCATGGAAATCGTACAAGATAAATGGAAAGAAATACTGCAGAGAGTGCGGGACGAGCACGAATTATCTGAGATCTCCTTTACTACATGGATTGAACCACTTACGATCCATTCGGTTGAGGACAATCTGATCACAATCCTGGTTCCATCCGAAAAAATGGGTCTCGATTACGTGAGCAAAAAATATACTCTTCCTATTAAAGTGGCAATCGCGGAAATCACAGGTGTCAACTATGAGATCCGCTTTATTCTTCCGGAAGAAGTGAAACAGGAAAAAGCGCCTGCTCCCGTCCAGAAAAATCTCTATGTGCCGAACCTGAATCCAAAGTATACCTTTGATACCTTCGTGGTCGGCAGCAATAACAAATTTGCCCATGCAGCTTCTCTCGCCGTGGCCGAATCCCCGGGAGAAATCTACAATCCGCTGTTTTTATACGGTGGTGTTGGACTGGGCAAAACCCATCTGATGCACTCGATCGCACATTTTATTCTTCAGAAGAACCCGTCTTCGCGGATTCTCTACGTAACGAGTGAAGAATTTACCAATGAAGTCATCGAGGCTATCCGAAACAGCAACAACACCGCAATGACCAAATTCCGTGAGAAATACCGCAATATCGACGTACTTCTCATCGATGATGTGCAGTTTATTATAGGAAAGGAATCCACGCAGGAAGAGTTTTTCCATACCTTCAATACGCTGCACGGCGCCAACAAACAGATCATCCTTTCTTCGGATCGTCCCCCGAAAGACATGGATATCCTGGAAGACCGCATCCGTTCCCGTTTCGAATGGGGACTCCTTGCCGACATCCAGAGCCCGGATTATGAGACGCGAATCGCCATTCTCCGAAAGAAACAGGAATTAGACGGCTATTCCGTCAGCGACGATGTGATCGAATACATCGCTTCCAATATTAAATCGAACATCCGTGAGTTGGAAGGCGCTCTCAACAAAATCATTGCATACGCAAACCTTGAAAAACGTGAAATCAACATTGATCTTGCAGAGCAGGTGCTGCGCGACATCATCTCCCCGAACGAGAAGAAGGTGATCACGCCGGAATTTATCATCGACACCGTTGCAGATCACTTCGATATTACGCCGTCCGACATTGTCGGCAGCAAGCGGAGCAGCAAAATCGTATTCCCGCGCCAGATCGCAATGTATCTGTGCCGCGAAATGCTCGATGCCCCGCTGACCGGAATCGGAAAAATGATGGGCGACCGCGATCATACCACTGTCATGCACGGCATTGAGAAGATCGAAAAGGAAATGAGTGCTAAAGACAGTGTCCGCAACACGGTAGACATCTTAAAGAAGAAGATCAACCCGTCGAAATAGGCGGAGCCTTTGTAACTCTGTCAAAACGGTTAAAAACGATTTACATTTATATAAGAAGAAACTCATCGGTTGACAGGCCCTTATTTATACACAAACCGATGTGGAAAGCCTGTGGATGAATTGTGGACAAATTTGGGGCCTGAAGTTATCAACATTTCATACACAGGTTCACGTTCGATTATTCACAGAGTTATACAGATCGATTTTTCCAGTATTTCCGCATTCTTGACGGGGTTTTCCACATATCCACAGCCCCTACGACTAAGACTACGGATTTTTACTATATTTTTTCTTTATAAGCAGACTCACCAAGCAGTGAGGAAAGGAGAGTTATCCACAATTATGAAATTAGTGTTTGACAAAGCAGACCTTGTAAAAAGCGTTGGTATCGCTATGAAAGCTGTCTCCGGTAAAACAACCATGCCGATTCTGGAATGCATTCTGATTGATGCATCTTCCAACGTGATCAAATTTACCTCCAACGATATGGAACTCGGAATCGAAACCATCGTCACAGGTATGATTCTGGAACGCGGTATTGTTGCTCTGGATGCAAAGATTTTTTCTGAGATCGTAAGAAAACTTCCGGATAATCAGGTTACAATAGAAACAGATGAAAATCTGGTAACCACGATTACGTGTGAAAAAGCAAAATTTAACATTCCGGGACAGTCAGGAGAAGATTTTTCCTATCTGCCGATTCTCGAAACTTCCGATTGTGTTTCCATTTCCCAGTTCACCTTAAAAGAACTGATCCGTCAGACCATTTTCTCCATTGCAGCCAATGAGAACAACAAACTGATGACCGGTGAGCTTTTTGAAATCAAAGATAACACACTTCGCGTCGTATCTCTGGACGGACACCGTATTGCGATCCGCAGAATTGAGCTGAAAGATTCGTATCCGGACCGAAAAGTCGTTGTTCCGGGAAAAACCCTGAACGAAATCAGCAAAATTCTGTCCGGTGAGATGGATGATCAGATTGATATTTACTTCTCGGAAAACCACATTATGTTCAAGTTCGATGATACAACGGTCGTTTCCAGACTGATCGACGGTGAATATTTCCGCATCGACCAGATGCTTTCGAGTGATTACGAGACAAAAGTGACGATCAACAAAAAAGAATTCTTAAGCTGTATCGACCGTGCGACGCTTCTTGTCAAAGAAGGCGACAAAAAACCGATCATCATCGACATCCAGGATGGAGCGATGGAACTGCAGATCAACTCCGCGATGGGTTCCATGAAAGAAGAGATCGATATCAACAAAGAAGGCAAGGATATTATGATCGGTTTTAACCCGAAATTCCTGATCGATGCACTTCGTGTTATTGATGACGAGGAGATTTCGATTTATCTGGTCAACCCGAAGGCTCCATGTTTTATCCGGAACGAAGAAGAGAGCTATATCTATCTGATTCTGCCGGTAAACTTCAATTCCGTGAGATAAGTCACATAAGTTTGAAATCTGCCGGAACCTTTTCTGAAAGAACTTTCAGCGGTTTTACAGCCACACAGGTTGAAAACTGCGAACTTACGTGAGGAAAAGGCACGGCAGTGCAGGAGGAAAAAATGGAAATTATTACGCTGCGTGAAGATTACATCAAACTGGGCCAGGCATTAAAAGCTGCGGCTCTGGTAGAAGACGGCGTGGAAGCAAAGCTCGTCATCAAGGACGGCTGCGTGACCGTAAATGGTGAAGTAGATACCCGCCGCGGCCGCAAGCTCTATGACGGAGATGTTGTCTGCTACAATGGAAATGAGATACAAATTAAAAAATAAGGCTTAAAAACTTAAGCTGATTTTTCACGGACGAGTGCTCATGTATATCAAATCTTTAGAACTGAAGAACTATCGGAATTATGAGAGTTTATGCATAAATATCAGCCCCGGAACGAATATTCTCTACGGCGACAATGCCCAGGGAAAGACGAATATTCTCGAGGCTTTATATCTCGCGGGTACGACAAAATCGCACCGTGGCAGCAAGGACCGCGAAATCATCCAGTTTGACCGGGAGGAAGCCCATATCCGGATGATGGTGGAGCGGAACGGCAGCACGCATAAAATCGATATGCATCTGAAAAAAAATAAATCCAAGGGAATCGCCATCGATGGAGTTCCGATCCGCAAAGCGTCGGAACTTTTTGGCATTGTAAATATTGTGTTTTTCTCTCCGGAGGACCTGAATATCATCAAAAATGGTCCTGCGGAGCGCCGGCGTTTCCTGGATAGCGAAATTTGTCAATTGTCAAGACTATACATGATCGAGCTTGCCAATTATAATAAAGTGGTGGCGCAGAGAAACAAGCTGCTTAAAGAGATTTCGTTTTCCGGCAGAATGGCGGATACGCTCGAGATCTGGGATGAGCAGATGGTCCGCTATGGAACAAGCATTATTTCCGAGCGGAAAAAGTTTATCAGCCGCCTGAATGATATTTTATCCGAGATCCATCAGAATCTGACCGGAGGAAAGGAGCAGATTCTGATTACTTATGAACCGAATGTGTCCGAGGAAGCGTTTTCCGAAGAGTTAAAAGCCGGAAGAGAGCGTGATCTGCGTTTCGGACAGTCCTACACCGGGCCGCACCGGGACGATTTCTGTGTGCGGGTCAACGACATTGATATCCGTAAATACGGTTCCCAGGGGCAGCAGAGGACGGCGGCGCTTTCGCTGAAACTGGCGGAGATCCGTCTGGTCGAGGAGGAAATTCACGATACACCGGTTTTACTGCTGGATGATGTTTTGTCGGAGCTGGACGGCAGCCGGCAGAATTATCTTCTGCAGAGCATTCACAGCATACAGACACTGATTACCTGTACCGGACTGGACGAGTTTGTCGAAAATCATTTTGAGGCAAACAGCGTATTCCAGGTGGTCGAGGGATCTGTGTTTCACAAAGAAACAGGAGGAATCTAAATGAGTACAGAGAACATGGAAAAGACAGAGTATGGTGCAGACCAGATTCAGATTCTGGAGGGTCTGGAAGCCGTACGGAAGCGCCCAGGTATGTATATCGGCAGTACCTCCGCACGGGGACTTCACCATCTGGTCTATGAGATTGTCGACAACTCGGTAGACGAGGCACTGGCAGGATACTGCAAAAATATTGACGTTACGATTAACCCGGACAACTCCATCACCGTCATCGACGACGGCCGTGGTATTCCGGTCGGCATCAATCATAAGTCGGGCCTTCCGGCCGTTGAGGTTGTCTTTACGGTGCTGCACGCAGGCGGAAAGTTCGGCGGCGGAGGGTACAAGGTATCCGGCGGTCTGCACGGCGTTGGTGCATCCGTTGTAAATGCGCTGTCCAACTGGCTTGAGGTGCGCGTTTATCACGATGGAAAGGTTTACTTCCAGCGGTATGAGCGCGGAAAAACCATGAATAAGCTGGAGGTCATCGATACCTGTCCGATCGAAAAAACAGGTACCGAGGTCCGTTTCCTGCCGGATGACACGATGTTCGAGGAGACGGTTTATGATTACGACGTTTTAAAAACAAGACTCCGCGAGACCGCATTTCTGACCAAGGGACTGCGCATTGTTCTGCGCGATCTGCGCACGGATCCGGTAGTGGAAAAAGCATTCCACTACGAGGGCGGTATCAAAGAGTTTGTCAGCTACCTGAACAAGAGCAAAACGGCGCTCTACCCGGACATCATCTACTGCGAGGGAGAAAGAGACGGCGTTCTCGTTGAGGTTGCGATGCAGCACAACGATTCCTATCAGGAAAATACGTACGGTTTCGTCAACAACATTACGACGCCGGAGGGCGGTACCCATATCGTGGGCTTCCGGAATGCACTGACGAAAACCTTTAATGAATATGCAAGAGCAAATAAACTGTTAAAAGACAGCGAACCGAACCTGACCGGAGAGGATATCCGCGAGGGTATGACGGCGATTGTCAGCATCAAAATCGAGGAGCCGCAGTTCGAGGGCCAGACAAAGCAGAAACTTGGAAACAGCGAGGCGAGAGGAGCAGTCGACAATATCGTGAGCACCCAGCTCGAGCTGTTTCTGGAGCAGAACCCGGCTGTTGCAAAAACGATCGTTGAAAAGTCCCTGCTTTCCCAGCGTGCGAGAGAGGCTGCAAGAAAAGCGCGTGACCTGACGAGAAGAAAATCCGCACTGGACGGTATGTCCCTGCCTGGAAAACTGGCAGACTGCACCGACAAGGATCCAAAAAACTGTGAGATCTTCCTGGTCGAGGGAGATTCCGCGGGCGGTTCCGCAAAATCCGCGAGAAGCCGTGCAACGCAGGCGATCCTGCCTCTGCGTGGAAAAATCCTGAATGTAGAGAAAGCACGTCTCGATAAAATTTATGCCAATGCCGAGATCAAAGCGATGATTACGGCATTCGGAACCGGAATCCACGACGATTTCGATATCACCAAACTGCGCTACGACAAGATCATCATCATGACCGATGCCGATGTCGACGGCGCGCACATCGACACACTGATGCTGACGTTCCTGTACCGCTTCATGCCGGAGCTGATCAAACAGGGCCACGTTTACCTGGCACAGCCGCCGCTGTTCAAGATTGAGAAAAACAAAAAAGTATGGTACGCATACGACGACGATCAGATGAATCAGATCCTCAATGAGATCGGACGCGGAGATAATAAGATCCAGCGTTACAAAGGACTGGGAGAGATGGATGCGGAGCAGCTCTGGGAGACCACCATGGACCCGGAACGCCGTGTTCTGCGCCGCGTTGTGTTCGATGAAGAGTATTCTTCTGAAATTGATCTTACCTTCAATACGCTCATGGGCGACAAGGTAGAACCGCGCCGTGACTTTATCGAAGAGAGAGCAAAATACGCAAACAACCTGGATATCTAAAAAGTCCTGTGAACTGAAGTGGAGGAAAAGATGGAAGATAATGTTTTTGATAAAATTCACGAGGTCGATCTGAAAGACACGATGGAGGAATCCTACATCAACTACGCGATGAGCGTAATTGCATCCCGTGCACTTCCAGACGTCCGCGATGGCTTAAAGCCGGTACAGAGACGTATTCTGTACTCCATGAGTGAACTGAACAATACGCCGGATAAGCCGCACCGTAAGTGCGCGCGTATCGTCGGTGATACGATGGGTAAATATCACCCGCACGGCGACAGCTCTATCTACGGAGCACTCGTCAACATGGCACAGGACTGGGCAACCCGTTATCCGATGGTGGACGGCCATGGAAACTTCGGTTCCGTCGACGGCGACGGCGCTGCGGCTATGCGATACACCGAGGCACGTTTAAGCAAAATCTCGATGGAGATGCTGGCGGATATCAACAAAGACACCGTAGACTTCGCCCCGAACTTTGATGAAACCGAAAAAGAGCCTGTTGTTATGCCGGCCCGCTACCCGAACCTTCTGGTAAACGGTACTTCCGGTATCGCAGTCGGTATGGCAACGAACATCCCGCCGCACAATCTGCGCGAGGTGGTAAGTGCCATTGTAAAAATTATTGATAATATCATCGAGGAGGACCGTACGACAGATCTCGAGGAGATTCTCGGCATTGTAAAAGGCCCTGACTTCCCGACCGGAGCAGAAATCCTCGGCACCCGCGGCATCGACGAGGCCTACCGTACCGGCCGCGGTAAAATCCGTGTTCGTGCGGTATCAAACATCGAGACACTGCCGAACGGAAAGAGCGAGATCATCGTAACCGAGATCCCGTACATGGTAAACAAGGCGCGCCTGATCGAGAACATCGCCGCGCTGGTAAGAGATAAAAAGATCGACGGCATCACCGGCATTGCGGACCACTCCAACCGTGAGGGTATGCGCATCTGTATCGAACTGCGCCGCGACGCCAATGCAAACGTCATCTTAAACCAGCTGTACAAACATACTCAGATGCAGGATACCTTTGGTGTGATCATGCTTGCACTGGTAAACAATCAGCCGAAAGTCATGAACCTTCTGGAGATGCTGACGTATTATCTGCAGCACCAGGAAGAGGTTGTGACGAGAAGAACGAAATACGACCTGAACAAAGCGCAGGAGAGAAGCCATATTCTGGAAGGACTCTTAAAAGCGCTTGACCATATTGACGAAGTGATCCATATCATCCGTGCATCCGCGAATGCGGCAGAGGCGAAGAAGAACCTGATGGAACGCTTCGATCTGAGTGATGCCCAGGCCCAGGCAATCGTAGACATGCGTCTGCGCGCTCTGACCGGTCTGGAACGGGAGAAGCTCGAGAACGAGTACAAAGAGCTGATGGCGCGCATCGAGCAGTTAAAAGCCATCCTCGCAGACCGCAAGGTGCTTCTTGGCGTTATCCGCAGGGAGATTCTGACCGTATCCGAAAAATACGGCGATGACAGAAGAACTTCCATCGGCTTTGATGAGTACGATCTCTCCATGGAGGATCTGATTCCGCGCGAGAATACTGTCATCACCATGACGAAACTGGGCTATATCAAACGTATGACCGTTGACAACTTCCGCAGCCAAAACCGCGGCGGCAAGGGAATCAAGGGCATGCAGACCATCGAGGACGACTACATCGAGGAGCTTCTGATGACGACGACCCATCATTACCTGATGTTCTTTACGAATACGGGAAGAGTCTACCGTCTGAAAGCATACGAGATTCCGGAGGCGTCCAGAACCGCAAGAGGAACGGCGATTGTCAACCTTCTCCAGCTGCAGCCGGGAGAGAAGATTACCGCTGTTATTCCAATGCGCAAATATGAGAAGGGCCATTATCTGTTTATGGCAACGAAAAAGGGACTGGTGAAGAAGACGCCGCTCGAAGAATACGAGAACGTCAGAAAAACGGGTCTTGCTGCCATTGCGCTCCGCGATGATGATGAACTGATTGAAGTTAAGACAACTGATAACGAGAAAGAGATTATTCTGGTAACGAAATTCGGCCAGTGTATCCGCTTCAAGGAAAACGATGTGCGTACGACAGGCCGTGTTTCCATGGGTGTACGCGGCATCAACCTTCTGGACGGCGATGAAGTAGTCGGCATGCAGATCTGCACGCAGGGAGACTATCTCCTTGTCGTATCCGAAAACGGCATGGGCAAACGGACGCCGATGGCAGAGTTTACCGTACAGCTCCGCGGCGGCAAGGGTGTCAAATGCTATAAGATTACCGAAAAGACCGGAAACCTGATCGGTTCCAAGGCAGTCAATGAGGATAATGAGATTATGATGATTACCACAGAGGGAATCATTATCCGTACACCATGCTCCGGCATTTCTGTTATGGGACGTATCACGTCCGGTGTCAAGCTGATGGATGTGGACGGTGAAATCAAGGTTGCCAGCATTGCAAAGGTAAGAGACAAAGAGGCATCCGAGGAGACTCCGGTTTCGGTGGAAGAGACCGAAAGTGCTTCTGAGGAAACGAAGGAATAATACAGCGTCGCAAAACGTGTCTGAGAGAAAAAAGCTCAGGCACGTTTTTCTCGTTTGGGGAAGGGGAGAAAAATATGAAACGAATTTTACTGATGGTGCTGCGGAATCTGCTTCTGGTTCCGTGGATGTGGTGCCGGCTCTGTTACCATGCAGCGCATCCGGACAAGTACAGTCTGGAAGAGCACTTTAAAATGCTGCGCTTTATTGTACAGCGGGCGAACAAAGGCGGAAACGTCATTGTGGAATCCTATGGAGCAGAAAATCTTCCGGAGCAGGACGGTTTTGTGATGTATCCGAATCACCAGGGACTGTACGATGTGCTGGCGATCGCAGGAGCGTGCTCGCGTACCTTTACAGTTGTTGCCAAAAAAGAGGTAGAGCATATTCCGTTTTTAAAACAGGTCTTTGCGTGCATCCACGCGCTGTTTATGGACCGGGAGAATCTGCGGCAGTCAATGCAGGTTATCAATGAGGCGGCCGATGCCGTAAAAGAAGGCAAAAACGTCATTCTGTTTCCGGAAGGAACGAGGAGCAGAAAGGGAAACCAGCTGCTGGAGTTTAAAAGCGGCAGCTTCAAGATCGCAGTAAAAGCAAAATGCCCAATCGTGCCGGTTGCGTTAAAAAACTGTTTTGTTCCGTTTGACTCCAATACCGTCCGTCCCGTAACGGTAGAAGTCCATTTTCTCGACCCGATCCCATACGAGGAATACCAGGGAATGAAGACAACAGAGATTGCCGAGATGGTAAAGAAGAGAATTGAAGCCGTCGTAACCGCGTAGCGGTTTCAGAAAAGAGCGTGATATGCGCTCTTTTCTGCTATTCTGGGGGCTGATTTGGGTTCTGTAAGGCATATTTTCTATAATAGTAAGAAAAAAACAAAAAATTCGAAAAAACGGGTTGACAAGAACGTAAGGTTTTTGTATAATAAACCATGCGTCACGAATGAGTGACTGCACATATCATTTTATATTTAGGCATTTGGAGAAGTACTCAAGTGGCTGAAGAGGCGCCCCTGCTAAGGGTGTAGGTCGGGTAACCGGCGCGAGGGTTCAAATCCCTCTTTCTCCGTAGGTAAGAGATTTGGAAGAAATTCCAAATCTCTTTTTTTTCGTTCTAAGCAAAGACCGCTACTTGAAATTTACATTTGTCTGAGGTACTATCTTTTTAAATAAACTACACGTATAGAAGGAAAGATGTATAAGAAACAGGGAATGGAGAAAAAGTATGGATGATAAAGAACTTGGACGCATGCTTCGGCTTGAGAAGGTAGAAGAGAATACATTTCCAGAGGAAAAGACAAAAGAAGTATTACAAAAAGAAAAGCATGATCAGCTCAAATTCCGTCTGAAGAAACGAATCCGTCCGGAAGTATTTGCACGGATGCCGGAAGAAATACAGGATTTCCTGATAGATATGGATCCGACAGACATGAAAGAAGTATATATATCTACATTGCTGAATCTTCCATGGGAGTCTGAGTTCAAGGTTCCAAAGATTGAGTTAATGGAAGCCAAGACGATGTTGGACAGTTCCCATTATGCTATGCTGGAGGTAAAAGAGAAGGTATTACGTTATATGGCTTGCCAGAAGTACCTTGGAAAAAACTACGGGGCAGTTATGCTGCTTGCCGGACCTCCCGGAGTAGGCAAGACATCCATTGCAGTTTCGATTGCAAAGGCGATGGGAAGACCTTGTGTGAAAATATCACTGGCAGGTGTTTCGGATGCATTATTTCTACGAGGAACACAGACAGTATTCAATAATGCCAAGCCGGGAAGGATTGTGGATGCTCTGGTACATGGGAAAAGCTTCTGCCCATTGATCTTATTGGATGAAATTGACAAAATGGGAAGTTCCATCGAACATGGCTGCCCGGAAAATGTACTTCTTGACATATTAGACAGTGACCGTTCAAAATTTGTAGATAACTATCTGGGATTTCCGCTGGATCTGTCAAATGTAATTTTTGTGGCAACAGCTAATAGTCTTGAACCGTTGTCGCCGATATTACAGGATCGTCTGGATATTGTAGAATTACCTCCATATACGATAAGAGACAAAAAGCAAATTGTGAAAGGATACATTTGGCCAAAACTGATCAAGGAGTATCAAATAGAGCAGGTAGATATTGAGGAAGATGCAATAGAAGAATTGATTGCACTGTGTCCGGAGGAAGGTGTCCGTGACCTTGAAAGGATCTGCCGGAAAATGTGTGAATCTGTTATTAGTTTATATTATGTAGAAGGAAATATCATAAAGAACATCAAAGCAGAGAATTTGGCAAAAATAATGGGACCTATTTATTATAGATAAGATTGTAATAATGGACACTATATTTTGTATGTTATATGCGTGT